>JAESFK010000052.1_pt1 | contig 156084 bp, 153 predicted proteins | sample 9269391 | NCBI WGS metagenome assembly JAESFK01 (sample SAMN14506231, study PRJNA617097) | algae metagenome | isolation source: Drouetiella hepatica UHER 2000/2452 and co-occurring heterotrophs from... | place: Slovakia: Slovak Paradise National Park, Hrabusice, Kosice Region | collected... | reverse complement strand
TGGTGATGCCGGGCGACAACGTGGAACTGACGGTGACGCTGATCGTGCCGATCGCGATGGAGGAGAAGCTGCGCTTCGCCATCCGCGAGGGCGGCCGCACGGTGGGCGCGGGCGTCGTCGCCCAGATTATCGAGTAACGAGACGAAAGGCCCGGTGCGCGGCGGCAAACACGCCGCTGCGCACCGGGCGACACCCTTCAAGCAGAGCGCCGGCAAGGCGCCGCACCGCAACGGGAGACGGCGCATGACAGACGGCCTCCGGATGTTCGCCGACACCTGGTCCGCGACGAGGCGGACGGGGCGCACCGTCGGCGCCGCGATCCTCGTCGCCGCCGCGGTCGCCACCGGACCCGCGCGTGCGGCCGACGACGTCGTGCTGACGGAGGCCGGGCTCGGGCCACTCACCGCCGGCACCACCCTCGATCTTTCCAAGGCGGCGACCGTGTCGGACCGGTTCGACGCCGTCGCCTTCGAGGCCGGCAGCGAAGGCATGGCGATGCCGGGCGTCGCCCTCGTCAACCGCAAGGGCGTGCGGGTGGTCGAGGCCGTCTATGCCGGCGAGGGCGGCCCGCTCTACCGCATCACCGTTTTGCGCAAGGCGATCCCGAACGCCAACGGCCACCGGGTCGGCGATGCCTTCCCGGACGTCGTGCCGGCGGCGGAGGTGGCGGCCCGCTGCGTCGCCGGGGCGGAGGAGCTCTCCGGCTCGGCGATCTGCTTCGAGGGGCCCGATTCGAGCCTCGGCGTCGTCTTCGCCGGGCGCTGGGACGGCCCGGACGGGACGCTGCCGCCGGCCGAGGTGCTCGCAGGCTGGAAGGCGCGGGCGCTCATCTGGGCGGCGCCGCGCACCGGCGAATAGGCGGGGAAGACGAGCGGGACGCGGCATCAGGGCCGCGGCACGGAGGCCCACCAAAGCCTCTGGCCGAGCGCCGCGATCTGAGCTAAGGAGTGCCGCGCGCGCCGCATAGGGGTGTAGCTCAGTTGGTAGAGCGGCGGTCTCCAAAACCGCAGGCCGTGGGTTCGAGTCCCTCCGCCCCTGCCAGCGCGCACGTGACGAAGACGCCATCCTGCCGCCGCCTCGGGCGAAGCGGGGGGAGGAAAGGCGGGGCCCTCGCCGGGTCAGCTGCCCGGGCGCTTCGCCGCACGGGTCGTCCAACTAAGCGCTTGCACTGGGGCGATCAGGCGAATATGTAGGGCGCTCCGGTCGGGCGTGCGGCCCACTCGTCGCGCGCCCGCTTAGTCGTGGGCGAAATCGAGCAGGACGTCAGGCTCGCCCGCCCGCAGGTCGGCCCGAAGGCCGGCGTCGGACGCATTATCGAGCAGGCTCGTCGACATGGCGAAAACCAATCCGGTCGTCTTCCTCCAGCAGGTCCGCACGGAGGTCGGCAAGGTCACGTGGCCGACGCGCCGCGAGACCGCGATCACGACGGTCATGGTCTTCATCATGGTGTTCTTCGCCTGCCTGTTCTTTTTCGCGGCGGACCAGGTGATGAGCCGGGCGATCGCCTTCCTGTTCGGCTTCGGCCGCTGACCGCTCTTCGCGAGGGAAGACTGACACCGATGGCGAAGCGCTGGTACATCGTGCACGCCTACTCGAACTTCGAGAACAAGGTCGCGGAATCGATCCGCGAGAAGGCCGGCCAGGCCGGGCTGCAGGATCTGTTCGAGGAGATCCTCGTTCCGAAGGAGAAGGTCGTGGAGGTGCGCCGCGGCCGGAAGGTGGATTCCGAGCGCAAGTTCTTCCCCGGCTACGTGCTGGTGAAGATGGAAATGACCGATCAGGCCTACCACCTGATCAAGAACACCCCGAAGGTGACCGGCTTCCTGGGCTCCGACAACCGGCCCGTGCCGATCTCCGACGCCGAGGCGGGCCGCATCCTGCACCAGGTGCAGGAGGGCGTGGAGCGGCCGAAGCCCTCGATCAGCTTCGAGGTGGGCGAGAACGTGCGCGTCTCCGACGGCCCGTTCGCCTCCTTCAGCGGCGTCGTCTCGGAGGTGGACGAGGAGCGGGCGCGCGTGAAGGTCGACGTGTCGATCTTCGGGCGGCCGACGCCGGTCGAACTCGAGTACGGACAGGTCGAGAAGGTCTGACCGGATCGAAGACGGGTACCGGGCGCGTGCGTCCGGCCCACCCGACGGTCGGCGGCGGCGCGAGCCTGCGCGGCGGATCGTCGGTCAGCGAGGGGCGGGAGGCCAGGGGCGGCAGTCGCCGACGCCCGGACGGCCGCACCGCCCGATCCCCGTCGTCCGGCCCGCGTGGCGGACGACCCTGACGGGAGAGACGGATGGCGAAGAAGATCGATGGCTACATCAAGCTGCAGGTGAAGGCGGGGTCCGCGACCCCGTCCCCGCCGATCGGCCCCGCGCTCGGCCAGCGCGGCCTCAACATCATGATGTTCTGCAAGGAGTTCAACGCTCGCACGCAGGACCTCGAGAAGGGCCAGCCCTGCCCGGTGGTGATCACCTACTTCTCGGACAAGTCGTTCACGTTCGAGATCAAGACGGCGCCGGTGAGCCACTTCCTGAAGCAGGCCGCGAAGATCACCTCCGGCTCGAAGACGCCGGGCAAGGGCGGCTTTGCCGGCCAGGTGTCGAAGGAGCAGGTGCGCACGATCGCCCAGGCGAAGATGAAGGACCTCAACGCGTCCGACGTCGAAGCGGCGATGCGCATGGTTGAAGGCTCGGCCCGTTCGATGGGCCTCGAGGTGGTGGAGTGACGGGAATGGCCAAGCTCGCCAAGCGCGTCCGTGCCACCCGCGAAGGCATCGATCGCGACAAGCTCTATCCGCTCGCCGACGCGCTGAAGCTCGTCAAGGAGCGTGCCACCGCGAAGTTCGACGAGACCATCGAGGTTGCGCTCAACCTCGGCGTCGACCCGCGCCACGCCGACCAGATGGTCAGGGGCGTCTGCGTGCTGCCGAACGGCACGGGCCGCACCCAGCGCGTCGCCGTGTTCGCCCGTGGCGACAAGGCGGCCGAGGCCCAGGCGGCCGGCGCCGACATCGTCGGTGCGGAGGACCTCGTCGAGAAGGTGCAGGGCGGCACGATCGAGTTCGACCGCTGCATCGCGACGCCCGACATGATGCCGCTCGTCGGCCGGCTCGGAAAGATCCTCGGTCCGCGCGGCCTGATGCCGAACCCGAAGGTCGGCACGGTGACGATGGACGTGAAGACCGCCGTCCGCGACGCCAAGGGCGGTGCGGTGGAGTTCCGCGTCGAGAAGGCCGGGATCATCCACGCCGGCATCGGCAAGGCCTCGTTCGGCGCCGATGCGCTGGCCGACAACATCAAGGCCCTGACCGACGCCGTCGTGAAGGCGAAGCCCGCCGGCGCCAAGGGCACCTACCTGCAGAAGGTGGCGGTGTCCTCGACCATGGGCCCCGGCGTCCGCGTCGACCCGGCGAGCGTGACCGGCGGCGCCGGCAACTGAGCCGCGTTGGGCGCCGCGCAGCGGCGCCCCATATAGGAATTCCCGCCGCGGGTTCGCCCGTGGCGGGCGAGGGCCGCCGGAGGCGACAGTCTCCGTCCGGCCCGCCCCTGTCCGAGACTGCAGGTGCCCGTGCCCGGTTTTCCGCGCGCGGGTCTAAGCCATACGGGCCTGCACGAGACGGGTCGGAACCGTGATTCCGGCGGACGGTGCCTCGGCACCGCACCGTCCCTTCCCGGTTCGAGACCGTTTTGCCTTGCGGCGCTCCGGCGCCCGCGAGGGGACAGGCTTCCCGAGCGCCGTCCGACCCGAGGGTTCGCCCGCGGGCCGGTCGGCAAGGCAAGCGGCGGCCGCGTGGCGGCCGCCATTCGGAGTGAGGCAAGTGGAAAGAGCGGAGAAGCGAGAGCTCGTCACGGCGCTCCACGAGGTGTTCGAGAACACCGGCGTGGTGGTCGTGGCCCACTATCAGGGCCTCACCGTCGCCCAGATGTCGGCCCTTCGGGGTCGGATGAAGGCGGCCGGTGGGTCCGTGAAGGTGGCGAAGAACCGCCTCGCCAAGCTCGCCCTTCAAGGCACCGCACTGGAGCACATCGCCGACCTGTTCACAGGGCCGACGGTGATCGCCTACTCGAACGACCCGGTCGCGGCCCCCAAGGTGGCCGTCGATTTCGCCAAGACGAACGACAAGCTCGTGATTCTCGGCGGGGCCCTCGGGCGGACGAATCTCAATGCGGACGGCGTCAAGGCACTCGCGACCATGCCGTCGCTGGACGAGCTCCGTGCTCGCCTGCTCGGCATGATCAAGACGCCCGCGACGCGGATTGCCGGCGTCCTGCAGGCGCCCGGCGGACAGGTGGCGCGCGTGCTCGCCGCCTACGCCAAGAAGGACGAGGCGGCGTAAGGCCGGTCTCCCGACACCGATCCGATCAACGGTACGAACCGAATACAGGAAGAGAAGACAATGGCCGATCTCAGCAAGCTCGTCGACGAGCTGTCGAACCTCACCGTCCTGGAGGCCGCCGAGCTCTCCAAGCTGCTCGAGGAGAAGTGGGGCGTTTCCGCCGCGGCTCCGGTCGCGGTGGCCGCCGTTGCCGCCGGTGGCGGCGAGGCCGCTCCGGCTGCCGAAGAGCAGACCGAGTTCGACGTGATCCTCGCCGACGCCGGCGACAAGAAGATCAACGTCATCAAGGAAGTTCGCGCGATCACCGGTCTCGGCCTGAAGGAGGCCAAGGACCTGGTCGAGGCGGCTCCGAAGCCGGTGAAGGAAGGCGTGTCCAAGTCCGAGGCCGAAGAGCTGAAGAAGAAGCTCGAGGACGCGGGCGCCAAGGTCACCGTGAAGTGATCCGGCAGGGGCGCGCTCCGGCGCGCCCCGCCTCCCGGTCCATCGGCCCCGGCCGGCGGTCCGGGCGCGACGACCGCCTCGCCCCCGGGCGCGGCGGATCCCCGCCGGGCCGGCGTGCCTGGCGATCGGTTTCCGGATGGTCTTCCCCGCCGCCCGTCGGGCGGCGCGGTGGACAATCCGGCGAGTAGGGCCCCGTCCGCCGCAGCGGCGGCACCGCGGTGCGGGGCGACACACAGGTCGGCGGCACGGTGCGCGCCCCCCGGCGCCACGAGGTGCCGGCGGCGGCCGCCCGCGAAGCGAGGAGCGACGAATGGCGCAGGCTCAGAAGGCGCAGACGTTCAACGGTCGCAAGCGGATCCGCAAGTACTTCGGCTCGATCCGCGAAGTGGCGGACATGCCGAACCTCATCGAGGTCCAGAAGGCGTCCTACGATCAGTTCCTGCTCGTCGACGAGCCGAAGGACGGGCGCCCCGACGACGGCCTGCAGGCCGTGTTCAAGTCGGTGTTCCCGATCTCCGACTTCGCCGGCACGTCGCTGCTCGAGTTCGTCCGCTACGAGTTCGAGGCGCCGAAGTACGACGTCGACGAGTGCCGCCAGCGCGGCATGACCTTCGCCGCGCCGCTCAAGGTGACGCTGCGGCTGATCGTGTTCGACGTGGACGACGACACCGGCGCCAAGTCCGTCAAGGACATCAAGGAGCAGGATGTCTACATGGGCGACATGCCGCTCATGACGGACAACGGCACCTTCATCGTCAACGGCACCGAGCGCGTCATCGTCTCCCAGATGCACCGCTCGCCGGGCGTGTTCTTCGACCACGACAAGGGCAAGACCCACTCCTCGGGCAAGCTCCTGTTCGCCGGCCGGATCATCCCCTATCGCGGCTCCTGGCTCGACATCGAGTTCGACGCCAAGGACATCGTGCACGCCCGCATCGACCGGCGCCGCAAGATCCCGGTGACGAGCCTGCTGATGGCCCTCGGCCTCGACGGCGAGGAGATCCTCGACACCTTCTACAACAAGATCCCGTTCACCCGGGACGGCGACGGCTGGCGCATGCCCTTCGACGCCAACCGCATGCGCGGCATGAAGGCGACGATCGACCTCGTCGACGCCGACACGGGCGAGCTCGTCCTCGAGGCGGGCAAGAAGATGACCGCCCGTTCGGCGCGCCAGTTCGCCGAGAAGGGCCTCAAGGCCCTGAAGCTCACCGACCTCGACCTCGTCAGCCAGTACGTCGCCGAGGACCTGGTCAACCCGGTCACCGGCGAGATCTTCGCCGAGGCCGGCGACGAGATCACCGAGAAGCTGCTCGCGACCCTCGTCGGCGCCGGCTTCGACGAGATCCCGGTGCTCGACATCGACCACGTCAACACCGGCGCCTACGTGCGCAACACCCTGGCGGTGGACAAGAACGCGAGCCGCGAGGAGGCGCTCTTCGACATCTACCGGGTGATGCGCCCGGGCGAGCCCCCGACCGTCGAGACGGCGGAGGCGATGTTCCAGTCGCTGTTCTTCGATCCGGAGCGCTACGACCTCTCGGCCGTCGGCCGGGTGAAGATGAACATGCGCCTCGACCTGCAGTGCCCGGACACCATCCGGGTGCTGCGCAAGGAGGACGTGCTCGCGGTCATCAAGACGCTGGTGGACCTGCGCGACGGCCGCGGCGAGATCGACGACATCGACAACCTCGGCAACCGGCGCGTGCGCTCGGTCGGCGAGCTGATGGAGAACCAGTACCGCGTCGGCCTCCTGCGCATGGAGCGGGCGATCAAGGAGCGGATGAGTTCCGTCGAGATCGACACCGTGATGCCGCAGGACCTGATCAACGCGAAGCCGGCGGCCGCCGCCGTGCGCGAGTTCTTCGGCTCCTCGCAGCTGTCGCAGTTCATGGACCAGACGAACCCGCTGTCCGAGGTGACGCACAAGCGCCGCCTGTCGGCGCTCGGCCCGGGTGGTCTCACCCGCGAGCGCGCCGGCTTCGAGGTGCGCGACGTGCACCCGACGCACTACGGCCGCATCTGCCCGATCGAGACGCCGGAAGGCCCGAACATCGGCCTGATCAACTCGCTGGCGACGTTCGCGCGCGTCAACAAGTACGGCTTCATCGAGGCGCCGTACCGCAAGGTGCGCGACAACCACGTCACGCCGGAGGTCGTCTACCTCTCGGCGATGGAGGAGTCGAAGCACTACGTCGCCCAGGCGAACATCCAGATCGCGCCGGACGGGCGGATCGACGAGGAACTCGTCATCTGCCGCCACGCCGGCGACGTGATGATGGTGACGCCGGACCGCGTCGACTACATGGACGTGTCGCCGAAGCAGCTCGTGTCGGTCGCCGCGGCGCTCATCCCGTTCCTCGAGAACGACGACGCCAACCGCGCGCTGATGGGCTCTAACATGCAGCGTCAGGCCGTGCCGCTGGTGCGGGCCGAGGCGCCGTTCGTCGGGACCGGCATGGAGCCGATCGTCGCCCGTGACTCCGGCGCCGCCATCGCGGCCCGGCGTGCCGGCGTCATCGACCAGGTCGACGCGACCCGTATCGTCGTGCGCGCCACCGAGGACCTCGAGGCGTCGCGCTCGGGCGTCGACATCTACCGGCTGATGAAGTTCCAGCGCTCGAACCAGAACACCTGCATCAACCAGCGTCCGCTGGTGCGGGTGGGCGACATCGTGCGCAAGGGCGACATCATCGCCGACGGCCCGTCGACGGACCTCGGCGACCTGGCGCTCGGCCGCAACGTGCTCGTCGCGTTCATGCCGTGGAACGGCTACAACTTCGAGGACTCCATCCTCCTCTCCGAGCGCATCGTTTCCGACGACGTGTTCACCTCGATCCACATCGAGGAGTTCGAGGTGATGGCCCGCGACACCAAGCTCGGGCCGGAGGAGATCACGCGCGACATTCCGAACGTGTCGGAAGAGGCGCTGAAGAACCTCGACGAAGCCGGCATCGTCTACATCGGTGCGGAGGTGAAGGCCTCCGACATCCTCGTCGGCAAGATCACGCCGAAGGGCGAGAGCCCGATGACGCCGGAGGAGAAGCTCCTCCGCGCCATCTTCGGCGAGAAGGCCTCCGACGTCCGCGACACCTCGCTCCGCGTGCCCCCGGGCGTGCAGGGCACGGTGGTCGAGGTGCGCGTGTTCAACCGCCACGGCGTCGAGAAGGACGAGCGCGCCATGGCGATCGAGCGCGAGGAGATCGAGCGCCTCGCCAAGGACCGCGACGACGAGCAGGCGATCCTCGATCGCAACGTGTTCGGCCGTCTCGCCGAGATGCTCGACGGCAAGGTGGCGATCGCCGGGCCGAAGGGCTTCAAGAAGGAGACCGAGGTGACGCGGGCGGTGCTCGCCGACACGCCGCGGTCCCAGTGGTGGCAGTTCGCGGTCGCCGACGACCAGCTGATGACGCAGATCGAAGGTCTGCGCGGCCAGTATGACGAGAGCCGCAAGCGCCTCGAGCAGCGGTTCATCGACAAGGTCGACAAGCTGCAGCGCGGCGACGAGCTGCCTCCCGGCGTGATGAAGATGGTCAAGGTCTTCGTCGCGGTGAAGCGCAAGATCCAGCCGGGCGACAAGATGGCTGGCCGTCACGGCAACAAGGGCGTCGTGTCGAAGATCGTGCCGGTCGAGGACATGCCGTTCCTGGAGGACGGCACCCACGTCGACATCGTGCTGAACCCGCTCGGCGTGCCGAGCCGCATGAACGTCGGCCAGATCCTCGAGACGCACCTCGGCTGGGCGTGCGCGGGCATGGGCCGGAAGGTCGGCGAGATGCTCGACATCTACCGGAAGTCGCAGGACGTTGCGCCGCTGCGCTCGGCCCTCGTCGAGATCTTCGACGACGGCCGGGAGCCGATCGCCGAGTTCGACGACAGCTCGGTGGTTCGCCTCGGCGAGCAGCTGCGCAAGGGCGTCCCGATCGCCACCCCGGTGTTCGACGGCGCCCACGAGCCGGACATCGTCGTGATGCTCGAGCAGGCCGGTCTCGACCGGTCCGGCCAGGTGACGCTGTTCGACGGCCGGACGGGCGACACGTTCGACCGCAAGGTGACCGTCGGCTACATCTACATGCTGAAGCTGCACCATCTGGTGGACGACAAGATCCACGCCCGCTCGATCGGCCCCTACTCGCTGGTCACCCAGCAGCCGCTCGGCGGCAAGGCGCAGTTCGGCGGCCAGCGCTTCGGCGAGATGGAGGTGTGGGCTCTCGAGGCTTACGGCGCCGCCTACACGCTGCAGGAGATGCTGACGGTGAAGTCGGACGACGTGGCCGGCCGCACGAAGGTCTACGAGGCGATCGTGCGCGGCGACGACACCTTCGAGGCGGGCATTCCGGAGTCCTTCAACGTGCTCGTGAAGGAAATGCGGTCGCTCGGCCTCAACGTCGAGCTCACCGACTCCAAGCCCAAGGCGGCGAACGAACTCGAGCGGCCGGCGGACGCGGCGGAGTGATCCGCCGCGCCGTGGCCGCAAGGCCGCCCTATGCTCGCCGATTCCTGATTCTATGACGACGGGGTCGCGTCATCCGCGACCGCCGGCGTGAAGGAGAGAACCGATGAACCAAGAGGTCATGAACCTGTTCAACACGCAGGTGCCGGCCCAGACGTTCGACCTCATTCGGATCTCGATCGCCAGCCCCGAGAAGATCCTGTCCTGGTCGTACGGCGAGATCAAGAAGCCGGAGACGATCAACTACCGGACCTTCAAGCCGGAGCGCGACGGCCTGTTCTGCGCCCGGATCTTCGGGCCGATCAAGGACTACGAGTGCTTGTGCGGCAAGTACAAGCGGATGAAGTACAAGGGCGTCATCTGCGAGAAGTGCGGCGTCGAGGTGACGCTGTCGCGCGTGCGCCGCGAGCGCATGGGCCACATCGAGCTCGCCGCCCCCGTCGCCCACATCTGGTTCCTGAAGTCGCTGCCGAGCCGCATCGGCATGCTGCTCGACATGACGCTGAAGGATCTCGAGCGGATCCTCTATTTCGAGAACTACGTGGTGCTCGAGCCCGGCCTGACGCCGCTCAAGATGCACCAGCTGCTCTCGGAAGAGGACTTCATCGAGGCGCAGGACAAGTACGGCGAGGACGGCTTCACCGCCGCGATCGGCGCGGAGGCCATCCGCGAGCTGATGAAGGCGCTCGACCTCGAGAAGCTCGCCGCGGACCTGCGCGTCGAGATCGCCGAGTCGACCTCCGAGCTGAAGCCGAAGAAGCTCGCCAAGCGGCTGAAGCTGATCGAGGCGTTCATGGAATCCGGCAACAAGCCGGAGTGGATGATCCTCAACGTCATTCCGGTGATGCCGCCGGACCTGCGTCCGCTGGTGCCGCTGGACGGCGGCCGCTTCGCCACGTCCGACCTCAACGACCTCTACCGCCGCGTCATCAACCGAAACAACCGCCTGAAGCGGCTGATCGAGCTGCGCGCGCCGGACATCATCATCCGCAACGAGAAGCGGATGCTGCAGGAGGCGGTCGACGCCCTGTTCGACAACGGCCGTCGTGGCCGCGTCATCACGGGCGCGAACAAGCGCCCGCTGAAGTCGCTGTCGGACATGCTGAAGGGCAAGCAGGGCCGGTTCCGCCAGAACCTGCTCGGCAAGCGCGTCGACTATTCCGGCCGTTCGGTCATCGTCGTCGGCCCGGAGCTGAAGCTGCACCAGTGCGGCCTGCCGAAGAAGATGGCGCTCGAGCTGTTCAAGCCGTTCATCTACTCGCGGCTCGACGCCAAGGGCTACTCCTCGACGGTGAAGCAGGCGAAGAAGCTCGTCGAGAAGGAGAAGTCGGAGGTCTGGGACATCCTCGACGAGGTGATCCGCGAACATCCGATCATGCTCAACCGGGCGCCGACGCTGCACCGCCTCGGCATCCAGGCCTTCGAGCCGGTCCTCATCGAGGGCAAGGCGATCCAGCTGCACCCGCTCGTCTGCTCGGCCTTCAACGCCGACTTCGACGGCGACCAGATGGCCGTGCACGTCCCGCTGAGCCTCGAGGCGCAGCTCGAAGCGCGCGTCCTCATGATGTCGACAAACAACATCCTGCACCCGGCAAACGGTTCGCCGATCATCGTGCCGTCGCAGGACATCGTGCTCGGCCTCTACTACCTCTCGATCATGGCCGAGGGCGAGCCGGGCGAGGGCATGGCGTTCGCCTCGATCGGCGAGCTGCACCACGCGCTCGAGTCGAAGTCGGTGACGCTGCACTCGAAGATCCGCGGCCGCTTCACCACCGTGGGCCCGGACGGCAAGGCCGTCTCGAAGATCTACGAGACGACGCCCGGCCGCATGCTCATCGGCGAGCTCCTGCCGAAGCATCCGGCGGTCAGCTTCGACGTCTGCAACCAGCTGATGACGAAGAAGCAGATCTCCAACATGATCGACATGGTCTACCGTGGCTGCGGCCAGAAGGAGACCGTGATCTTCTGCGACCGGATCATGACGCTCGGCTTCACCAACGCCTTCAAGGCGGGCATTTCCTTCGGCAAGGATGACATGGTCATCCCGGAGACGAAGGAGCGCCTGGTCGAGGAGACGCGCCAGCTCGCCAAGGAGTACGAGCAGCAGTACTCCGACGGCCTGATCACCCAGGGCGAGAAGTACAACAAGGTCGTCGACGCCTGGGCGAAGTGCACGGATCGCGTCGCCGACGAGATGATGAAGCGCATCTCGGCGGTGCAGAAGGACGAGAACGGCCGTCAGAAGAAGATCAACTCGATCTACATGATGAGCCACTCGGGCGCCCGCGGCTCGCCGGCGCAGATGAAGCAGCTCGCGGGCATGCGCGGGCTGATGGCACGGCCGGACGGCTCGATCATCGAGACGCCGATCATCGCCAACTTCAAGGAAGGCCTGTCGGTGATGGAGTACTTCAACTCCACGCACGGTGCCCGCAAGGGTCTCGCCGACACCGCCCTGAAGACGGCGAATTCGGGTTACCTGACGCGTCGTCTCGTCGACGTCGCCCAGGACTCGATCATCACCGAGTACGACTGCGGCACCGAGGCCGGCATCAAGATGACCGCGGTCGTCGACGCCGGCCAGATGGTCGCCTCCCTCGGCATGCGCATCCTCGGCCGCACCGCGGCGGAGGACGTTGTCGAGGCGGCGACGGGCACGGTGATCGTGCCGCGCGGCAAGCTGATCGAGGAGAAGGAGGTCGAGCGCGTCGAAAAGGCCGGCATCCAGGCCGTCCGCATCCGCTCGGTGCTCACCTGCGAGACCAAGAACGGCTGCTGCGCCGCCTGCTACGGGCGCGATCTCGCCCGCGGCACGCCCGTCAACATGGGCGAGGCGGTCGGCGTCATCGCGGCGCAGTCGATCGGCGAGCCGGGCACGCAGCTCACCATGCGCACCTTCCACATCGGTGGAACGGCGCAGGTGGTCGACTCGTCCTTCATCGAGTCGAGCTTCGAAGGCACGGTGAAGATCCGCAACCGCAACGTCGTGCGCGACTCCGAGGGCAAGCTCATCGCCATGGGCCGCAACCTCGCGATCGTGGTGGTCGACAAGGACGGCACCGAGCGCGCCGTCCACCGCATCACCTACGGCGCCCGCCTGCACGTCGACGACGGCGATCAGGTGAAGCGCGGCCAGCGCATGGCGGAGTGGGATCCCTACACCCGCCCGATCCTCACCGAGGTCGACGGCATCGTCGCCTTCGAGGACCTCGTCGAGGGTGCGTCGGTCACCGAGACGACCGACGAGGCGACCGGCATCACCAAGCGCATCATCATCGACTGGCGGACGTCCCAGCGCGGCTCGGACCTGAAGCCGGCCGTGGTGGTGAAGGGGCCGGACGGCAAGGTGGCGAAGGTGGCCCGCGGCGGCGACGCCCGCGCGCTCCTGTCGGTCGATGCCATTCTCTCGGTCGAGCCGGGCGAAGAGGTGAAGGCCGGCGACGTGCTCGCCCGCATCCCGCTCGAGAGCGCCAAGACGCGCGACATCACCGGCGGTCTGCCGCGGGTGGCGGAGCTCTTCGAGGCGCGGCGGCCGAAGGACCACGCGATCATCGCCGAGATCGACGGCACGGTGCGGTTCGGCAAGGACTACAAGAACAAGCGCCGCATCATCATCGAGCCGCACGACGAGTCTCTCGACCCGATCGAGTACCTCATCCCGAAGGGCAAGCACGTGCACCTTCAGGACGGCGACGCGATCGAGAAGGGCGACTTCATCCTCGACGGCAACCCGGCGCCGCACGACATCTTGGCGATCCGCGGCGTGGAGGCGCTCGCCGCCTACCTCGTCAACGAGATCCAGGAGGTCTACCGGCTGCAGGGCGTGTCGATCAACGACAAGCACATCGAGGTGATCGTCCGGCAGATGCTGCAGAAGGTGGAGATCACCGACGCCGGCGAGACCGACGTGATCACCGGCGAGCAGATGGACCGCATCGAGCTCGACGAGCTGAACGAGAAGGCGATCGCCGACGGCAAGAAGCCGGCCTCCGGCGTGCCGGTGCTGCTCGGCATCACCAAGGCGAGCCTGCAGACCCGCTCGTTCATCTCGGCGGCGTCCTTCCAGGAGACGACCCGCGTCCTTACCGAGGCGGCCGTCAACGGCAAGGTCGACAACCTCGAGGGCCTCAAAGAGAACGTCATCGTCGGCCGCCTGATCCCGGCGGGAACGGGCGCGATGGTGAACCGCATCCGCGAGATCGCCACCCGGCGCGACGAGCTCATCCTCGACGAGCGTCGCAAGTCGGCGACGGTCGATGTGCCGGTCGCGGGTCTCGTCGGCGCCGCCGAGTGACCTTGCGCGCCGCCCGCGCGGCGGCGTGAACCGTGACGAAGAAGGGCCGTCCCTCGCGGGCGGCCCTTTTTTCTTGCCCGAGGCTGCTCCGGCGCGCGCGTTCCCGGGATCACACCGAGGCTGCGCGGCGTCTCAGCGCGGCGGGATGCCGGCGTGCTGCATCACGAGGTCGACAAGGGCCCGCGCCGAGGCGGTGTCGCCGTGGGCCACCTCGACCGTCACGGTGCGCGGCAGGCCGGCGAGGGCGGCGTGGTTCGACAGCGAGCAGTCGCTGCGCCCCGGCCGCACCGTTTCATAGAGCACGTTGACCCCGCGGCTGGTGAACCAGGCGATGTCGGCCCGCGCCGCCGCACTGTCCGGTCCGCCCCGGCCGGCAAGGATGATCATCGTGTCGTCGTCGCGGCGGGGCGCGGTCTGCGACGGTGCGGCGGACGGCGCGGCGCGGAAGGCCGTCGCGCCGGCGTAGGGCCGCGCCAACGAGATCGTGCCGCCCCGCTTCTCGTTGGAATGGACGGCGACGAGCGGGAAGCGGCGGTCGAGGCCGGCGAGCACTGCGGCCGTGTAGGCAGGATCGGCGCGGCCGGCGCCGCAGGCGCCCTCGCCGAAGATGCGGTTCGGATCGACGCCGCGCCACATCCGGGATTCGCCCGCTTCCACGGCGACGAGCACGCCCCCGTAGCGGCGGACCGCCGAGATGCCGGCGTCGAAGGCCGCCTGTTCGTTGTCGTGCGGGAGCACCCAGCGCGGACCCGGCCGATCGCGGTTGGCGACGAACACGAGGGTCCACGAACGGGCGTCGCCCTCGACCCGCACCACGCCGAGACAGAGGGCGGGATCGCCGAGGGCGTCGACGAGCCGCCGGACGTCACGGTCGCCCGCCGCCGCCATCACCTCGGCAGGGGACCGGCAAGCCGTCCCGAGCGCCGGCGGGGGGCGGTCCATGGCCGGGACGACGATGCCGCGCTCTGGACCCGGCCGCCCGAGAACCGGCGGCTCCATGGCGAGCCCGGAGGAAGTGGCGCCCGCAAGAAGGCCGAGGGTGAAGAGGATTCGGCGGAAGGGCGGTACGACGGCGCTCATGACATGGGCCTCGGCGAGTCGGATTCGCGGGAGAGTCATCCGCCGCGCGGTCGGCCGATGCCCGGGAAAGGCGCCGATCCTGTGGCGAGGGGGCTTCGGCAACGCCTTCCCGCGGGCCGGGATCAACGTGAGCAGTGCTGCCCGCACGATTCTTTCGCGCCGGCGTCCGTGCGAGCACGATTTAGCCGCGCTTACGCGGCGGACTTCTCAGATGCGACGCCCGAAAAACGCCCAGAGAGGGCCGCGATTCCGCTATTGACGGCGAGGGGGGGAACGAATAGGTTCCGCCAACTTTCGCGGCAGGCGGTAAGCCCCGTTCACGTCACCGGCGCCACGCGCCACGACAGATCGGCTTAGACGCTGCCGGGTTCAAGTAGACGACATCGGCTTCTCCGCAGCTGCCGAAGGGCAGTCGCAACGTCGCCATGACCGCACTTCGTGTGGTCCTCTGGCTTGGGGCGCCGCCCGCGATCGAGAGATCGCGGCACGGCGCCGCTCGTTCGTGCGTGGAAGCGGGTGTGGTCAACCGACGGCGGGCGCAAGCTCGAAGGTACGGAACGGGACAGCATGCCGACGATCAACCAGTTGATCCGCAAGCCGCGGAAAGACCCGCCGAAGCGCAACAAGGTGCCGGCCATGGAGGCCTGCCCGCAGAAGCGCGGCGTCTGCACGCGAGTCTATACGACGACCCCGAAGAAGCCGAACTCGGCTCTCCGCAAGGTCGCCAAGGTTCGGCTGACGAACCAGTACGAGGTGATCGGCTACATCCCCGGCGAGGGTCACAATCTGCAGGAGCACTCGGTCGTCATGATCCGAGGCGGCCGCGTGAAGGACCTTCCGGGCGTGCGCTACCACGTCGTGCGCGGCGTGCTCGACACCCAGGGCGTCAAGGACCGTAAGCAGCGCCGTTCGAAGTACGGCGCCAAGCGTCCGAAGTGATGGGAGCCTGAGCGATGTCGCGTCGTCACAGCGCCGAGAAGCGCGAGATCCTCCCGGACCCGAAGTTCGGGGACGAGGTGGTCTCCAAGTTCATGAACAGCATCATGCGCGACGGCAAGAAGTCCGCCGCCGAATCGATCGTCTATGGCGCCTTCGACGCCATCCGGTCGCGGTCGCGCCAGGACCCGCTCGAGGTGTTCCACACCGCCCTCGACCGCGTGATGCCGCAGATCGAGGTGCGCTCCCGCCGCGTCGGTGGCGCCACCTATCAGGTGCCGGTCGAAGTCCGCACCGAGCGTCGTCAGGCGCTCGCGATCCGCTGGCTGATCACCGCCGCCCGCGCCCGCAACGAGAAGACCATGGTCGAGCGCCTCTCCGGCGAGCTGCTCGATGCGTTCAACAACCGCGGTACCGCCGTGAAGAAGCGCGAGGACACGCACCGGATGGCCGAGGCCAACCGCGCTTTCTCGCACTATCGCTGGTGACCTGAGCGCGCCGACGTCGAGGACAGACCCATGCCCCGCACGCACAACATCGAAGACTATCGTAACTTCGGCATCATGGCGCACATTGATGCCGGCAAGACGACGACGACCGAGCGGATCCTCTACTACTCCGGCAAGTCCCATAAGATCGGCGAAGTCCATGACGGCGCCGCGACGATGGACTGGATGGAGCAGGAGCAGGAGCGGGGCATCACGATCACGTCCGCGGCCACCACGACCCAGTGGAACGGCAAGCGGCTGAACATCATCGACACGCCTGGCCACGTCGACTTCACCATCGAGGTGGAGCGCTCGCTGCGCGTCCTCGACGGCGCGGTGTGCGTGCTCGACTCCAACCAGGGCGTCGAGCCGCAGACCGAGACCGTCTGGCGCCAGGGCGACAAGTACCGGGTGCCGCGGATCGTCTTCTGCAACAAGATGGACAAGACCGGGGCCGATTTCTACAACTGCCTCAACGACATCAAGGTCCGCCTCGGCGCCAAGCCGGTGGCGATCCAGCTGCCGATCGGTGCCGAGTCCGACTTCAAGGGCTGCATCGACCTCGTGAAGATGCAGGCCTACGTCTGGCACGACGAGGACAAGGGCGCGAAGTACGACACCGTCGCGATCCCGGCTGATCTCGCCGACAAGGCGGCCGAGTACCGCGCTGCCCTCATCGAGGCGGCGGTCGAGCTCGACGACGAGGCGATGACGGCGTTCTTCGACGGCGTGGAGCCGGACGAGGAGACCCTGAAGCGGCTGCTCCGCAAGGCCGTCATCACCGGCGCGTTCTATCCGGTGCTCTGCGGCTCGGCCTTCAAGAACAAGGGCGTGCAGACGCTGCTCGACGCGGTGGTGGACTACCTGCCGTCGCCGGTCGACGTCCCGCCGATCAAGGGCATCGACGGCAAGACGGGCGCGGAGACGGTCCGTCACTCGACCGACAACGAGCCGCTCGCCATGCTCGCCTTCAAGATCATGGACGATCCCTTCGTCGGGTCGCTGACCTTCTGCCGCATCTACTCCGGCAAGGTCGAGGCCGGCATGTCGCTCCTCAACTCGCCGCGCGAGAAGCGCGAGCGCGTCGGCCGCATGCTGCTGATGCACGCGAACTCCCGCGAGGACATCAAGGAGGCGAACGCCGGCGACATCATCGCCCTCGCCGGCCTCAAGGAGACCCGCACCGGCGACACGCTGTGCGATCCCTCGAGCCCGGTGATCCTCGAGAAGATGGAGTTCCCGGACCCCGTCATCGAGATCGCGGTGGAGCCGAAGGCGAAGGCCGATCAGGAGAAGATGGCGGTCGCCCTGTCGAAGCTCGCGGCCGAGGATCCGTCCTTCCGCGTCTCGACCGACCAGGAGAGCGGCCAGACCATCCTCAAGGGGATGGGCGAGCTTCATCTCGACATCAAGGTCGACATCCTGAAGCGGACCTACAAGGTCGAGGTCAACGTCGGCGCCCCGCAGGTCGCCTACCGCGAGACGATCACCCGCTCGGTGGACATCGACTACACGCACAAGAAGCAGACCGGCGGCACGGGCCAGTTCGCCCGCGTCAAGTTCACGGTCGCGCCGAACGAGACCGGCAAGGGCTTCACGTTCGAGTCGAAGATCATCGGCGGCTCGGTGCCGAAGGAGTACATCCCCGGCGTCGAGAAGGGCCTCAACTCGGTGCTCACTTCGGGCGTCGTCGCCGGGTTCCCGGTGGTCGACGTGAAGGTCGACCTGACGGACGGCGCCTACCACGAGGTCGACTCCTCGGCGCTCGCCTTCGAGATCGCCTCCCGCGCGGGCTTCCGCGAGGCGCTGCAGAAGGCCGGCCCGGTGCTGCTCGAGCCGATCATGAAGGTCGAGGTGACCACCCCCGAGGACTATCTCGGCTCGGTGATCGGTGACCTCAACTCGCGGCGCGGCCAGATCTCCGGCACCGACACGCGCGGCAATGCCCAGATCGTCACCGCCATGGTGCCGCTCGCCAACATGTTCGGCTACGTCAACACGCTGCGCTCGATGAGCCAGGGACGGGCCAGCTACTCGATGCAGTTCGACCACTACGAGCAGGTGCCGCAGGCGGTTGCTCAGGAAGTCCAGGCGAAGTTCGCCTGACGACGCCACAGAGCCAGTCGACACTGTCCACAGCTTAAGAGACCGACGGAGTTACGCCGATGGCGAAAGAGAAGTTTGCGCGCACGAAGCCGCACTGCAACATCGGGACGATCGGCCATGTCGATCACGGGAAGACGTCGCTGACGGCGGCGATCACGAAGGTTCTGGCGAAGACGGGCGGCGCGACGTTCAAGGCGTACGACCAGATCGACGCGGCGCCGGAGGAGAAGGCGCGCGGCATCACGATCTCGACGGCGCACGTGGAGTACGAGACGACGAACCGGCACTATGCCCACGTCGACTGCCCCGGCCACGCCGACTACGTGAAGAACATGATCACCGGCGCGGCGCAGATGGACGGCGCGATCCTGGTGGTTTCGGCCGCCGACGGCCCGATGCCGCAGACGCGCGAGCACATCCTGCTCGCCCGCCAGGTGGGTGTGCCGGCGATCGTCGTGTTCCTCAACAAGTGCGACCTCGTGGACGACCCGGAGCTCCTGGAGCTCGTCGAGCTCGAGGTGCGTGAGCTGCTGTCCTCCTACGACTTCCCGGGCGACGACATCCCAATCGTCAAGGGGTCGGCGGTTGTGGCTCTGAACGACGGCGACCCGGTGCTCGGCGAGCAGGCGATCCTCGAGCTGATGACGCAGGTGGACGCCTACATCCCGCAGCCGGAGCGTCCGATCGACCAGCCGTTCCTGATGCCGATCGAGGACGTGTTCTCGATCTCGGGCCGCGGCACGGTGGTGACGGGGCGCGTCGAGCGCGGCATCGTCAAGGTGGGCGAGGAGGTCGAGATCATCGGCATCCGCGCGACGCAGAAGACGATCGTCACGGGCGTGGAGATGTTCCGCAAGCTGCTCGACCAGGGCCAGGCGGGCGACAACATCGGCGCGCTCTTGCGCGGCACGAAGCGCGAGGACGTGGAGCGCGGCCAGGTGCTGTGCAAGCCCGGCTCGGTGAACCCGCACACGAAGTTCAAGGCCGAGGCCTACATCCTGACGAAGGAGGAGGGCGGCCGCCACACGCCGTTCTTCACGAACTACCGTCCGCAGTTCTACTTCCGGACGACGGACGTGACGGGCGTTTGCACGCTGCCGGAAGGCACCGAGATGGTGATGCCGGGCGACAACGTGGAACTGACGGTGACGCTGATCGTGCCGATCGCGATGGAGGAGAAGCTGCGCTTCGCCATCCGCGAGGGCGGCCGCACGGTGGGCGCGGGCGTCGTCGCCCAGATCATCGAGTAACGAGACGAAAGGCCCGGTGCGCGGCGGCAAACACGCCGCTGCGCTCCGATCCCGATCAAGACGAGCGCTGAACAAAGGGCGCATCCATGAACGGCCAGAATATCCGGATCCGCCTCAAGGCGTTCGACCATCGCGTGCTCGACGCTTCGACGCGCGAGATCGTGAACACGGCGAAGCGGACGGGCGCGCAGGTGCGCGGTCCGGTCCCGCTGCCGACCCGCATCGAGAAGTTCACGGTCAACCGGTCGCCGCACATCGACAAGAAGAGCCGGGAACAGTTCGAGATTCGCACGCACAAGCGCCTGCTCGACATCATCGACCCCACCCCGCAGACCGTCGACGCTCTGATGAAGCTCGACCTTGCGGCTGGTGTCGACGTCGAGATCAAGCTCTGAGTGGCGCGGCACGGTTTGGAGAGGCCTGATCCATGCGTTCAGGAATGATCGCCCAGAAGGTCGGCATGACCCGCGTCTACAACGATGCGGGTGAGCATGTGCCGGTGACGGTTCTGCGCGTCGAGAACTGCCAGGTGGTCGCCCACCGTACGGCGGAGAAGGACGGCTATGTGGCGCTGCAGCTCGGTTCCGGGCGGGCGAAGACGAAGAACGTCGCCAAGGCGATGCGCGGCCACTTCGCCGTGGCCAGCGTCGAGCCGAAGCGCGAGGTCGTCGAGTTCCGGGTGAGCCCGGAGAACGTCATCGCGGTCGGCGCCGAGCTGACGGCCGATCACTTCGTCGACGGCCAGTTCGTCGACGTGACCGGCACCTCGATCGGCAAGGGCTTCGCCGGCGTCATGAAGCGCCACAACTTCGGTGGTGGCCGCGCCAGCCACGGCAACTCGGTGACCCACCGCAGCCACGGCTCGACCGGTCAGCGCCAGGACCCGGGCAAGGTGTTCAAGGGCAAGAAGATGGCCGGCCACATGGGCCAGGTTCGCGTCACCACGCAGAACCTCAAGGTCGTCCGCACCGACGCCGAGCGCGGCCTGATCCTCGTCGAGGGCGCCGTCCCCGGCGCCAAGGGCGGGACGATCCTGGTGCGTGACGCGGTGAAGCGGGCGCTTCCGAAGGACGTGCCCTCGCCCGGCAAGTTCCGCCTGGCCGGTGAGACCGGTGCTGCGCCGGCCGCCTCCGAGGCCCCGGCCGCCCCGGCGGACAAGGAGAGCGAGTGATGGAACTCGAGGTCAAGACGCTGGACGGCGCCTCGGCCGGCTCGATCACGGTCTCCGACGAGATCTTCGGGCTCGAGCCGCGCGCCGACATCCTGCAGCGCATCGTGCGCTGGCAGCTGGCGAAGCGCCAGGCCGGCACGCACAAGGCCAAGATCCGCTCCGAGGTGGGGCGCACCGGCCGCAAGATGTACAAGCAGAAGGGCACCGGCCGTGCCCGTCACGGCGACCAGTCGGCACCGCAGTTCCGCGGCGGCGGCAAGGCCTTCGGGCCGCTGCCGCGCAGCCACGCCCACGACCTGCCGAAGAAGGTGCGGGCCCTCGGCCTGAAGCACGCCCTCTCGGCGAAGGCCAAGGCCGCGACGCTGATCGTCGTCGACGAGGCGACCGCCGCCGAGCCGAAGACGAAGGCGCTGCGCGAGCGGCTCGCCGCCCTCGGCCTGCAGAAGGTCCTGATCGTCGCCGGCAGCGAGGTGGACGCCAACTTCCAGCTCGCCGCACGCAACATCCCCAATCTGGACGTGCTGCCGGTGCAGGGCATCAACGTCTACGACATCCTGCGGCGTGACACCCTGGTGCTCACCCGCGAGGCCGTCGAGCGCCTCGAGGAGCGGTTCAAATGACCAGCCTCAAGCACTACGACGTGATCGTCGCGCCGGTGATCACCGAGAAGTCGACCGTGCTCAGCGAGCAGAACAAGGTCGTCTTCAAGGTGGCGCCGAAGGCCACGAAGCCGGAGATCAAGGCGGCGATCGAGTCGCTCTTCGGCGTCAAGGTGACGGCGGTCAACACCCTCGTCCGCAAGGGCAAGATGAAGCGGTTCCGCGGCACCATCGGGCGCCAGTCGGACGTCAAGCGTGCCGTCGTGACGCTGGCCGAAGGCCAGACGATCGACGTCACGACCGGCCTGTGAGCGTGGAGCTGAGACAGTGGCTCTGAAATCCTACAAGCCGACGACGGCCGGCCAGCGTCAGCTGGTCCTCGTCGATCGCTCCGAGCTCTACAAGGGCAAGCCGGTCAAGTCGCTCACCGAGGGCCTGTCGGCCTCCGGCGGTCGCAACAACGCCGGCCGGATCACCGTGCGCTTCCGCGGCGGCGGTCACAAGCGGACCTACCGTCTCGTCGACTTCAAGCGCCGCAAGCGCGAGATGACCGCGACGGTGGACCGGATCGAGTATGATCCGAACCGCACCGCCTTCATCGCGCTCCTCAAGTACGAGGACGGCGAGCTCGCCTACATCCTGGCGCCGCAGCGCCTGGCGGTCGGCGATACCGTGGTGGCGGGCGCGCAGGCGGACGTGAAGCCGGGCAACGCGATGCCGCTCTCGGCGATGCCGGTCGGCACGATCGTGCACAACGTCGAGATGAAGCCGGGCAAGGGCGGCCAGATCGCCCGGTCCGCCGGCACCTACGCGCAGATCGTCGGCCGCGACCAGGGCTACGCGATCCTGCGCCTGAACTCGGGCGAGCAGCGCCGGGTGCTCGGCACCTGTTTCGCGACGGTCGGCGCGGTGTCCAACCCGGACCACGCCAACATCAATCTCGGCAAGGCCGGCCGTTCGCGCTGGCTCGGCCGCAAGCCGCACAATCGCGGCGTGACGATGAACCCGGTCGACCATCCGCACGGCGGTGGTGAGGGTCGCACCTCGGGCGGCCGTCACCCGGTGACCCCGTGGGGCAAGCCGACCAAGGGCAAGAAGACGCGCCGCAACAAGTCGACGGACAAGTTCATCGTCCGTAGCCGGCACGCCAGGAAGAAGTGAGGGCTGAACCGTGGCTCGTTCCGTCTGGAAAGGTCCGTTCGTCGACGGCTATCTCCTCAAGAAGGCCGAGAAGGCGCGCGGCTCCGCGCGCTCCGAGGTCGTCAAGATCTGGAGCCGCCGGTCGACCATCCTGCCGCAGTTCGTCGGCCTGACGTTCGGCGTCTACAACGGCCAGAAGCACATCCCGGTGCAGGTGTCCGAGGACATGGTCGGACACCGCTTCGGCGAGTTCGCCCCGACGCGGACCTTCTACGGTCACGCGGCCGACAAGAAGGCCAAGAGGAAGTAACCGATGGGCAAGCCCAAGGCCGCACGGGCCCTCAAGGACAACGAGGCGAAGGCGATCGCCAAGATGCTGCGCGTCTCGCCGCAGAAGCTGAACCTTGTGGCTCAGCTGATCCGCGGCAAGACGGTGCCGGCGGCGCTCGCCGACCTCACCTTCTCGAAGAAGCGGATCGCCCGCGACGTCAAGAAGACGCTCGAGTCGGCCGTCGCCAACGCCGAGAACAACCACGATCTCGACGTCGACAGCCTGGTCGTCGCCGAGGCCTTCGTCGGCAAGGCGCTCGTCATGAAGCGCTTCACGGCCCGCGGCCGTGGCCGCTCGAGCCGCATCGAGAAGCCTTTCGCGAACCTCACGATCGTGGTTCGGGAAGTCGAGGAGGCCGCCTGATGGGTCAGAAAGTCAATCCGATCGGCCTGCGGCTCGGCATCAACCGGACCTGGGACTCGCGCTGGTTCGCCGACCGCGGCGAGTACGGCCGTCTGCTCCACGAGGATCTGAAGATCCGCGAGAAGCTGATGGACGACCTGAAGCAGGCGGCGGTCTCCAAGATCGTCATCGAGCGCCCGCACAAGAAGTGCCGCGTCACGATCCACACCGCCCGTCCGGGCGTGGTGATCGGCAAGAAGGGCGCCGACATCGACAAGCTGCGCAAGAAGGTCGCGGCGATGACGGACTCCGAGGTGCACCTCAACATCGTCGAGGTGCGCAAGCCGGAGATCGACGCGACGCTCGTCGCCGCCTCGATCGCCCAGCAGCTCGAGCGCCGCGTGGCGTTCCGCCGTGCGATGAAGCGGGCCGTGCAGTCGGCGATGCGTCTCGGCGCCGAGGGCATCCGCATCAACTGCTCCGGCCGTCTCGGCGGCGCCGAGATCGCCCGCATGGAGTGGTACCGCGAGGGCCGCGTGCCGCTGCACACGCTGCGCGCCGACGTCGACTACGGCACCGCCACGGCGAAGACCGCCTACGGCACCTGCGGCGTGAAGGTGTGGATCTTCAAGGGCGAGATCCTCGAGCACGACCCGATGGCCTCGGAGCGCCGCGCGAGCGAGGGCAACGAGTCCGGTTCGCACGGCCACGGCGGCCGCGAGCGGGATCGCGATCGGGACCGTGACCGCGATCGCGACCACCGCGACCGTCGCCGTCAGGATCAGGGCTGAGCCCGGGCTAGCCCCGGAGCCCGGACCTCAGGGATTTAGAGAAGAGCCATGCTGCAACCGAAGCGCACCAAGTTCCGAAAGCAGTTCAAGGGCCGTATCCATGGCGTCGCCAAGGGCGGTACCGACCTCAACTTCGGCGCCTTCGGCCTGAAGGCGCTGGAGCCGGATCGGGTCACCGCCCGGCAGATCGAGGCGGCTCGCCGCGCGATCACGCGCCAGATGAAGCGCCAGGGGCGTGTGTGGATCCGCGTCTTCCCGGACGTGCCGGTGTCGAAGAAGCCGACCGAGGTGCGCATGGGCAAGGGCAAGGGTGCACCGGAGTATTGGGCGGCTCGGGTCAAGCCCGGGCGGATCATGTTCGAGGTCGACGGCGTCAGCGAGGAGATCGCCCGCGAGGCGTTCCGCCTGGCCGCGGCCAAGCTGTCGGTGAAGACGCGGTTCGTACAGCGGATCGCCGAGTGAGCGGCGGCGCAGCGGAGTGACGGAGATGAAGGCGAGCGACGTGCGCGCGAAGACGCCCGACGAGCTGACCGAGGACCTCGGCCGGCTCAAGAAGGAGCAGTTCAACCTGCGCTTCCAGAAGGCCACCGGCCAGCTCGAGAACACCGCGCGGGTGCGGCAGGTCCGCCGCGACATCGCCCGCATCCAGACCGTGCTGCGCGCCAAGAGCGCGCCGAAGAGCGCCTGAGGAGGCGGAGATGCCGAAGCGTGTCCTGCAGGGCATCGTCGTCAGCGACAAGACCGACAAGACTGTCGTCGTCAAGGTCGAGCGGCGCTTTACCCACCCGCTGCTGAAGAAGACCGTGCGCCGGTCGAAGAAGTACCAGGCGCATGACGATGCGAACACCTACAAGATCGGCGATACTGTGCTCATCGAAGAGAGCAAGCCGATCTCCAAGACGAAGCGTTGGGTCGTCGTCGGCGCGTTGACGCCGTCGGGCGAAGCGGCGGCAAGCTGAGCCGTCGCGACGGCGCGCAAGACTGAGAGAACGAGGCGGCCATGATTCAGATGCAGTCGAACCTCGACGTGGCGGACAACTCCGGCGCCCGTCGCGTCATGTGCATCAAGGTGCTCGGCGGTTCGAAGCGGAAGTATGCCTCGGTCGGCGACGTCATCGTCGTGTCGATCAAGGAGGCGGCTCCGCGCGGCCGCGTGAAGAAGGGCGACGTGATGAAGGCGGTGGTGGTTCGCACCGCCAAGGACATCCGCCGCGTCGATGGGAGCGTGATCCGCTTCGACCGCAATGCGGCCGTGCTGATCAACAACCAGAAGGAGCCGATCGGCACCCGCATCTTCGGACCGGTGCCGCGCGAGCTCCGCGCCAAGAACCACATGAAGATCATTTCGCTCGCCCCCGAGGTGCTGTGATGGCCGCGAAGATCAAGAAGGGCGATCGCGTCGTCGTCACGACCGGCCGCGACAAGGGCCGTTCCGGCGAAGTGATCGAAGTCCGGCCGACCGAGAACCGCGCCCTGGTGCGCGGGATCAACCTCGTCCGCAAGCATCAGAAGCAGACCGCGCGCGACGAAGGCGGCATCGTCTCCAAGGAGGCGGCGATCCACCTTTCCAACCTCGCTCTCGCTGACCCGAAGGACGGAAAGCCGACGCGCGTCGGCTTCAAGGTCCTCGAGGACGGCCGCAAGGTGCGCGTCGCCAAGCGTTCGGGAGACCAGATCGATGGCTGAGGCGGCATACGAGCCCCGGCTCCAGAAGCACTACCAGGACGTGGTGCGCCCGCAGCTCGTGAAGGAGTTCGGGTACAAGAATCCGATGGAAGTTCCCCGGATCGACAAGGTCGTGCTCAACATGGGCGTCGGCGAGTCGACCGGCGACTCCAAGAAGGCCTCCGTCGCGGCGGCGGACCTCGCGCTGATCGCCGGCCAGAAGCCGGTCGTCACCCGAGCCCGCCTCGCGATCTCGACCTTCAAGCTGCGCGAGAACATGCCGATCGGCGCGAAGGTCACGCTGCGCAAGTCGCGCATGTACGACTTCGTGGACCGCCTGGTGACGATCGCGCTGCCCCGCGTGCGGGACTTCCGGGGCCTGAACCCGAAGAGCTTCGATGGCCGTGGCAACTTCGCCATGGGCATCAAGGAGCACATCATTTTCCCGGAGATCAACTACGACAAGGTTGATCAGATCTGGGGCATGGACGTGATCGTCTGCACGACGGCGAAGTCGGACGACGAGGCGCGGGCGCTCCTCAAGGCGTTCAACTTCCCGTTCCGGCAGTGACCGGCCCGGCCGGCCGCGGAGAGACGTAAGATGGCGAAGAAGAGCTCGATCGAGAAGAACAATCGGCGCGCGAAGCTGGCCAAGCAGCTCGCCCCGAAGCGCGCCCGCCTGAAGGCGGCGGCGAAGGACCAGTCGCTGTCGATGGAAGAGCGGTTCCAGGCGCGGCTCAAGCTCGCCGAGATGCCGCGCAACTCGGCTCCGACCCGCGTCCGCAACCGCTGCGAAGTGACGGGCCGTCCGCGGGGCGTGTACCGCAAGCTGAAGATGTCGCGCATCGCGCTTCGCGAGCTCGGCAGCGCCGGGGCGATCCCCGGTCTCGTGAAGTCGAGCTGGTGAGGAGGGCTGCGCGATGGCATTGACCGATCCGCTCGGCGATATGTTGACCCGCATCCGCAATGCGCAGATGCGGCGCAAGACCAAGGTGTCCACGCCGGCTTCCTCGCTGCGCCAGCACGTCCTCGACGTGCTGCAGTCGGAAGGCTACATCCGCGGCTACACGACCATCGAGCAGTCCGGCGTGCAGCCGGAGTTCGAGATCGAGCTGAAGTACTTCGACGGCGAGCCGGTGATCCGCGAGATCGAGCGGGTGTCGAAGCCCGGCCGTCGGGTCTACGCCTCGGTGAAGGCGCTTCCGCGCGTCGCCAACGGCCTCGGTGTGTCGATCCTGTCGACCCCGAAGGGCGTCATGAGCGACCACGAGGCGCGTGAACAGAATGTCGGCGGGGAGATCCTCTGCCGCGTCTTCTGACGCGGCGGACGGATCGGCTCCCAGCGAACGGTAGGGTTTGAGAGATGTCGCGGATCGGCAAGAAGCCCGTCGCGGTCCCCGGTGGGGTCACCGCGACCGTCGACGGCCAGAAGGTGTCGATGAAGGGCCCGAAGGGGGAGCTTTCCTTCGTCGCCCACGATCTCGTCGCCGTCGAGAAGTCGGCGGACGGCATTGCCGTGTCGCCGCGCGACGAGAGCAAGCAGGCGCGCTCCATGTGGGGCATGTCCCGCACGATGGTGTCGAACCTCGTGACCGGCGTGACGAAGGGCTTCGAGCGGAAGCTCGAGATCACCGGCGTCGGCTACAAGGCGGCGGTGCAGGGCAAGTCCCTCAACCTCGCGCTCGGCTACAGCCACGACATCAACTATCCGATCCCGGCCGGCATCACGATCGTGACGCCGCGCCCGACGGAGATCGTGATCAGCGGCATCGACCGTCAGCAGGTCGGCCAGGTGGCGGCGGAAATCCGCGAGTATCGTGGTCCGGAGCCCTACAAGGGCAAGGGCGTTCGCTATGCGGGCGAGTTCATCGTCCGCAAGGAAGGCAAGAAGAAGTGACGGTGGGTGCGATGGCCAACAAGCTCTCCACGATGGAACGGCGGCGCGCCCGCGTCCGCCGCTCCCTGAAGGCGGTCTCCAGTGGCCGTCCGCGGCTCAGCGTGCACCGCACCTCGAAGCACATCTACGCGCAGCTGATCGACGACGGCGCCGGCCGGACCATCGCCGCCGCCTCGAGCCTCGAGAAGTCGATGCGCGAGGAACTGAAGACGGGGGCGGACACCGGCGCCGCGGCTGCCGTCGGCAAGCTGATCGCCGAGCGGGCCAAGGCGGCCGGCGTCTCCCAGGTGGTTTTCGACCGGGGCGCCTACATCTATCACGGGCGCGTCAAGGCGCTCGCCGAAGCGGCCCGCGAAGCCGGGCTCGATTTCTGATCGGACATCCGGCGGCGGCTCGGCGCGGGCGCAAGCCGGCGCGGCGGGCGACGGAGCGAGGAGACAAGACGTGAAGAACGTGCGCGAGCGGGAAGAGCGCGACAGCGAGTTCGTGGACAAGCTCGTCCACATCAACCGCGTGGCGAAGGTCGTTAAGGGCGGACGCCGGTTCGGCTTCGCCGCGCTCGTCGTCGTCGGGGACCAGAAGGGTCGCGTCGGCTTCGGCCACGGCAAGGCCCGTGAGGTGCCGGAGGCGATCCGCAAGGCGACCGAGGCGGCGAAGCGCAGCCTCGTCCGCGTGCCGCTGCGCGAGGGCCGGACGCTGCACCACGACGTGCACGGCCGCCACGGCGCCGGCCGCGTCATCGTGCGCGCCGCTCCGGCCGGTACCGGCATCATCGCCGGCGGCCCGATGCGCGCCGTGTTCGAGACGCTCGGCGTCCAGGACGTGGTCGCGAAGTCGTTCGGCTCGTCGAACCCCTACAACATGGTGCGGGCGACCTTCGACGCGCTGAAGCAGGAAGACAGCCCGCGCACCGTCGCGGCCCGTCGCGGCATCAAGGTGTCGGCCCTGCAGGCGCGCCGCCGCGACGTCGACGCCGACGCCGCCGTCGAGGCGTGAGCGGCAGACCGGGGACCGAGGAAGAGACGATGACCGACAAGACGATCACGGTCGAGCAGACCGGCAGCCCGATCCGTCGGCCGTCCGAGCAGCGCGCGACGCTGATCGGCCTCGGCCTCAACAAGCGCCATCGGCGCCGGACGCTCGAAGACACGCCGCAGGTGCGGGGCATGATCGCCAAGGTCGCGCACCTCGTCCGCGTCGTCGACGAAGCCTGACCCGACGTCGCCTGACCGACTGGAGCACGTGATGAAACTCAACGAGATCCGGGACAACCCCGGCGCGGTCAAGGAGCGCATGCGCGTCGGCCGCGGCATCGGGTCCGGCAAGGGCAAGACGGCCGGCCGAGGCGTGAAGGGCCAGAAGTCGCGCACCGGCGTGTCGATCAAAGGCTTCGAGGGCGGCCAGATGCCGCTGCATCGGCGCCTTCCGAAGCGCGGATTCACCAATATCTTCCGCAAGGACTACAACATCGTCAGCCTCGCGCGGGTCCAGCAGGCGATCGACGCCGGCCGGCTCGACGCGGGTGCCACCATCGATGTGGCGGCGCTGAAGGCGGCGGGTGTGGTGAAGCGGCTGCGCGACGGCGTCCGCCTTCTCGCCGATGGCGAGCTCAAGGTGAAGGCGACGTTCGCGGTCGAGGGTGCCTCGCGTGCGGCCATCGCGGCCGTCGAGGCGGCCGGTGGCTCGGTGACCGTGAAGGGCGCCGCGGTCGAGGCGGCGTAACCGTCACCGGCTCCCCATATAGCGGGAGCACGGCGGACGGGACCGGAGTGGACGATGGCATCGGCGGCGGAACAACTCGCAGCGAACCTCAACTTCGGCGCCTTCGCCAAGGCGACGGACCTGAAGAAGCGCATCTGGTTCACCCTCGGTGCGCTCCTCGTCTATCGGCTCGGCACCTACATCCCGCTTCCGGGCATCAACCCGGAAGCCCTGGCGCAGGCCTTCGGCAGCGTTCAGTCCGGTCTTCTCGGCCTGTTCAACATGTTCGCCGGCGGCGCCGTCGGGCGGATGGCGATCTTCGCCCTCGGCATCATGCCGTACATCTCCGCCTCGATCATCGTGCAGCTCCTGACCTCGGTCGTCCCTTCGCTCGAGCAGCTGAAGAAGGAAGGCGAGCAGGGCCGCAAGACGATCAACCAGTACACCCGCTACCTGACGGTCGTCCTCTCGCTGTTCCAGGCCTATGGCATCGCGGTCGGTCTCGAGTCGGCGACGAACGTCGTCAACGATCCCGGCAACTTCTTCCGCTTCGTGACGGTGGTGACGCTGCTCGGCGGGACGATGTTCCTGATGTGGCTCGGCGAGCAGATCACCGCGCGCGGCATCGGTAACGGCATCTCGCTGATCATCTTCGCCGGCATCGTTGCGGAGCTGCCGATGGCGGTGGCCGGCACGCTGGAACTCGGCCGCCAGGGCGCCCTGTCGACAATCCTCATCCTCGGCATCATCCTCCTGTCGGTGGTGGTGATCGCCTTCATCGTCTTCATGGAGCGGGCGCAGCGCCGGCTGCTGATCCAGTACCCGAAGCGCCAGGTCGGCAACCGCATCTTCCAGGGCGAGTCCTCGCACCTGCCGCTGAAGCTGAACACGTCGGGCGTGATCCCGCCGATCTTCGCTTCCTCGCTGCTGCTCATCCCGGCGACGCTCGCGAGCTTCTCCGCCACCGGCGGCGGTCCGGAGTGGCTGACGACGCTGACGACCGTGCTCGGCCATGGCCAGCCGCTGTTCATGGTGCTCTACGCCGCGCTGATCGTGTTCTTCGCCTTCTTCTACACGGCGATCGTCTTCAATCCGACCGACACGGCGGACAACCTGAAGAAGCACGGCGGCTTCATCCCCGGCATCCGGCCGGGCGAGCGGACGGCCGAGTACATCGACTACGTGCTGACCCGCATCACCGTCGCCGGCGCGCTCTACCTCGTCATCGTCTGCCTCCTGCCAGAGGTCCTGATCTCGGCGACCGGCGTGCCCTTCTACTTCGGCGGCACCTCGCTCCTCATCGTCGTCTCGGTGACGATGGACACGGTGGCGCAGGTGCAGGGTCATCTGCTCGCGCATCAGTACGAGGGCCTCGTGAAGAAGGCCAAGCTGGGGGGTAAGCGGCGATGAGGCTCATTCTGCTCGGTCCGCCGGGGGCGGGTAAGGGCACCCAGGCCGAGCGGCTGGTGCGCAAGTTCGGGATCGTGCAGCTGTCGACGGGTGACATGCTGCGGGCGGCCGTCGAGGCCGGTACGGAAGTCGGCCTGAAGGCCAAGGCGGTGATGGACGCCGGCCAGCTCGTCTCCGACGAGATCGTGGTCGGGATCGTCGCCGACCGGATCGAGCAGCCCGACGCCCACAACGGCTTCGTCCTCGACGGTTTTCCGCGGACGATCGCCCAGGCCGAGGCCCTCGACCGGATGCTCGCCGAGAAGCACATGGAGCTCGACGCCGTGATCGAGTTCCGTGTCGACGAGAATGCCCTCGTCGGACGCATCGTGAAGCGGGCGGAAGAGGCCCAAGCGGCCGGCAAGCCGGTCCGCAAGGACGACAATCCGGATGTGTTCCGGCGCCGTCTCGATGAGTTCCGGGCGATGACGGCGGCGCTCGCGCCCTACTACCGGGCGAGGGGGATGCTTCAGACCGTCGACGGCATGGCGCCGATGGATGCGGTCGAAGCGGACATCGAGGCGGCCATCCGCCCGGCGAACAAGGTTTGACGCCGACAGGCGCCGGTTGACGGCGCCGCGTTCGACCGTTAAGAACCGGCACCCATTCGCGAGAGACGGATGATCGGTGCCGGGGACCGAGAGGTGACCGGGGCCGGTCCTTGCGTTGTTTGGACCCCTTGGGCTGAAGGAAGACGATCGGCTTCTGGCCGGTGACGAGGAGAGACGAGCGTGGCCCGCATCGCAGGCGTCAACATCCCGACGAACAAGCGCGTCCTCATCGCGCTGCAGTACATCCACGGCATCGGCGCCCGCAAGGCGCAGGAGATCATGGACAAGGTGGGCATCGACGCGCCGCGCCGGGTCAACGAGCTCAGCGACGCGGAGGTGCTGCAGATCCGCGAGGCGATCGACCGCGACTATATCGTCGAGGGCGATCTGCGCCGCGAAGTCGCGATGAACATCAAGCGGCTGATGGACCTCGGCTGCTATCGCGGGCTGCGCCATCGCCGTGGTCTGCCGGTGCGCGGTCAGCGCACCCACACCAACGCCCGGACCCGCAAGGGACCGGCGAAGCCGATCGCCGGCAAGAAGAAGTAACGCCGCGTCTCCGGCCGGTGCTGATGCCGCCCGGAGGACGCGCCCCGAAACGACCTCGCCCGACCGGGACGCCGGTGCGGGCCGCTGCAGGAAGACACAGAGCCCATGGCCAAGGAAGCCACCCGCGTCAAACGCCGCGAGCGCAAGAACATCGCCTCCGGCATCGCGCACGTGAACGCGTCGTTCAACAACACCATGATCACCATCACCGACGCGCAGGGCAACGCGATTTCCTGGTCGTCGGCCGGATCGATGGGCTTCAAGGGCTCCCGCAAGTCGACGCCCTACGCCGCCCAGATGGCCGGCGAGGACGCCGCCCGCAAGGCGATGGAGCACGGCATGCGCACCCTCGAGGTCGAGGTGAGCGGTCCCGGTTCCGGACGCGAATCGGCCCTGCGCGCGCTGCAGGCGGCCGGCTTCATGGTGACCTCGATCCGCGACGTGACGCCGATCCCGCACAACGGCTGCCGGCCGCGCAAGCGTCGCCGCGTCTGAGGCGCGGGCCCCCCGGGGGCCCGCCCTCCGCGATACCGGATCCGCGCGGTCATGCGCGGCGGATCCGCCGGCCGGGCCGACCGCGGCCCGCCGGACGAAGAATGGAAAGGGTGCGACCGTGACCATCCAGAAGAACTGGCAGGAGCTGATCCGTCCGACGAAGCTCGACGTTCGCCCGGGGGACGACCCGAAGCGGCTCGCGACGGTCGTGGCGGAGCCGCTGGAGCGCGGCTTCGGCCTGACGCTCGGCAACGCCTTGCGCCGGGTTCTGCTGTCGTCCCTGCAGGGCGCCGCGGTCACCGCGGTGCAGATCGACGGCGTGCTGCACGAGTTCTCCTCGATCGCCGGCGTGCGCGAGGACGTGACGGACATCGTCCTCAACATCAAGGAAATCTCCATCCGCATGCTGGGCGAGGGCCCGAAGCGGATGGTGCTGCGCAAGCACGGCCCCGGTGTCGTGACGGCCGGCGAAATCCAGACGATCGGCGACGTGGAGATCCTGAACCCCGGCCTCGTGCTCTGCACGCTCGACGAGGGTGCCGAGATCCGCATGGAGTTCACGGTCGACACCGGCAAGGGCTACGTCCCGGCGGACCGCAACCGTCCCGAGGACGCGCCGATCGGCCTCATTCCGGTCGACAGCCTCTATTCGCCGGTGAAGAAGGTCTCCTACCGGGTCGAGAACACCCGCGAGGGCCAGGTTCTCGACTATGACAAGCTGACCTTGACGGTCGAGACGGACGGTTCGGTGACGCCCGAGGATTCGGTCGCCTATGCCGCCCGCATCCTGCAGGACCAGCTGGCCGTCTTCGTCAACTTCGAGGAGCCGCGCCGCGAGGAACATCGCGACGACGTTCCGGAGCTCGCCTTCAACCCGGCGCTGCTCAAGAAGGTCGACGAACTCGAGCTGTCGGTCCGCTCGGCGAACTGCCTGAAGAACGACAACATCGTCTACATCGGCGACCTCATCCAGAAGACGGAGGCGGAGATGCTCCGCACCCCGAACTTCGGACGCAAGTCGCTGAACGAGATCAAGGAGGTGCTGGCGCAGATGGGCCTGCACCTCGGCATGGAAGTGACGAACTGGCCGCCCGAGAACATCGAGGAGCTGGCCAAGCGTTACGAGGACCACCACTACTGAGACCGGGCGGTCGCCGCCGGCGCCGCGTGAACGTTGTTTCGAATGCAAGGAGAGGGCGATGCGCCACGCCAACAGCGGCCGCAAGCTCGGACGTGACTCGGCCCACCGGAAGGCGATGTTCGCCAATCTCGCTTCGTCGCTCATCGAGCACGAGCAGATCGTGACGACGCTGCCGAAGGCGAAGGACCTCAGGCCGATCGTCGAGAAGCTGATCACCCTCGGCAAGCGTGGCGATCTGCACGCCCGCCGCCAGGCGATCTCGCAAATGCGCAACCTCGATGCGGTGCGCAAGCTGTTCGACACCATCGGCCCGCGCTACAAGTCGCGCAACGGCGGCTACACCCGCGTGCTGAAGGCGGGCTTCCGCTACGGCGATGGCGCGGCGGTGGCGGTGATCGAGCTCGTCGACCGCGACGTCTCCGCCAAGGGCGCGGCCGACAAGGCCCGCACCGAGGCGGCGGAGGCCGAGGCGGCGTAATCGCCGGTTCGTGCCGCCTTTGCCGGCGGCCATGCCAGCAGTCTTCGACGGGTGGCCGCAAGGCCGCCCGTTTTCTTTTGCGTCCGCCTGAGAGATGCTGGCGCGTCCTGGCGGCGCGCGGGAGTGGGCAATGCAGGGGTGGACGGCGGCGGTCACGCAGCGGCTGAGGCGGGTGGCCGCCCTCGTGGTGGGGGCGATCCTCTGCGCGGCGGCGACAGTGCCGGCAGCAGCCGCGCCCTACGAGGTGCCGCTCTATCACTTCCGGACGGAGGGCTATCGAGGCTTCCTGATCTACGCCTCGGTCGGCGGTGGGCCCCTCGTTCCCTTCCTCTTCGACACCGGCTCGCCGTCGATGTTCTCGACCTATGGCGCGTGGTGGCCAGGGTACAGCCAGCTCATCGACGAGCGCGGCGAGGACAAGATCGAGTTCGCCTCCGGCACCGTCTATCACTACGACCCCGTGATCACCCCCGTCAGCGTCGGCACGCGCGGGGGGCGCGTCGTGGCGACCGCCGCAGCCGCCTCGATCGGCCGCATCACGAACGTCGACGACCAGTCGCCCCGCCGCTCCTTCCGTCTCTGGGCGAGGAACGTGAGGGCCGGCGAGCCGGCTCTCGCCGTGGACGGCACCTACGGCAACTTCGGCGCGGCCCTGCACGGCGACGCAAGCTTCGGCACCGTGATGACGCAGTTTCCACTGGGGAAAGGGCTGAAGCGGGGCTTCATCGTCCAGTCGGGTGGGCGCGACGCCAAGGTCGGCCGGCTCACCATCGGCCTCACCGAGGAGATGATCGCGAGTTTCCGCCTTCGCCTGCCGATGGCGCCGACGGGCGAGCGCCTTCCCGGCAATGGATCCGCGGACGGGCCGCCTGGCTACCTCAAGGCGCAGGTTGCGAACACCGTCGTCAGGCTCGCGCGCGGCGGCAGACACTGGAGCGGCGTCATCCCGACCGTCTTCGACACCGGCGGCGGCATCGGCACCTGGGCCTATGGCTCGAGCGTCCCGCGGGACGCTTTCGTCAAGAACGGCAGCAACGAGGCGCGTACCGGCACCGCCTTCGACCTGCGCTATGCCGGCCTGTCGCTGCTCGCCTACAGCAGCGGCGACAGGCCGGCGCGGGACATCCTCGGCTTCATCCCGGCGAGCGCGGACGAGCTTCGGATCAATCCCGGCATCCTGATGTTCTACACCTACGACGTGATGTTCGACCTCGACGACGGCTTCATCGGCCTCCGGCCTGCGTCGAGGCTTGGACAGTGACGCTGCGACCTCAAGGGTCGAAGCGGTACATCCGGTAGAGATCGGTCGGCGCGGCGTAGATCTCGCAAGCGTGAGAGAACCCGGCCTCACGGCCGAGCCGCAGCCACCCCTCCGCCGTCTCCGGCAGGTCGCAGGCGTGCACGTGGGCGTCGATCGCCTGCCACTGCTCCTCGCTGAGGATGGTTCGCCAGAGTGGCCTGTTCACCGCATCGAAGCGTGCGAGATAGGCGGCGCGATCCTCGTGCGGCTGCATCGTCGGCTCGTAGACGAGAAAGACCCCGTCCGGGGCGATCGCCCGGCGGATCGCCGTCATCAGCCTGCGCTTGTCCACCGTGTCGAGGTGGTGGAGCGACAGGCCGAACCAGAAGGCGTCGGCGTGGGTATCGCGCGCCGTGACCGCCTCGACGAAGTCCGCGTGGTCGAGGACGACCTCGAACGGTGCGCCCTCGAGGGTGCGGCTCGCGAGCTCGAGGGCCGGCATTGAAAGGTCGACGCCGTGATAGTGCGCGACTTTCGTCCCTTCGAGTGCGCCGCGGACGACGAAGGCATCGCCGCAGGCGAGATCCACCAGGCTGAACGGTCGGTCGAAGGCGGTGGCGAGGGCGTCGTGCAGGTGGCCCGCCACGGCCCGGTGGAAGAGCGCGTCGTGCTCGACGAGCGTCCGGTAGAGAGCCCAGTCCTTCTGGAACTGCTCGAGGGCCGGAGCGTCGACGACCTCGCCCTTCGGATGATGATGCAGGATGTTGACCAAGCTCGCCTCGTCGGAAGGTCCGTCAGCGCTCGTTGGCGCGCGTCATCACATAGGCGTCGAAGCCGAGTTCGGCGAACTGGAACCAGAGCGTCTCCTTCGCCCGGAAGGCCATCCAGGGCTCGTAGATCGCCTTGAAGTCCGGGTTGCGGGCGGCGATCTCGCCATAGAGCGCGAAGGCCTCGTCGTAGCAGGCGTCGAGGATTTCGCGGGAGAAGCCGCGGAGCTGCGCGCCCGCCGCCACCAGCCGGCGCAGGGCATCCGGGTTCTGGGCATCGTAGCGGGCAAGCATGGTGACGTTCGCGTTCGCCGCCGCCAGCTCGAGCGCCGCCTGGTAGGGCTTCGGCAGGGCGTTCCAGGCGTCGAGGTTGACGAAGAGGTGGATCATCGGCCCGCCCTCCCACCAGGACGGGTAGTAGTAGTACTTCGCCACCTTGTAGAAGCCGAGTTTCTCGTCGTCGTAGGGTCCGCTCCACTCCACCGCGTCGAGGGAGCCGCGCTCGAGTGCAGGATAGATGTCGCCGCCGGCGAGTTGCTGGGGCACGGCGCCGAGCCGCGCGAGGATCGTCCCGCCGAGGCCGGCGATGCGGATCTTGAGGCCGCGGAGGTCGGCGGGGGTGTTGATCTCCTTGCGGTACCAGCCGCCCATCTGGGCGCCGGTGTTGCCCATCGGAATGCCGCGGACGTTGAACTTGCCATAGAAGGCGTTGGTCAGGTCGAGGCCGCCGCCTTCCAGCATCCAGGCGTTCTGCTGGCGGGCGTTGAGGCCGAACGGGATCGCCGTCCCGAAGGCAAAGGCCTCGTTCTTGCCGACATAGAGGAAGGAACTCGTGTGGGCGCACTCGACCGTGCCGTTCGAGGCCGCATCGAGCGCGGCGAGGCCGGGCACGATCTCGCCGGGGGCGAAGACCTGCACCTCGAAGCCGCCGTCGGTCGCCTCCCGGAGGCCCTTGGCGAACACCTCTGCAGCGCCATAGATCGTGTCGAGCGAGCGCGGGAAGCTCGAGGTCAGGCGCCAGCGCACCTTTGGTGTCGTCTGCGCCACGGCCGGGGCGGCGAGGCCGGTGGCGGCCGCCGTGCCCGCGAGGCCGGTGAGAAAGGTCCTGCGACGCACCGTGTCCTCCCCCGAAGACCGCTGCGGCTTCGCCTTGCCCCCTGGCGGCCGAGCGACGATTTATCCGCCCGGGTTCCATGCGGGCGCCATGAAGCCCTAGCATGGAACGCCGGGCGACGCAGTCGGGACGGAACGGCATGATCTGTGAGGCGAGGACGGAGCGGGGATGGAAGCCGAGGCGCGGGGGTGTCTCGCCGCCGGCGGCCGCCGTCCGTCCAGCGCTGCTGGCTGCGCTCGCGGCTTTCCTTCTCCTCGCGCCGGCCTCCGCCGGTGCCGAGACTGTCCGCCAGGTGCCATCGAGCGAGGTGGAGGTGACGCTCTCCTTCGCCCCGGTGGTGCGACGCGTCGTGCCGGCCGTCGTGAACGTCTACGCCTCGCGGCTGGTCGCGACACGCTCGCTGTCGCCCTTCTTCGACGATCCCTTCTTCCGCCGCTTCTTCGGCGACGGCGGCGGCGGTCCGCGCCAGCGGATGCAGTCGTCCCTCGGCTCGGGCGTCATCGTCGAGGGCGGCCTCGTCGTCACCAACAACCACGTCATCGAGAATGCTGACGAAGTGCGCGTCGCTCTCGCCGACCGCCGCGAGTTCGACGCCGACGTGGTGCTGAAGGACGAAGGCTCCGACCTCGCCGTCCTGAAGATCCGCGCCGCCCCCGCCGACCTGCCGACGGTGCCGTTCGGCGAGTCCGACGCCCTCGAGGTCGGCGACATCGTGCTCGCGGTCGGCAACCCGTTCGGCGTCGGCCAGACGGTGACCCAGGGCATCGTCTCGGCGGTGGCCCGCACCCAGGTCGGCATCACCGACTACCAGTTCTTCATCCAGACCGACGCCGCCATCAATCCGGGCAATTCGGGCGGCGCCCTCGTGGACATGGCCGGTCGCCTCGTCGGCATCAACACCGCCATCTTCTCGCGCGGCGGCGGCTCGAACGGCATCGGCTTCGCCATCCCGGCCAACATGGTCCGCCTCGTCGTCGATGCGGCGCGCACCGGCTCCGTCGTCCGGCGGCCGTGGTTCGGCGCGACGCTGCAGGTCGTCACCGCCGAGATCGCCGAGAGCCTCGGCCTCGACCGGCCGCGCGGCGCCATCGTCACCACTGTCCATGCCGGCGGGCCGGCGGCTGAGGCGGGCCTTCGCGCCGGCGACGTGGTTGTCGCCGTCGACGGCGTCGCGGTCGATGATCCCGACGCCTTCGGCTACCGCTTCACCACGCGCGGAACGGAGGGCGAGACGCCCCTCACCATCGTCCGCGACGGGCGCGAGCGGACCGTCACCGTCCGCCTCGGTCCGCCGCCCGAGACGGTGCCGCGCGACGAGCGGATGATCGGCGGCTATGCGCCCCTATCGGGGGCCACCGTGATGAACCTCTCGCCGGCGGTGGGCGAGGAACTGAAGCTGCCGTCCGGCAAGACGGGCGTCGTCGTCGCCGCGGTGACGCCCGGCTCCCCCGCCGCGTCGATCGGCTTCGCTCCCGGCGACGTCGTGGTCGAGGTGAACGGCGAGCGGGTCGACACGACCCGCACGCTGGAGCAGATGATGCGCGAGCGGCCGGGCACCTGGCGCCTCGTCGTCGACCGCGGCGGCGAGCTGCTGCGCCTCGCCCTGCGCGGCTGACCCGCGCCGGCCCCGGCCGACCCCCTCCTGGAGCGGAATGACGGAATGAGCGACCTTTTCGCCGCGGCGGGCCTCGAGAGTGACGCGCCACGGCCGCTCGCCGACCGGCTCCGGCCGACCCGCCTCGCCGAGGTGGTCGGCCAGGACCATCTCGTCGGCCCCGACGGCACGCTTGCCCGCATGCTGCGCTCCGGCCGCGTCGGCAGCCTCGTGCTCTGGGGCCCGCCCGGCACCGGCAAGACCACCGTCGCCCGCCTCCTCAGCCGCGAGACCGACCTCCACTTCGAGCAGGTCTCGGCCATCCACACGGGCGTCGCCGAGCTGAAGAAGCTGTTCGACGGCGCCCGCGGCCGCCGCCGGATCGGCAAGGGCACGCTGCTGTTCGTCGACGAGATCCACCGCTTCAACAAGGCCCAGCAGGACAGTTTCCTGCCGGTGATGGAGGACGGCACCGTCACGCTCGTCGGCGCCACCACGGAGAACCCGTCCTTCGAACTCAACGCCGCTCTCCTGTCGCGGGCGCAGGTGCTGGTCTTCCGGCCGCTCGACGAGGCGGCGGTGGCGCAACTTCTCGCCCGCGCCGAGGAGGTGGAGGGCCGGCCGCTGCCGCTCGATGCGGAGGCGCGCGCGGTGCTCGTCCGCATGGCCGACGGCGACGGCCGCGCCTCGCTCACTCTGGCCGAGGAAGTCTGGCGTGCCGCGGGCCCGGGCGAGGTGTTCGACGCCGTTTGCCTGCAGGAGATCCTGCAGCGCCGCGCGCCGATCTACGACAAGTCGGACGACGGCCACTACAACGTCATCTCCGCGCTCCACAAGGCGGTGCGCGGCTCGGACCCGGACGCGGCGCTCTACTATCTCTGCCGCATGCTCGATGCCGGCGAGGACCCGCTGTTCGTGGCGCGGCGCCTGGTGCGCATGGCGGTCGAGGACATCGGCCTCGCCGACCCGCAGGCGCTGGTTGTCTGCAACGCCGCCAAGGACGCCTACCACTTCCTCGGCTCGCCCGAGGGTGAGCTGGCGCTCGCCCAGGCGGCGATCTATCTCGCCACCGCGCCGAAATCGAACGCTGCCTACGTCGCCTACAAGGCGGCGATGCGCACGGCGAAGGAGGGCGGCTCGCTCGTGCCCCCGAAGCACATCCTGAATGCGCCGACGAAGCTGATGAAGTCCGAGGGCTACGGCTCCGGCTACCGCTACGACCACGACGAGCCCGACGCCTTCTCCGGTCAGGACTATTTCCCCGAGGCGCTCGGCCGGCAGGAGTTCTACCGACCGACGCCGCGCGGCTTCGAGAAGATCCTCGGCGACCGGCTCGCCCGCTGGGCGGAGCTTCGCGCCACGCGCCGGCGCGACTGAGCGCGCCATCCCTCGGTTGAGAGAGGAGAGACCGCGGCATGAAGAATGCGGCCACAACCCCCGACGCCCGCGGTACGCCCGCCGCAACCCCGTTCGTCGATGAGCGGACCGACGGACCGGGCGTCACCCGGCTCGATCCGGCCGATCCCGCCGCGCCCTACTACGGGCTCCTCGCCCGGCTCCGCTCGCCGCTCACCTTGCGCGAGCTGATGATCGAGCCGGTCCGCACCGGCTACATCGGCGACGGCACACCGCCCGACCCGGCGTCGCTGCCCCCTTCGGCGGCCGACCTCTATCCGGAGGTGGTGGTGGAAGAGGTCGCGGTCCGCTCTGCCGCGGGGCCGATCCGCTGCCAGGTCTTCGCCCTGCCCGGGCCGCGGGGGACAGGACCGCTGATGCTCTACCTGCATGGGGGCGGCTTCACCGTCGGGCGCTCGGAGGACACCGCCTACATCACCAGCCGCTTCGCGGCCGAACTCGGCCTGGTCGTCGTCAGCGTCAACTACCGGCTCGCCCCGGAGTGGCCATTCCCGGCCGGGCTCGACGACGCCGTCGCCGTCTACCGCTGGCTGCGGGACGGCGCGGGCGGGCTCGGCGACCCGTCCTTCGTCGCCGTCGGCGGCGATTCGGCCGGCGGCAACCTCGCGGCGGCGCTGCCGCTCAGGCTCGCCGACGACGGCCTGCCGCGCCCGGACGCCGCGGTGCTGATGTGCCCGATCACCGACTTCGTCGTCGAGAAGCACGAGTCGTTCGAGCGCCTCGCCCCGCTCGGCGTCATCTACGACACCGCCTTCGTCGGCTTCGTCCGCGGCGCCTACCTCGTCCACCACCGCAACTGGACCCACCCGCACGCAAGCCCGATCTACGGCGATCTTCGCGATTATCCGCCGACGGTGGTCGTCGCCGGCGCGGCGGACCCGATGGTCGACGACAACTGCGCGTTCGCCTCGGCGCTCCGCCTCGCCGGCACCGAGGTGGCGCTGCACGTCGCAGAGGCGATGCCGCACGGCTACTACTTCTTCCCGCAGCTGCTGGAGGCGGGCGAGGGTGCCTTCCGGGCGATCCGCGACTTCCTCGCGCCGCGCCTTCCCGGCGGTCCCGCCACGCAGACGTGAGCCCGTCTTCAGGGTTTTCGGTGTATTCTTCCGGTTGTCGCGGGGGCGTCCTTGCTGCCGGCGACGGGGGAGACAGCCATGACGCCGGAGGAACGCAACGTCGCGCTGCTGCGCCCGCTCTACGAAGCCTGGAACGCCACCAAGGGCGCGAGCTTCGGGTCCTTTCTCGAGATCCTCGCCGATGACGTCGACTGGCGGTCCCTCTCCGACGGCGGCGTCGGCATGGAGTTCACGCGCTCCTGCACCACGAAGGACGACGTGCGGCGCTACTTCGAGGGCATGGGCCGCGACTGGGAGATGCTGCACTACACGGTCGACGACTACGTCGCCCAGGGCGACCGCGTCGTCGCGCTCGGCCGCTGCGGTTTCCGCCACCGGCGCACCGGCCGCGTCGTCGAGACCGAGAAGGCCGACGTGGTGCGCATCCGCGACGGCCGGGTGATCAGCTTCTTCGAGTTCTACGACACCGCTGGCGTCGACGCGGCGTCGCGGGAGTAGGCGAGGCCGGCAAGCGCGACGGCAGGAACGGCCGCCGCCCCCTCAGCGGTAGAGGTCGGCGCGGGTCGGCGGCAGGCCGGACGGGCCGCGCGCCCGCTTGGACGAGAGCGTCTGGAAGATTTGCAGCGTGCCGCGCTCGAAGGCGAGCGACACGCCCGACAGGTAGAGCACCCACATCCGGTAGCGGCGTTCCCCCACCTCGGCGATCGCCGCCTCGCGCTCGGCCATCAGGCGGCGGGCCCACAGCTCCGTCGTGCGGGCGTAGTGCTCGCGCCAGCCCTCGACGTCGTGCACCTCGAAGCCGTGCGATTCGAGGTTCTTCGCCGTCATGCCGATGTGGTCGAGCTCCGCCCCGGGGAAGATGTAGCGGGTCATCGCCGCATACTCCGGCCGCTTGCGGCGGAACGCCCGGTCGGAAACGCGGCCGCGCCGGGTGATGGCGTGGTGGAGGTAGAGCCCGCGGTCGTTCAAGAGGCGCCGGATCGCCTGGAAATAGGTGGCGTGGTTGCCGAGGCCGACGTGCTCGAACATGCCGATCGAGGCGATCTTGTCGAAGCGGCCGTCGAGGTTGCGGAAGTCCTTCAGCTCGACGGTAACGCGGTCCTCGAGGCCGCGCTCGGCGATGCGCTCCTTCGCCCGGGCGAGCTGCTCCGGCGACAGCGTCACCCCGTGGGCGGTGACGCCGTAGTGGGTGGCGGCGTGGCAGACGAGTGCGCCCCAGCCGCAACCGACGTCGAGGAAACGGTCGCCGGGCTTCAGGCGCAGCTTCCGGCAGATCATGTCGAGCTTGTCGCGCTGCGCCGCCGCGATGTCGTTCTGCCAGTCGGTGAAGTAGCCGCAGCTGTAGACCATCTCCGGGTCGAGGAAGAGCTCGTAGAACCGGTTCGAGACGTCGTAGTGGAACTCGATGTCGGCCTGCGCGCTGCCGCGGCCGCGGGTCGCCGCGGCGCCGGCATCGAGATCCTCGTCGAAGGCCGGCCGCGACGACACCGCCGAGGTGAAGGCGAACGGCAGCAGGGTGCGGATGAGCAGCGCCTTGTCGACGCGCCGGCGGATGTCGGAGCCGCGCAGCTTCGGCCGTCGCTCGGCGAACTCGAAGATGGTCCCGCCGCGGATGTCGACCGCGCCGCGGACATAGAGGTCGATGAGGGTGTCGAGGGTGGGGCGGCGCACCAGGGCCGGCACCGCCGCCTCGTCGGCGATGGCGAGGCGAAGCCCGTCGGCGGGCGCGCCCGCCGGCACGCGCGAGCCGTCCCAGAGCTCGACGGAGAAGTCGAGCGCGAGGACGTCGTGCAGGTGCTGCAGGGCCTCGCGGGCGCGTTCGAGCCGGCGCTCGGCGGCGGTGACGGTCATCGGGCGGTCCTCGGCGAAGCGCGGAAGAGGCACATGAACCCTTTTCGGCCGCCGATGACAACCGCCTGTGCCGACCGCCTGCGCCGATCGTCCTCCCGTCGCCGGCCGGGAATGGTCGCCGATCGGCGCTCCGCCTTGACCCCGCCGCGATTGACGCCTAGAGAAACCGCGCATCCGGCTTCTGCCGACGCCGAACAGCCGACCGGGACCCGATCCCGGAGGCCACCACCCGCCAGCGATATTCGCCCGCGGGTGCGTTTTGCGTTGGCGGCCGATCCCATCCGAGCGGACGGTCTCCCCGTCCGGCCCACGGAGACGGCATGTTCGAGAGCCTGTCCGACCGCCTCGGCGGCATATTCGACAAGCTGACGCGGCGCGGCGCGCTGTCCGAGGCCGACGTCGATCTCGCCCTGCGCGAGGTGCGCCGGGCGCTGATCGAGGCCGACGTGGCGCTCGACGTCGTCCGCTCCTTCGTCGAAAAGGTGCGCAGCCGCGCCATCGGCCAGGAGGTGGTGAAATCCGTCACCCCCGGCCAGATGGTCGTCAAGATCGTCCACGACCAGCTCGTCGAGATGCTCGGCAGCGAGGCGGCGCCGATCGACCTTCACGCCGCAGCTCCCGTGCCGATCATGATGGTCGGCCTGCAGGGCTCGGGCAAGACGACCACCACCGCGAAGATCGCCCGGCGCCTGCAGAACCGCGAGAAGCGCAAGGTCCTGATGGCCTCGCTCGACGTGCGCCGCCCGGCGGCGCAGGAGCAGCTGCGGGTCCTCGGCGAGCAGAACGACGTCGCCACGCTGCCGATCGTCGCCGGCCAGACGCCGACCCAGATCGCCGAGCGGGCGATGAACGCCGCCCGTCTCGGCGGCTTCGACGTCGTCATCCTCGACACGGCCGGCCGCCTGCACGTCGACGAGCCGCTGATGCACGAGATGGCGGAGATCAAGCGGATCTCCCGCCCGCACGAGATCCTGCTCGTCGCCGACAGCCTCACCGGCCAGGACGCGGTCACCGTCGCCCGCACCTTCGACGAGCGCGTCGGCGTCACCGGCATCGTCCTCACCCGCGTCGACGGCGACGGCCGCGGCGGCGCCGCCCTGTCGATGCGCGCTGTCACCGGCAAGCCGATCAAGCTGCTCGGTGTCGGCGAGAAGGCGGACGCCCTCGAGGACTTCGATCCGCAGCGCGTCGCCGGCCGCATCCTCGGGATGGGCGACATCGTCGCCCTCGTCGAGAGGGCTGCCGAGACGATCGACGCGGAGAAGGCGGCGAAGGCCGCCGCCCGCATACAGAAGGGCGAGTTCGACCTCGACGACCTCGCCGAGCAGCTGCGCCAGATGAAGAACATGGGCGGCCTTTCCGGCCTCCTCGGCATGATGCCCGGCGTCGGCAAGATGAAGAACCAGCTCGCCGCCGCCGGCCTCGACGACAAGATGATCAACCGGCAGATCGCCATCGTCTCCTCGATGACGAAGGCCGAGCGGCGCAAGCCCGACCTCCTCAAGGCGAGCCGCAAGAAGCGCATCGCCGCCGGTTCCGGTACCCGCGTTGAGGACGTCAACAAGCTCCTCAAGATGCACCGCCAGATGGCCGACATGATGAAGGCCATGGGCAAGAAGAAGGGCGGACTGTTCGGCGGCCTGATGGGCGGCGGCGCCCCGAAGATCGACCCGGCGGAGCTCGAGAAGCTCGCGAAGTCCGGCCAGCTGCCGGGCGGGCTCCCCGGGGGCATGCCCGGCGGCCTGCCGCCGGGACTGATGAAGGGCCTGCCGGGCGGTCTCCCGCGCGGCATGCCCGGCTTGCCTGGCATGGGCAAGCTGCCCGGCATGGGCGGCTTCCCCGGCATGGGGTCCGGCAAGAAGAAGTGAGAGATCGCCGCGCCGGCGCGTCGCCGGCCGGCCTGCAACCTTTGTGACCAGGAGAAGAAGATGTCCTTGAAGATCCGGCTCGCGCGTGGCGGTGCCAAGAAGCGTCCCTACTACCGAATCGTCATCGCCGACGCCCGCAGCCCGCGCGACGGCCGCTTCATCGAGCGCGTCGGCACCTTCGACCCGCTGCTCGCCAAGGACGACCCGAAGCGCGTCACCCTCGTGACCGAGCGCGTCCAGCACTGGCTGTCCCAGGGCGCCCAGCCGACCGACCGCGTTCTGCGCTTCCTCGACGCCGCCGGCCTCGCCAAGCGCGACGCCCGCAACAATCCGAAGAAGGCCGAGCCGGGTGCCAAGGCCAAGGAGCGCGCCGAGGCCCGCGCCAAGGCCGCCGAGGCCGCCAGCGCCGAATGAGCGCGACGGGCACCACGGCCGGACGGCGCCTTCTCGTCGCCCGGCTGGGTGCGGCCCATGGCGTGCGCGGCGAGATCCGCGTCAACGCCTTCGGCGACGATCCGGAGGCGCTGGTCGGCTACGGCCCCCTCGCCACGGAGGACGGGCGGAGCCTCCGCATCCGCTCGCTGAAGGTGGTCGGCGGCCGGCTCATCGGCCGCCTTGAGGGCGTCGCCGACCGCAACGCCGCCGAGGCGCTGAACGGCGTCGACCTCTATGTCGACCGCGAGCGGCTGCCGCCGCCCGAGGACGAGGATACCTTCTACCACGCCGACCTCGTCGGCCTCGCCGCCGAGACCACCGATGGCCGCGCCCTCGGCACCGTCGTGGCGGTGCCGGACTATGGCGCCGGCGAGCTCCTCGAGATCGCCCCGCCGCGCGGCCCGACGCTGCTCGTGCCGTTCACCCGGGCGGCGGTGCCGGTAGTCGATATCGCCAGCGGCCGCGTCGTGGTCGACCCGCCGGCCGGCCTGCTCGACGGGGGCGACGAGGACGACGAAGCCGCCGACGATAGGGACGAGGACGCCAGGGACGAGGACGACGGAGACGAGGCTTCCCCGGCGGACCGGCCGTGAGCTTCTCGGCCACCGTCCTCACCCTCTATCCCGAGATGTTTCCCGGCCCGCTCGGCGTGAGCCTCGCCGGCCGCGCGCTCGAGCGCGGTCTGTGGTCGCTCGCGGTGCGGCAGATCCGCGACGCCGCCGAGGACCGCCACCGCACTGTCGACGACACGCCCGCCGGCGGTGGTCCCGGCATGGTGCTGAAGGCCGACATCCTCGCCCGCGCCATCGACGCGGCAGCACTCCCCCACGATCCGCGTCCCCGCCTGCTGATGAGCCCGCGCGGCGCGCCGCTCGACCAGGCCCGCGTCCGCGCGCTCGCGGGCGGTCCGGGTGTGCTTGTCGTCTGCGGCCGCTTCGAGGGGGTCGACCAGCGCGTCATCGAGGGCCGCGGCCTAGAGGAGGTGTCGATCGGCGACTATGTGCTCTCCGGCGGCGAGCTCGCGGCGATGGTGCTCCTCGACGCGGTCGTCCGCCTCCTGCCAGGAGTGATGGGCAAGGAGGCCTCCGGCGAGGACGAGAGCTTCTCGCACGGCCTCCTCGAATACCCGCAGTTCACGCGGCCGCCGGTCTGGGAAGGCCGCGCAATCCCCGACATCCTGCTCTCCGGCGACCACGGCCGCATCGCCCGCTGGCGGCGCGAGCAGGCGGAGGCGCTGACGCGGGAGCGCCGGCCGGATCTCTGGCGGAGGAAGCGCGGCGAGGACTGAACCGCGGTCTGGAACGGCGGCTGGCGAACGAACAACCCGGGGAGGGGTGGCATGACCGAGGTTCTGGTGGTGGGGGCCGGCCCCGTCGGGCTCACGATGGCGTCCGAACTCGCGCGCCATGGTGTACGCGCGCACATCGTCGACAAGCTCGCCGCGCCGCTGCCCTGGTGCCGGGCGATCGGCGTGACGCCGCGTACGCTCGAAGTCTTCGATACCATGGGCATCGCCCGCCGCGTCATCGATGCGGGACTCTGGCTCGAGGGGCTGCGGCTGACAGTCGACGACCACCCGCCGCGCGACATCACAATCGATCTCTCCGACCTGCCGTACAGCGAGCTCGGCCTGCGCCAGAGCGAAACGGAGCGCATCCTCGCCGAGCACCTCGCGAGCTTCGGCGTCGTCGTCGAGCGCGGCACAACCCTCGTCGCGCTGACACCAGATGACGACGGGCTCTCCGTGGTGCTTGGCCACCCCGACGGCCGGCAGGAGGCGGCCCGCTTCGCCTACGTCGTCGGCTGCGACGGCGCCCACAGCGCCGTGCGCCACGCCCTCGGCATCGCCTTCGAGGGCGAGGCCTTCGAGATGGGCTTCATGCTCGGCGAGGTGACGCTGGACGCCGGCCTCCCGCGCGGCTTCGCGCTCCGGGCGATGAAGCTGCGTGAGAACGACGCGCCGGACATGTTCATCGCCATCCCGCTGCCGGAACCCGGCCGCTACCGCGTCTCCTCGCTCGCCTCGGCCGAGGTGGGCGGGCCGCCGGCGAGCGCACACGGCCTGCAGACCGACCGGCCCGGCCCGTCGCTCGACGAACTGCAGGCGGTCGCCGACCGTGTCGTGCCGACGCCGGTGTCGCTGTCGGACCTCTCCTGGTCGTCGTTCTTCCGAATCTCGATGCGCCTCGCGGCCCGCTATCAGGACGGGCGCGTCTTCCTCGCCGGCGATGCCGCCCACGTCCACCCGCCGACCGGCGGGCAGGGCATGAACACCGGCATCCAGGATGCCTTCAACCTCGCCTGGAAGCTCGCCCGCGTCGTCGGCGGCCGCGCGCCCGCCTCCCTTCTCGACAGCTACGAGGCGGAGCGCCGCCCCGTCGGGGCGGACGTCATCGCCCGCACGGTCGACGCCAGCCGGAATCTCGGCCGGCCTGGAGGGGAGAAGCCGCACCGGCTGGCCGACACGCAGCTGCTCGTCAGCTATCGGGGCGGCCCGCTCGCCGCCGAGGCGATTACGGAGGCGATCCCCGAGAGCGCGCCGCGCGCGGGCGACCGTGCGCCGCCGGCCGAGGGCCTCCGGCGTGCCCACGTCGGCTTCCCGGTGCGCCTCGCGGACGTGCTGCGCGGGGCGGAGTTCGTGCTTCTGGTGTGGCTCGCCGACAACGCGGAGGCGGCGGGTCTGCAAGAAGGTGCCGCGCAGCTCCGCGCCGCCTTCGGCGACGAGGTGCGCTGCGTCGCGATCACCGGCCCCGCCGTCACCACCGCCGACATACCGGGCGTGGCGGTCTACCGCGATGCTGCCGGTGCGTTCGCTGCCGCCTATGCCCCGACGCGCGGCACTGCCGTTCTGGTCCGGCCGGACGGCTACATCGGCTGGCAGGGCCGGCCGTGGTCGACCGAGGCGGTGTCGGGCTACCTGGCGGGACTGCTGACCCGCTACTGACCCGGAGGGACGGGTCCCTGCGGGGCTGACCGCGGCGGCAGTCAGCGGTTGTTGAACTGAGGCTTCCGCTTCTCGGCGAAGGCAGACATCCCCTCCTTCTGGTCGTCGGTCGAGAACATGGCGTGGAACAGGCGGCGCTCGAAGCGCATGCCCTCGGCGAGTGTCGTCTCGTAGGCGCGGTTGACGCTCTCCTTCGTCATCATGACGATCGGCAGCGAGAGCGCGGCGATCTTGGACGCCGCCTTCAGCGCCTCCTCAAGCAGGCTGTCGAGCGGCACGACGCGCGAGACGAGGCCGGAGCGCTCCGCCTCGGCGGCGTCCATCTGCCGGCCGGTCAGGCACATCTCCATCGCCTTCGACTTGCCGACGAAGCGCGTCAGGCGCTGCGTGCCGCCGGCGCCCGGCATGACGCCGAGGGTGATTTCCGGCTGGCCGAACTTGGCGTTCTCCGCCGCGATGATGAAGTCGCACATCATCGCGAGTTCGCAGCCGCCGCCGAGGGCGTAGCCGGCCACGGCGGCGATGAGGGGCTTGCGGGTCTCGGCCACCTTGTCCCAGGGCGCGATGAAGTTGCCCTTGTAGGCGGCCATGTAGTCGAGGCTCGCCATCTCCTTGATGTCGGCGCCGGCCGCGAAGGCCTTCTCCGACCCCGTCAGCACGATGGCGCCGATGGCGTCGTCGGCGTCGAAGGTGGCGAGGGCCTCGAGCACCTCCGCGATCAGGTTGCTGGAGAGGGCGTTCAGCGCCGCCGGCCGGTGCAGCGTGATCAGGCCAACGTGACCGCGGGTCTCCACGATGATGCAGTCGTAGGACATCAGCGTCGCTCCTCCTCGAATGGTTCGGGCGAAAGGGGTAGCGGGGCAGTGCCGCCGGCGCAACGGCGCAGCGACGCGGCGCACCGGCTGGGCGCACCGGGCCGGCCGGCGGCCGAAGCCGGGGTTGGACCCTCCCGGACTTGCGCGGCGCCGGCCGCTCCCCTATTGCGCGGGCGTCGCGGCGAAGCTCCCTTTGGTCGCCGCCCGCAAGGCGAGGACGGCGGCCGCCGATGGCCTCAGACGAGACAGCGAACACCGTCCTTCGCCAGTACGAGGCGCGGGTGGCGAGCGGCGCGCTCGCCGACGACCCGGCCCAGCGGGCGGTGGCCGAGCGGCTCGATGCGCTCCGCGCAGCTCTCGCGGCGCCTCCGCCGGCACCTTCGGGTGGCCTGTTGCGCCGGCTCTTCGGGGGCGCTCCGGCCGCTGCGCCGGTGCGCGGCCTCTACGTCTACGGCGACGTCGGCCGTGGCAAGACCATGCTGATGGACATGTTCTTCGCCACCGTGCCGGAGCCGCGCAAGCGCCGCGCCCACTTCCACGTCTTCATGCAGGACGTCCACGCGCGCATGACCGACACGCGGCGGGCGATCGCCGAGGGCCGCATCCGGGGCGACGACCCGATCCCGCCGATCGCCGAGGCGCTCGCGGCGCAGGCGCGTCTCCTCTGCTTCGACGAGTTCGCCGTCACCGACATCGCCGATGCGATGATCCTGGGGCGGCTGTTCACGCGCCTCTTCGACCTCGGCGTCGTGCTCGTCGCCACCTCGAACGTGGCCCCGGACGACCTCTACCGCGACGGCATCAACCGCGGCCACTTCCTCGGCTTCGTCGAACTCCTGAAGTCGCGCGTCGAGGTCGTGCGTCTCGACGCCCACGAGGACTATCGCCTCGACAAGCTCGCCGGGCTGCCGGTCTACTTCACCCCCCTCGGGGAGGCGGCGACGGCCGGTGAGCGGCGGCTGTTCCGGGCCCTCACCGGTCGCGACAGCGCCCCGCCGACCACACTGACCGTTGACGGCCGGGAGGTGCGGGTGCCGGAGGCGGCTGGCGGTGTCGCCCGCGCCTCCTTCGACGATCTCTGCGCCGCCGCGCTCGGACCGCACGACTACCTCGCGCTCGCCGGGCGCTTCCACACCCTCGTCCTCACCGGCGTGCCGATCCTCGATGCCTCCAACCGCAACGAGGCGAAGCGCTTCATCACCCTCGTCGACGCCCTGTACGACTTGCGCGTCCGCTTGATCGTGACGGCGGCGGCCGAGCCGGTCGGGCTCTACCTCGCCCATGAGGGCACCGAGGCGTTCGAGTTCCAGCGCACGGCCTCGCGCCTCTACGAGATGCGCTCCGCTTCCTATCTTGCGAGCGTCGAGGCCCCGCCGCTGACCTGAGGCTGACTTGACGTGCGCGGAAGCCGCAGAAAGAGCCGCTCTCGAGCCGCGACAACTTGAACACCTTGCACAAAGGGAGTAGTAGCGACGGGACCTCGTGGGGTCCAATGCTGCACTTTACGTAAAGGGAAACCGGATGGCGCGGAACAAGATCGCACTGATCGGCGCGGGGCAGATCGGCGGTACGCTCGCCCTCTTGGCCGGCCTGAAGGAGCTCGGCGACGTCGTCCTGTTCGACATCGTCGACGGTGTCCCCCAGGGCAAGGCGCTCGATATCGCCGAGGCTTCGCCGGTCGAGGGCTTCGATGCGAAGCTCGCCGGGGCCTCGAGCTACGAGGCGATCGCCGGGGCCGACGTCGTCATCGTGACGGCCGGCGTGCCGCGCAAGCCCGGCATGAGCCGCGACGACCTCATCGGCATCAATCTCAAGGTGATGGAGGCCGTCGGCAACGGCCTCAGGGAATACGCTCCCGACGCCTTCGTCATCTGCATCACCAACCCGCTCGACGCTATGGTCTGGGCGCTGCAGAAGTTCTCCGGCCTGCCGAAGAACAAGGTGGTCGGCATGGCCGGCGTGCTCGACTCGGCGCGCTTCCGCTACTTCCTCGCCGAGGAGTTCGCGGTTTCGGTCGAGGACGTCACCGCCTTCGTGCTCGGTGGCCACGGCGACGACATGGTCCCCTCGGTCCGCTACTCGACCGTTGCCGGCGTTCCGCTGCCCGACCTCGTGGCCATGGGCTGGACGACGCAGGCGAAGGTCGACGCCATCGTCGAGCGCACCCGCAAGGGCGGTGGCGAGATCGTCAACCTCCTGAAGACCGGCTCCGCCTTCTATGCGCCGGCCTCCTCGGCAATCGCCATGGCGGAGAGCTATCTGAAGGACAAGAAGCGCGTGCTGCCGTGCGCCGCCTACCTCTCCGGCGAGTACGGGGTCAGCGGCATGTATGTCGGCGTGCCGATCGTCATCGGCGCGTCCGGCGTCGAGCGGATCATGGAAATCAAGCTCGACGACGCCGAGAAGGCGATGTTCGAGAAGTCCGTGGCGTCCGTGAAGACGCTCTGCGACGCCTGCGTCCAGATCCAGCCGGCGCTCGCCTGAGCGCCGTCGCCCGACCCGATCCGAACACCAGCGGGGCTGCCCGATGAACATCCACGAGTACCAGGCGAAGGCCATCCTCAAGGACTACGGCTGCCCCGTTTCGAAGGGCGTCGCGATCTTCTCCGCCGACGAGGCGGAGGCGGCGGCGAAGACCCTCGGCGGTCCCCTGTGGGTGGTGAAGTCGCAGATCCATGCCGGCGGCCGCGGCAAGGGCAAGTTCAAGGAGGCTGCCGCCGGTGAGAAGGGCGGCGTCCGCCTCGCCAAGTCGATCGACGAGGTGAAGGCCTTTGCCGGCCAGATGCTCGGCAACACCCTCGTGACGATCCAGACCGGCCCCGCCGGCAAGCAGGTCAACCGCCTCTACGTCGAGGACGGCTCCGACATCGAGAAGGAGTTCTACCTCTCGATGCTCGTCGACCGCGCCACCGGGCGGGTCGCCTTCGTCGTCTCGACGGAGGGCGGCATGGACATCGAGACCGTGGCGCACGACACGCCCGAGAAGATCGTCACCTTCTCGGTCGATCCGGCGACCGGCGTGATGGCCCACCACGGCCGCACCGTTGCCAAGGCCCTGAAGCTCACCGGCCCGCTCGCCAAGCAGGCGGAGGACCTCGTCGCCAGGCTCTACCGTGCCTTCACCGAGAAGGACATGGCGATGCTCGAGATCAACCCGCTCATCGTGACGAAGGACGGCACGCTGAAGTGCCTCGACGCCAAGGTGTCGTTCGATTCGAACGCCCTCTACCGCCATCCCGAGGTGGTGGAACTGCGCGACGTCACCGAGGAGGACGAGAAGGAGATCGAGGCGTCGAAGTACGACCTCTCCTACATCGCCCTCGAGGGCACCATCGGCTGCATGGTCAACGGCGCCGGCCTCGCCATGGCGACGATGGACATCATCAAGCTCTACGGCGAGGAGCCGGCGAACTTCCTGGACGTCGGCGGCGGCGCCAGCAAGGAGAAGGTCACCGCGGCCTTCAAGATCATCACCGCCGATCCGGCGGTCAAGGGCATCCTCGTCAACATCTTCGGCGGCATCATGCGCTGCGACATCATCGCGGAAGGCGTCATCGCCGCGGTGAAGGAGGTGGGGCTGAAGGTGCCGCTGGTGGTTCGTCTCGAGGGTACGAACGTCGAGCTCGGCAAGAAGATCCTGTCCGAGTCCGGCCTCAACGTCATCGCCGCCGACGACCTCGACGACGCGGCCGCGAAGATCGTCAAGGCGGTGCGCGGCTGAGCCGCGTCATCGCCCGCAGGTCTCTCCGCACCCGTCGTCGCACGAAAGTAGCGAGCTCCCCATGTCCATCCTGATCGACGCGAACACCAAGGTCATCTGCCAGGGCTTCACCGGCAAGACCGGCACCTTCCATTCCGAGCAGGCCGTTGCCTACGGCACCAAGATGGTCGGCGGCGTCAGCCCCGGCAAAGGCGGCTCGACCCACCTCGGCCTGCCGGTGTTCGACACCGTGGGCGAGGCCGTCGCGGCCACCGGCGCCGACGCCAGCGTCATCTACGTGCCGCCGCCCGGCGCTGCCGACGCCATCTGCGAGGCGATCGACGCCGAGGTGCCGCTGATCGTCTGCATCACGGAGGGCATCCCGGTGCTCGACATGGTGCGCGTCAAGCGTGCCCTCGACGGCTCGAAGTCGCGCCTCATCGGCCCGAACTGCCCGGGCGTCATGACCGCTGGCGAGTGCAAGATCGGCATCATGCCGGGCTCGATCTTCAACCGCGGCTCCGTCGGCATCGTCTCGCGCTCCGGCACGCTCACCTACGAGGCTGTCTTCCAGACGACCCGCGAGGGCCTCGGCCAGACGACGGCCGTCGGCATCGGCGGCGACCCGGTGAAGGGCACCGAGTTCATCGACGTCCTCGAGATGTTCCTCGCCGACGAGAAGACGACGTCGATCGTGATGATCGGCGAGATCGGCGGCGACGCGGAGGAGCAGGCGGCCCAGTTCCTCGCCGACGAGGCGAAGCGTGGGCGCAAGAAGCCCATGGTCGGCTTCATCGCCGGCCGCACGGCGCCGCCCGGGCGGCGCATGGGTCATGCTGGTGCCATCATCTCGGGTGGTTCTGGCGGTGCGGAAGCGAAGATCGCGGCGATGGAAGCCGCGGGCATTCGCGTTTCCCCCTCGCCGGCGCGCCTCGGCAAGACGCTGGTCGAGGTTCTGAAGCAGTGAAGATCCGAAGCAGTGATGATCTGAAGCTGTGACGTGCCGACGGCCGGGCGCCGAAAGACGCCCGCCGATCCGACCGGACCACGGGGGGCAGGTCCGATGGCTGGGAGGTTCGAGGCCGACGGCCTCGCCATAAGGAAGGGGAGCCGGGAAGCCGGCTCGAACGGAGACCGATGGCGCGACAGGACGTGAACGCCGCCTTGCAGGCGACTTCCTTCCTCTATGGTGGCAACGCCGCCTATATCGAGGAGCTCTACGAGCGCTTCCGGAAGGATCCGGCCTCGGTCGATGCGGAGTGGCGCGAGTTCTTCGCCGCCCTGAAGGACGACCAGGCCGCGCCGGCACGCCCCGCCTCCGCCGCCGACTGGGCCCGCCCGGACTGGCCGGTGCCGATGAACGGCGAGCTCGTCGCCGCCTTCGACGGCAACTGGGAGCCGATCGCCGTCGCCGTCGCCGACAAGGTGAAGACGAAGGCGAAGGAAGGCGGCGTATCGCTCTCCGACGCCGACGTGCAGCGCTCCACCCGCGATTCCGTCCGCGCCATCATGATGATCCGCGCCTACCGGATGCGCGGCCACCTCTTCGCCAACCTCGACCCGCTCGGCCTGTCGCCGCCGCGCGACCACGAGGAACTGCACCCCTCGTCCTACGGCTTCACCGAGGCCGACTGGGACCGCAAGATCTTCCTCGACAACGTGCTTGGCCTCGAGTTCGCAACGATCCGCGAGATGCTGGCGATCCTCCGCCGCACCTATTGCGCGTCGATCGGCGTCGAGTTCATGCACATCTCCGATCCCGCCGAGAAGGCGTGGATCCAGGAGCGCATCGAGGGCCCGGACAAGTTCGTCTCCTTCACCCCCGAGGGCAAGCGGGCGATCCTCAACAAGCTCGTCGAGGCCGAGGGCTTCGAGAAGTTCATCGACGTCAAGTACACCGGCACCAAGCGCTTCGGCCTCGACGGCGGCGAATCGCTGATCCCGGCGCTCGAGCAGATCATCAAGCGCGGCGGCCATCTCGGCGTGCAGGACATCGTCCTCGGCATGCCGCATCGCGGCCGCCTCAACGTGCTCGCCCAGGTGATGGGCAAGCCGCACCGGGCGATCTTCCACGAGTTCAAGGGCGGCTCCTACGCCCCCGACGAGGTCGAGGGCTCGGGCGACGTCAAGTACCACCTCGGCGCCTCGTCGGACCGCGAGTTCGACGGCAACCGCGTCCACCTCTCGCTGACGGCCAATCCGTCCCATCTCGAGATCGTCGACCCCGTCGTGCTCGGCAAGGCGCGCGCCAAGCAGGACCAGCTGAGCGATCTCGACCGCACGAAGGTGATGCCGCTGCTCCTGCACGGCGATGCCGCCTTCGCCGGCCAGGGCGTGGTCGCCGAATGCCTCGGCCTCTCCGGCCTCAAGGGCCACCGGACGGGCGGCTCGATCCACTTCATCGTCAACAACCAGATCGGCTTCACGACGAACCCGCGCTTCTCGCGCTCGTCGCCCTATCCGTCCGACGTCGCCAAAATGATCGAGGCGCCGATCTTCCACGTGAACGCCGACGACCCCGAGGCGGTCGTCTACTGCGCCAAGATCGCCACCGAGTTCCGCCAAGCGTTCCACAAGCCCGTCGTCATCGACATGCTTTGCTACCGCCGCTTCGGCCACAACGAGGGCGACGAGCCGGCGTTCACCCAGCCGCTGATGTACAAGAAGATCCGCAACCATCCGACGACGTTGCAGATCTATGCCGAGAAGCTCGAGGGCGAGGGCCTTCTGAAGGCCGGCGAGCTCGATGGCATGCGTCAGAAGTGGCGCGACCGTCTCGAGGAGGAGTTCGAGGCCGGCCAGCACTACAAGCCGAACAAGGCCGACTGGCTCGACGGCCGCTGGACGGGCCTCCGCCAGGCCGAGAGCGAGGACGATGCCCGCCGCGGCCAGACCGGCGTCGCGGTGGAGACGCTGCGCGAGGTCGGCGAGAAGCTGTCCTCCGTCCCCGAGGGTCTCGACGTCCACCGCACGGTCCGCCGCTTCCTCGACGGCCGCGCCAAGATGATCCAGTCCGGCGAGGGCATCGACTGGGCCTTCGCCGAGGCGCTCGCCTTCGGCACCTTGCTCGTCGAGAAGCATCCCGTCCGCCTGTCGGGCCAGGACGTCGAGCGCGGCACCTTCTCCCAGCGCCACTCGGTCCTCTTCGACCAGACCACCGAGGAGCGCTACATCCCGCTCAACAACCTCGCTCCCGAGCAGGGTCGCTACGAGGTCATCAATTCGATGCTCTCGGAGGAGGCGGTGCTCGGCTTCGAGTACGGCTATTCCCTCTCCGAGCCGAACTGCCTGACCCTCTGGGAGGCGCAGTTCGGCGACTTCGCCAACGGCGCGCAGGTCGTCTTCGACCAGTTCATCTCCTCCGGCGAGCGCAAGTGGCTGCGCATGTCGGGCCTCGTCTGCCTGCTGCCGCACGGCTACGAGGGGCAGGGTCCGGAGCACTCCTCCGCGCGTCTCGAGCGCTTCCTGCAGATGTGCGCCGAAGACAACATGCAGGTGGCGAACTGCTCGACGCCGGCCAACTACTTCCACATCCTGCGGCGGCAGCTGGCGCGCGAGTTCCGCAAGCCGCTCATCCTGATGACGCCGAAGTCGCTCCTGCGCCACAAGCGCTGCATCTCGCGCCTCGAGGAGATGGGCAGCGGTTCGACCTTCCACCGGATTCTCTGGGACGACGCCCAGTTCGCGCCGCACCTGACGACCACCCGGCTCGTCGCCGACGACAAGATCCGCCGCGTCGTCCTCTGTTCGGGCAAGGTCTACTACGACCTCCTCGACGAGCGCGAGAAGCGGGGGATCGACGACGTCTATCTGCTGCGCGTCGAGCAGCTCTATCCGTTCCCCACGAAGGCCCTCTCGGTGGAGCTGTCGCGCTTCCCCAACGCGGACGTCGCCTGGTGCCAGGAGGAGCCCAAGAACATGGGTGCGTGGACCTTCGTCCAGCCCTATCTCGAGTGGGTCCTGCCGCAGGCGAAGCTGAAGGTCGACCGGCCGCGCTACGTCGGCCGTCCCGCTTCGGCGGCAACCGCCACGGGCCTGATGTCGAAGCACGTCGCCCAGTTGCAGGCCTTCCTCGACGAGGCCTTCGGCTGACGGCACCCACACTTCCAGCGGCGCGGGCCCTCGTCCCGCGTTCAGACAAGAATGGATGAAGGCGAAGCGATGGCCACGGAAATCCGCGTCCCGACGCTTGGTGAATCGGTCAGCGAAGCGACCATCGCCCAGTGGTTCAAGAAGCCCGGCGAGAGCGTCAACGCCGACGAGCCGCTGGTCGAACTGGAAACCGACAAGGTCACCATCGAGGTGCCGGCACCGGCCTCCGGTGTGCTGGCGGACGTGATCGTCCGCGACGGCGAGACGGTGGGTGTGGGGGCGCTGCTCGGCATGATCGACGCGGCGGGTTCCGCGTCCGCCACCGGCTCACCCGACAAGAAGTCGGACAAGACGACGCCGATCAACGCCGGACCGGAAGAGGTGGCGCCGAAGGCCGAGGCGGCGAAGCCCGGCAAGCCGGCCGCCGCCGACGCGCCGCTCGCCCCCTCGGTGCAGAAGCTCGTCACCGAGAACCGTCTCGACCCCGCCTCCATCGAGGCGAGCGGCCGCGGTGGGCGGCTGACGAAGGGTGACGTCCTTGCCGCCCTCGAGACGGCGTCGAAGCCCGCCGCCGCCCCCGCTCCGGTCGCCGCGCGTGCGCCGTCACCGGCCGACGATGCCGGCCGCGAAGAGCGCGTGCGGATGTCCAAGCTGCGCCAGACGATCGCCCGCCGCCTCAAGGAGGCCCAGAGCTCGGCGGCCATGCTGACGACGTTCAACGACGTCGACATGTCGGCCGTCATGCAGCTCCGCAAGGACTATAAGGACATCTTCGAGAAGAAGCACGGCGTCCGGCTCGGCTTCATGGGCTTCTTCGTGAAGGCGGCGATCCAGGCGCTGAAGGAAATCCCGAACGTCAATGCCGAGATCGACGGCACGGACATCGTCTACAAGAACTACTACCACATCGGCGTGGCGGTCGGCACCGACAAGGGCCTCGTGGTGCCAGTGGTGCGAGACGCCGACCAGCTGTCGATCGCCGGTGTCGAGAAGGCGATCAACGCCCTCGGCAAGAAGGCGCGCGACGGCCAGCTCGGCATCGAGGACATGCAGGGCGGCACCTTCACCATCTCGAACGGCGGCGTCTACGGCTCGCTGATGTCGACGCCGATCCTCAACGCGCCGCAGTCCGGCATCCTTGGCATGCACCGCATCGACGAGCGGCCGGTGGTGAAGGGTGGCCAGATCGTCATCCGTCCGATGATGTACCTGGCGCTCTCCTACGACCACCGCATCGTCGACGGCAAGGAAGCGGTCACCTTCCTCGTCCGCATCAAGGAGGCGATCGAGGACCCGCAGCGGCTCGTCCTCGACCTCTGAGCCGGGCGCGGCGCTTCTCGCACCGTCGGACGCCGAATGGTTTTCGTGCCCCGCTACCGCAAGGACCTGCCTTCGCCGGCGCCCCTCTCGGTGCGCCGGCGGAAGACGCGCATCATCGCGGCCTCCATCGCGCTCGGTCTCGGCGCGGTGGTCGTTGCGTTTTCCGTGTGGATGGAGAACTGGCAGCGTATCCTCGAGGGCGGCCATCTCTTCTTCATTGCTCCGGAGTTCCTCGGCGGCTGGATGGTGCGGGCGGAGACGGCGGTCTACCTCCGCCAGGTGGGCGGCGGTGGCCTCGGCGTGGGCGTCGCGATCCTCATCGGCGACTGGCTGAAGCGGGCGCAAGCTCCGCGACAGCCGCCGCCTTGATCCTCACCCTGCGGTGATCCACATCACAGTCGCGCGGACCGATCGGTGTTTACGATTGGTTGATCGAAACGTTCGAACGTGATCGATGACGCCTCATTTCCGACATCCGCCTCGGGCTGATGCCGGGTCTTCAACGCAACCGGGCTGGTACCCAAGATGAGTGGTTCTCAGGAGATCGCGGCGCTCAAGGTCGTGCGCCACGGCGTTCTCGAAGTGACGTGGGCCGACGGCTTCGTCGGCCAGGTGGATCTGCAGGGTCTGATCGGCCGCGGCGGGGCCTACGCCTCGCTCTCGAGCCCCAAGGTGTTCGGGCGCGTGACGATCGCGCCGGATGCCCAGTCGATCGTCTGGACGGACTGCGACAGCGACCGCATCGAGCTCGGCTCCGCCTCCCTGCGCGTGCGGGCCGAGGTGCGTTGCGGCTTCGACGCCGCGGCCTGATTCGACTGTCGCGCCGGGCGGAGACGCATGGCGCTCGCCGGAAAAGTAGGCGTGGGAAGCCGGTTCGGCTTCCGGCCGCGGCCGGCTTGGGTTATGCGTCGCACGCCGTCCGCGGATGCTGCCGGACCGGCGGGCGCCTCGCCAGACGCCGTCCGGCGCCCTCATCAGTGAAGAAGGAGCTGCCATGGCCGCCTACGACCTCGTCGTCATCGGGACCGGGCCGGGCGGCTATGTCTGCGCCATCCGGGCATCGCAGCTCGGGCTGAAGGTCGCCGTCGTCGAGAAGCGCGGCACCCACGGTGGGACGTGCCTCAACGTCGGCTGCATCCCCTCCAAGGCGCTTCTGCACGCGAGCGAGCTCTTCGAGGAGGCTGGCCACGGCTTCGCAGGCATGGGCATCGGCGTGGAGCCGAAGCTCGACCTCTCCCGCATGCTCGACTTCAAGGACGAGGGCGTCGACGGCAACGTCAAGGGCGTCGAGTTCCTCCTGAAGAAGAACAAGGTCGATGTCTTCTTCGGCACCGGCACCGTCCTCGGGACGGGCAAGGTCGCCGTGAAGGGCAACGACGGCAAGGACGCGACGCTCGAGACGAAGGCCATCGTCATCGCCACCGGCTCCGACGTGACGCCGCTGCCGGGCGTGACGATCGACGAGAAGCGCATCGTCTCCTCGACCGGCGCCCTCGACCTGGAGACCGTTCCGAAGCACCTCGTCGTCGTCGGCGCCGGCGTCATCGGCCTCGAACTCGGCTCGGTCTGGCGTCGCCTCGGGGCCAAGGTCACGGTCATCGAATACCTCGACCGCATCCTGCCCGGCATGGACGCCGAGGTCGCCAAGCAGTTCCAGCGCATCCTCGCCAAGCAGGGCATGACCTTCCGCCTCGCGACGAAGGTCGCGGCGGTCGAGCCGGCCGGAGAGGGCCTGTCGGTCTCCGTCGAGCCCGCCGCCGGCGGCGAGCGCCAGACGATCGAGGCGGACGTCGTCCTCGTCGCCATCGGTCGTCGGCCCTACACCGAAGGTCTCGGCCTCGCCGAGGCGGGCGTCGAGCTCGACAAACGCGGCCGCGTCGTCATCGACAGCCACTTCGCCACCGACGTCCCCGGCATCTATGCGATCGGCGACGTCGTCGCCGGCCCGATGCTCGCCCACAAGGCGGAGGACGAGGGCGTCGCGGTGGCGGAGATCCTCGCCGGCCAGGCGGGCCACGTGAACTACGACGTCATTCCCGGCGTGGTCTACACCTATCCGGAGGTGGCCGCCGTCGGGAAGACGGAGGAAGAGCTGAAGGACGCCGGTGTCGCCTACAAGGTCGGCAAGTTCCCGTTCCTGGCGAACGGCCGCGCCAAGGTGAACCGCACCACCGACGGCTTCGTGAAGATCCTCGCTGATGCGAAGACGGACCGCGTCCTCGGCGTCCACATCATCGGGCCGACTGCCGGCGAGATGATCCACGAGGCCGTGATCGCCATGGAGTTCGGCGGCAGCGCCGAGGACATCGCCCGCTCCTGCCACGCTCACCCGACCCTGTCGGAGGCGGTGAAGGAGGCGGCGATGGCCGTCGACGGGCGCGCCGTCCACATGTGATAGGTCCGCGGGCCTGCCTCGTTTGACGGGGCTGGCCCGCCGGAGCAGCGCCGGCCGCGGCCGCTACTGCGACACGACCCCCGCCGCCGCCGTCTCGGCACTGAAGGCGGCCGCCATCAGCGCCTTCGTGTAGTCCGTCTCCGGCGCCTCGAAGATGCGCTCGGACGGCCCGTGCTCCACCACCTTGCCGTGCCGCATGACGATGACGTCGTTGGCGAGTGCCTTCACGACGCGCAGGTCGTGCGAGATGAACAGATAGGCGAGGTCGCGCTTCGTCTGCAGGTCGCGCAGCAGGTCGACCACCTGCGCCTGCACGCTCATGTCGAGGGCCGAGGTCGGCTCGTCGAGCATGATGAAGGCGGGCTCCAGCACCAGCGCGCGGGCGATGGCGATGCGCTGGCGCTGGCCTCCGGAGAACTCGTGCGGATAGCGGTGCCGCGCCTCCGGGTCGAGGCCGACCTCCGCGAGCGCCGCCGCGGCCCGGGCGTCGCGCTCCTCGAACGTCGTCTGAGGCTCGTGGACGAGCAGCCCCTCTGTGACGATCTCGCCGACCGACATGCGCGGGCTGAGCGACCCGTACGGGTCTTGGAAGACGATCTGCATGTTGCGCCGGAGCGGCCGCATGGCCTTCCACGAGCGCCCCTGCACCTCCTCGCCGAGCACGACGATGCGCCCCTCGGAGCGGATGAGGCGCATGAGGGCGAAGCCGAGGGTGGTCTTGCCGGAGCCCGATTCGCCGACGATCCCGAGAGTCTGGCCGCGCCGGACCGCGACGTCGACGCCGTCCACCGCCTTCACGTGGCCGACCGTCTTGCGGAAGAAGCCCTTCTTGATCGGGAACCAGACCTTCAGGTCCTTCGCCTCGACGACGATCGGCGCCGTCGGGTCGAACTTCGGCGGGTCGCCCTTCGGCTCGGCGGCAAGGAGGTGGCGCGTGTAGGGGTGCTGCGGCCGGGCGAAGACCTCGGCCACCGGCCCGTGCTCGACGATCTTGCCCCGGCTCATCACGCAGACGCGGTCGGCGATGCGGCGGACGATGCCGAGGTCATGGGTGATGAACAGGATCGCCATGCCCATGCGCTGCTGCAGGTCCTTGAGGAGCCGCAGGATCTGCGCCTGAACCGTCACGTCGAGGGCGGTCGTTGGCTCGTCGGCGATGAGGAGGTCGGGCTCGTTGGCGAGCGCCATGGCGATCATCACGCGCTGGCGCTGGCCGCCGGAGAGCTGGTGCGGATAGGCGCCGAGGCGGGTCCCCGGGTCCGGGATGCCGACCTGCTCGAGGAGCTCGATGGTGCGGGCGCGGGCGGCGCTGCCGGAGAGGCCACGGTGCAGCGAGAGGATCTCGCCGATCTGCCGCTCGATGGTGTGGAGCGGGTTGAGCGAGCTCATCGGCTCCTGGAAGACCATCGTGATGTCGTTGCCGCGCACGCTTCGCAGCGTCCGCTCGTCGGCCGTCAGCATGTCCTTGCCGTCGAAGACGATCTCGCCGGTCGGATGGCTCGCAGGCGGGTAGGCCAGGAGCTTGACGATCGACAGCGCCGTCACCGACTTGCCGGATCCCGACTCCCCGACGAGCGCCAGCGTCTCGCCGCGTCCGAGTTCGAACGACACCCCGTCGACGGCCAGCACCTTCCCGGCACCGGTGCCGAACTGCACGGAGAGATCGCGAACGGAGAGGAGGGGCTCGGTCATGGCTGCAGCCCGTTCGAAGCGAGAAAGTCCGCAGCGGAAAGGCGCAACAACGCCGGAGGCACGCGCATCCGCATATCCTCTGAGACGACGGCCGAACAACTTGTTTCCATGGCCGTCGCGAGATGGACCGTGTCGGCCAGGCGCCCGCCGTATGCCGCCCTGATCTCCGCACTTCGTATCAGGATGGCTCGCGAGACCGGATGAAGCTCAAGCCGGCTGCGGCTGACGACAGTCATGAACTGCTCCGCAAGCGCCGCGCGCCCGTGCTCCAGAGGTTTGACCAGAACCTCCGCCAGCGTGAGCTCGCTGGTGACGGCGGCGACACGCCCGTCGTCGACGGACTGCAGCAAGGCAGAGGCAGCCGGACCGAAGCGAGGTTCGCCTTCGAGCGCGAAGATGAAGATGTTCGCATCGACGTAAACCCGTCGCTCAGCCTGGGTCACGGCTCACGGTCCCGGCGGAGGTCGTCGACGTGCTGAAGGATCGCATCGGCGGTGCCGTAGACACCCTTCGCGAGTCCCGTAAGAGACACGAGGGCGTTGTCCTGCGAGGGTGGCTCGAGATCCCGGACCGTGACTTCGACCCGGTGCGATGGGTCGATATCCCCGAGAACCTCAGCCGGCAAAGTCGATCCCGTAACCTGTCGCACCACGATCCTGTTCATCGCGCCATCCTCGCGCTCGGGGGCGTCAGCATAACACGCCTCACGAGAAGGTCTTCCGCGGGTCGAAGGCGTCGCGGACGGCCTCCCCGATGAAGATCAGCAGCGACAGCATGATCGAGATGACGAGGAAGCCGCAGATGCCGAGCCACGGCGCCTGGATGTTGTTCTTGCCCTGGGCGAGCAGTTCGCCGAGCGAGGGCGATCCTGGCGGAAGGCCGAAGCCGAGGAAGTCGAGCGCTGTCAGCGTGCTGATCGAGCCGTTCAGGATGAACGGCATGAAGGTGAGGGTGGCGACCATCGCGTTCGGCAGCATGTGCCGCCACATGATCGTGCCGTTGCCCACCCCGAGCGCCCGCGCCGCCGTGATGTACTCGTAGTTCCGCGCCCTGAGGAACTCCGCCCGCACCACGCCGACGAGCGACACCCAGGAGAACAGCAGCAGGATGCCGAGGAGCAGCCAGAAGCTCGGCGCGAGGATCGAGGACAGGATCAGCAGCAGGTAGAGCGAGGGGATCGACGTCCAGATTTCTAGGAGCCGCTGGGCGATGAGGTCGATCCAGCCGCCGAAATAGCCCTGCACGGCGCCGGCGGCGACGCCGATCACCGAGGAGAACACCGTCAGGATCAGCCCGAACACCACCGAGATGCGGAAGCCGTAGAGGAGCCGCGCGAGCACGTCGCGGCCCTGGTCGTCGGTGCCGAGCCAGTTCCAGTTCCACGCCGTACAGGACGGGTCCTCGACGCCGAGCGGCATCCGCGAGCAGCGCTCCTCCCGGTCCATCATCCACGAGGGCGGAGCCGGCGCCGGCACCGGAATCTCGTAGTTCACCGTCATGTAGGAGAAGCGGATCGGCGCCCAGACGATCCAGCCGTTCGCCCGGATCTCGTCCTGGATGTAGGGATCGCGGTAGTTCGTCGTGGCGAGGAAGCCGCCGAACTTCTCCTCCGGATAGTCGGTGATCACCGGAAACAGGATCTCGCCCCTGTAGGAGACGACCAGCGGCCGGTCGTTGGCGATCACCTCGGAGAACACCGTCAGTCCGAAGAGGGCGAGGAAGATCCACAGCGACCACCAGCCGCGGCGGTGCTTGCGGAAATTGTCCCAGCGGCGGCGGTTGAGGGGCGACAGGGTGAAGCGCCCGCGAGCCGGCGACGGCGCGGCCGCCGGGGCGAAGGCGACGGGCGTGGTGTCGGCGCGGGCGTCCACGTCAGACCTCCCGGCTCTCGAAGTCGATGCGCGGATCGACCCACATGTAGGTGAGGTCGGAGACGAGACCGATGATGAGCCCCATCAGCGAGAAGATGTAGAGCGTCGCGAACACCACCGCATAGTCGCGGTTGATGATCGATTCGAAGCCGAGCAGTCCGAGGCCGTCGAGCGAGAAGATCGTCTCGATCAGCAGCGAGCCGCCGAAGAAGGCGCCGATGAAGGCGCCGGGGAAGCCGGCGATGACGATCAGCATGGCGTTGCGGAAGACGTGGCCGTAGAGCACCTGGTGCTCCGTCAGGCCCTTCATGCGCGCCGTCGTCACGTACTGCTTGCGGATCTCCTCGAGGAACGAGTTCTTCGTCAGCAGGGTGGTCGTCGCGAAGCCGCCGAGCACCATCGCCGTGATCGGCAGCACCATGTGCCAGAGATAGTCGAGCACCTGCTCGTACCAGGGCAGGCTCGACCAGTCGTCGGAGACGAGCCCGCGCAGCGGGAAGATGTTCCAGAACGACCCTCCGGCGAACAGCACGATGAGGAGCACCGCGAACAGGAAGCTCGGGATCGCGTAGCCGACGATCACCACCGCCGATGTCCAAACGTCGAAGCGCGAGCCCTCGCGCACCGCCTTGGCGATTCCGAGGGGGATCGAGATGCCGTAGGAGAGCAGCATCATCCACAGGCCGATCGAGATCGACACCGGCAGTTTCTCGACGATGAGGTCGAGCACGGAGATGTCGCGGAAGTAGCTGCGGCCGAAGTCGAAGGTGGCATAATCGCCGAGCATCTTGAGGAAGCGCTCGAGCGGCGGCTTGTCGAAGCCGAACTGCTTTTCGAGCTGGGCGATGAAGGCCGGGTCGAGGCCCTGGGCGCCGCGGTAGCGCGACGTCGCCGCCCCGCCGCTGGAGGGCGCCTGCACGCCGGATCCGGCGAAGTCGCCGCCGCCGCCGCTGACGCGCGCGGTCGCCGAGGTGTCGGTGCCGGTGATCTGCGCGATGACGCGCTCCACCGGTCCGCCCGGGGCGAACTGGATGATGACGAAGCTGACCGCCATGATCCCGATCAGCGTCGGGATCATCAGGAGCAGGCGGCGGAGGACGTAGGCGCCCATCGAGGTTCCTCAGCGCGGGGCTCTCAGCCCGTCCGGCCGAGCTTCGCGGCCCGCTCGGCGTCCCACCACCACAGGGCCTCGACGGGGAAGCCGTAGCGGGGCTGCGTCTCGGGATAGCCGAAGAGGTCCCAGAAGGCGGTCGTGTGGGAAGCCTTGTACCAGTTCGGCACCCACGGCACCTCAACCCTGAGCACGCGGTCGAGGGCGCGGGCGGCGATGGTCATCTCGGCCCGCGACGGCGCGGCGATGATCCTCTCGACGAGCGCGTCGACGGCCGGGTTGGCGATGCCGGCCATGTTGCGGCTTCCCTTGGTCGCCGCCGCCTCGGAGGTGAAGAACTGACGCAGCTCTTCGCCCGGCGTCTCCGGCAGCGAGAAGCGCAGCCCCGTCATGTCGAAGTCGAAGTCGTCGGTGCGCGCCTGATACTGCGCCGGATCGACGAGGCGCTCGGTCGCCTCGATCCCGATGCGCTGCAGGTTGCGGAAGAAGGGCTGGACGATACGGCTCGAGGAGTTGTCGCTGTCGAGGAACTCGAGGGTGAACGGCCGGCCGTTCCCGTCGACGAGGCGGTTGCCCTCTCGCCGCCAGCCGGCGGCGACGAGGAGGTCGTTCGCCTGCCGCAGAAGCGTGCGGTCCTGGCCGCTGCCGTCGCTGACCGGAGCTTTCCACGCCTCGCCGAACACGGCGTCCGGCACCTTGCCGCGGAACGGCTCGAGCAGCGCCAGTTCCTCCGGCGAGGGCAGGCCCGTCGCCATCATCTCGGAGTTCTGGAAGAAGGACTCCGTCCGGCTGTAGAGGTCGTAGAAGAGCGTCTTGTTCGACCACTCGAAATCGAAGCAGAGCCCGATCGCCGCGCGGGTCCGCACGTCGGCGAATTTCTCGCGCCGGAGGTTCATGTAGAAGCCCTGGGCGCCCGAGACGCTCTCGTCCGGGAAGACCTCACGTCGCACCCGGCCGTCGGTCACGGCGGGGAAGTTGTATTCGGTGGCCCAGGTGCGGGAGGTGAACTCCTCGCGGTAGGTGACCTCGCCCTTCTTCAGCGCCTCGAAGGCGATCTGGCGGTCGCGGTAGAACTCCACCCGCACCACGTCGAAGTTGTTGAGGCCCACCGAGACCGGCAGGTCCTTGCCCCACCAGTCCGCCACCCTATCGTATTCGATGTAGCGGCCCGGCTCGAAGCGGCCGACACGATAGGGGCCGGAGCCGAGCGGTGCCTCCAGCGTCGAGGCCTCGAAGTCGTGCGTCGCGTAGTAGGCCTTCGAGAAGATCGGCAGCGTGGCCACCACCATGACGAGCTGGCGCGACTGGTTGCCGGAGAAGGTGACGACCAGGGTGTCGGGCGCGGTCGCCTCGGCCGAGACCATCTCGCGGATCGTCTGGGCGATGATCGGGTGGCCCTTCTCCTTGAGGATCGCCAGCGAGAAGGCGACGTCGTCCGCCGTCAGCGGCGAGCCGTCATGGAAGCGCGCCTCGGGCCTCAGGCGGAAGGTGAAGGTGTTGCCGTCCTCCGACCGTTCGATCGTGCGGGCGACGAGGCCGTAGAGGGCGTCCGGCTCGTCGAGCGAGCGCACCATCAGGGAATCGAACGTCGTCTCGATGCGCGGCGGCGCATCGCCACGGAGGATGAAGCTGTTGAAGGTGTTGAAGGTCTGCGGGTTCTGGTTGTAGGCCCAGTTCGGCGGCGTGAAGACGATCCGCCCGCCCTTCGGTGCCTCCGGGTTCACCCACGCAAAGTGCTGGAAGTCGGCGCCGTACTTGAGGTCGCCGAAGACGGAGATGCCGTGCTGCTCGCCTTTCGGCATCGCCGGAGCGTGGGCCGTCGGCGCCGGCGCGGCGTCCTCGGCGAACGCCGGTCGGACGGCAGCCGCGAGGGCCGCGCCCGCGCCGACGACGAGGACGGTGCGGCGGGTGGGGCCGCGGGAAGCCGTCACTGCGGCGCCCCGACCTTGGCGGCCTTGGCCTCGTCCCACCACCAGGTGGTCGGGAAGCCCGGCGTCAGCATGGGCAGCGGCTCGGCGTGGCCGAAGCGGTCCCAGTAGGCGACGCGGGTGAAGGGCAGCGTCCAGCCCGGCACGATGTAGTGGCCTGCGAGGAGGATGCGGTCGAGCGCCTTCGTCGCCGCCACGAGGTCCTCGCGGTCCTTGGCGAAAACGACGCGCTGGATCGCCTTCTCGACCGCCGGATTCTTGATGCCGCCGTAGTTCTGCGAGGCGGCGTGGTCCGCGGCATCGGTGCCGAAATAGGCCCACTGCTCGTTGCCCGGCGACAGCGACTGGCCCCAGCCGCCATAGATCATGTCGAAGTCGCGGTTGCGGATCCGTTCGATGTACTGCGACGTGTCGACAGTGCGGACCGTCATCTCGATGCCGATCTTGGCGAGCGCCTGCTTGTAGAGGAGCGCCACCCGCTCGAAGGTCGGCCCGTTCAGGAGGAGCTCGAAGCGGAAGGGCTCGCCGGCGGCGTTCACGAGCTGCCGGCCCTGCAGCTTCCAGCCGGCCGCCTCGAGGAGGCGAAGCGCCTCACGAAGGTTGTCGCGCACAGCCTGCGGCGTCTCGGTGTTCGGCGACACGTAGGGCGTCGTGAAGATCGTCTCGGGCATGTACGTCGCCCGGTCCTCCGGCGACAGCCCGGCAGCGATCTCCTCGAGGATCGCCCGCTCGGCCCCGTTCGGCACGCCCTTCGATGCGAGCTCGGTGCCGTAGAAGTAGCTGTCGATGCGGAAATACTGGCCGAAGAAGAGGACGCGGTTCATCTCCGCGAAGTCGAGGGCAAGGTCGAGGGCGCGCCGCGTCCGCGGATCGTCGAAGCGCTCCCGTCGCATGTTCGGGATGAAGCCGACGCCCACGCCCGAGCCCTCGTCCGGGAACATTTCGAGCTTGACGCGGCCGTCGCGCACGGCCGGGAAGTCGTAGGCGGTCGCCCAGTTCTTTGCCGATGTCTCGACGCGCCAGTCGAACTGGTCGCCCTTGAAGGCCTCGAGCTCGGCGGTGTCGTCGCGGAAATACTCCCAGCGCAGCTCGTCGAAATTGTTCTGGCCGACGTTCACCGGCAGGTCCTTCCCCCAGTAGTCCGGCACCCGCTCGTAGGCGATGGTGCGGCCGGGGACGACGCGCGAGATCTTGTAGGGGCCCGAGCCGAGCGGCCATTCGAGCGTGCTGCGGGTCACGTCGCGCTTGTTGCCCTGGGCGTCCGTCCCCTCCCACCAGTGCTTCGGCAGCACGGTCAGCTGGCCGACGATGTGCGGCAGTTCGCGGTTGCCGGTCTCGTCGAAGGTGAAGGTGACCTCGTGTGGACCCGTCACCTCGGCCGTCTTCACGTGGCGATAGTAGTACTGCTGCTGCGGGTTGTTCTTCGTCAGCACCTCGAACGACCACACCACGTCCTCGGGCGTGATCGGCGCTCCGTCGTGGAAGCGCGCCTCGGGACGCAGGCGGAAGGTCACGGACGAGTAGTCGTCGGGATAGCGCATCGCCTCGGCGACGAGGCCGTACATCGACGAGGCCTCGTCGTAGGACGAGGTCATCAGCGTGTCGTAGAGGAGGTTGCTCGCCCCGGCGGCGAGCGTGCCCTTCGGGACCACGAAGTTCAGCGTGTCGAAGGTGCCGTCGGCCGAGAAGCGGGCGATGCCGCCCTTCGGCGCGTCCGGGTTCACGTAGTCGAAGTGCTTGAAGTCCGGTCCGTACTTCGGCTCGCCGATGAGCGCCGTGCCGGTCCGCCAGCCTTGCTCCTCGGCACCTTGCCCTGCGGTCGCCGCGGGCGTCCCGGCACCGGCCGCGGGGGCGCTGCCGCCGTTCTCGGTCGCCGCGTCCTGGGCGAGGGCACCCGGTGCGGTGAGGGGGAGGGCGAGGAGAGCCGTAAGGCCGAGGGCCGCGAGGGAACGGATCATGCTGCGTCCGGGTCGGTGGATCGATCCCCGGATATTAGGGTCGCGGGCCCCGGAGTGACACCGCGGAGGAGCCGCGTGGAGAAAATTTAATTCGCCTTTGCCCCGGCGAAGGGGCCGATCAGCCCCGCGGACGGCGTGCCGCCGCAACGGAAAACGGGGGCGTCGCCGCCCCCGTCGGGTGTCGTCTGGCAAGGTGCCGGCGCCGAATGCGGCGCCGTTCGCCTCACTGAGCCGGGGCGGCCGGCGCGCTTGCCGGGGCCTCGCCGGCGGCCGGCGCGGCCGGCGCCGGAGCAGTTTCCGCCGGTGCGGCGGGCTCGGCGGGAGCAGCGGGCTCGGCCGGAGCGGCCTCCGCCGGAGCGGCGGGCTCGGCGGGAGCAGCCTCCGCCGGAGCGGCCGGCTCGGCCGGCGCGGGGTCGGGGGTCGTCGCCGTGGACGCGGCCGGAAGCGGCGCCTCGCCGGCCGGAGCCGTCTCCGTGCTCGCCGCAGCCTCCTCGACCGGCGGCAGCGGCACCGGGCTGTCGGAGAGCGTCCGCAGGTAGGCGACGAGATCGGCGCGCTCCTGGTCGTTCTTGATGCCGGCGAAGCTCATCGCCGTGCCGTTCACGACGCCGCGCGGATTGGCGAGGAAGGCGTCGAGGTGCGCGTAGGTCCAGGTCTTCTCCTGCTCGGCGAAGGCGATCATGCCGGCGGAGTAGGCGAAGCCCTCGTGGTGGGCGATCTCGCGGTCGACCACGCCCCAGAGATCCGGGCCGACCTTGTTCGGGCCGCCCTTCTCGAACGAGTGGCAGGCGACGCACTTCTTCGAGACGGACTCGCCCTTGGCGACGTCGGCCTGGGCGAGCAGCACCGGAAGCGGCGTCGCGGCTGGGGCGGGGGCGCCCTCCTCGGTCGGCGCGGCCTCGGCCACCTCGATGAGGTAGCCGGGCGTCTCGGGCGCATGGGTGGTGAACAGGAGGTCCGAGACGAAGCCCAGCCCCATCGCGAAAACGCCGGCGCCGAGGATCGCGCCAGCCACCTTGTTCAGCTCGAAAGAGTCCATTGCGTCCCACTCTCGGAGGCGCCAAAGCCGCTCGGCGCGGCCGCTGCGGCGGCAGTCCCGGTCTCGTCCGGCCCTCCCGCCCGCGAAGAGGCGGTGGCGAGGCGGCCTGCGGTCCCAAACTCATTCGGGATGAGCACGGCGCCGACCGGCGGCCACGCTTCCCGACGGCGCGGAAACTAGCCGCTTCAACTCCGCTGTGTCCATGCCTATAAGTCCGGCGCGGCGTGAGACAATTCGACACCAAGCCCGCCGTCTCCACCGCTCAGCCGGCCTTCGCGTCCGGCAAAGCCGCCCCTCGCCCGCGTCACGCAAGGCCCGCTTCATGGCCCGCCCGATCGTCGTCGTCCCCGCCCGCATGTCGTCGACCCGCCTGCCGGGCAAGCCGCTCGCCGACATCGCCGGCAAGCCGATGATCGTCCACGTCCTCGAGCGCGGGCTCGCCGCGGGCATCGGCCCGGTGGTGGTCGCCTGCGACGACGCCGCGATCGTCGCCGCGGTGGAGGCGGCCGGCGGGACCGCCGTGCTCACCCGAACGGATCACGAATCCGGCTCGGACCGCATCTTCGAGGCGCTCGAGACGATCGACCCGGACCGCAAGCACGACATCGTCGTCAACCTCCAGGGCGACCTGCCGACGATCGACCCGGCCCTGCTGACCGGCGCCGCCGCCCTCCTCGACGCGCCGGACGTCGCCATCGCCACCCTCGCCTCGGAGATCATCCGGGAGGAGGAACGCACCCTCTCGCAGGTGGTGAAGGCGGTCGGCACGCCGATCGGCCCGCGGCGCCTGCGCGCCCTCTACTTCACCCGCGCCACCGCACCGTGGGGGGAGGGGCCGCTCTATCATCACATCGGCCTCTACGCCTATCGCCGCGAGGCGCTCGCCCGCTTCGTCGCCCTGCCGCCCTCGCCCCTCGAGCAGCGCGAGAAGCTCGAGCAGCTGCGCGCCCTCGAAGCCGGCATGCGCATCGACGTCGGCCTCGTCGATGGCGTGCCGTTCGGCGTCGACACGCCCGACGACCTCGCGCGCGCCCGCGCCGAGCTCGGCTGACCTTTTCTCGCAAAGTCGAAGGACCAGACCATGACTGAGCGCACGCGCATCGCCTATCAGGGCGAACCCGGCGCCAACTCCCACATCGCCTGCCTGGAGGTCTATCCGGACGGCGAGCCGGTGCCGTGCGCCACCTTCGAGGATTGCTTCGCCGCCCTCGAACAGGGCGCCGTCGACCTCGCGATGATCCCGATCGAGAACTCGGTCGCCGGCCGCGTCGCCGACATCCATCATCTGCTGCCGGACGCCGATGTCCATATCATCGGCGAGCACTTCCTGCCGATCCGCCACCAGCTGATGGCGGTGAAGGGTGCGAGCCTTTCCGGCCTGAAGACCGTGCAGAGCCACGTCCAGGCTCTCGGCCAGTGCCGGCAGACAATCCGCCGGCTCGGCATCGCCGCGATCGTCGGCGCGGACACCGCCGGCTCGGCCCGGCAGATCGCCGAGGCGGGCGACCCGACCCGCGGCGCCATCGCCTCCCGCCTCGCGGCGGACATCTACGGGCTGGACGTGCTCGCGGAGGACATCGAGGACGAGGCGCACAACACGACGCGGTTCGTCATCCTTTCGCGGACCCCCGCCATCACGGCGCGCGACGGCGGCCTGAAGGTCACGACCTTCGTCTTCCGGGTCCGCAACGTGCCGGCGGCGCTTTACAAGGCTCTCGGCGGCTTCGCCACCAACGGCGTCAACATGACGAAGCTCGAGTCCTACCAGCTCGCCGGCCAGTTCTTCGCCTCGCAGTTCTATGCAGACGTCGAGGGCCACCCGGACGATCCGTCGCTGGCGCTTGCCCTCGAGGAACTCGCCTTCTTCTCGAGCGAACTGAAGATTCTCGGCACCTACCCGGCCGCACCCTTCCGCGAGAAGATCCGCGAGCCGGAGGCGAACCGCGCGCTCAGACCCTCGCCGGCGGCGGAGTGATCCGCCGCGGCGAGAGCGGGGCGTCTCAGCGGAGCGCCACCTTGGCGACCTTGTCCTTGTAGTCTTCCTTGGGGTCGGCACCGAACATCGCCTTGATGCCGGCGACGAGGCTCGAGGCGTCCGCCCAGATCTCGGCGGTCTCCGCGTCGAGGCGCAGGAGGGCGAGCTTCGGGTCGTCCTTGCCGCCCTCGAACCAGGCCGCGACGTACCTGTTCCACAGCTTGTCGACCATCGCCCGGTCCTGCTCGATCGACAGGCGGCCGTGGACGCTCGCGAAGAGATCGTGACCCTTCGACGTGAAGGTGGCGATGGCGCGCCGTCCCTCCGGCAGCGCCTGCACGATGCCGTTGTCCTTCGAGGTGAAGAACCAGATCGGCCCGCCGTCGCGGTCCTCGTCGAGCTGCGCGGTCATTGGCCGGGCGTGACCGTCCTCGACCCCGTCGACGCCGACCATCATCGTCATGTCCGAGGCGAGCGCCTTCCAGAACTTCCGCTCGAGTTCCGCATCCGTCGTCATCGTGTCGTCCTCCTGATTGTCTCGCCCGACAACGGGCGAGGCGGAGCGACGTTCCCGGTGCGCGCCGCGGACGATGTCGCGGCCAGCGCATGGCCCGAACGCAAACGGCCGGCGATGATCGCCGGCCGTGCGTCTCGGGGCGCCGCAGCGTGCGGCGGAAGCGGCGTGGCTAGTTGCACTTGTTCGGATTGTTCTCGCACTTCGCCTTCTGCTTCTCGGCCTTCTGCTGCTGCTTCTCCTGCTTCTGCGCCTTCTGCTCCTGCTTGGCGGCTTTCTGCTCCTGCCGCTGCTGCTTCTCGGCCTTGGCCTCCTGGCGCTGCTGCTTCTCCTGCTTCTGCGCCTTCTGTTCCTGCTTCTCCTGCTTGGCGGCCTTCTGCTCCTGCCGCTCCTTCTTCTCCTGCTTGGCCTCCTGGCGCTGCTTCTGCTCCTGGCGGTCCTTCTGTTCCTGACGCGCCTTCTGTTCCTGGCGCTCCTGCTTCGCCTGCTCCTCGCGGCGCTGCTGCTTCTGCTCTTCCTTCCGGGCCTCCTCCTTGCGGGCGTCCCGGTTCTCCTGCTTCTTGGTCTCCTCGCGGACGTTCACCTTCTTGACGTCCGTCTCCTTCTTGACGTTGACGTCCTTCTTGATGACCGTCTTCTCGACCTTGACCTTCTTGACGACGTCGACCTTCTTCACGACCTTCGGCGGGGAGCGCACCACCACCGTTCGGTTGTAGCGCGGCCGGTAGACGAAGATCGCGTCGTTGGCGCGCACGCCCCAGGCCGGCCGGCGGTCGACGATCGTCACCTTGCGAACCGGCACGCCGCCGACGCCGACGTACTTCACCACGCGCTCGCGGGCGAACGGCCGGTTCACGTAGAAGCGGTCGCGCGGCAGGTACCAGCGGCGCGGCGTGCGGTTGACGTAGACCACGGTCTCGCGGACCGGGTAGGCGTACTGGTAGACGCGCGGCGACACCATGCGCGCCGTCGGCACGAACACCCAGGACTCCTGGACCGGCGGCTCCGGGTCACCGGCGTAGCCGACCGCGTAGCCCTGCTGCGGCGGGGCGATCGGCGCCCAGCCGGTGACGCTGTCGTCCTCGCTGTCGCGCCAGTTCACCCAGGCCGGAGCCCACTCGTCGCCGGGCACCCAGTACCAGCCGTAGTCGTCGTCGTAGCCCCAGCGGCCATAGTGGAAGGTCGCCCAGCCGAACGGCTCCTCGGACTCCCAGTACCAGCCGTAGTCGTCCGTCCAGATCCACTGGCCGACCGTGTAGGGCCGCCAGTCCGGCGACACGCCGGCCGGAATGAAGACGTAACCATTGCGGGGATGCTCGACCCAGTCGCCATAAGGGGCGAGCTCGTCGTAGAAGGAATCGATCGACCGCGCCTCCTGGGCGCTCGCCGTCGGCGGAACCCGAAGGCCACCGTCGCCGCCGGACAGGCTGGGCAGCCCGGCGAGAGCGACGGCGGCGCACGCCACCGTCAGGATGCCCTTGCCGACCAGACCCTTGCCCAGCCGGTCGGACCAGCGACCACTCGTACCGTTCGACGTCATCATCGGTTCTCCCGGCCGGGCCTCGTGCGCAGCCCTCTGCGCCCGCTTCCGACCTGTTGGCACGAACTCTGACGTTCGTCCGCTGAACCTGACGTGAACGATCAGCGCGGCGAAACGGTGGCGTCCCGCCGCGCGCTCTTCTGGCCGTTTTCCCTGGGCTTTTCAGCCCGGTACGGAGCGCCGGGCGGCCTTGTCCGCGACCAGCCGGCCGATCGCGTTGCGGACGATCGCCATCCCCGTCTCCCCCGAAAGCGTCATGATCGATTCGGGGTGGAACTGCACCGCGGCGATCGGCTCGCTCCTGTGCTCGATCGCCATGGCGACGCCGTCGGCCGTCTCGGCCGTGACCACGAGGTCCTTCGGCAGCACCGAAAGATCCGCGAAGAGCGAGTGGTAGCGCCCGACGGCGAAGCGCTCCGGCATGCCGGCGAACAGCCGCCCCGGTTCCTTCACCGTCACCTCCGAGGGCTTGCCGTGCATCGGCAGCTCGAGCTGCCCGAGCCTGCCGCCGAACGCCTCGACGATCGCCTGCAGGCCGAGGCAGACGCCGAAGATCGGGATGCCGCGCTCGCGTGCCCGGGCGATCGTCGTCGCGCAGTCGAAGTCGGTCGGCCGGCCGGGGCCTGGGGAAAGCACCAGGAGATCGGGCTTCACCGCGTCGAAGCCGGCTTCCGCCAGAGGGGTGCGCAGCGTCGTCACCGCCGCGCCGGTCTGGCGGAGATAGTCTGCGAGCATGTGGACGAACGAATCCTCGTGATCGACGAGGAGCACGCGCACCGGCTCGCCGCTGCGGGCGGCGGCCGCCGCGGCCGCCGCCGCCGGCGGGCTCGCGGCCTCGCGTATGGCCGCCCGCATCGCCGAGGCCTTCAGCTCGGTCTCGCGCTCCTCCTCCATCGGATCGGAATCGAACAGCACCGTCGCGCCGGCGCGCACCTCGGCGATGCCGTCCTTGATGCGCACGGTGCGCAGCGTCAGGCCGGTGTTGAGGTCGCCGTTGAACAGCACCATGCCGACGGCGCCGCCATACCAGGCGCGCGGGCTCTTCTCGTGTTCCTCGATGAAGCGCATCGCCCAGCGCTTCGGCGCGCCGGTCACCGTCACCGCCCACGCGTGCGAGAGAAAGGCGTCGAGAGCGTCCATGCCCTCGCGCAGCATCCCCTCGATGTGGTCGACGGTGTGGATGAGGCGGGAGTACATCTCGATCTGCCGCCGCCCGAGGACGCGCACCGAACCCGGCACGCAGACGCGGGCCTTGTCGTTGCGGTCGACGTCGGAGCACATCGTCAGCTCCGCCTCGTCCTTCTTGGAGTTGAGCAGCTTGCGGATCTGCGCCTCATCCTCGATGGCGTCGCGGCCGCGGGCGATGGTGCCGGAGATCGGGCAGGTCTCGACGCGCTTGCCGCCGGTGACCCGCACGAACATCTCCGGCGAGGCGCCGACCAGCCACTCGCCGCGGCCGAGGTTCATGAAGAAGCCGTAGGGCGCCGGGTTGATCGCCGACAGGCGCCGGCTCACCGCCGAGGGCGGCGCCGGGCAGCGCTCGGTGAAGGTCTGCCCCGGCACCACCTCGAAGAGGTCGCCGCGGCGGAAGTAGTCGATCGCCTTCTCGACGGTCTTCGCATACTCGCCGGGCGCGTGGTCGCCGCGGCCGACGACGCGGTCGGCAGCGACGAACGGCACCTTCTCGCCGTCCCGCGGCAGGCCCTTCGTCGAGGCGTCCCCGATGGCGAAGTCATAGGAATGGACCGAGGCCTTGCGGCCGTAGTGGTCGACGACGAGGAACTCGTCCATCAGGAAGAGCACGAGGTCGCGCTGGTCGTCCGGCCGCGCGAGCGTCAGGGGCATCGGCTCGAACTGGTAGGCGAGATCGTAGCCGAAGGCGCCGGCGAGGCCGAGATGCGGGTCCTCGTCGGAGCGGAAGAGCGCCACGATCGCCCGGACCACCGAGAACACCGAGGGCTGGCGCGAGCGCTCCTCTTCCGTGAACGGACCCGCCGGTTCCTTGACGGTGACGGCGAGGCGGGCGGCGTCACCCTCCACCGCCGCGACGTCGGGCGAAGCGCGCAGCACCGTCTCGATTGCCGGGACCAGCACGCGGCCGCGATCGTTGAGGGCGGTGATGGTGACCTGTCGGCCGCGCGTCTCCACCGCCACCGGCGGGTTGACGAGGGCGAAGTCCCAGCGCGTGTAGCGGCCGGGGAACTCGTAGCTCGAGGAGAAAACGGCGCCGCGTTCGGCGTCGAGGCGGTCGACCCAGGGGGCGATCGCGCCGGCGTAGGGAACCTCGCGATGGCTGCGCGTCACCTCGACGCCGCCGTCGGTCACGTAGGTCATTTCCCCGGTCTGGGACATCGTCGGACCCTTCCTTGCCGGCACACCTGTGCCGTGCGGCGCTCCTGGCGAGCGCCCTCTAGCAGACTTGGCCGGCGGGGGAGAACGGTGTCGACACGAAAAAGGCCGCCCGGTCACCCCGGCGGCCCCTCGTCGTCACGTCCTTGAAAAAACGTCGCGCGCGGGCCGCCTCAGAAGGCCGGCCACCACCACGCGCCATTGATCAGGTTCGTCGACATGGCGCGTTCGTAGCCGATCGGCGGGCGGCCGGCAAGCGCCCGGCGCGACATTCCGACGCCCGCGGCGTTGACCCCGCCGCGATTTCGCCGCTATCTCTCCCGCTCGGCCGCGAGGAATCGCGGGAGGGGTTCCCGCGGGGGCGCGGGACAGGATCGTGTGCCGGGGCCCGGGCGGGGCGGGACCGGCCGAGGAGGACGATCGGACATGGCAAGCGACCGCAAGAGATCGGCCGTCGGCGCAGGCCCGACCCGCCGCGAGTTCGTCGCCGGGGGCCTCGTGGCGACCGCGGCTCTCGCCGCCGGGCTCTCGCCCGCCCTCGCCCAGAGCAACGCCTCGAAGTGGTTCAACGGCACCACCGAGGACAACGGCGTCGTCTTCCGGGCGACCAAGTTTGCGGTGATCAAGCCGCAGTGGAAGCGGCAGATCGTGCAGTACTACAGCACGGAGCCGCAGGGCACGGTCGTCATCGACACCCGCCACCACTTTCTCTACGTGATCTTCGAGAACAACACCGCGCTGCGCTACGGCGTCGGCGTCGGCAAGGAAGGCTTCAAGTGGTACGGCACGGCGCAGGTCGACCGCAAGGCGATCTGGCCGACCTGGACGCCGCCGCCCGAGATGCTGCAGCGCCGGCCGGAGCTGCCGCGCTTCATGGAGGGCGGGGCCGACAACCCGCTCGGTCCGCGCGCCCTTTACCTCTACCGCAACGGCGCCGACCTCGGCTACCGCGTGCACGGCACCACCGAGCCGTGGAGCATCGGCTCCGACGTCTCCTCCGGCTGCATCCGCATGTTCAACGAGGACGTCATCGACCTCTACCAGCGCGTGCCGATCGGCACCAAGGTGCTGGTGCTGCCGCACATCGCCGAGAAGGCGACCTGAGGCGCGCGGCCCGGCGGCGCGCGTCGCCGGGCACGGGGAATTGGGGCCGTCGCCACCGTCGCGACGGCGAACGGAGGGGCTGCCGCGTGTCGACCACCCATTTCCGCGCGTCCGCGCGGCACCTTGGAGGTGCGCTGGCCCTCGGCCTCGCGCTTCTGGCCGCCGGCTGCTCCAGCGGTTCCTTCGACGCCGGCAGCGCGAACCTCACGCCGGTCGCCACCGATGCCCCGGCGATGGCCGGCCTCGCCATGGCGCCGGGCAGCGAAGAGGACTTCATGGTCAATGTCGGCCGCCGCGTCTTCTTCGCCGCCGGCTCCGACACGCTCGACCAGACCGCCATCGTCACGCTCGACAAGCAGGCCGTCTGGCTCAACCAGTATCCGTCGTGGCGGGCACGCGTGCAGGGCTTTGCCGACGACACCGGCACGCCGGAGGCGCAGATGGCGCTGTCGCTGCGCCGCGCCGAGGCGGTGAAGGCCTTCCTCGTTTCGCGCGGCGTCGCCGCCGACCGTCTGCGCGCCAAGGGCTACGGCCGCGACCGTCTCGTCCGCGACTGCCCGGAGATCGAGTGCAAGGCGCAGAACCGGCGCGTCATCACCAACCTCGACGACGACGACCTCGCCTCCTGAGGGGCGGGCGTCTGAAGAGCCCGCGGCGCTGCGGAACGCCGCGGTGTGCGCCCCTCCGGCTGGGCACGCCGCGGCCGTCCCGCTATGCTCCGCTGACGGCGGACGCGCCGCCTTCGAGAGTTCGTGGGGATCCGAAATGCCGTTCCGCCCGTCGCCGCTCCGTCTGACGCTCGCCCCGCTCGCCCTCGCCGCCGCCCTCCTCGCCGCCCTTCCGGGCGATGCTTCGGCAGCCTGCCCGGACGATGCCGCGGCCGCGAGCTTCGCCGAGGCCTATCTGGCGAAGAAGCCCGTGGAGGCCTACGGCACCGGCCTCGATGCTGCCGACGCCGCCTGCGCCCGCAACAAGCTCGTCGCCGATCTCGAGAAGACCCTCGGGCCCGTCGTCGGCTACAAGGCCGGCCTCACCAACAAGGCGGTGCAGGAGCGTTTCGGCGCGACGGCGCCGGTCCTCGGCGTGCTCCTGCAGGACATGATCCTCGGTGCCGGCGCGCAGATCTCGCCGAACTTCGGGATCAAGCCGGTCTACGAGGCGGACATGGTGCTCGTCATTGCCGACGAGGGCATCAACGCCGCCGGCACGCCCGAGGAGGCGCTCGAGCACATCGCCGGCGTCCGCCCCTTCATCGAACTCGCCGACCTGATGCTCGCCGATCCGAAGCAGCTCTCGGCCTCCGTCCTCGCCGCCTCGAACGTCGGCGCCCGCCTCGGCGTCCTCGGCGAGATGGCGCCGCTCGACACCTCGCCGGCCGGCGTCGCGGCGCTGGCGAACGCGGAGGTCGTGCTCACCAACGGCGACGGGACCGTGCTGTCGACGGCACCCGGCTCGGCCGTCCTCGCCAACCCGCTGAACGCCGTCATCTGGGTCGCCCAGGAGCTTGCGGCGGAGGGCAAGTCCCTGAAGGCGGGCGACCTCGTCTCGGTCGGCTCGTTCTCGCCGCTGACGCCGCCGAAGGCCGGGGAGACGATCACCGTGACCTACAAGGGCCTGCAGGGCGAGCCCTCGGTGAGCGTCGTCTTCAACCTCGACTGAGACGGCGCGGGCTCCGTCAGGCGCGGTCGCGCAGTTCCGTCGCGCCGGCATGGCTCGCGCAGTGCGCGCAGCAGAACATCCGCCCGTCCTTCTCCGAACCGTGGCCGATGATCCGGCAGCCGCAGTGCTCGCATCGCGGCGCCGCCATCTCGATGGCGCACTCGAAGGAATCGAAGGTCATCCGGCGGCCGCCCATGACCACCTCGAAGGCCTTGTCGTAGTCGTTGCCGCACTGGTCGCACCGCGCCATCGTTCGCTCTCCCGTTCGCCGCCCAGTCCCCGCCGCCGTCCCAACCGGGCGACGCCGCGATCGTTCCCGCTGTCAGTCAGCCGCTCTGGCCGTCGGGCGAGACGGGTGCTATAGCGCCAGCCGCTTCATTGCCGCGGCGGCCGATCGATCCGGCCCCGGCCCAGCCTCCCGCCGTTTCCCATTCCGCACCGAAGCGAGGACCCTCATGGCGAAGATCAAGGTGGCGAACCCGGTCGTCGAGCTCGACGGCGACGAGATGACCCGGATCATCTGGCAGTTCATCAAGGACAAGCTGATCCACCCGTATCTCGACATCGACCTCCAGTACTTCGATCTCGGGGTCGAGCACCGCGACGCCACCAACGACAAGGTGACGGTCGACGCCGCCGAGGCGATCAAGAAGGTCGGCGTCGGCGTGAAGTGCGCCACCATCACCCCCGACGAGGACCGGGTGAAGGAATTCGGCCTCAAGGACATGTGGAAGTCGCCGAACGGCACCATCCGCAACATCCTCGGCGGCGTGATCTTCCGCGAGCCGATCATCTGCAAGAACGTGCCGCGCCTCGTGCCGGGCTGGACGCAGCCGATCGTCGTCGGCCGTCACGCCTTCGGCGACCAGTATCGCGCCACCGACTTCAAGGTGCCCGGCAAGGGCAAGCTGACGATCTCCTTCGTCGGGGAAGACGGCACCAAGATCGAGAAGGACGTCTACACCTTCCCGGGCGCCGGCGTCGCCATGGCGATGTACAACCTCGATGAGTCGATCCGCGATTTCGCCCGCGCCTCGTTCAACTATGGCCTCAACCGCAAGTACCCGGTCTACCTGTCGACGAAGAACACCATCCTGAAGGTCTATGACGGTCGCTTCAAGGATATCTTCCAGGAGATCTACGACGCGGAGTTCAAGACCGAGTTCGCCAAGCACGGCATCCACTACGAGCACCGGCTGATCGACGACATGGTTGCGTCGGCGCTGAAGTGGTCGGGCGGCTATGTCTGGGCGTGCAAGAACTACGACGGCGACGTGCAGTCCGACATCGTTGCCCAGGGCTTCGGCTCGCTCGGCCTGATGACCTCGGTGCTGATGACGCCGGACGGCAAGGTGGTCGAGTCCGAGGCCGCCCACGGCACCGTGACGCGCCACTACCGCCAGCACCAGCGCGGCGAGGAGACCTCGACCAACTCGATGGCCTCGATCTTCGCCTGGACGCGCGGCCTGATGCACCGCGCCAAGCTCGACGACAACGCCGACCTGAAGCGCTTCGCCGAGACCCTCGAGGCGGTCTGCATCGAGACCGTCGAGGCCGGCTTCATGACGAAGGACCTCGCCCTTCTCGTCGGCGACACCCAGGGCTGGCTGTCGACCACCGGCTTCCTCGAGAAGATCGCCTCGAACCTCGAAGCGAAGATGGCGAGCTGGAAGTAAGGGCGGCCGTCTGGGCTCGTAGGTGACCACCCGCCCCTTGAGGGGGCGGGTCGGCGACCGAAGGTCGCCGGGGCGGGGTGGCGCCGCCGGCAGGCGGCGGAAAAATCAGCGACGTCGGCTCCGTCGCAGGTCGTGCGCGGGCTCCCGCCCGCGGTCACCCCACCCCGCCGCGCCTGCGGCGCGACGATCCTCCCCCTCGAGGGGAGGGTGGTGGTGCTACGGTTCGACAGCCTTCGGCGCTTCACCGCCGCGCATCGCGCGGCGGCCCCCTCCGGCGGGCTTCGCCCGCCACCTCCCCCGCGAGGGGGAAGGGGGGCGCTTCCCTCAGCCCCCCACGAACTCCGACGCCCGATAGCCCTGGAAATAGAGCAGCGCCGTCAGATCCCCGTGGTCGACCCGCGCATCCGCCTCTGCGGCCACGGCCGGCTTGGCGCGGAACGCCACCCCGAGCCCGGCGTCGCGGATCATCGCGAGGTCGTTGGCGCCGTCGCCCACCGCGAGCGTTTCCGCAAGCGACAGGCCGAACCGCGCGGCGAGTGCGTGCAGGCGCTCGCGCTTGGCGTCCTGGCCGAGGATCGGCTCGGCGACCCGGCCGGCGAGGCGACCGTCCTCGACGATCAGCTCGTTGGCGTTGTGTTCGTCGAAGCCGAGCGCCGCGGCGACGCGCTCGGTGAACACCGTGAAGCCGCCCGAGACGATCGCCGCGTAGCCGCCGTGCGCCCGCATCGTCGCGGCAAGCGTCTCCGCCCCGGGGGTGGCGACGATGCGGTCGCGGAACACCGTCTCGACGACGCCGGCGTCGAGCCCGGCAAGCAGCGCCACGCGCTCCCTGAGCGCCGGCTCGAAGGCGATCTCGCCGCGCATCGCCCGTTCGGTGATCGCCGCGATCCGCGGCTTCAGCCCGAGCTCGTCGGCGAGCTCGTCGATGCACTCCTGGCCGATCAGGGTCGAATCCATGTCGGCGACGAGAAGCCGCTTGCGGCGCCCCGCGTCCGGCTGCACGAAGACGTCGACGGGCCGGCCGCCGAGAGCGGCGCGGACGGCGTCCTCGACCGCCTTCAGCGCCGCGCGGCGGGCCGGGCCGTCCGCCGCGGCAGCGCCGACGGCCGGGAACGCGAGGTCGGCGGCGACGCCGGGGGCGAGTACCGCCGCCTCCGCCGGCGCCGGCAGGGCGGCGGCGGCCGCCGCGAGGGTGGCCTCGTCGATCGCGGGCGCGGCCGGGTTCGAGACGAGGGTGGCGACGAAGTTCATGACAGTTTTCCGGGGCCCGGCGGGAGGCGGGGAGGGGCGCGCGCGGGCGATCCTGATAGCGGGGCCGACGGCGAGCGGCAAGTCGGCCCTGGCGCTCGCCGTCGCCGAGCGCACCGGCGGCCTCGTCGTCAACGCGGACGCCATGCAGGTCTACCGCGAGCTGCGGATCCTCACCGCCCGGCCTCCGGCGGAGGAGGAGGCCCGCGCCGCGCACCGCCTCTACGGCCACGTACCGGGGGCGGAGGCCTATTCCGTCGCCCGCTGGCTCGCCGACGTCGCTCCTGTCCTCGCCGAGGCGGCGGCATCCGGGCGCCCGGCGATCATCGTGGGGGGCACCGGGCTCTATTTCGAGGCCCTGACGCGCGGCCTCGCGGCGGTGCCGGAGATCCCCGACGCGGTGCGCGAGAAGGTCCGCCGCCAGGCCGCCTGCCTCGGGCCGGCCGGCCTCCACGCCCGCCTCGCGGCCCGCGACCCGGCTGCCGCCGCGCGCCTCCGCGATACCGACCCGCAGCGCCTGATGCGGGCGCTGGAGGTGTTCGAGGCGACCGGCCGCTCGCTCACCGAATGGCAGGCGGAGCCGCCACCCCCGCCGCTGCTGCCGGACCCGGCCGTCCGCGTCGTCATCGCGCCCGACCGCACCTGGCTGCACGAGCGCATCGCCGCCCGTTTCGCCGCGATGGTGGCGGCGGGCGGGGTGGAGGAGGCCGCCGCCTTCGCCGCCCTCGGCCTTGATCCCGCGCTGCCGGCGATGCGGGCGATCGGCGTCGGGCCGCTCGCCGCCGCGGCGCGTGGCGACACCACCCTCGAAGAGGCGGTGCGCCGCTCGGTCGTCGACACCCGCCGCTACGCCAAGCGGCAGGAAACCTGGTTCCGCAACCGGATGGGCGAGTGGACCCGCGTCGAGCCGCGCAACATTGCGGAAGCCGCGGCGGAGATTTCGCAACTTCTGGAAATCGCCGCTTGACCCGGCGCGGACCCGCGTCTACGGTCCGCGCGCATTCGACGGGAACACCCGGGAAGACCCATGACCAGCCTGAAGCTTATCGTAATCGGGAGGCGCGCCGCCGGGATGGTATGACCATCCGGGTCTACGGTGGTGCGCACACGCGAGGCTCCTTCGGGGGCCTTTTTTGTTGCCCGCGGGACAGGCGGGCGGAGACGGCGGGAACAGCCGAGCCGGAGTGAAGACGATGACGCGGGAGATGACGGGAGCCGAGATGGTCGTCCAGGCGCTGGCCGACCACGGGGTCGACACGCTGTTCGGATATCCGGGCGGTGCGGTGCTGCCGATCTACGACGAGATCTTCCAGCAGGAGAAGGTCCGCCATGTGCTCGTGCGCCACGAGCAGGGGGCCGGCCACGCCGCGGAGGGCTATGCGCGCTCGACCGGCAAGCCGGGCGTCTGCCTCGTCACCTCCGGCCCGGGCGCGACGAACATCGTCACCCCGCTGACCGACGCCCTGATGGACTCGATCCCGATGGTCGTCCTCACCGGCCAGGTCGCGACGCACCTCATCGGCAACGACGCCTTCCAGGAGTGCGACACGGTCGGCATCACCCGGCCATGCACCAAGCACAACTGGCTGGTGAAGCGCATCGAGGACCTGCCGCGCATCCTGCACGAGGCCTTCTACGTCGCTACCAGCGGCCGGCCCGGCCCGGTCGTCGTCGACATCCCGAAGGACATCCAGTTCGCCCGCGGCCTCTACACCGGGCCGAAGAACGTCACCCACAAGACCTACCGCCCCAAGGTGAAGGGTGACCTCGAGGGCATCCGCGCCGCCGTCGAGCTGATGGCGCACGCCAAGCGGCCGGTGTTCTATACCGGCGGCGGCGTCATCAACTCCGGGCCCGCGGCGAGCCAGCTCCTGCGCGAGCTCGTCCGCCTCACCGGCTTCCCGATCACCTCGACGCTGATGGGCCTCGGCGCCTTCCCGGCCTCCGACCGCCAGTGGCTCGGCATGCTCGGCATGCACGGGACCTACGAGGCGAACATGGCGATGCACGACTGCGACGTGATGATCTGCGTCGGGGCGCGCTTCGACGACCGCATCACCGGCCGCCTCGACGCCTTCTCGCCGGGCTCGAAGAAGATCCACATCGACATCGATCCGTCCTCGATCAACAAGACGGTGAAGGTCGACGTGCCGATCGTCGGCGATGTCGCCCACGTGCTGGAGGACATGGTCCGCCTGTGGCGCTCGGAGGCGCACGTCGCCGACCGCAAGGCGCAGGAGCGCTGGTGGAGCGAGATCGACGGCTGGCGGGCGAAGAAGAGCCTCGCCTACCGCCGCCGCCGCGACGTCATCATGCCCCAGTACGCCATCGAGCGGCTCTATGCGCTGACGCGCGACAAGGACGTCTACGTGACGACCGAGGTCGGCCAGCACCAGATGTGGGCCGCGCAGTTCTTCAAGTTCGAGGAGCCGAACCGCTGGATGACCTCCGGCGGCCTCGGCACCATGGGCTACGGGCTGCCGGCGGCGATCGGCGTGCAGCTCGCCCACCCGGACAGCCTCGTCGTCGACATCGCCGGCGACGCCTCGGTGCTGATGACCATGCAGGAGATGTCGACGGCCGCGCAGTACGACCTGCCGGTGAAGATCTTCATCCTCAACAACCAGTACATGGGCATGGTGCGCCAGTGGCAGCAGTTGCTGCACGGCAACCGGCTGTCGCACTCCTACACCGAGGCGCTGCCGGACTTCGTCAAGCTCGCCGACGCCTACGGCTGCCACGGCATCCGGGTGGAGAAGCCGGACGAACTCGATGACGCGATCACCGAGATGGTCTCGGTGAAGCGGCCGGTGCTGTTCGACTGCCGCGTCGCCAACCTCGCCAACTGCTTCCCGATGATCCCGTCCGGCAAGGGTCACAACGAGATGCTGCTCGGCGAGGACATGACCGACGAGGAACTCGCCGAGGTCATCGACGAAGACGGCAAGATGCTGGTCTGAGGGGGCGTGCCATGCTGATGAAGGTCGAACCGAACAAGAGCCCGAGCCCGATGCGCGCACCCGATCCGAGCGAGAAGCACACGCTGTCCGTCGTCGTCGACAACGAGCCGGGCGTCCTCGCCCGGGTCATCGGCCTGTTTTCCGGCCGCGGCTACAACATCGACAGCCTGACCGTTTCGGAGACGCAGCACGACAAGCACGTGTCGCGCATCACTATCGTCACCACCGGCGCGCCGATGGTGATCGAGCAGATCAAGAGCCAGCTCGCTCGCCTCGTGCCGGTGCACCGGGTGGCCGACCTCACGGTCGGCGGTGCCGCGATCGAGCGCGAACTCGCCCTCGTGAAGCTGATCGGCCGTGGCGAGGCCCGCGTCGAGGCGCTCCGCCTCGCCCAGGCCTTCGCGGTGAAGACGGTGGACGCGACGCTCGAATCCTTCGTCTTCGAGATCACCGGCGAGACCGACGAGATCGACCGCTTCATCGACCTGATGGCGGCCCTCGGCACGGTGGAGGTGTCCCGTACCGGCATCGCCGCCATCTCGCGCGGCGCCGTCGGCCTCTGACGAGACCCGCGACGACGATCCCGGCCCGCGCCCCCGGCGCGGGCCGCGTTGCTTCCCGGCGCCGGCGGGACTATACGCGCGCGTGATCTTCTGCCGGTGCCCGCCGGTCCCGCCTCCGCCGCTTCCACCTCCGCCCAAGCAAGGACAGAACAACGATGCGCGTCTACTACGATCGGGATGCCGACCTGAACCTCATCAAGGGCAAGAAGGTCGCCATCGTCGGCTACGGCAGCCAGGGCCACGCCCATGCGCTGAACCTCAAGGACTCGGGCGTCAAGGAGGTGGCGGTGGCGCTGCGTCCGGGCTCGCCGACGGCCAAGAAGGCCGAGGCGGCCGGCCTGCCGGTCATGAGCCCGGCCGACGCCGCCAAGTGGGCCGACGTCGTCATGATGCTGACCCCGGACGAGCTGCAGGCGGACATCTACCGCGAGAGCCTCGCGCCGAACATGAAGGAGGGCGCCGCGCTCCTCTTCGCGCACGGCCTCAACGTCCACTTCAACCTGATCGAGCCGCGCAAGGACCTCGACGTCCTGATGGTCGCTCCGAAGGGCCCGGGCCACACGGTCCGCTCCGAGTACCAGCGCGGCGGTGGCGTGCCCTGCCTCATCGCGATCGCGCAGGATTCCTCCGGCAACGCCCACGACCTCGGCCTCTCCTATGCGAGCGCCATCGGCGGCGGCCGCGCCGGCATCATCGAGACGACGTTCCGCGAGGAGTGCGAGACCGACCTGTTCGGCGAGCAGGTCGTGCTCTGCGGCGGCCTCGTCGAGCTCATCAAGGCGGGCTTCGAGACCCTTGTCGAGGCCGGCTACGCCCCGGAGATGGCCTATTTCGAGTGCCTCCACGAGGTGAAGCTGATCGTCGACCTCATCTACGAGGGCGGCATCGCCAACATGAACTACTCGATCTCCAACACCGCCGAGTACGGCGAGTACGTCACGGGCCCGCGCATCATCACGGCCGAGACGAAGGCGGAGATGAAGAAGGTGCTGGCGGACATCCAGGGCGGCAAGTTCACCCGCGACTGGATGCTCGAGAACAAGGTCAACCAGACCTCGTTCAAGGCGACCCGCGCCGCCATGGCCGCCCATCCGATCGAGGAGGTCGGCGCGCGCCTGCGCGACATGATGCCGTGGATCAAGGCGAAGGCGCTGGTCGACAAGACGAAGAACTGATCCGGCGGCCGCAGCGCCGGCCGTCACGAGGACCTTCGAAGCGGCGGCGCAGCCCTTGCGCCGCCGTTTCCGTCTCGCGTTCCGTGGGCCGGGCGCCCGCCGGGCCGTCGCTCAGCCGGCGGCCTCCGCGCTGCTGCCGTCCTGCTTGATCGGGAACGACAGCCGCACCCGCGTCCCGCGGTCGACCGGATCGTAGACGATCTCCCCGCCGAGCTTCGCCGCCATGGCCGCGACGATGCGCCTTCCGAGGCCGGTGGAGCGGGGCGCGCCTGCCGTATCGAAGCCGACGCCGTCGTCCTCGACGAAGAGGTCGCAGTGCCGCTCCTCGCGGCAGGCGAAGCGGACCCGCACCGGGCCGCTGCCGCCCGGATAGGCGTATTTCTGGGCGTTGAGGATGAGTTCCGTGACGACGACGCCGAGGGCGACCGCCCGGTCCGGCTCGATCTCGATCGGCTCCGCGTCGACGGAGATCATTGCCGCCGAGCGCTCGGCGTGGCCGGCGAGGCGGATGTCGGAGACAAGCGCCCCGAGATACTGGTCGACGCCCACCGTATGGACCTGGCCGGAGGCATAGAGGCGGCGATGCACCTGGGCGACCGCGATGACGCGGTTGCGCGCCTCGGAAAGGGCGTCGCGGATCTCCTGGTTGGTCGCGGCGGTCGACTGCAGCTGCAGGAGGGCGGCGATCAGCTGCAGGCTGTTGCCGACGCGGTGGTTCACCTCGTTGAGGAGCACCGCGCGCTCGGTCGCAAGGGCCTCGAAGCGGTCGCGCGAGGCGCGCAGTTCCGCCTCGGCGGCGTCGCGCTCACGGCGCACGCGCACCGTCTCGAGCGCCCCGTCGATGGCCGCCTGCAGGAGTTCGAGGAACTCCCCCTGGACGTCCTTCACGACGTAGTCGACCGCGCCAGACTTCAGGGCCGCGACGGCGACGCGGCCCTCCTGGGTGCCGGTCACGTAGACCACGGGCGGCGCGTCGGACAGCTCGCGGATGGCGGCGAGCGTCGAGACGCCGTCGCGGCCGGGCATGTAGTGGTCGAGGGCGACCACGTCGATGCCGCCGGCCGCGATGCGGGCGAGGCCCGCGTCGCCGTCCGGAGCCGTTTCGACATGGTAGCCGCGGCGCTCGAGGTGCCTCTGGACGAGCCGCGCCAGGGCGGCGTCGTCGTCGATGTAGAGGACGCGCACCGCCCGTTCGCCCATCACTCCGCCTCGGGGACCTGGATCACCGCGAAGAACAGGCCGAGCTGCCGGATGGCGTTGGCGAAATTCTCGTAGTTGACCGGTTTCGTCACGTAGACGTTGCAGCCGAGGTCGTAGCAGCGCTGGATCTCGCGCTTGTCGTCGGTGGTGGTGAGCACGACCACCGGGATGCGCTTCAGGTGCTCGTTCTCCTTCACCCGCTTCAGGATGTCGATGCCGGTCATGTCGGGCAGGTTGAGGTCGAGGAGGATCAGCAGCGGCTTGCCGCGGTTGACGAGCGCGGTGCCGTCGGCGCCGAACAGGTAGCCGATCGCCCCGGTGCCGTCGCGGAACGGCACGATCTCGTTGTTGACGCCGGCACGGCGAATGTTCTTCTCGATGAGGCGCGCATGGCCCTCGTCGTCTTCGATCATCACGATGGTGACGGGAACGGTCATCCCGGTTCCTCCTGCAGTCGTTCCTGGGGGGGCGGCAACCACCGCCGCGGCAGGCGTACCGTAAACGTCGTACCCTTGTTCAATTCTGACCGCACGGTGATGGCGCCGCCGAGGCGCCGCACCAGCGTCTTCACGTGGGCGAGGCCGATGCCCTCGCCGGGCTGGTCCTGGGCGCCCGCACGGCGGAACAGCTCGAAGACGCGCTCGAGGTCGCGGGCGTCGATCCCGCGGCCGTTGTCCGCCACCTCGTAGATCACCGAGCGCCCGTCATAGCGGCCGCTGACCGCCACCGCCACCGGCGCGTCCCGGCGGCGATACTTGATGGCGTTGTCGACGAGGTTGGTGAAGACCTGCTCGAGCGCCAGCCGGTCCGTCTCCAGCGAGGGCAGCGAGGCGATCGTCAGGGAGCCCTCGATTTCCTGCAGGCGGTGGGCGAAGGAGGCGGCGATGCCGTCGGCGAGGGCCTTCGCGTCGATCGCCTCCGGCCGGAACTCGCGCCGTCCCTCGCGCGACAGCCGCAGGATGGCGTTGATCAGCCGGTCCATCTTGTCGATCGACGACTTGATGAAGCCGAGCGCCTCGTTGAAGTCGGAGGCGAGCTCCGCGTCCTTGCCCGCGTCCTCCGGGTCGGTCTCGCCCGTCTTGTCGCGCAGCGTCCCGAGCCGCGCGAAGGCATCGTCGCGCAGCGCCTCGAGTTCGCTCGTGAAGCCCATGATGTTGACGAGCGGCGCCCTGAGGTCGTGGCTGACGATGTAGGCGAAGCGCTGGATCTCGAGGTTCGCCTCCGACAGGTCCGCCGTCCGCTCGGCGACCCGCGCCTCGAGGTCGAGATTGGCGTCGGCGAGCGCCTTGTGGGCCTCCGCCAGTTCCCGTGTCGCCCGGCCTACGACGAAGAGCGCAAAGCCGGCGACGCCGAGGATGACGAGGATACCGGCCACCGTGACGATGACGAGGGCGATGCTCGAGGTCTTTGCGGCGCTCGAGCGGACGGAGAAGTCGCGGCGCTCGATCTCCCGCATGGCCTCGAAGCCGTCGGCGATCTGCTGCATCAGGTCTTCGCCGCGGCCGCTGCGGACCACCTCCAGCGCTCCCGAGGCATCCCCGGCCTCGACGAGAGCCACCGTCTCGGCGAGTTCCGCCAGCTTCGCCTCGATCGTCGGCGCGAGCGCTTCGAGGCGGCCGAGCTGTTCGGGATCGTCGGCGAGCACCTCGCGCAGCCGCTGGGTTGCCGGATCCACCAGCGCCGCGGACTGCCGGTACTGCTCGAGCATGGCCGGCTCCCCGGTGAGGAGGAAGCCGCGCTGGAAGCTCTCGGTGCGCCGGATGCGGGCCTGCTGGGTCGTCAGGTCGTACTGGACCTGCACGCTGTCGGCCACTGCCGCTGCGTCCTGCTGCGACTTGAAGACGAGCCAGGCCGACGTTCCGCCGATGGCGAGGAGCACGAGGAGCCCGACGAGCACGAGCAGCGGCTGGCCGGTGTACCAATGAGGCGTGTAGGTGATGGAGCGTGGCAACGGCGGGACCTTGCGGGCGGGAGAACACGGAAGACGCCGCGCCGGGCTGCCGGTCTCCCGGTCACCCGACGCGGCGTCACGCGTTCCGAGGCCATCAACGCGCCAGCACCGGCCAGGTTCCGTCGAAGCCGAGATTTTTTTGCGGCCGCGGTCGGACGGGCTCGCGAGCCTCAGTCCTCCCGGTCCAGCGCCGCGCGGGCCGCCGTCCGATGGTCCTCGCCGATGTGAGCGCGGACGACGCCGAGCACCCCGAGCAGCACCGTCACGTCGTCGGTGAAGCCGATGCCGGCGAGGATGTCCGGCACCATGTCGGCCGGCATCACGAAATAGGCGAGGGCACCGAGCAGCATCGCCCGCACGCGGAACGGCGTCCGGCGGTCGAGCGCGCAGTAGTAGGCGGCGACGAGTTCCTCGGAGAACGGCACGTGGCGCGCCGCGCGCCGAAGCGTCGGCCAGAAGCCGCGGCGCACGCGCTTCTCGTTCGCCTCGGCCCGGTCCTCCCGGGCGAAACCGCCAGTGGCGGCGTCGGCATCGAAGTCGGCGCCGGGATGGCCGGCGGAGGCGGACGGGCTGGGCATCGTGCGGGTCTCTCCTCTCGCGGGGACAACGCCGCGGAGCGGGTCTTCGTTCGCGCTGGAGATGGCCCCCCTCGCCCGCCGCGACAAGAGGTGCCGCCGAATGCTACCACCGCGAGCCGGACCGCGGCCGAGATTGGGGAGGGCGAGCGATGAACACCACCGGGCCCGCAGGCGCCGCGCCCGCCGCCGATCGTGCGGAGGATGCCAGGGCGGAGCCGCCGATCGCCGTGCTCTTCGTCTGCCTCGGCAACATCTGCCGCTCGCCCCTCGCGGAGGGGGCGTTCCGGCGTGCCGTCGCGGCGCGCGGTCTCGCCCGCCGGTTCGCGATCGATTCCGCCGGCATCTCGGACTTCCACGAGGGTGATCCGCCGGATCGCCGCGCCATCGCCGTGGCGGCGGCGCGCGGCTTCGACATCTCCGGTCAGCGCTCGCGCCCGGTCCGCCCCGGCGACTTCGTCGCCTTCGACTGGATCCTCGCGATGGATGCCGCCAACCTCGCGGCCCTCGACGCCACCGCGCCCGATCACGCGCGTGCGCGCATGGGTCTCTATCTGGAGGTGGCGGAAGGGCGGCCGCAGCCGGTGCCCGATCCCTACTACGACGGCCCGGCGGCCTTCGAAGAGGTGCTCGACATGGTGGATGCGGCGGCGGGGCGTCTTCTCGACCGCCTGCTCGCCGAGGCTCAGGACGGGCGCGCCGCCCCCGCGCCGAAACGGCGCTCGACGTAGGCCTCGACCATCGCCTTGAACTCGGCGGCGATGGTGGGGCCGCGCAGCGTCGCCGCCTTCGCCCCGTCGATGAAGACGGGTGCCGTCGGCGTCTCGCCGGTGCCGGGCAGCGAGATGCCGATGTCGGCGTGCTTCGATTCGCCCGGTCCGTTGACGATGCAGCCCATCACCGCGACCTTCATCGCCTCGACGCCCGGATAGGTCTCCCGCCACACCGGCATCCGCTCGGTGAGGTGCGCCTCGATCTCCTTGGCGAGCTCCTGGAACACCGTCGAGGTCGTCCGCCCACAGCCGGGGCAGGCGGAGACGACCGGCAGGAAGGCGCGGAAGCCCATCGTCTGCAGGAGCTCCTGCGCCACCTTCACTTCGAGTGTCCGGTCGCCGCCGGGCTCGGGGGTGAGGGAGATGCGGATGGTGTCGCCGATCCCTTCCTGCAGCAGCACCCCGAGGGCGGCCGCGGAGGCGACGATGCCCTTCGAGCCCATGCCGGCCTCGGTGAGACCGAGATGAAGGGCCCACGGCCCGCGCCGGGCGAGCTCCCGGTAGACGGCGATCAGCTCCTGCACCTGGCTGACCTTCGCCGACAGGATGATGCGGCTCGCCGGCAGCCCGATCTCCTCGGCCCGCTGCGCCGACAGCACGGCGGAGCGGACGATCGCCTCGCGCAGCACCGCCGGGGCCGGCAGGGGCACGGCGGCGGCGGCGTTCTCGTCCATCAGACCGGTCAGCAGTTCCTGGTCGAGCGAGCCCCAGTTGACGCCGATGCGCACCGCCTTGTCGAGCTTTGCCGCGAGCTCGACGATGGCGCCGAACTGGCGGTCCCGCTTCTCGCGGAAGCCGACGTTGCCGGGGTTGATGCGATACTTCGCCAGGGCCTCGGCGCAGGCCGGATGGTCGGCGAGCAGCTTGTGGCCGACATAGTGGAAATCGCCGACGAGCGGCACGGGAAGGCCCATGCGGGCGAGCCGGTCGCGGATCACCGGTACGGCGGCCGCCGCCTCCGGCCGGTCGACGGTGACGCGGACGATCTCCGAGCCGGCGCGGGCGAGGGCCGCCACCTGGCGGACCGTCGCCTCGATGTCGGCGGTGTCGGTGTTCGTCATCGACTGCACGACGATCGGCGCGCCGCCGCCGACGATCACGCCGCCGACGTCGACCGCGATGCTCTCGCGGCGCGGGGCCGGGCGGGCCTCGGCGGGCGAGGCGAAGTCTGCGGCGGGCGTGTGAGCGGTCATCGGCGTCGGTCCGGCGTCCCCGTGAGAGGCGTGCCAGAGGGGCGGGCGGCCGTCAACCGCGCTGGACATGCGCGTTGACGAACATGAGCCCGAGCACGACGAGGAGAGCCGCCACCACCAGCGACCACGTCAGCGGCTCGCCGAGCAGCAGCACCCCGAAGGCGACGCCGAAGATCGGCGTCATCGAGGTCGCCGCCTGCAGCGGGCCGGCAGGATGGCGGCTGACGAGGCGGAACCAGAAGACGAAGGTGACAAAGGCCACCCAAACCGTCTGGTAGGCAAGCCAGCCGATCGCCTCGAGCGGCACCGGCGTCGCGATCCGCTCGCCGAGCAAGGCCGCGGCCGTCCACGCCATCACGGCGGAGACGACGAGCTGGTAGAGGATCACCTTCTCCGGCGGCGCCAGGCGCAGGCGCGTGCCGCGGATCATCAGCGTCGTCGCCCCCCACAGCGCCCCACCGGCGAGGCAGAAGAGGTCGCCGACGATGCTCGCCCCGCTCGCCCCAGGCACCGGCACGCCGAGGGCCACGGCGACACCCGTGAAGGAGAGGGCGAGCCCTAGCCACTGGACGCGCCGCAGCCGCTCGCCGGGCAGCAGCCACACCGCCCCGAGGGCGACGAAGAACGGCGCGGTGTAGAGGAACACCACCGAGCGGCTCGCCGCCGTCCACGACAGCCCGAGGTAGATGAGCAGGAACTCGGCTCCGAACAGGAGGCCGATGCCGAGGCCGTAGAGGATGGTGCCGTCGGCCCGGAACACCGGCACGCGTCGCGCGAACGCCCAGGCGAGCATCAGCAGGGCCCCGCCGGTGGACCGGATGGCCATCTGCGTCAGCGGCGGGATCTCCGGCATCGCGAGCTTGATGCCTGCCTGCTGCAGGCCCCAGCTGGCGCACAGCACGACGAGCACGGCGATCACCGACGCATCGAAGCTGCGGGCGCGCACGGCGGAGGGCATGAGGAATCCAGGACGCGAGGAGAAGGGGGGGCGAGGCGGGGCCGCGCTCAGTCACCGCTGCGGGGCGGCGACTCAGCCGGGCGGATTGGCGTCCGGCAGCTCGGCGCAGTGTCGGCAGACGCCGAGGATCTCGAGGGCCGCCGAGCGGGGTCGGAAGCCGACGGGGGCGCAGGCGCGCTCGAGGTCGATGCCGACCGCGTCGGCGGCGACCTCGCCGACCTGGCCGCAGCGGTCGCAGATGAGGAAGACGAGGGGCCTGGCCGCGTCGTGATTGCCGGCGCAGGCGACGAAGGCGTTCAGCCGCTCGATGCGGTGGGCGAGGCCGTTCTCGGTGAGGAAGGAGAGGGCCCGGTAGACGGTGATCGGCGCCGGTCGTGGTCCCTCGGCGGCGAGCTGCTCGATGAGGTCGTAGGCGCCCATGGGAGCGTGGCTGCGGGCGAGCGCCACGAGCACGCGCCGCCGCCCCGGCGACAGCGTCAGCCCCTCCGCGCGGCAGATCGCTTCGGCCCGCGCCAGGGTGTCGGCGGCGCACGCATGGTGGTCGTGTCCGGCCGGCGGAAACATCGTCGCCACGGCGCCGGGCGCACCGTGCTGGTGCTGGTCGTGGTGAAGGTCATGGGGCCGGGGCGTGCCGGCCGGTCGTTCGCTCATCATGGCGGCACGTTAGCACGGCTGCGGCGGTAAAGTCGCTGCAGCGCACCCGCATCTGGCTCGCAGCGCAGCGACCGTCTACAAGCGAACCCGAACATTTCGTGGAGAGACGACATGCTGAAGGGCAAGAACGCCGTGGTGACCGGGTCGACCTCCGGCATCGGCCTCGCCATCGCCCGCGCCTTCGCCGCCCGGGGCATGAACGTGACCATCAACGGCTTCGGCGAGGCGGCTGCGATCGAGGCGGAGCGGTTGCGGATCACCGCCGACTTCGGCGTCCAGGCCGCCTACTCGCCGGCCGACATGAGCCGCTCGGACGAGATCGCCGCGATGATCGCCGAGGCGGAAAAGCGCTTCGGCTCCGTCGACGTCCTCGTCAACAATGCGGGCGTCCAGCATGTCGCGCCGGTGGAGGAGTTCCCCGTCGAGAAGTGGGACCTCATCCTCGCCATCAACCTGTCCGCCGCCTTCCATGCCATCCGCGCCGCCGTGCCGGGCATGAAGGCGCGCAAGTGGGGCCGCATCATCAACACGGCCTCCGCCCACGCCCTCGTCGCCTCGCCCTATAAGGCCGCCTACGTCGCTGCCAAGCACGGTATCGCCGGTCTCACGAAGACGGTGGCGCTCGAGACGGCCCAGGCCGGCATCACGGTCAACGCCATCTGCCCGGGCTACGTCTGGACGCCGCTCGTCGAGAAGCAGATCCCCGACACGATGAAGGCCCGCGGCCTCACGGCGGAGCAGGTGAAGAAGGACGTGATGCTCGCCGCCCAGCCGACGAAGGAGTTCGTCACCGTCGAGCAGGTGGCGGCGCTTGCCTGCTATCTCGCGAGCGACGAGGCCGCCCCGATCACCGGCGCCCTCCTGCCGATCGACGGCGGCTGGACCGCCGCATAGGACCTGCCGCGACCGCTGTTCCGACCCCGGCGCCGCGAGGGGAGCGCCGGCCCGTCGCCTTCCCGTCTCCCGCCCGGACGCCGCTTCCATGACCGACACCCGCTTCGACGTGCTCTGCATCGGCAACGCCATCTTCGACGTGCTCGCGCACGTCGAGGAGGACTTCCTCGTCCGCGAGGGACTGACGAAGGGCTCGATGCGGCTCGTCGACGCCGAGGAATCGCTGCGCCTCTACGGCCAGATCGGCGGGGCGGTGCGCATTCCAGGCGGCTGCGCCGGCAACACCGCCTCCGGCGTCGGCTCCCTCGGCGCCCGCGCCGCCTTCGTCGGCAAGGTGGCGGCGGACGAGCTCGGCGACGCCTACGGCCACGACATGCGCGGCGCCGGCATCCACTTCGCCACCCCCGCCCTGACGGACGGCGCGCCGACCGCCCGCTCGATCATCCTGATCACGCCGGACGGCGAGCGGACGATGAACACCTATCTTGGCGCCTGCCAGGAACTCGGCCCCGCCGACGTCGACCCGGCGACCGTCGAGGCCGCGGCGATCACCTATCTCGAGGGCTACCTCTGGGACCCGCCGGCCGCCAAGGAGGCCTTCCGGCGCGCCGCCGGCGTCGCCCACGCGGCCGGCCGCCGCGTCGCCCTCACCCTGTCGGATTCCTTCTGCGTCGATCGCTGGCGCCCGGAGTTCCTGTCGCTCCTGCGCACCGGCACGGTCGACACGCTCTTCGCCAACGAGCACGAGCTGAAGGCGCTCTACGAGACTTCCGACCTCGATACCGCCGTCGCGGCGGTGCGCGAGGACGCGAAGCTCGCGGTCGTCACCCTCGGTGCCGCGGGCTCGATGGCGGTGACGCGCGAGGAGACCCACCGCGTCCGCGCCCAGCCGGTCGACAAGATCGTCGACCTCACCGGCGCCGGCGACCTGTTCGCCTCCGGCTTCCTCACGGGCCTCGCCCGCGGCATGCCGCTCGCCGACTGCGCCCGCCTCGGCGGCATCGCCGCCGCCGAGTGCATCGGCCACGTCGGGCCGCGCCCCCAGGCGAAGCTCGCCGACCTCGCCCGCCAGGAAGGCTTCGAGCTCTGAGGGGCTGCCGCCGCGGGACTTCGGGTTCGCGGCGGGCCGGCGCGACGACGGCACCCGCGTTCCGCAGATGGAACGCTCGGTTGCATCCGCGCCGCTTCTGAACGCCGGGGGGCGCCGCTAGCGTCGCCCCCGCCGCGCGCCTGCGGCCGACGGGGGAACCCATGACGGACTTCGCCTACAAGCACCTCTTCCGCGAGGGCCTGCCGGCCGTCCCGCCGCCGGCGCCGGTGAAGCCGCGCATCCTGATGAACTCCGGCCACAATGCCCCCGAGCTCATCCCCTGCGAGAAGCTCGCCGCCGCCGCCGACCGCGTCATCCGCCGCGAGGGCACGGCGCTCGCCCGCTACTTCAGCGGCCCGCGGGCGCTCGGCCACGAGGGCCTTCGCCGGGTGCTCGCCGACATGATGCGCAAGACCCGCGGCATCGACGTCGGCATCGAGCGCATCCTCGTCACCTCCGGCTCCGGCCAGGCGATCGACCTCGTCGACTGGCTGTTCCTCACGCCCGGCGACGTCGTGCTCGTCGAGGAATTCACCTACCACGGCGCCATCACCCGGATGCGCCGCGAGGGGGCCGAACTCCTCCCGGTCGCGATGGACGAGCACGGCATCCGCGTCGACGCGCTCGAGAGCCAGCTCGACGCGCTCGCCGCGCGGGGCGTGAAGCCGAAGTTCCTCTACACCATCCCGACCGTGCAGAACCCGACCGGCACCGTGCTGCCGCTCGAGCGCCGCCGGGCGCTCCTCGACCTCGCCCGGCGCCACGCCCTGCCGATCGTCGAGGACGACTGCTATTCCGACGTCTTCTGGGCCGGCGCGGCGCCGCCGGCGCTCTACGCCCTCGCCCCCGACCAGGTGATCTACATCTCGACACTCTCGAAGACCTTCGCGCCGGCCGTGCGCCTCGGCTACGTCGTCGCCGATCCCGCCGTCCTCCAGCAGATCGTCCAGATGAAGCGCGACGGCGGCACCGGCCTCCTCGACCAGATCATCGTCGCCGAATACTTCGCCGAGCACCACGACGCCCACCTCGCCGAGATCCGCGCGCGGCTCCATCACAAGATGAAGGTGACGGCCGAGGCGGTCCGCCGGGAGTTCGGCGTCGCCGCCGAGTTCACCGAGCCGGACGGCGGCATCTATCTCTGGCTGAAGCTGCCCGAAGCCGTCGACGGCCGCTCCTTCCAGGAGGCGGCGGCGCGGGAAGGCATCCTCTACAACATCGGCCAGGAGTGGGCGCCGCGGGCCGAGGACGGCCGCAACCGCATCCGCCTCTGCTTCGCCCTCACCACCGAGGACGAGATCCGCGAGGGCGTCGCCCGCCTCGCCCAGCTCTGCTTCGAGGCGAACGGCGTGCCCGCCTTCTGCGACAACGTCCCACGCCAGCGGCCCGGCGCGATCGCCGGGTGACGCGCGGCCCCGGCCGCCGCTCCTATCCCGCCCCCGTCTTCGGCGGCAGCCCGAAGCGGGCGCGGATGCGCGCCTCGAGCTGGTCGCGGACGGCCCGGTAGGCGGTCAGGATCTGCTCGCGCGAGCCGGTGGCGAGCGTCGGGTCCGGCGTCGGCCAGTACTCGACCTCGAGCGCCTGGGTGCGGGTGAGGTCGAGCACCCGGTGGTGCGCCTCCGGGGCAAGGGTGATCGCAAGGTCGAAGTTGGTGTCCTCGAGGTCTTCGAGCGTCTTCGCCCGGTGGGAGCCGATGTCGAGGCCGATCTCCTCCATCACCGCCGCCGTGAAGGGGTCGAGGTCGCCCGGCCGCACGCCGGCGGAGCGCACGTACATCGAGCGCGGGAACAGGTGGCGGGCGATCGCGGCGGCCATCGGCGAGCGCACCACGTTCTGGCCGCAGACGAACAGCACCGCCCCCGGCCGGGCCGGCGGTGCCGTCTCGGGCGCCTCCCCGGGCAGGCTCTCAGCCCTTCCAGTGCAGCGCGCAGATCAGCGTGAACAGCCGCCGCGCGGTGTCGTGGTCGACGGCGATCTTGCCGTCGAGGCGCTCGCGCAGCACGCGCGAGCCCTCGTCGTGGACGCCGCGCCGGCCCATGTCGATCGCCTCGATCTGGCTCGGGGTCGCGGTGCGGATCGCCTGGTAGTAGCTCTCGCAGATCAGGAAGTAGTCCTTGACGATCTTGCGCAGCGGGTTGAGCGAGAGGATGTGCGCGGCCACCGGCCGGCCGCCCTCGTCGGTGATCTCCAGCATCAGCTTGTTGTCGAGGAGGCCGATCGTCAGCCGGTAGGGTCCGCCCGGGTGCCCGGCCGGCCGGAAGTCGGCATCCTCCACGAGGTCCCAGATCGCCGACACGCGCTCCTGCTCGATGTCCGGCGTCGAGCGCGCGATCGAGGCCTCGTCGAGGACGACGGCAATCAGGCGGGTGCGGGGATCGCGGGCCTCGGGCATGGCCGGCAGACTGTCACAGGTTGACGCGGATCGCCACGGAGCGCGCGTGCGCCTCGAGGCCCTCGGCCCGGGCGAGGGCGATCGCCGCCGGAGCGAGCGCCCTGAGCCCTTCGCCCTCGCAGCGCAGGATCGAGGTGCGCTTCATGAAGTCGAGCACGCCGAGGCCGGAGGAGAACCGCGCCGAGCGCGCCGTCGGCAGCACGTGGTTGGAGCCGCCCACATAGTCGCCGATCACCTCCGGCGTCTGCCGGCCGAGGAAGATCGCCCCGGCGTTGCGCACCTTGGCGCAGAGCGGCTCGGGGTCGGCGACGGCGAGTTCGAGGTGCTCGGGCGCGATGCGGTCGGACAGCGCAACCGCCTCCTCCAGCGTCCGCAGCAGGATCACCGCGCCGAAGTCGCGCCAGCTCTGCGAGGCGACCGTGGTGCGCGGCAGCAGCTTCAGCTGCCGCTCCACCGCCGCCTCCACCGCTTCGGCGAGGCCGGCGTCGTCCGTCATCAGGATCGACTGCGCCGCCGTGTCGTGCTCGGCCTGGGCGAGCAGGTCGGCGGCGATCCAGTCGGGATCGTTCTGGCCGTCGGCGATGACGAGCACCTCGGACGGCCCGGCGATCATGTCGATGCCGACGGTGCCGAAGACGCGCCGCTTCGCCGCCGCCACGAAGGCGTTGCCGGGTCCGACGATCTTCGCCACCGGCCGGATCGTCTCGGTGCCGTAGGCGAGCGCCGCGACGGCCTGGGCGCCACCCACCCGGTAGACCTCGTCGACGCCGGCGAGCTTGGCGGCGGCCAGCACCAGCGGATTGATCACTCCGTCCGGCGCCGGCACCACCATCACGAGGCGGTCCACGCCCGCCACCTTCGCCGGCACGGCGTTCATCAGGACGGAGCTCGGATAGCTCGCCGTGCCGCCCGGCACGTAAAGTCCGACCGCCTCGATGGCCGTCCAGCGGTGGCCGAGCTCGATGCCGAGGGCGTCCGTGTAGCGGTCGTCGGCCGGCTTCTGGCGGCGGTGGTGCGCCTCGATGCGGTCGCGGGCGAGGGTGAGCGCCGCCATCGTCTCGGCGTCGACGGCCGATGCGGCGGCCTCGAGCTCGGCCGCCGTCACGGCGATCCCCAGGTCCCCGAGGTCGACGCGGTCGAAGCGCCGCGACAGGGCCACGAGAGCCGCGTCGCCGTCCCGCCGCACCGCCGCGATGATCTCGGCGGCGGCGGCGTCCACCTCCTCCGACACTTCCCGCTTGGTGGCGAGGAAGGCGGCGAAGCGGGCCTCGAAGTCGGGCTCGGCGGTCGACAGGCGGATCGCCACGGGCGGGGCTCCAGGATGCAGGTCAGCGAAACGATCGGTCCGCCGTACGGCGAGCCGCCGCCTCCATAGTCGGTTTCGCCGGTCGGGTGAATGCGGTGCGGCGCCCCGCTGGCGCAACCCCTTGCTCCACGCGAACCCTCCCCCCTCGCGGGGGAGGGCAGGGAGGGGGGAGCCGCGAGTCGCAGCGAGGAGTGGTCGCTACCCGCCGTGACGGCAGTATCCTGGGAGGCGAGGCCTCAGCCTCCCGCCTTGCCTCAGTCCGCCTCGTGCTCCGGCTTCGCCCGGGCCTCCCAGGCGGCCCCGAGATCCGCGAGGCGGGCCTCGATGCACTCGACCTCGAGCCGCACGGCGCCGCCGCCGGCGAAGGTGAGCACGATCGCACCGGAGGGCGCGAGTGCCGGGTCTGCGGCCGGCTCGAAGGTGACGGCGAGGAGGGCGAGCACCGCGTCCGGCACCTCGCGGCGGATGCGGGCGGTCTTTGCCGCGAGCACCCGGTCGAACTGCAGGCAGGCCCGACGGCGCTCGCCGGGGCTGGCGGCGCGGCGCGGGTCGGACGCCTCCCAGGCGTAGCGGTTCATCAGGAGGCCGAACCGCTTCTCCCCCGGCTTCCACAGGAGGTCGCCGACGCGCACCACGGCGTCCTGCACGTGCGCCGAGACGACCGCGAGGTCGTCGGCATCGAGCGCGGCGAGCTTCGCCGTGGCGGGCTGTGTCGTGGCGGATGTTGCCGTGGCGGACGTTGCCGTGACGGACTTGGCGGTCGCGAGCTTGGCCTCGGGCATGATGATGGGCTCGGTTCCGGAGGGCTCGGGGGGACGGGGCCGCCGCGACCCATGGGCCGCCGGCCCGCCCTACCTAGTGTCTCGACCCGCCAGCCGCAATGTTCCGGCGCCCGGGCGCGAAGCGGACGCGGTCCGGCCCGGGCGATGCCGTCTGGCCGGGTCCCGGTGTCGTGTTGGCAAAACCGCGGGTTGCTGGCCCGGCCATGGCGCCCGGACTAGCGTCGCCGAGGCGGGGACAGGGCTGCCGGATGTGCGGCCGCTCCTCCGACATGCGGCCGGACGGGGGAGTGGCCATGATGACGAAGCTGATGGCCTGCGTGTTCGCCGCATCGCTGATCGCCTCGCCCCTCGCTGCGGCCGCCGCGGAGCTCCCCGACTATCTCTGGTCGACGCGGACGTCGCAGCAGCCACCGTCGATGCAGGAGCTCGCGACGCGGGACGTGCTGCAGCTCAACACGACGATGTTCTCCCTCTACAAGGGCGCCAGCAGGATCTTTCACCGCAACATTCTCGACCGGCACCCGGTCGTTCTCGCCCTCTTCACCGGAGGCGGCGGGCGCATGATCCTCTACAGGCCCGGAGAGCCGCCGGAGGAGGCGCCACCCGTCCCGGTCGCCTACCAGGTCCAGAAGTCGCTCGGGCACAGCACGATGGCCATCTCCGCCGTCGTCCTGCCCTTCGTCGACCGGCCGGAGGACCGGAGCTGGATGGCGCCCCTGCGCGCCTATCTGGCTGAAATGCAGAGCGCGCTCGACGGGATCGATCAGGCGGACATGCCCGACGCGTGGCGCGGGAACTCCCGCACCATCCTTGAGAACAACATCGCCTTCCTGCAGAGCAGCCTTTCAGCCGGGGAAGTCCGCTTCGATGCGGTGCAAGCCTTCGCCGATGCCCAGGCCCCGCACCTGCGAACCGCCATCGCCTGGGCCGCTGAGACGCAGGTGAAGCACTGGATGCAGGTGCTGGACGGCTGGCAGCAGGACCTCGGCGGCAGCTTCGAGGACGCCTTCGCCGCCAGCAACACCATCTACGTGACGCGCCAGAACAACATCCTCTTTTCGGTGCTCGCCCAGTATTTCGGCGCCGAGGCGATCAACGATCGCCTGATCCTGATCGAGACGACCTCCTTCACCACGACACCGGAGGAGCTGCAGGCTTCACTCGTCCGCATCGTGGCGGACCGCGCGATCGGCGGGCTTTTCTTCGGTCACGACCGCCTGATGGATTTCGAGCTGATGGGCGGCGACGCCCGCCGCACGATCATCGCCGAGATGGGGCTGCGCGGCCGCGAGGCTATCCTGCCCCCCGAGGTGCCGTTCGGATCGAGGCAGTGGCCCACCCTGATCTCCGGCGAGCCCGGCCCGGCCTCGCTCCACGACCTACCGCAATAGTCAGGGCGCTGGGTCGCGCTGCGAACTGACGTGCAGCGCACTGGGCGAGCCTGCTGGCCAGCAGCACGTTGGTGGCTTGGACGGTTGTAATGAATGGTACGGCTGCCTGGTCTCGAACCAGGGACCTTCGGATCCACAATCCGACGCTCTAACCAACTGAGCTACAGCCGCCCGTGTGCCGGGCCGGGCGCTCGCGCGTCCGCCGACGAGCGCCGTCATAGGACCATCGGCGGGGCATTTCAAGCGGGGCGGGGCCTCGGATCGCCGGGAGCCCGGCCATCGCCTCCCCGTCGCCGCCCCGAAACGCGAACGGCCGCCCGGAGGCGGCCGTCGGGCGGGCCGGAGCCCGCCGATCGGTGGCAAGTCGTGACGGCCGGTCCCTCGGGACCGGACCGGCGGCGTCCTGCCCGTTAGGCCTCAGGCGGCCTTCTGCATGTCCTTGGAGGCCTTCTGGAAGGCGTCCTTCATCGGCGCCGTGCTCTCGGCGGCGAGCTTCGTCGCGAGCTCCTGGAACTCCTTCGCCTGGGCGGTCAGCGCCTCGAACGACTTGCGGGCGAAGGAGGTCTGCAGCTCGATCGCCTCGGAGAGCGACTTCACGGCGAGCATCTCGCGGGCGAAGGCGAACGTGGCGTCGGAGTTCGCCTTCACGGTGTCGATCGCCTTCAGGTTGAGGGTGACGACGCCCTGGCGGGTGGTCTCGTAGGTGTCCTCGAGAACGTCGGTCGCCTCTTCGGCGGCGGACTTCATCTTCTCGTAGGTCTCCTTGGCCTGCGCGACGCTCTTCTCGGCCATCTCGCGCACCGCGGCAGGAACCTCGACGGCCGGCAGGGCCGGCATCGCGAAGGGCTCGGCGGTGAGGGTGGGGGCCTTCTTGGCGACGGGCTTCACAGGCTTCTCGGTCATCGGTCGGATCCTTCTCCGGTATCGGCGCCGCTCCGAGGGGACCGGATGTCCCGGCGGGCGGCATGAGACAGGCCCCGGCGCGCTTCCGCGGCCAGGTCACGGCCTCTACCGGCCGTTAACGCCAAGATAGGGGAGGGGATGCCGCATTGCAACAACTTTTTTGCACTGCACAATAACCGGGGCAGGAGCGAACCGGGGCAGGAGCGCGCGTCCGCCCCTCCGGCGCGGGGGCGGCGGCCGGTCGGGTCGGGGGATCGGGCGGGAAGCGGCCGGCCTCAGCGACGGTCCGGCTTGCCCGCCTTCATGGCGTTCGCGGCCATCTCGCTCGCCGCCTTGGCGCTCGCCTCGCCGACGTGGCGCGCCTGCTCGGCCATCACCGCCATGCGCTCCTGCAGGTACTTCGCCTGCAACTCCATCGCCTCCTGCACGCTCGTCGACTGGACGAGGCGCTGGGCGAGGCTGAAGGCGGCGGCGATGTTGTCCTCGGCGGCGGCGAGGACCTGCTCGTTGAAGTCGACGGCGCCGTCCTTGACCTTCTTCGTCTGCGCGTCGGCCGTCGTCACCGCCTTCTGGGCGGTCGCCACGAAGTCCTCGAAGGCCTTGCGCGCCTGGTCGACGGTTGTCTCGGCGTAGCGGCGCATCTCCTGGGGAATCTCGAACTGCCCGGTCTTGTCGGTCGGCATGGCGATCGCTCCCTTGTCCCTCGCCGCGCGCCGCCGTGGCGGGCCGCGCGGAGCCGCGTCGCGGCGAGTGTGCCACGAACGGCGGCCCGGCGTTAACCACCGATCGAACCGCAGCCGGCCCGGCAGCCCGCGGCGATGGACCGCTGCGGCTGCCATTGGTATGAACTTTTCCTTAACGGACGGCGGACAGCGGGGCCGCGAGGGTCGAACGGGGGGAGTTCCGGATCCGTGCCGATCCTCGGTGTCGACCGCGACCGCTATCTGACCCTGACCGGCACTGCCGGCATCGGCCGTCATCTCCTGTCGTCCCGGGCGGTTCTCGTCGTCGACCGGGCCGGCGGCGACCTCCTCTGGTTCAACGTCGCGGCCGCCGCCGCCCTCGGCATCGCCGGCCTCGACGATCCGGAGCCGCGCCGGCGGGCGCTCGCCGCCGCCCTCCTCGCGGCCGTCCGTCGGCGCCTCTCCGGCGGCTACTATCCGCGCGGGGCCCTCGAGCGCCTCCGCCTCGAGGTCGATCTTTCGAGCCGCGCCCTCACCTGCCGCCTCGACCCGGTGCGCCTGCCGGGCGGCGAGCCGGCCCTCCTCCTCGAGGTGCTCGAGCCCTTCGGCGAGCCGTCCGCCCTCGATGCTGGCGAGGCGGCCTGCCGGCTCGTCGCCGGCGACGGGTTCGCGGCGATCGTCGATGCCGCCGGAACGGTCCGCGCCGGGGCGGGCGACGCGGCGGGGGTCGGCGCCTATGGCGGGATCGCCGGAGCCCTCAGGGCCGCCGTGCAGCCGCTCCCCGGCGGCCCGCGCGCCCTGCCGATCGACGGCGGCACGACGCTGCTCGTCGTTCCGGCCGCCGACGACGTCCCGCGGCCCGTCGAGGGTCGCGGCGAGCCGTACCAGCGGACCGGTGAGACCAGTCGCATGGTGCCGTCCTGGATGAGGACGGATGTCGCCGGTCCAGCCGCCGGACCGGCCCGGTACGCGCCCGAACCGCCGCCGCCCGTGCCCGCCGCTCCGGCAGCGCCCGCCTTCGATCTCGTGCCGGCCGCCCCACCCCCCTCCTCGCCGCCGCCGGTGGCCGCCGCTGCGCCGGTCGAGCCTCCGGCACCGGCCCCGTCTCCGCCCGCACCCCCGCCGGCCACCGCCGCCGATCCGCCGTCGCCGGTTGCCGTCGCTCCGACGCCCGAGCCGGCCCCACCGCCGGAGCCACCGGCGCCGGCGATGCCGCCGCCGCCGTCCGGCCGCCGGCGCACCCGCCGCTTCTCATGGCAGAGCGATGCGGCCGACCGCTTCACCTTCGTCTCGCCGGAGCTCGTCGAGGAGGTCGGACCGAAAGCGGGCGACGTCGTCGGCCTGAGCTGGCGCGAGGTCGCCGACCGCCTCGGCTTCGATCCAGAGCGCCGCATCGACAAGGCGATGGCGAGCCGGGCGGCGTGGAGCGGCCAGTGGGTCGTCTGGCCCGCCGACGACGGTTGGGCGGTGCCGATCGACTTCGCCGCCATCGCCACCACCGACGAGACCGGCCGCTTCGCCGGCTTCCGCGGCTTCGGCCTCGTCCGGGCGGCCGAGGCGACCGCTCCGCCGGCGCCGGAGGCCCCCGCCGACGTCGCCACGCCCGCTGCCGCCGCCGAACCGGTCTCTCCCGCGCCACCGGCCGTCGTCGCGCCCGTTCCCGCCGCTCCGGCACCTGAGCCGCCGGTCGTGGCGGTCGCGAGCGAGCGGAAGCCTGAACCCGTCGTGACGACACCGGCGCCTGAGCCGTCCGTCGCGGCCGTGCGCCCACCAGACCCGCCGAGCGAGCCGGCCGCGGTTGCCGTGCCGGCGGCTCGGCCGGTCAGCCTCGCACCGCGGCCGGCGTCGGAGGAGGCGGTCGCTTCGGACCGCCTCAGCCGTCCCGAACAGGAGGCGCTGCACCTCATAGCCGCCGCCCTCGGCGCCCGCATCGAGGGGGACGAGCGTCGCCCGCCGGCAACCGCCGCCCCGCCGCCAGCCGGGCGTGCGGAGGAGGCGGACGACGATCGCGAGCAGCCTGACGAGGACGTCGAGGAGCCCTGGCCCGGCCGCGCGGCCGCCGGGCCCAAGAAGCGGCCGGGGACCACTGCCGGCCCGGCGCTCCCGTCTCCGTCGCCGCCGGTTCCGGCGTCGTTTCCGGCGCCGAGAGCCGGTGCCCTGCCGCCGGCCCCGGCGGAGGACACCGAGATCGTCGACCGGATGCCGGTCGGGGTGCTGATCTGCCGGGACGGCGACGTCGTCCACGCCAACCCGGCGGCGCTGGCGCTGCTCGGCCATGCCGACGTCGGCGCGCTGGCGGCGGCCGGCGGCCTCGCGGCGGTGTTCGCGGCGCCGACGCCCGAGGCACCGGTGGAACGCCGCGTCGCCGTCGAACGGGCCGACGGGGCGCGCGTGCCGGTGACGGCGCGCCTGCACCGGGTGCCGTGGCGCGGCGGCCGCGCGCTGATGGTGGTGCTGTCGCCGGAGGCCGCGGCGTCCTGGGCACCGAATCCGGCTTCACCGAATCCGGCTTCGCTGAATCCGGCGTCACCGATTTCGGCGCCGGATCCGGCCCCGGAAGCGGCGCCGGTGGTGGCGGCGCTGGCGGAGGCCGTTCTCCTCGTCGACCGGCGGGGGGTAGTGACGACCGCCAATCCGGCCGCCGCGGCGCTCCTCGGCCGCCCGGTCGCGGAGATCGAGGGGGCATTGCTGACCCACCTCGTCGCCCTCGACAGCCGCCTGCCGGTCGGTGCTGCCCTCGCCGACCTGATGGCCGACGCCGGCGGTCCTTCGCCGCTCGAGCGCGACCTCCTCGTGCTCCATCCCGAGCGCGGCCAGATCCCGGTGGCGGCGGGCTTCGGCCGCCTCGCCGGCGACCCGCCGCGCGGCCTCTGCCTCGTGCTGCGCGACCTCACGCGCTTCCGCGAGACCGAGGCGGCGCTGACGGCGGCGACCCGCGAGGCCGAGCGCGCGAGCGCCCACAAGTCCGAGGTGCTCGCCCGGGTCAGCCACGAGATCCGCACGCCGCTGAACGCCATCATCGGCTTCGCCGAGGTGATGCTCGAGGAGAAGTTCGGGCCGCTCGGCAACGAGCGCTACCGCGAGTACCTGCGCGACGTGCGCGCGTCCGGCGCCCACATCATGAGCCTCGTCAACGACCTCCTCGACCTCGCGAAGATCGAGGCCGGTCGCGCCGACCTGTCGCCCGAGCCGGTGGCACTGAACGAGGTCGTGCAATCCTCGATCGCCCTCATCCAGCCGCGCGCCAACGCCGAGAGGGTGTTCGTCCGCTCGACGCTCGCCGCCGGCCTGCCGGACGTCCTCGCCGACCGGCGCAGCCTCCGGCAGATCCTCCTCAACCTCCTGTCGAACGCGGTGAAGTTCAACGCCGCCGGCGGCCAGGTCATCGTCTCCACCCGCCGAGACGAGGGGGGCGGCGTCTCGCTGCGCGTCCGCGACACCGGCATCGGCATGTCGGGGGAGGAGATCGCGGTCGCGTTGCAGCCGTTCCGCCAGGTGAACGGCGGCCACGAGGGCACCGGCCTCGGCCTGCCGCTGACGAAGGCGCTGGTGGAGGCGAACGCCGCCACCTTCCAGATCCAGTCGGCCCCGGGCCGCGGCACCCTCGTCGAGGTGCTGTTTCCCGCGGCGCGCGTCCTCGCCGCCTGAGGCGGGTGGCGAAAGCCGCCGGATCGGCCGCCAATTATAGAACAATTCCAGAGTTTTGCCGGGTTTTGCCGAGTTGACAGGCGGCACCCGCGGTCGTTAACGACCGACGGGTTCGGCCGCTCCGGGGTGGCGGCCGACAGGACCGCAGATGAACGCTTCCCTCCGCACCGCCGAGCACCCGGCGCCGCCCGCCGTGGCCGCGCCCGGCGGAGGCGTCCTTGCAGCGCCCGCCTCGGCCGGTGGTTCGCTGCAGGACCGGGCGATCGTCGCGCTCGTCCTGGTGCTGGCCGCCCTCGCGACCGCGCCGCTTGTGGCGCTCGCGGTCATCGCCGCCAACCCGGCGCAAGGCGTCTGGGGGCACCTCGCGACGACCGTGCTGCCCGGCGCCGTGGCGACGACCTTCGCCCTCATGCTCGGCGTCGGCCTCGTCACCGTGGTGATCGGCGTCGGCACCGCCTGGCTGACGGCGGCCTTCACCTTTCCTGGCCGGCGGTTCTTCGCCTGGGCGCTGCTCCTGCCGCTGGCGGTGCCGACCTACATCGTCGCCTACACGGCGGTCGAGGTGATGGACTTCACCGGGCCGCTGCAGACGGCGATCCGGGCGATCACCGGCGCCGCCACGCGCCGCGACTACTGGTTCCCGCAGGTGCGCTCGCTGCCGGGGGCGATCCTCGTCCTCGGCCTGGTGCTCTACCCCTACGTCTACCTCTCCGCCCGCGCGGCGTTCCTGCTGCAGTCCGCGACGGCGATCGAGGTCGCACGCACCCTTGGGGCAGGACCCTGGCGGGTGTTTCTCCGCGTCGCCCTGCCGCTCGCCCGGCCGGCGATCGCCGTCGGCGTCAGCCTCGCGCTGATGGAGTGCCTCAACGACATCGGCGCGGTGCAGTTCTTCGGCGTCCGCACCCTGACGGTGTCGATCTACGACACCTGGCTCAACCGCGGCAGCCTCGCCGGTGCCGCCCAGATCGCCTGCGCCATGCTGGTCGTCGTGCTCGCGCTGGTGCTCGCGGAGCGGGGCGCCCGCCGCGGCCGGCGCTTCGCCGCGCCCTCGACCCGCCACGTGCCGCTCGTGCCGGTTCCCCTGAAGGGGGTGGCTGGCCTTCTCGCCGCGCTCGCCTGCGCCCTGCCGGTGGGGCTCGGCTTCCTCGTTCCGGCGGGGGTGCTGCTCGATTCGGCCCTCCGGCGGACGGAGCAACTGACGGACCCCGCTCTCCACGCCGCGGCCTGGAACAGCCTGTCCTTCGCCCTCATCGCCGCCGTCGTCACCCTCGCCGCCGGCGTCGCCATCGCCTATGCGGTCCGGCTGCGACCGCGGCCGCTCGTCAAGGCGGCGGCGTCGGTCGCGTCGATCGGCTACGCGGTCCCCGGCACGGTTCTGGCGGTCGGCATCTTCGTCCCCCTCGCTGCCCTCGACAACGCCGTCGACGGGATGATGCGGCAGCTCTTCGGACTGTCTACGGGGCTCCTCCTCGCCGGGTCCGGCGCCGGGCTCGTCTACGCCTACGCCGCCCGCTTCATGGCGATGTCGGTCGGGTCGGTGGAGGCGGGCTTCGCGAAGCTTTCACCGCACCTCGACATGGCGGCCCGCACCCTCGGGCGCGGCGCGCTCGGCACGCTCCGCCGCGTGCTCCTGCCGCTGATGCGGCCGGCCCTCGCCACCGCCGCCCTCCTCGTCTTCGTCGACACGATGAAGGAACTGCCCGCCACCATCCTCCTGAAGCCGTTCAACTTCGAGACGCTGGCGAGCCTCGTCTACGCCGCCGCCTCGCGCGAACACTTCGAGGAGAGCGCGCTCGCTGCCCTCGTGATCGTGCTCGTCGGCCTCCTTCCCGTGGTGCTGCTCGCGCGGACCACCGCCACCGTCCACCGGTAGCCGCAACTCATAGCGCGGGAACTCATGGCGCGGGAACTGATGGCGCGGGCGTGGAACCGGCCGGCCCCCTCCGGCGTTCTCGGTGGTCGCCCTTCCGACCGCCGCTAACCGGCCGTCGTTTCCAGCCCGTCGATCCCAGGACCCGTTCATGCCGCCATCGACCTTGCGCTTCCTGCTGCGGGAGCGCACCGCCACTCTTCACGCGGCCGTCGATGCCGCCGTCGGTGACTTCCGGGATCTCCGCGACTACCGGCGCTACCTCGCCGGCCTCCACGCCTTCCGCGTCCCCTGCGAGGCGGCGATCCTCGCGGCGCCGCCGCCGCGCACCGCGAAGGCCTGGCCCTTCGCACCGCTCGTGCCGCGGATCGAGGAGGACATGGCGGACCTCGGGGTCGACATCCCCCCGCCGCGCCGTGAGGCCCGGTGGCGGACCGGCGTCACGACGGCCGAGGCGGCCGGTCGGCTCTACGTGCTCGAGGGCTCGTCCCTCGGCGCCCGGGTGCTCGCCGTGCGCGCGAGGGCCCTCGGTCTCGACGAGGATTTCGGCGCCGGCCATCTGGCGGCGCAGAGCCGTGGCGGCTCCGCCTTCCGCGCCTTCGCCGACTGGCTGGACGCCGCGGGGCTCGATGCCGAGGCCGTGGTCGAGGGGGCGCTCGCCGCCTTCGAGGAGGCGCGGTCCGCCTTCACCGCGCGCGTCTCCGGATCCGCCGATGTCCTCGCCTGAGCCGAGGCCCGGGGAGCCGGTCGATCTCACCAACTGCGACCGCGAGCCGATCCACGTTCCCGGCAGCATCCAGCCGCACGGCTGTCTGCTCGCCTGCGATGCCGAGGCGACGGTGGTGGAGCGTCATTCGGCGAACGCCGCCGACATGCTCGGCGCCATTGGTCCGCTCACCGGCGCCTCCCTCGATGCGGTCGCCGGACCGCAGGGGGCGCACGCGATCCGCAATGCGCTCGCCGCGGTGTCCTCCGCCGGGCGGCCGGCGCTGCTCTTCGGCCTCGCCCTTGCAGGTGGCCGGTTCGACGTCGCCGTCCATCGCCACCTCGAGCGCGTCATCGTGGAGTTCGAGCCGGCCGGCAACGACGGACCCGAGCCGCTGGAACTCGCGCGCCTCCTCATCGGCCGCCTCGGCGACATCGACGACGTCGACCGTCTCTGCGACGAGGCGGTGCGCCTCGCGCGCGGGCTCCTCTCGTACGACCGCGTGATGATCTACCGCTTCGAGGAGGACGGAGCGGGCAAGGTGGTGAGCGAGGCGAAGCGGGCCGATCTCGAGCGCTTCCTCGGCCAGTATTTCCCGGCGAGCGACATCCCCCGCCAGGCGCGGGCCCTCTATCGGCGCAACACCATCCGCATCATCCCCGACATCGACGGCGTGCCCGTGCCGCTCGTGCCGGAGGCGGCGGAGGCGGAGGCGCCGCTCGACCTCTCGCTCGCGCACCTGCGCGCCGTCTCGCCGATCCACTGCGAGTATCTGCGCAACATGGGCGTCTCGGCGTCGATGTCCGTGTCGATCATCGTCCGCGGCGAACTGTGGGGCCTCATCGCCTGCCACCACTACGACGGCAAGACGCTGCCGATGGCCCAGCGGGTGGCGGCGGAGATGTTCGGCGCCTTCCTGTCCCTGCACCTCCACGCGCTGCTGCAGCAGCGCAAGCTCGACACGGCGAGCCACGCGCGGCGCGCCCTCGGCCGCCTGCTGCACCTTGCGCCGCAGCGCGTCGACGTGGCGGCGCTGATCGCCGAACATCTCGGCGACCTCGGCCGGCTGCTGCCGTGCGACGGCGTGGGCCTGTGGCTGAACGGCGGCTGGACCGCGTGCGGCTCCGTCCCCCCGGGCGCTGCCATCCCGGTGCTCGTGCGCCTCTCCGGCCGTCTCTCGGAAGGGCGCGTCGTCGCCACCCATGCGCTGTCACGGATGCTGCCGGAGGCGGAGGCCTATGTCGACCGGGCGGCCGGCGTCCTCGCCGTGCCGCTGTCCCAGACGCCGCGCGACTATCTCTTCTTCTTCCGCAAGGAACTCGTCCGGACCCTCGAATGGGGCGGCAATCCCGACAAGTCCTACTCCACCGGCCCGCACGGCGACCGGCTGACGCCGCGCAAGAGCTTCGCCATCTGGCGCGAGACGGTGCGCCTGCAGTCGCAGCCGTGGACGGAGCTCGACCGGGACATCGGCGAGGCGGTGCGGGCGATGCTGGCAGAGGTGGTGCTGCGCCACAACGAACTGATGGCCGAGGAGCGCGAGAAGGCGGACGTCCGCCAGCGCATGCTGAACGAAGAGCTCAACCACCGCGTCAAGAACATCCTCGCCGTGATCAAGTCGGTGGTCGGCCACCCGGTCGAGGCGGGCCGCAGCCTTGCCGCCTACGTGTCCGCCCTGCAGGGGCGCATCCAGGCGCTCGCGGTCGCCCACGACCAGGTGGTGCGCGGCGACGGCGGGGGCCTCTTCCTGGAGCTCCTGGAGGCCGAGCTGTCGCCCTACCGGTCCGCCGTCACGACCATCACCCTCGACGGGCCGCCCGTCTGGCTCGACGCGCGGGCCTTTTCGGTGCTGGCGCTCGTGCTCCACGAGCTCTCGACCAACGCGGCGAAGTACGGCGCCTTGTCGGTGTCGGGCGGACGGCTGGACGTGACGTGGCGGTTCGACGAAAGCGGCGGCTGCGCCGTGACCTGGCGCGAACGCGGCGGCCCGACGGTCGCGCCGCCCACCCGCGAGGGCTTCGGCTCGGCTCTCATCGAGCGCTCGATTCCCTATGATCTCGGCGGGACCGCCGGCATCTCCTATGGGCCGGAGGGCGTCGAGGCGCGGCTCACCGTCCCGGCGAAGCACCTCTCCGACGCCGGCCAGCTCGCCGGGCTGAAGCAGGGGCGGAGCCCGGTGCCGGCCGAGGCGGAGCGGGCGAGCTTCGAGGCCGGCAAGCGGGTGCTGCTCGTGGAGGACCAACTGCTCATCGCCATGGACGTCGAGCAGATGCTCGCCGCCGCGGGGCTGCCGCAGGTGGTGACGGCCGCCTCGGTGCCCGAGGCGCTGCGACGGATCGCCGATTCCGCGCCGGACGTCGCGGTGCTCGACGTGAACCTCGGCGTCACCACCTCGATCCCCGTGGCCGAGGAACTGACGCGGCGCGGGGTCCCGTTCGTCTTCGCCACCGGCTACGGCGATTCGACCATGATCCCCGCGACCTTCGCGGCGGTGCCGGTGGTCCGCAAGCCCTATGGGGCGCCGGCCCTGACGGCGGCGATCGCCAAGGCGCTGGGGGGCGGGGGGTAGGGCTCAGGCGCGCGCAAAGCGCAGCAGCGGGTCGATGTCGTGAGCGTCGGCGGCGCGGAGCGCCGTGATGTATCGCATGCGTACGGCGCCTGCGTCGGCGAGGCCGCCGCCGCCCCAGCTGAAGGCGCTCCCGCCGAGGGACTCGACGAGGATGTCGACCAGAAGCCTCGCGTGGCGGCCGTTGCCGTTCGGAAAAGGGTGGACCTGGACGAGGCGGTGGTGAAGTCGGATGGCGATCTCATCCCGCGGAAAGGTCTCGTTGGCCACCCAGAAACGTCCGTCGTCGAGAAGCGAAGCCACCTCCTGGGGAATGCGGTGCGCCTCGATGCCGATGTTGCGTTCGCTCAGCCGGTACTGCCCGGCCCAGCGCCAGACCTCATCGAACATCCGTTTGTGAAGGGTGCGGACGAACGGCTCCGCGAGGACATCTGTCGGTTCGCGTCGTCGGCGGCGGACCCATCGCGCCGCAGAGGCGATGTTGGCAGCCTCTGCGACGTTCAGATCGCGACGATGCGTGATCCAGGTCTGCAGGAGATCCGCGCGCTCCCCCGGTCGGAGCGGCGTCGCATCCTCGGGCTCGAGGAAGAGGTCGGTCACTCGGCTCCCCAGAGGTCGCCGTCCTCAAGCACCTCGTCGATGTGCTCACGGACCCGTCGCTCCCGGTCTCCGGTTGGGAGCTGATCTTCGAGCCGCATCGTGTGGTCGACTTGGGACAGATCACGCAGCGCAATGGCGCGCGCGCGCGCTGCGACCACTTCCTCGAGCGTGCCCTTCGGCACGAGCGCATAGACGAGCGTGCACTCCATCGCTTCGGCTGCCTTGCGGAGTGTGGCGAGCCGAACCGTACCGGCGATTTCGGATTTCTCCAGTGCATCGACAGACTGGGGACGGACACTCAGTCGGGCCGCGAGCTGCACGCCCGACATGCCGAGGGCGTCGCGGATGGCCCGCACCCACCCCCGAGGCGGCGGACGAAGGCGTTCCGCGAGATCGAGGGTTGCCAGTCGCTCGTCGATCGTGCGCCTCGCGCGCCGGCGCGTCTGTCGTCTCATGCGTAGAAACCAGGGCAAAGTATGAATACCAAGGACTGAAATCAGATTTTGGTCTGATAAGCAACCGTAGCGCATGAGGCGGGGGTCTGATCGAAAGATCCTGTGGAGCGGGACGGGACGCCCTTTTTCGGGCGTTCCCGACTTCGGATGAGGCCTTCCCTTGCGTCGCCGGGCGGGCCGCGCTACCCCGGTCGCTCGCGGGCGGCCGGGGCGGCCTTGGGCGGCGGGAGCTTCATGGACAGGATCAGGATCGTCGGCGGGCAGCGCCTGAACGGCACCATTCCGATCTCGGGGGCGAAGAACGCGGCGCTGCCGCTGATGATCGCGAGCCTCCTCACCGACGAGACGCTGACGCTCGAGAACGTGCCGCGGCTGCGCGACGTGCAGCAGCTGTTCCACATCCTGTCGAATCACGGCGTCGACCACTCGATCGAGGGCAAGCGCAACGGCCAGGACGGCATGACCGGCCAGACCGTGCATCTCTCCGCCCGCGCCATCGTCGACACCACCGCCCCCTACGAACTCGTCTCGACGATGCGGGCGAGCTTCTGGGTGATCGGGCCGCTGCTCGCCCGGATGGGCGAGGCGCGCGTCTCGCTGCCGGGCGGCTGCGCCATCGGCACGCGGCCGGTGGACTTCTTCATCCACGGCCTGAAGGGCCTCGGGGCCGAGATCGACATCGACGCCGGCTACGTGGTCGCGCGGGCGAAGAAGGGTCTTCGGGGCGACCGCGTGGTGCTGCCGAAGGTGTCGGTCGGCGCCACCCACACGCTCCTGATGGCGGCGAGCCTCGCCCGCGGCGAGACGGTGATCGAGAACGCCGCGCGGGAGCCGGAGATCGTCGACCTCGCCCGGTGCCTGACGCTGATGGGGGCCCGCATCGAGGGCGCCGGCACCGCGACGATCCACATCGAGGGCGTGTCGCGGCTCGGCGGCGCGCGCCACAGGGTGCTGCCCGACCGCATCGAGACCGGCACCTATGCGATGGCGGTGGCCACCGTCGGCGGCGACGTGCTGCTCGAGGGCGCGACGGCCGACCTCATCGAGGCGCCGCTGGCGCTGCTTTCCGGCGCCGGCGTCGGCGTCGAGCGGACGAACGCCGGCATCCGCATCAGCCGCAACGGCCACGGGCTCGCCCCGGTCGAGGTGACGACGGCGCCGTTCCCCGGCTTCCCGACCGACCTGCAGGCGCAGCTGATGGCGATGACGACGCGCGCCGACGGCGTCTCGCACATCACCGAGACGATCTTCGAGAACCGCTTCATGCACGTGCAGGAGCTCGCCCGGCTCGGCGCCCGGATCTCCCTCGACGGCCAGACGGCGACGATCGAGGGCGGCGCGAAGCTGAAGGGCGCGCCGGTGATGGCGACGGACCTGCGCGCCTCGGTGTCGCTCGTCATCGCCGGCCTTGCGGCCGAGGGCGAGACGACGATCAACCGCGTCTACCATCTCGACCGCGGCTTCGAGCGCCTCGAGGACAAGCTCGGCCGCTGCGGCGCCGAGATCGAGCGCATCTCGGGCTGAGAGGGCGGCCGCCTCGGCCGGGCATGATCATGCTGATGACGACGCTGTGGGTCGCGCTGGGCGGTGCCCTCGGCAGCGTCTGTCGCTTCTGGCTCGGCATGACGGTGGCCGAGCGCCTCGAGGAGATCTTCCCCTGGGGCACGCTGACGGTGAACGTGCTCGGCTCGTTCATCATCGGCTTCACGGCGGTGCTGACGGGGCCGGAGGGGCGGCTGCTCGTGCCGCTCGACGCGCGCATCTTCGTGATCGCCGGCTTCTGCGGCGGCTTCACCACCTTCTCGACCTTCAGCCTGCAGACGCTGACGCTCCTGCGCGACGGCGACATGACGCGCGCCGGGCTGAACATCGCCGTGTCGGTGACGGCCTGCCTCGCGTCCGTGTGGCTCGGCGCGGCGCTCGCGGGACTGATCAACCAGAGCCGCTGAGAGACGCGGCGGGGGAGGGGCCGTCATGGCAATCGACACGCCGGGCAACGAGGCCGTCCGCCTCACCGTCTACATGGGAGAGGCGCAGCGCCACGACGGCCGGCCGGCCTTCGAGGCGATCGTCAAGGCGGCGCGCGACCAGGGGCTCGCCGGCGCGACGGTGCTGCGCGGGGCGATGAGCTACGGCCACAACGGCCTCAAGATGTCGAGCGTGCTCGGCCTGTCGCGCGACCTGCCGATCCTCATCGTCATCGTCGATTCCGCCGCCCACATCGAGGCGTTCCTGCCGACGGTCGACGCGATGCTGGAGAACGGCCTCGTCACCACCGAGCCGGTCCTGATGCGGCGCTACGGGCCGCATCAGTCCTGAGGTCGCGCTCCGGCCGCCATCAGGCGGCCGCGCTGCGCACCGCGTCGAGGCCACGCAGGACCTTCTCCGGCGTGATCGGCAGTTCGTCGACGCGCACGCCGCAGGCGTCGAAGATGGCGTTGGCGATCGCCGGGATGGGCGAATTCGCGGTCATCTCGCCGATGCCCTTGGCGCCGTAGGGGCCGTTCTTCGCCGGCCGCTCGATGATCGCCGAGCGCATCTCCGCAAGATCGCCCGGCCCCGGCATCAGGTAGCCGGCGAAGTCCGACGGGCCGTGCGAACGGTCGGGATAGTAGGGCTCGGTCGTCTCGTAGAGGGCGTGGCTGATGCCCATCCAGGCGCCGCCGACGATCTGCTGGTGGGCCATCGCCGGGTTCATGGCGCGGCCGATCTCGTAGACGTTGGTGAGCTTGAGGACGAAGACCTCGCCGGTCTCGTCGTCGACCTCCACCTCGGCGACCGTGCAGGCGTGGGCCTGCGCGGAATCCGGGTCCATCTTGCCCGTCTCGGGGTCGACGTCGCTCTTCGGCTTCATGTAGATGCCGCGGCCGGAGATCGTCCGGCCGTGCTTGAAGTGGGCGGCGAGCGCCAGCTCGACGAGGCCGATGCCCTTCTCCGGCGAGCCGACGACGTGGATGCGGCCCTCGCCGTCGCCGACGAGGTCGTCCGGGTCCACCTCGAGCTCGTCGGCGGCGACCTGCATCATCACCTCGCGCGCCTCCTTCGCCGCCATGATGACGGCGTTGCCGACGCGGTGGGTGGCTCTGCTCGCGAAGGTGCCCATGCAGTGCGGGCCGGTGTCGGTGTCGGCGGTGTCGACCATGACGTTGCCGTAGGGCACGCCGAGCGTCTCGGCGGCGATCTGCGCCATGATGGTCTTCAGGCCCTGGCCGAGATCGACGCTCGACAGGGTGATGACGAAGCTGCCGGTGGTCGTCGCATGGATCAGCGCCTGCGAGGGATCGCCGCCGAGGTTCATGCCGGTCGGATAGTTGACCGAGGCCATGCCCCGGCCCCTGAGCCTAGCCATGGGCGTTCTCCCGGGTGAGCGAGGACATTCCGGCGAAGCGCGGCGGCAGGGTGCGGCCGGCGATGCGCGCCGCCTCCTGCACCACCTCGACAAGGGCGGCGCCCTCGACGGTCTTGCGGTGGGCCTTGGTGTCGCCGTCGCGGTAGGCATTGATCAGGCGGAACTCGAACGGGTCGATGCCGAGCATCTGCGCCAGCCGGTCCATCTGCACCTCGAGGGCGAAGTCGCCGATCGTCACGCCGAAGCCGCGCATCGCCGAGGACGGCGTGCGGTTGGTGTAGACGCAGTGGGCGTCGACGTGGACGTTCGGGATCGAGTAGGGCCCCGGCATGTGGGCCGCCGCCTTGGTGGTGCCGTAGGGGCTGTGGCGCGAGTAGGCGCCGGCGTCGACGTAGAGCGTCACCTTGCGGGCGACGATGCGCCCGTCGTTCATCACGCCGTCCTTGATGTAGAGGCGCTCGGCCGCTCGCGGGCTCGAGACCTGCATCTCCTCCCAGCGGCTGTAGGCGTACTTCACCGGCCGGCCCGTGAGCATCGCCGCGAGGGTGGCGATCGGCTCCACGATGACGTCCACCTTGCCGCCGAAGCCGCCGCCGACGGTGCCGCCGACGAGGCGCAGCTTGCCGAACGGCAGGCCGAGGATCAGCGCCATGTTGTCGAGGGTGAAGAACAGCGCCTGGGTGTTCGAATAGACCGTGAAGCGGCCGGAGCCCTCCGGCTTGACGATGCAGCCGGTGGTCTCCGTCGGAGCGTGCTCGATCGGCGAGGACTGGTAGCGGTGCTCGATCACGTGGTCGGCGGTGGCGAAGGCGGCCTCGACGTCGCCGAAGCGGATGCGCCGGCAGTGGTGGCCCTCGTAGACGAAGTAGTTCTTGCCGTGCGGCTTGATCGCCGGCGTCTCCGGCCTCACTGCCTCCTCGACGTCGAAGACGGCGGGCAGGTCCTCGTACTCCACCACCACCTTTGACGCGGCTTCCTCGGCGGCGGCGAGTGTTTCGGCCAGAACGGCGCAGACCTGCTCGCCGAGGAAGAGGACGCGGTCCTCCGGCAGCACCGGCTCGTCGTTCGGCTCGACGCCGATGAGGCGGAGGATGGTGTACCAGTTGTGCGGAACGTCCTTGTGGGTGAGCACCCGCACGACGCCCGGAACCGCAAGGGCATCGCGGGCGTCGATGTGCTTGATGAGGGCGTGGTGACGCGTCGACCTCACCATCTTGAGGTGCAGCATCCCCGGGAACGAGACGTCCTCGTAGAACTGCGTGCGGCCGGTGACGTGGCCGCGCGCATCCGAGCGCTCGACCGTGGTGCCGACCACCTTCAGCGGGTCGCCGCGCTCGTCGGCGAAGAAGTGGGTGAGGATCTCTTCCATCGCCTTCCCCTCAGGCCGCGCGGGACGGGCGCGCGGCGCGAAGGTCCGCCGCCGCCTCGAGGATGGCGTCGATGATCGCCTCGTAGCCGGTGCAGCGGCAGACGTTGCCGGAGATGGCGGCGACGACGGCCTCGCGGGTCGGGTCCGGATCGCGGGCGAGGAGGGCCTTCGCCGCCATGATCATGCCCGAGGTGCAGAAGCCGCACTGGGTGGCGAAGCCGTCGAGGAAGGCCTGCTGCAGCGGGTGGAGTTCGTCGGGTCCCGTCGCAACGCCCTCGAGCGTCTCGACCCGTGCCCCGTCGAGCGGCTCGACGAGGCAGAGGCAGCTCATCACCGGCTCGCCGTCGAGGATCACCGTGCAGGCGCCGCAGGAGCCGGTCTCGCAGCCCTTGCGCGTGGCGGTGAGGCCGAGGGCCTCGCGCAGGGCCGTGAGCAGCGTGGCGCCGGGCTGCACGAGGAAGTCGCGGTGGGCGCCGTTCACCTCGAGCGAGACGATGCTCGGTCGCATGGGGGTGTCCTCCCGGGGACTGTCGGCTGTTTGCCGTCGTTCTTGCAGGCGTCGTCTTCGTCTTGGTCTTCGGCGCGGCCTTCGCGCCGCTACTCGCCGATGAGCGCCCGGCGGACGTGCACCGGCAGGACGCGGGCGCGGTACCAGGCGGAGGCGTACTCGTCGTCGAACGGCTCGGCATCGGCGAGCGCGGCCTCGCCGGCGGCGGTGGCCGCGGCCCGGTCGAGCGGCCGGCCGAGGAGGGCCGCTTCGGCGGCGGGCGAGCGCTTCGGCCGCCGTGTCGCGCCGGAAAGGGCGATGCGGGCGGTCGAGACGACGCCGTCCCTCACCTCGACGACCGCCGCGACGGTGACGATTGAGGCCGAGTTGAGGGCCCGCCGCGCCGCCTTGCGGAAGCGCCACGTGCCGGCGGGCGGCAGGCGGAAGGCGAGCGAGGCGAGGATGCGGCCGTGGGCGAGCCCGGTGGCGGCGAGGGTCTCGGCGGGGAGGATCTCCTCGCCTTCCGGTCCCGCCACCGTGGCGGTGGCGCCGAGGGCGATGAGCGCGCAGGCGACATCGCCATAGGGTTCGGCGACGAAAAAGTTGCCGCCGACGGTGGCTGTCGTGCGCAAGGTGGGGGAGCCGACGGCCGCCAGGGCCTCATGCAGGAAAGCGAGGCGCGGCTCGCGCTCGAGCCCGGCGAGGGTGGCGAGCGCACCGACGGTTACGAGGTCGCCCTCGACGGACACCGCGCCGAGGCCGGCCTTCAGCCGCCGCAGGCTGACCGCGACCGTGTAGGGCGTGCCGCGGTTGAGGATCGGCACCGTGGTGGTGCCGCCGCCGAGAAGCAGGGCGTTCGGATCGCCCGTGAGGACTTGGATGGCGTCGGACAGCGTCTCCGGCGCGCGGACGGCCGTGAGCATGGGCTTCTTCCCTCCCGCCCCCGCGCGCTTCGTGGCGGCGGGTGACATTATTCAAGTTCGATTATCAATAAATATCTCGGCGATTGTCAATGCGGAGGGCCAGACGCTAGGGTTCGACCGTGCAGACGGTGGACGACACGACGGGATTCGCGAAGGCGGGCGCGCGGCGGGGGCGGCGGGCGGAAGCCGGGTCGACGACGGGCGCGCCGCTCCGGCACGTCATCAAGCATGCACTGCTCACCGGCATCCTCACCGGACGCTATGCCCCCGGCCAGAGGTTGCTCGAGCTCAGGATCGCCGCCGAGTTCGAGACGAGCCAGGGGCCCGTCCGCGAGGCCTTCCGCGAGCTCGAGGCGACCGGCCTCGTCGTCAACACGCCGCGGCGCGGCACCTATGTGGCCGCCGACGTGGTCGAGCGCATCCGCGAGATCTATGTCGTGCGCGGCTCGCTCGAGGAGGCGGCGACGCGGCTCGCCACCCGCCGTCGCGGCGGCGCCGTCGCCGACCTGCAGGCGCACGTCGATGCCATGGTGGCGGCGGCGCTCGGAGGCGACCTGCAGCGGCTCGCCGACGAGAGCGTCGCCTTCCACCGGGCGGTGCTCGACTCGGCCGGCAACACCCTGCTCTCGGCGATCTGGTCGTCGCTCGCGATCGAAACCCGCACCACGATCACCCTGATGGCCGACGGGCTCGATCTTCTCGAGGCGGCGCGGAGCCACCAGCCGATCGTCGATGCGATGGCGCGCGGCGACGCGGAGGAGGCGGCGCGGCTCGCCCGTCTCCACCAGGAGTTCTTCGAGACGCAGCCGGTCCCCCTCGGCAACCTCTCGCCGGCGGCGCAGTGACGGCCGCGGTCGCCCCCGAACCGTCGCAGGACGCGGCGGAGCGGGCGCTCGACCTGATCGAGGGCGAGGCGCCGCTGGTGCTCGTCCACGGCGGCGCCGGCACCGGCAAGACGACCTTCCTGCAGCGGCTGCGCAAGCACGACGGCAAGCGGCAGGTGTTCGTCGCGCCGACGGGCGTCGCAGCCCTCAATGTCGGCGGCCAGACCATCCACTCCTTCTTCGGCCTGCCGCCGCGCCTCCTCAATCGCGACGAGATCAAGCCGCGGCCGTTCGCCCGCCGCCTGATGCGCAAGCTCGACCGCCTCGTCGTCGACGAGGTGTCGATGGCGCGGGCCGATCTCGTCGATGCGATGGACCTGTCGCTGCGCATCGCCCGCAATCGTGACGAGCCCTTCGGCGGCGTGCAGGTGGTGCTGGTCGGCGACTTCCTGCAGCTCGCGCCCGTCGTGCCGATGGTCGAGCAGGAGATCCTCGCCGGCCTCGGCTACGAGGGCCCCTACGCCTTCCACGCCCGCGTCCTCGCCGGCGCGCCGGTCGCGGGGGTCGGCTTCACCACCGTCCACCGCCAGAGCGACACGACCTTCGTCGGCTGGCTCGACGCGCTGCGGCGCGGCCGCGACGTCGAGAGGGCGGTGGCGGCCCTCAACGAGGCCTGCGTCGGCCCGCACCGGGAGGGCCGCGCGCCGGTGCTCCTCGCCGGCACCAACGCCCGCGTCGACGCCTACAACGCCGAGGGCATGGCCCGGCTCGCAACGCCGGAGGTCGGCTTCTCGGCGACGAGCGCCGGCGAGTTCGGCCTCGCCGGGGACCGCCTGCCGGTGCCGGAGCGCCTGGCGCTGAAGGTCGGCGCGCGGGTGATGGCGGTGCGCAACGATGCCGCCCGCCGCTACGTCAACGGCTCGACCGGCACCGTCATCGGGCTCGGCGACGGCGGGGCGCGGGTGCGCTTCGACAGCGGCGTCGAGATGGAGATCGAGCCGGAGACCTGGGAGCGCATCCGCTACGAGGCGGACGAGAGCGGCGAGCGCATCGTCTCCAAGGTGGTGGGCAACTACACCCAGCTGCCGCTGGTGCCGGCCTGGGCGGTGACCATCCACAAGGCCCAGGGGCTGACGCTCGAGGACGTGCGCATCGACCTCGGCTACGCCTTCGCGCCCGGCCAAACTTACGTGGCCCTGTCCCGCGCGCGCTCTCTCGCCGGGCTGTCGCTGGTGCAGCCGCTCCGCCCGCGCGACATCCGCGTCGACCCGCGCGTCGTCGCCTTCGTCGAGGCGCTCGAGCGCGGCTGACGGATGATCCGCGCCTTCGTGGCCGGTCCCCGTCGTTCTCTCTTCGCACTGCACCATCCAGTCGCGGCATTATCAAGAATTGCGGGGTGGAGCGCGGCGCGAATGCGCGCTTGTATTGGCGCGAACGGCGCGTTTAACTGGTGGCGCAGAAGACGCGAGCGGAGGGAAATCCAGACGTGACGGCCCGTCGTAAAAGACGGACCAAGAAAGAAATCAAAGGCCGAGACCGCCAGAAAAGGCGGCGAGAGCGGACCAAGGCACCGCCGAAAACGGTGGGCCGGGGAACCAGACCCGAGGGGAGGATCACATGACCGACGAGACCACCACGCCTGCCACGAAGGCCGGCGCGAAGGCCGGGATCGGCCGCCGCAAGTTCCTCGCCGGCGCGGCCGTCGCCGGCGCCGGCGCCGTGGCGATGCCCGCCGTCGCCCGCGCCCAGACCACCACCTGGCGCTTCCAGTCGACCTGGCCGGCACGCGACATCTTCCACGAGTTCGCCGGCGACTACGTGAGGATGGTCAACGAGATGTCCGGCGGCCGGCTCACCCTCGAGCTGCTGCCCGCCGGGGCCGTGGTCGGCGCCCTGCAGATGCAGGATGCGGTGCTCGCCGGCGCCCTCGACGGCGGCCACGGCGTCACCGCCTACTGGTACGGCAAGCACAAGGCCTACTCGCTGTTCGGCACCCCGCCGGCCTTCGGCTGGGACGCCAACCAGTTCCTGTCGTGGTTCTACCACGGCGGTGGCGAGGCCCTCTACAAGGAGCTCGTCAACGACATCCTCAACCTGCCGCTCACCGGCTTCCTCACCGGCCCGATGCCGACCCAGCCACTCGGCTGGTTCAAGGAGGAGGTGACGAGCGCCGAGCAGCTGCAGAACCTCAAGTACCGGACGGTCGGCCTGTCGGCCGATCTCTTCAACGACATGGGCGCCGCGGTGACCATCGTCGGCGGGCCGGACATCGTGCCGTCGATGGACCGCGGGCTGCTCGATGCGGCCGAGTTCAACAACCCCTCGTCCGACCGGGTGCTCGGCTTCGCCGACGTCTCGAAGAACTACATGCTGCAGTCCTACCACCAGGACAGCGAATGCTTCGAGGTGATCTTCAACAAGCAGAAGTACGAGGCGCTGGCGCCGGACCTGCAGGCAATCCTGCGCTATGGCGCCTATGCCGCGTCCTCCGACATGTACTGGAAGGCGATGGCCCGCTATCCCCAGGACCTCGCGGCCCTGAAGGAGGCGGGCGTCTCGGTGAAGCGGACGCCGCAGAGCGTGCTCGACGCCCAGCTCGCCTCGTGGGACCGCGTCATCGCCAACGCCGGCGGCAACGAGCAGACCGGCCAGTTCTTCACCAAGGTGATCGACAGCCAGAAGGCGTTCGTGAAGCAGATGGGCTCCTATTTCTTCGACGCCTCGGCGCCGAAGGAGCCCGCCTTCAAGCACTTCTTCGGCCAGGGCTGACGCTTCCGGCGGGGCCGCCGGCCCCGCCGCCCCGCCATCTCCCGAACCCTCTCCTTCGGTCGCGGCGCCGTCTGAGGACGCCGCCGCGGCCGCCCGTGGCGACCGACGGACGGGCCGCATGCAGCGCTTCCTGCTTTCCATCGACGCGATCTCGACCTTCGCCGGCAAGCTCTTCGCCTGGTGCGTCGTCATCCTCACCGCCGTCGTCACCTACGAGGTGGTGATGCGCTACGTCTTCCGGAAGCCGAGCGGCTGGGCCTACGACGTCAGCTACATGCTCTACGGCGCGCTGTTCCTGATGGCCGGCGCCTATGCCCTGTCGCGCAACGCCCACGTCCGGGCCGACTTCATCTACCGCCATCTGAGGCCGCGCACCCAGGCCTGGCTCGACCTCGTCATGTACTTCGTCGCGTTCTTCCCCGGCGTGCTGGCGCTGAACTATGCGGGCTACAACTTCGCCAGGCTCGCCTACATGATGAACGAGCACTCGGCGTTCAGCCCGAACGGGCCGCCGGTCTATCCCTTCAAGATGCTCTTGCCGGTCGCCGGTTTCCTGCTGCTCCTGCAGGGGATCGCCGAGGTGATCCGCTGCATCCAGTGCATCCGGTCCGGCCGCTGGCCCGACCGCCTCCACGACGTCGAGGAGCTCGAGAAGCAGCTCATCGAAGAGCGCGCCCAGGCGCCGTCGTGAACCGTCCCGCCCACCGGATCGAGTGAGGGTCTTCCATGTCGGATCCCATGGTCGGGATGCTGATGCTGCTGGTGTTCATCCTCAGCATCATGATCGGGTTCCCGATCGCCTTCACCGTCATCGCCCTCGGCGTCGGCTTCGGCTACTACGCGATCGGCGACGCGATCTTCGCGCTGTTCGTGCAGCGCAGCTACGGCGTGATGTCGAGCGACGTGCTGATCGCGGTGCCGCTGTTCCTGTTCATGGGCTACATCATCGAGCGGGCCAACGTGCTCGACCGGCTGTTCGCCTCGCTGCAGATCGCCATGCGCAACGTGCCAGGCTCGCTCGGCGTCGCGACCCTCGCCACCTGCACGCTGTTCGCGACCGCCACCGGCATCGTCGGGGCGGTGGTGACGCTGATGGGTCTCCTCGCCTTCCCGCAGATGATGAAGGCCGGCTACGACAAGCGCCTCGCCGCCGGCATCATCTGCGCCGGCGGCACCCTCGGCATCCTGATCCCGCCCTCGGTGATGCTCATCCTCTACGGGGCGATGGCGGGCGAATCGATCGTCCGGCTCTACGCGGCCGCCCTCTTCCCCGGGCTGCTGCTCGCCGGGCTCTACATCCTCTTCGTCATCGGCCTCTCGATCTTCAAGCCGCAGATGGCGCCGCGGCCGAAGGAGGCCGGCACGCACATCCCGATCGGCGCGGTGACCCGCGAACTCCTCGTCGCGTTCGTGCCGCTGACGACGCTGATCCTGTGCGTGCTCGGTGCCATCCTGTTCGGACTCGCGACGCCGCACGAGGCGGCCGGCATCGGTGCCCTCGGGGCGATCCTGCTCGGCATCGCCTACCGCGGCCTCACCTGGAAGGGCTTCGTCGAATCCGTCTACCTGACCGCCCGCGCCAGCGCGATGGTCGGCTGGCTGTTCATCGGCTCGTGGATCTTCGCGTCCGTCTTCTCGCTCCTCGGCGGCGAGAAGGTCATCGTCGAGTTCATGCAGGCGCTCAACCTGTCGCCGCTCGGCTTCCTCATCCTGACGCAGTTCCTGATCTTCCTGCTCGGCTGGCCGCTCGAGTGGACGGAGATCATCATCATCTTCGTGCCGATCTTCCTGCCGCTGCTCGCCATCTACGACATCGACCCGATCATGTTCGGCGTCCTCGTCGCCCTCAACATCCAGACGAGCTTCCTGACGCCGCCGATGGCGATGTCGGCCTATTACCTGAAGGGCATCCAGCCGAAATCGGTCGAGCTGTGGGAGATCTTCCAGGGCATGATCCCGTTCCTGTTCCTGGTGATCGTCTCGATGGTGCTGTTCTACACCTTCCCGCAGATCGGGCTGTGGCTGCCGCAGGCGATCTACGGGCGCTGAGACACGCCGGTCGGGGGCGGGCGGGGCAGTTGGTGCACGCGGGCGGCCGGGTCTGCTAAGACGGCCTCGGTGGCCGTCGCAAGCCCGCGACGGCGCCGGCGCGGGAGTTCGCCATGTCGAGTGTCGGTTCGGACGGGATCATCCGCGGCGTCATCGCGCCCAACCTCACCCCGTTCGAGGACGACCTTGCCGTCGCGCCGGACCTCTATGTGGCGCACGCCAAGCACCTGCTCGCCAACGGCTGCGCCGGCCTCGCACCGTTCGGCACCACCGGCGAGGCGCTGTCCGTCGGCATCGACGAGCGCAAGCGCCTGCTCGAGGCGCTGGTCGAGGCGGGCGTCGACCCGAAGCGACTGATCCCGGGCACGGGCCTCTGCTCGTTTCCTGACACGGCTGAACTCACCCGCCACGCCGTCGACCTCGGCTGCGCCGGGGCGATGACGCTGCCGCCGTTCTACTTCAAGGGGGTGAGCGACGAGGGGCTGTTCGCCTACTTCGCCAAGCTGATCGAGGTGGTCGACCGGCCGGCCCTGCGCATCTACCTCTACCACATCCCGCCGGTCTCCCAGACGCCGCTGTCGCTCGACCTCGTCGGCCGCCTCGCCGAGGCGTTCCCCGAGACGATCGTCGGCCTCAAGGATTCCTCCGGCGACGCCGACAACACCCGCGCCCTCCTCGCGCGCTTCCCGAACCTCGCGATCTATCCCGGCTCGGAGCTCGGCCTCGAGACGATGCTCGGCCTCGGCGCCCCCGGCTGCATCACCGCAACCGCGAACCTCAACGCCCCGGCCGTCGCCGAGGTGGTGGCGAAGCACGGCGACGGCGCCGGAGCGGCCCGCCAGGCAAAGGTCGACGCTTTTCGCAAGACCGTGCAGCCCTATGCGCCGATCCCGGCGATGAAGGCGGTGCTGGCCGAGACCACCGGCGACCGCCGCTGGCGCAACGTCCGCCCGCCGCTCGTCGCCTCGCCGGTCGAGAAGGGGCGCGAGCTCCTGCGCACGCTCGAGGAGAGCTTCGGCTTCGCCGTGCGGGCGATGGTCTAAGGCCCACGCCCGCAAGGGGCGAGGGACAGCGAAGAGGCGAGGGGTGCGATGAGCGAACGCTACCGGGCGGAAGACCTCGTCGCCTTCGCCGAAGGGATGCTCGCCGGCGCCGGGCTGCCGGTCGAGCCGGCGGCGGCGGTGGCGGCGGGCCTCGTCGAGGCGGACCTCCTCGGCCACACCACCCACGGGCTCGCCTTGCTCGGGCCCTATCTCGGGGCGCTCGCCGCCGGCACGATGGAGCGGGAGGGACGGCCTGCGGTCGTCTCCGAGGCGCCCGCCGCCGCGGTCTGGGATGGGCGGCGGCTGCCGGGCGTGTGGACCACCGGCCTTGCCCTCGAGGCGGCGACGGCCAAAGCGGCGACCCAGGGCGTTGGCGCCGTCGTCGTGCGGCGCAGCCACCACATCGCCTGCCTCGCCGCCTTCCTCGAGAAGCCGGCGAGGGAGGGCTTCGCCGTGATCGTGCTGTCGTCCGATCCGGCCGTCGCGACCGTCGCGCCGCATGGCGGCATCACGCCGGTGATGACGCCGAACCCGCTCGCCGTCGGCCTGCCGGCGACGGACGGCCCGATCCTCGTCGACGTCTCCACCTCGATCACCACCAACGGCCTCGTCGCCCGGACCGCCCGCGAGGGCGGCCGCATGGCCGGGCCGTGGCTCGTCGATGCCGAGGGGCGGGCGACCGACGACCCGGCGGTAGCGACTGCCGGCGGGGCGCTGTTGCCGGTCGGCGGGATCGACCACGGCCACAAGGGCTTCGCGCTGGCGCTGACGGTGGAGGCGCTGACCCAGGGCCTCGGCGGCTACGGCCGGGCGGAGGCGCCGACGGACTGGGGCGCGGGGGTGACGGTGCTCGCCTTCGCGCCGGCCCTCTTCGCCGGGCTCGCGCCGTTCCTCACGCAAGTCGACTGGCTCGCCGCCGCCTGCCGCGCCGCGACGCCGCGCGATCCGGCGGTGCCCGTGAGGCTGCCCGGCGAGGCGGCACTGGCGCGCAAGGCGCGGGGCCTTGTGGAGGGGGTCGAGCTCCATCCGGAGGTCGCGGCGCAGATCGCGGCGCTGGCGGAGAAGCACGGGGTGGCGGGGGTGAGGGCGGACGGGGGATAGCACCCTTTTGGGCCGCGGTGCTTCAAAGCCCGCGACGCGTCCCTCCCCTGACAGGGGGAGGGACAGGCCGCGAAGCGGCCAGGGTGGGGCCTGTGACTCCGGATCGAGACAGCCGACTTCGTCTTCCGGACTGACCGGCCCCCACCTGCCGGCTTCGCCGGCTGTCCTCCCCCCTGGGGCAGGGGGAGGACGCGTGGTGGCGTAGAGCGGGCGCCTACCCTCTGTCGATCAGGTGGAAGAACGACCCCGTCACCGTGCCCCGCCGTCCGCCGCTGCCGTCGGCGACCACCGTGCCGTTCGCATCGGTGACTGCGAACAGCGGTTCGTCACGTCCCGCCTCGGTGACGCTCGCATAGTGGAACTCGTGGCCGCGGAAGGCCGTGCCGGCGGGGCCGAGCACCGTGTCCCCGGCGAGGACGGCGCGGCGGTAGCCAAGGTGCAGGCGGCGCTTCGCGAAGCTCGTCGTGTGGCCGAGGAGGCCCGCCATGGCGTGGTGGCCGCCTTCGGCGTCGACGAGGCCGGCGCCGAGCACCATGTGGCCTCCGCACTCGCCGTGGACAGGCCGCCCCGCGGCGAAGGCACGGAGGCCGTCGAGGAAGCGGGCGTTGCCGGCAAGGCGGCCGGCGTGCAGCTCCGGATAGCCGCCGGGCAGCCAGCAGACGTCGGTGTCGGACGGCGGCGGCTCGTCGGCGAGCGGCGAGAACGGCACGATCTCCGCCCCGGCGGCCCGCCAGCCGGCGAGAACGTGCGGGTAGACGAAGGAGAAGGCGACGTCGCGGGCGAGCGCGATGCGCTGGCCGGGGGGCGGCAGGCCGACGCCGGCAGCCGCCGTGGACGCACCGGGCTCTGCCGCGGGGACGGGCGACGCGCCACGCAGCGGCCGGGCGGCGGCGAGGATTTCGTCGAGGTCGAGGTGCGCGGCGACGAAGTCGCCGAGCTCGCCGACGAAGGCGTCGAGGCGCTGATGCTCCTCCGCCTGCACGAGGCCGAGATGGCGCTCCGGCACCGTCAGCCCGTCGGTGCGGGGGAGGGCGCCGAACACCGGCAGACCCGCCGCCATCAGGCCGCGACCGGCGAGCATCGCGTGGCGCGGGCTCGCCACCCGGTTCAGCACCACGCCCGCCACCGTCACGTCGGAGCGGAAGGTGGCAAAGCCCTTGGCGACGGCCCCCGCCGACTGGGACTGGCCGGAGACGTCGAGCACGAGCACGACCGGCAGGCCGAGGCGGGCGGCCAGGTCGGCGGTGGAGCCGTCGCCGCTGGCGCCGCGCGAGGCGACGCCGTCGAAGAGCCCCATGAGGCCCTCGACGATCATCACGTCGGCGCCGGCACCCTGGCGCGCCGCGAGGGCGTCGAGGAGATCGGGGCGCATCGACCAGGTGTCGAGGTTGACGCCGGGCTGGCCGGTGGCGGCGGCATGGAAGGCGGTGTCGATGTAGTCCGGCCCCGCCTTCGCGGCGGCGACCGCGAGGCCGCGGCGGCGGAGGGCGGCGACGAGTCCGAGGGTGACGGAGGTCTTGCCGGAGCCCGAGCGCGGCGCGGCGATGACGAGGCCGCGGGGTCCTGTGGTCACCGGATCGCCTCGATCAGCCGCGCCGTGCCGAGGAGGCGCTCGCGTACGGCGACGATGCCGCCGATGGCGACGATCGCCGGCGGATCGATGCCGGCGGCGGCCGCGTCTGCAGCGAGGCGGGCGAGCGTCGAGATCACCACCGCCTCGCGTCCGGTGGTGGCCGAGGCGACGATGGCGGCGGGCGTGCCCGGTGCGAGGCCGCCGTCGAGCAGGGCCTCGACGATCGGTGAAAGGCTCGCCATCGCCATGTAGAGGACGATCGGCTGACCGGTGGCGGCGAGCGCCCGCCAGTCGAGCCCGTCGGCGCCGGTGCCGGCATGGCCGGTGGCGAGGATGACGGCCTGGTTGACCGTCCGCAGTGTCGCCGGAATGCCCGCCGCGGCAAGTCCGGCAAGGCCGGCGGTGAGGCCCGGCACGACGCGGAAGCGAATGCCTTCGAGCGAGAGCTCGAGCACCTCCTCGCCGCCGCGCCCGAAGACGAAGGGATCGCCGCCCTTGAGGCGCACGACGCGGGCGCCGGTGCGGGCGTGGGCGATGAGGCGGTGGGTGATGTCGGCCTGCTTCGCCGACGGCTTGCCGCCGCGCTTGCCGGCGTACTCGAGCACGGCGGCCGCGGGGGCGAGGGCGAGGATGCGATCGTCGACGAGGGCGTCGTGGACGATGACGTCCGCCTCGCAGAGGGCCGCCACGGCGGCAAGGGTCAGCATCGCCGGGTCGCCCGGGCCGGCGCCAACGAGGGCGACCTCGCCGGGCGCCAGCGCCGGAACGTCCGCGACGAGGGCCGCGACCTGCTCCAGGAACTGCCGTCGCTCGCCGTTCACCCGTCCCGCTCCGTCACCGACACGCCTCCCGGCCCGGCGCGGCCGGGATGACGCCCGTCCGCCCCCGTCCTATAGACGGTGGGACGCACCGAGTGGAAGGCATGGCCGGAACGGAAGCCGACGAAGCAGCGGGCGGCGACGCATCCACCGCGGCGGACGAGATGGCCGCCGATCTCGGCCGGCCGCTCCGGCGCGGCTGGACGACGGGCACCTGCGCGACCGCCGCCGCCACGGCCGCCTACACGGCGCTGCTGACGGGCGACTTCCCCGATCCGGTCACCGTGACGCTGCCGGGTGGCGAGACGCCCGCCTTCGCCCTCGCCACCACCGACCGCGGCGAGGGCACGGCGACGGCGGGCATCGTCAAGGACGCCGGCGACGACCCGGACGTGACCCACGGGGCGCTGATCCTCGCCACCGTCGCGGCCGGACCGCCTGGCAGCGGCGTCGCCTTCCGCGCCGGCCCGGGCGTCGGCACGGTGACGCTGCCCGGCCTGCCGCTGCCCCCGGGGGAGCCTGCGATCAACCCGGTGCCGCGCCAGATGATCGCCGGCGCCATCGCCGCGGTGGCGGAAGCTCACGGCGGCTCGGGCGACGTGGTGGTCACTTTGTCGGTGGCGGACGGGGAGCGGATCGCCGAGCGGACCTGGAACCCGCGCCTCGGCATTGTCGGTGGGCTGTCGATCCTCGGCACGACCGGGATCGTCGTGCCCTATTCGTGCGCCGCCTGGATCCATGCCATCCACCGCGGCATCGACGTCGCCCGCGCCGCCGGCCTCGGCCACGTCGCCGGGGCGACGGGCTCGACCTCGGAGGCGGCCGTCCAGGCTCTGCACGGCCTGCCGGAACTCGCCCTCATCGACATGGGCGACTTCGTCGGCGGCATGCTGAAGTACCTGCGTACCCACCCGGTGTCGCGCGTCACCGTCGCCGGCGGCGTCGCCAAGATGTCGAAGCTGGCACAGGGGCTGCTCGACCTGCACTCGAAGCGGGGCACGGTGGATTTCGGCTTCCTGGCCGCGACGGCCGAGGCCTGCGGCGTCGCGCCGGAGCGTGTGGCGGCGATCCGCACGGCGAACACGGCGCTCGAGGCGTTCACGCTTGCCGGAACGGACAGCGTCGCCCTCGGCGACCGGGTGGCGAAGCTCGCCCGCGCTACCGCGGCCGAGGTGGTGCGCGGCGCCGGCATCGACGTCGAGGTGGTGGTGTTCGATCGGGGTGGGAAACTCGTGGGACGGGCGCCGTTCGAGGGGCGGCATCTGGGGTGACGGGGCGGGCGCTCTGGGGGAGGGGCGGCGCGCGCTAGGGGGGGCGGTGCCGGCGGTGCTTCTCATCGCCCGCGGGCCGGCGATTTCTGCCGCCTGGTGAGGCGGGCAAAACCCCAACCGCAGTCATTCCCGGCCTTGTGCCGGGAACCCATGCTGCGCCGGACACAATGCTGACGTTGCGCGCTTGGAGAGGAATGGGTTCCCGGCACAAGGCCGGGAATGACTCAGAGAGTGGGGGATCGGTTCGCGTCCGGGATGACGTCGCGCGCGGGGGAAGCGGCGAGGCCCCTGCCTCACGTCCGCATCAGCACGCCGCCGTCCACCGCGAGCTCGATGCCGGTGATGAAGGACGCGGCGTCGGAGAGCAGGAACAGCGTGGCGTTCGCCATGTCCTCGGCCGTGCCGATGCGGCCGATCGGGACATAGTCGGCGACCGCCGCCTGGATCTCGGCCGAATCCCAGCGCGCCTGCAGCGGCGTCAGGGCCGGGCCGGGCAGGATGGCGTTGGAGCGGATGCCATCGCGCGCACACTGCATGGCGATCGACTTCGACAGGGCGCAGACGCCGGCCTTCGAGGCCTGGTAGGCCTCCTGGGGCTTCAGGTCGCCGCGCAGCCACTGGATGGTGGAGAAGTGCACCATCGCGCCGCCGCCGGTCTTCTTCATCGGCGGCACGGCGGCGCGGGACGTGAGGAGCATCGTCTTCAGGTTGATGTCCATCACCTCGTCCCAGACCCGCAGGTCGATCTCGAGGAAGCCCTTGTCGCGACCGAACCAGAGGACGCCGGCGACGTTGGCGAGATAGTCGAGCCGGCCGGTGCGGGTGGCGGCCTCGCTCATCGCCTCGTCGACGAAGGCGGCGTCGCGGAGGTCGCCCTGCAGGAAGGTCAGGCGGTCGCCGAAGCCGGAGAGGCTCTCGGGCGCCGGCTTCACGTCGATGGCGGTGACGGCGGCGCCGGCCTTCAGGAGGTCGCGAGCGATCGCCTCGCCCATGCCGCCGCCGGCCCCGGTGACGACCGCCGTGCGGCCGGAAAAATCGAAGCGGAGCAAGGCAGCCTCCCCAGTTGGCCGGCGCGCCGGCGCCGGCGTCATCCGCCGCCGCTTGTCGAGAGCCGGCGGTTCGGACAGCAGCGTTGCCACGCGGCCGGAGGGTGATCAAGCGAAATCGCAAAGATTTTCCATTTTGGAAAATCGTGCTATCGAGGGCGATCCGCGCGCGCCGTCCCGGCCGCTGCCGACCGCCTTTCCGGAGCCTCCTCCCATGTCCGTTTCCGCCGTCGCGCCGCACGCCTTCGAGGTGATCTCGCCGGTCGACGACCAGAGCTACGTCACCCGCCCCTATGCCACCGCCAGCGCGGTGGAGGCGGCGATGGCCGCCGCCGAGGCCGCCCAGAAGACGTGGCGACGGACGCCGCTCGACGAGCGCATCGCCGTGGTGAAGGCGTGGCTTGCCGAAATGGAGAAGCGCACCGGCGACCTCGCGGATGTTCTCTCCCGCCAGATGGGCCGGCCGCGGTGGCAGGCCGACGAGATGCCGCGCCTGAAGCTCGTCGGCGAGATCGCCATGCGCGAGGCGGCCGAGGTGCTGGCCGACGCCGCCTATCCGACCGACCCCGGCATCCGCCGCTACGTCCGCCGCGAGCCGCTCGGGGTGACGCTGTCGATCTGCGCCTGGAACTATCCGACGGCGATGATGTCGATGCTCGTCACCGAGCCCTTGCTCGCCGGCAACGTCGTCATCCTCAAGCACTCGCCGCAGACGCCGATCACGGCCGAGATCGCCGCGGAGGCGTTCGCGGCTGCCGGCGGGCCGGCCGGCGTCTTCCAGGCGCTGCACCTCTCGCATCCGGCCGCCGAGGCGCTGATCGGCTCGAACCGGCTCGGCGCCGTGCGCTTCATCGGCTCCGTCGCCGGCGGGCGGCGCGTCCACGCCGCCGCGGCGGGCACCCACACCCACGTCCACCTGGAACTTGGCGGCAAGGACCCGGCCTACATCCGCCCGGACGCCGACCTCGGCGACGCGATCCCGCTCCTCACCGAGGGCTGCTTCTCGAACGCCGGCCAGTCGTGCTGCTCGGTCGAGCGCGTCTACGTCCATGAGGCGATCGCCGGTCGCTTCATCGAGGCGTTCTCGGCCGACGCCGACAACTGGACTCTCGGCCACCCGCTCGACGGCAAGCCGATGATTGGCCCGGTGGTGCGGGCCGTGGCCGCCGAGCAGATCACCGCCCGCGTCGCCCAGGCGATCTCGATGGGGGCGAAGCGCACCCACGCGGCGAACCGCTACGGCGCCGCCGGCCTCGGCCGCGCCTATGTGGAGCCGGAGGTGCTCGTCGGCTGTACGGCCGAGATGCCGATCATGCGCGACGAACTGTTCGGCCCGGTCGCCTGCATCCAGACGGTGTCGTCCGACGAGGAGGCGATCCGCCTGATGAACGACAGCGAGTACGGCCTGACGGCGAGCGTCTGGTCGGCGGACATCGCCAAGGCCGAGGCGATTGCGGCCGAGGTCGAGGCCGGCACGGTGTTCGTCAACCGCTGCGACCACGCCGACCTCTATCTGCCGTGGGGCGGCGTCAAGGCGTCCGGCCTCGGCCGCGCCAACGCCCGCACCGGCGTGCTCGAGGCGACGCAGGCGAAGTCGTTCCACGTCCGCCGCCGGCTCGGCTGAGCCACGCGGTCGATCCGCAGCGGAGGTCCGCCATGCTCGCCGAGGCGCCCGCGTTCCACCTGCCGGACGCCGCGACCGCCGCGCGGCTCGCGGCCGTCGCCGTCGAGGAGATCGGCGCGGCCCGGCCGGGGCCGCTGGCGCTCCTCTGCGAGCACGGCGGCAACGCCGTGCCGGCGCCGTGGGACGATCTCGGACTGCCGCGGGCGCTCCTCGAATCGCACTTCGGCTGGGACCCCGGTGCCGCGGCGCTGACGCGGGCGCTCGCCGCCCGCCTCGGCGCGCCGGCGGCGATCGGGCGCTGGTCGCGGCTCTTCGTCGACCTCAACCGTCTCGAGACGGCTTGGGAGTGCGTGCGGCCGGACTGCTCGGGCATTCCCGTGCCGGGCAACCTCGTCGTGACGGACGAGGACCTCGCGGCGCGGCTCGCGGTCGCCCGCGCGCCCTTCGACGCTGCCGCCGACCGGGCGCTCGCCGGGCGCGAGGTGGTGCTCTCCATCCACACCTGCACGCCCGTCTACCACGCCCACCGGCGGCCCTGGCCGGTCGGGGTGCTCTGGCGCGAGCGCGGGGCGCTCGCCGCGCCGCTGATCGAGGCGCTCGCGGCGGAAGGCTACGATCCCGTCGGCGACAACGAGCCCTACGACTGGCGCGAGGCGGAGGGTTACACCCTGCGCGAGGCCCGCATCGGCGACAGGCTGGCGCTCTATCTCGAAGTGCGCAACGATCTCCTCGCGACGGAGGCGAGCGTCGCCCGCCACGCCGCGATGATCGGCGCGGCGCTGGAGACGGCGCTCGCGGGGCGGGGGGCGGTGCGTGGGGGGTGAGGGGAACACGAGGGCCATCACGGCGGCCCCGCTCTCCTTCTCCTGCCTAGGGGCGGGAGAAGGTGCCCGGAGGGCGGATGAGGGCCGCGCCGCAAAGCGGCGCGGAAGCCTCAGGCACGAACTCCGACCGGGTCTCCGGCGCGCCGTCCGTGCCGGCCCTCCTCCAGCGCTGCGCGCCACCTTCTCCCCGCCTTCGGCCGGGAGAAGGGAAGGGCCGCACGCTTTCCGTCCGGCGCCCCGCCCATGACCCGCCTCTCCGTCCAGGAGATCGCGGCGCAGATCCGCGACTATCGCAAGAAGCAGGGGCTGACCCTGCAGGACATCTCCGCCATGTCCGGCCTGTCGGTTTCGACGCTGTCGAAGATCGAGAACGGCAAGACCAGGCTGACCCTCGACACCGCCCTCGTGCTCGCCGGCATCCTGAAGGTGCCCGTCACCGGCTTCCTCGCCGAGGACGTGGTGCGGCCGACGGCGCGCCGCTCGATCACCCGGGCGGGCGAGGGCGTCGTGCACGACGTCAACGGCCTCCGCTTCGAGGTGCTGTGCGCCGACTTCAAGGAGAAGCGGAACTTCTTCTGGCGCGTCACCGTCTCTGCCCGTTCCCTCGACGAAGGCGGCGGCTGGCGGAGCCATCCGGGCGAGGAGTTCCTCACCGTCGTCTCCGGGCACCTCGACCTCCACACCGAGCACTACGAGACGGTGCGGCTCGGCCCCGGCGATTCGATCCTCTTCGACGCCACCATGCGCCACGCCTATGTGGCCGCCGGGCCGGGCGAGGCGGTGCTCCTGATGTCGAACACCATCCCCCTCGAGACGCGCGAGGAGACCGGCGAGGAGGAGTGACCGCTCCGGCCGGGCGTCGTGGCCGGGGCCGGCTTTGCGGAAGATTTTTCTATTTCGGAAAATTGCCTTGCCTCGCTTTCCGGTGGCCCGTACCATCTTCGGATGCCGCGGCGGCCGGGCCGGGCAGAGGGGGTGGGAGGACAGTCCGGGTGCTTTCGGTGGAGGCGGTGAGCAAGCGGTTCGGCGGCGTCCAGGCGCTGCAGGACGTCGTGCTCGTCTGCCGGCCGGGGGAGATCGTCGGGCTGATCGGCCCGAACGGCGCCGGCAAGTCCTCGCTCGTCAACGTCGTCACCGGGCTGATCGCCCCCGACAGCGGCCACGTGCGGCTCGGCGGGCTCGAACTCGGCGGCCGCGGGCCGGAGTTCGCCGCCCACGCGGGCATCGCCCGTACCTTCCAGAACCTCAGGCTCTTCAAGCAGCTGTCCGTCCGGCAGAACGTCGAGGTGGCGCTCACCTCCGGTCGCCGCCACCGGCCGGACCGGGTGAAGGGCCTCGAGGTCGACGCGCTGCTCGCCCAGCAGGGCCTTTCCGCCCTCGCCGAGGCGCCGGCCGGCGCCCTCGCCTACGGCCACCAGCGGCGGCTCGAGATCGCCCGGGCCCTCGCCCTCGGCCCGGAGGTGATGCTCCTCGACGAGCCGGCAGCCGGCATGAACGACCAGGAGACCGAGGCCCTCGCCGTGACGATCCGCGAGATCCGCGACGAGCGCGGCATCGGCATCGTCGTCATCGACCACGACCTCGGCTTCATCATGGGCCTCTGCGACCGCCTCACCGTGATGGACATGGGGCGCGTGGTGGCCGACGGGCCGCCGGCGGCGATCCGCGCCGATCCGGTGGTGATCGAGATCTACCTCGGCACGGTGCACTGAGGGCACCGGCGGCCGGGGCCGACGATCCGTCCGGTCCGCCACGGGCGGTCCGGACGGGCGGAAGGGGGAGGGGGCTCGCGACCGGTTGCCGGGGCGGGCGCCGCACGCAGACGGAACCGCGCGCCGCAAGCGATCGGAACCAGGACCTCGAGAACCAGGACAAGGGGATCCACGCCATGTCGCATCGTTCACTCATGCTGGGGACGGCCGCCGCGCTCGCCCTCTTCGCCGGACCGGCGCTCGCCGACGGCCCGACCATCAAGATCGGCCTCGCCGCCTCGCTCACCGGCGACTTCGCCCCCTACAGCGAGGCCGAGGGCGCCCGCTGCATGGCCGACCAGCTGAACAAGGCGGCCGGTCCCGACGATCCGAAGATCGAGATCCTGATCGAGGACTCGCGGTCCGACGCGCAGCTCTCCGTCTCGCTCGGCCAAAAGTTCCTCGACGAGAAGGCGCAGGTGATCGCCGGCGTGCCCTTCCCGGACGCCCTCATCCCGATGGCGCAGATGGCCGCGTCCTACGGCGCCACCGTCTATTCGGCGCCGAACACCCAGGTGGAGATGCACGAGGTCGGCCTCGACAACTTCATCGCCGGCGCCGTGCCCGACCCGATGAACGCCGCCGCCGGCGCCGAGGCGGTCTATGCCGCCGGTGGCCGCAACGCCGTGATCCTCACCTCCGAGGACGGCGCCTCCTGGTCGGCGAAGACGCCGGAGTGGTTCGGCGAGGCGCTCGAGAAGCAGGGCGGCAAGGTCGTCGGCAAGCTCGCCTATTCCTTCGGCACCACCGACTGGTCGCCGCAGATCGCCGACATCAAGGCGATCGCCGAGAAGCCCGACGTCGTCTATGTCTGCGGCCCGGTGCCGGACGTCGGCATCCTCGTGCGGCAGCTGCGCTCGAACGGCTTCGACGGCATCGTCGCCGGCTGCGACGGCTTCGACGACCCCTCCCTCGAGGAGACCGTCGGCAACCCGGCCTATCTCGACAAGGTGATCTTCGCCACGCACGGCGTGATGGGCGACGGCGGCCGCATCGACCAGTTCATCGCCGCCTGCAAGGCCGCCGGCTACAAGGTCAACGGCATCTTCGACGCCCTCGGCGCCGACATGGTGCAGGTGGTCTATGACGCCGCCAAGGCCTCCGGCAGCGAGGACCCGGTGAAGCTGCGCGAGGCGATCCGCGCCAGCGACGGCTCGAAGACGGTGATGAGCGACAACCTCTCCTTCAAGGAGAAGCTCGCCTATCCGGTGAAGACGATCCCGGTGATCGGCTTCAAGGACGGCAAGCGCGTCGTCATCGTCGACGCCGTGCCGGCGTTCGTCCCCTACCTGCAGTGAGCGATCCGTCCGGCGCGGCCCTCCCGCCGCGCCGGACGCCGCCCTGCCGACGCACCGGTCCGGCATGCTCGTCGTCGAGAACCTCGTCGTCCGCTACGGCCCGATCGCGGCCGTGCGCGGCGTCTCGCTCGAAGTCGGCGCCGGCGAGACGGTGGCGCTGCTCGGGCCGAACGGCGCCGGCAAGACCTCGATCGTCTCGGCCGTCATCGGCCTCGTGGCCTCCACCGGCCGCGTCGTCTTCGACGGCCGCGACGTCTCGCACCTCTCCCCCGAGGAGCGCGTGCGCGCGGCGATGACCGTGGTGCCGGAGGGCCGGCGCGTCTTCGCCAACCTCACCGTCGGCGAGAACCTCCGCCTCGGCGGCTTCGTCCGCCGGCGCGACGGCGACCTCGACACCGAGCGCGACCGCTACCTCTCGATGTTCCCGGTGCTGCGCGAGCGTCTCGACCAGCTGGCCGGCACGCTCTCCGGCGGCGAGCAGCAGATGCTGGCGATCGCCCGGGCGATGATGTCGAAGCCGCGGCTCCTCATCCTCGACGAGCCCTCGCTCGGCCTCGCGCCGCGCATCGTCCAGCGCATCTTCGAGCACATCGTCGAGCTGAAGAAGTCCGGCATCACCATCGTGCTCGTCGAGCAGAACATGATGCAGGCGCTCGCCGTCGCCGACCGCGCCTACGTGCTCTCCACCGGCACCATCCGCCACGCCGGCCCGGCGGCGGAGCTGAGGGCCGACCCGCGGCTCGCCGACCTCGCCATCGGAGGGCACTGAGGCATGGACTACGCGATCCAGCAGATCGTCAACGCCCTCGCCTTCGGGTCGGAATACGCGCTGCTCGCCCTCGGCCTCGCCCTCGTCTTCTCGATCATGGGCCTCGTCAACTTCGCCCACGGCGAGATCATCGCGGTCGCCGGCTACTCGGTGTTCTTCGCCGTGGCGCTCGGCCTGCAGTCGGTGCTCGGGGCCGTCACCATCGCGATCCTGATGGGGATCGTCACGGCGCTCGTCTTCGAGCGCGTCGCCTTCCGGCCGGTGCGTTACGCCCCGACGACGACCGGGCTCCTCACCGCCTTCGGCGTCTCGATCGTCGTTCAGAACATGCTGACGCTGTTCGTCTCGCCGAAGCCGCGCGCCGTCTCGGTGCTCGGACCGCTGAACCAGACGATCGTCGTCGGCCCCTACACGGTCTCCTCGCTGCAGCTGCTCGAGCTCGCGGTGACGATCGTCGGCATCGTCGCCCTCGTGCTCTTCCTCAACCGCAGCCTGCTCGGCCTCGCCATCCGCGCCGCCGCGCGCGACTTCTCGACGGTCCGGCTGATGGGGGTGAAGGCGAACCGCGTCATCGCCACCGGCTTCGCCCTCTCCGGCTTCCTCGCCGGCGTCGTCTCGATCTTCATCCTCGCCCGCCGCGGCAGCGTCGAGCCGGACTTCGGCTCCGCCCCGGTGATCAAGGCCTTCGTCGCCTGCGTGCTCGGCGGTTTCGGCTCGCTCGCCGGCGCCGCCGTCGGCGGCATGGTGCTCGGCGTCCTCGACGTCGCCATCCTCGTCGCCCTGCCGCAGAAGTTCGGCGGCCTGCGCGACGCGCTCACCTATTTCCTCGTCGGCGTCGTGCTGTTCGTCCGGCCGCAGGGCCTGCTCGGCCGGCGGGTCGAACTCGGCGACAAGGAGGTCTGAGCCGTGATCTCCCCCGCCGCCCCGGCCCCTGCCGCCGCGTCCTCGATGCCGCCGATCGTCCGCTCGATCCTCGGCGGGCTCGTGATCGCCGTTCCGGTGGTGGTGATCGGCATGCTGATCCTGTGGCTCGCGCCGCCCTACCAGGTGCGCATCGCCTTCGCCGGCTACGTCAACCTCGTGATCGTCGTCGGCCTGCAGATCTTCATGGGCAACGCCAACATCGGCAACTTCGGCCACAGCGCCTTCGTCGGTGTCGGCGCCTACTTCGTGGCGATCCTCGCGACGCCGCTCGCGGCGAAGAAGCTCGCCATCCCGAACGCGCCCTTCGGCCTGTCGCAGGTGGTGCTCGACCCGGTGGTGGCGGCGGCGGTGTCGCTCGGCATCGTCGGCGTGCTCGCGGTCCTCACCGGCTTCATCATCTCCCGCCTGTCGGGCATCGCCGCCTCGATCGTTACGCTGTCGCTACTGATCATCTCGCACGGCGTCTTCATCAACTACACGGACCTGTTCAAGGGCGCGCAGGCCTTCTTCGGCATCCCTGTCGTCATCGGCCTGCCGACGGCGATCGCCGTCGCCGTGCTCGCGATCCTCGTCGCGCGCGTCTTCCGCGACAGCCGCGACGGCGTGCAACTGAGGGCCAGTGCCGACGACGTGCTCGCCGCCCGGGCGTTCGGGGTGAACGTCGTCAAGCTGCGCTTCAAGGCGTGGGTGCTGAGCGCCCTCGTCTGCGGCTCGGCCGGCATCCTCTACGCCTACTTCATGGGGGCGGTGATCGCCCGCGCCTTCTACTTCCAGCAGGTGTTCCTGACGCTCGCCATGCTGATCCTCGGCGGTATGCGCACGGTCTCGGGCGCCGTCGTCGGCTGCGCCATCCTGTCGATCGGCCTCGAGGCGATCCGCAGCCTCGAGAGCGGCACGACGGTGCTCGGCTTCGAGTTGCCGGCCATGCTCGGGCTCTCGGGCCTGTCGCTCGGGGCCGTCATCGTCCTCGGGATGGCTTTCCGGCCGAACGGCCTGATGGGCCGCCTCGAACTCGACGAGCTTGCCGTCGGCTGGCTGCGCCGCCTGAAGCGCTACTGATCCCCCACCGCAACACCGACTGCCCAAGGTTTGTAGACGATGTCGTTCGAGACCTATGCCGACGCCCGGCGCGAGGCGCTGAAGGCCCTGAAGTCCGAGCTCACGGAGGCCGGGGCCGGGCTGATGCACGTCCACACCGCCGAGATGAATGGCGTCTTCCGCACCAAGACGACGCCGCTGAAGCTCTCCTACGACGGCGACGCGCTGAACGGCATCCTGTTCTGCGTCGGCCATGCCGACGGCGCGCCGGTGGGCGATCCGGTGTTCTCGGGGGCCATCTCCAACGCCGAGAACGGCTTCCCCAACATCATGGCGCTCGCCGATCCGGCCACCGTCCGCCACCACGGCTGGGACCGGCGCTTCGCCTCCGTCATCACCGACGCCTTCTGGCTCGACGGCAGCCCGTGCCCGATCGACCCGCGCTGGGCGGTGCGCCGGCAGGAGGAGCGCGCCGCGGCCCTCGGCTACGAGCCGCGCTTCGCCTTCGAGTACGAGTTCGGCATCTTCCACGCCGACGAGGACCTGATGCGCGAGGGCCGCTTCCGCGAGCTGAAGCCGTGGGGCAACTCCTACATCAACTACGACCTGACGCGCTCCGGCACCTACCAGGACTTCTTTGCCACCTACGTGACGCGCATGGCCTCGATCGGCATCACCGTCTCCTCGGTGGTGACCGAGTACGGCCAGGGCATGTACGAGATCGCCCTCGGCCCGAAGACCGCGCTCGAGGCGGCCGACGACGCCGTGCGCGCGAAGCTGCACCTCAAGGAACTCTGCGCCGAGCGCGGCCTCGTCGCCACCTTCATGACCCGCTTCCAGCCGCCCGGCCGGGAGAGCGCCTGCGGTGCCCACTGTCACCAGAGCCTGTGGAAAGACGGCCGCAACACCTTCGCCGGCGGCGCCAACGTGCTGACGGACGCGGGGCGGCTCTATCTCGGCGGGCTGCTCGCGCGGATGGTCGACAGCCACCTGCTCTTCCGCCCGACGATCAACACCTACCGGCGGATGGAGCGCTTCGCCTGGTCGCCGGAGAACGTCTCCTGGGGCTTCGAGAACCGCGCCGCGGCGATTCGCGCCATCACCACGCCCTCGGCCGGTGCCGCCCGCTTCGAGCACCGCGTGCCGGGCGCCGACGTGAACCCCTATCTCTGCATCGCCGCGATGCTCGCCGCCGGCCTCGACGGGCTCGAGGAAAAGATCGAGCCGATCGCCATCAGCCCCGGCGTGCCGGCGATGGAGACGCACGTCGGCCTGCCGCGCTCGCTCGAGGCGTCGATGGCGGCCTTCGGCGGCTCGGACTTCATCGAGCGGGTGTTCGGGCCGGAGCTGCGCGACCACTACCTGCTCAGCCGCCAGTTCGAGCTCGACGCCTACGAGGCCTGGCGGGCGAGCCACATCAGCGACTTCGAGTGGCAGCGCTACTTCATGGGGACGTGAGCGGCGACAGCGCGGGCAGCGTCCGCGCCGGCCCCTCAGCGGATCAGCGTCGAGAGCGCCTCGTCCACCGTCTGCACCCGGCAGTAGCCGCCGAAGGCCTTCAGCGCCGCGCGGTGGCGGTCATCGGTGTGGGTGGCGCAGGCGTCCTCGGCGCAGACGACGTAGTAGCCGCGATCGGCGGCGTCGCGCACCGTCATGTCGACGCACTGGTCGGTGAGGAAGCCGACGACGATGACGTTGTCGATGCCGAGATTGCGCAGGACGTAGTCGGCGTTCGTCGAGTTGAAGGCGCCGGACGACGTCTTCGGTAGGAGCACGTCGTCCTCGCCGGGCGCCACGGCGTCGATCACCTTGCCCTCCCAGGCGCCCTTCGGCACGAGGATGCCGGAGAGCTTGTGGTCGAGCGAGCGGTCGCGGCCGTCGCGCGTCAGCGCCTCGATGACGGTGTAGACGATCTCGCACCCGGCGGCGCGCGCCTCGTCGATCAGCCGCCGCATCGCCGGCAGGGCGCGGTCATGGACGGCCGCCCAGTATTCCGGCTTCTCGTGCTCGTAGGCGGGGGTGACCTCTGAGTTCTGCGCGTCGACGACGAACACGGCGGTCCGCTTCGGATCGAGGCGCTTGTCGCGCTTGAGGCGCAGCGGATCGAAGGTCTCGGTCATCGGAAGGGTCCCCAGCCGCCGTCGTTCGGCGCGCCTCTCAACACCACGGCGCGGGGTGGGGATCAAGAGCCGCGACATTGTCCCTTGCCACAACGCGAACCCTCCCCCCTTGCGGGGGAGGGCAGGGAGGGGGGCGCCGCGGGTGCTTCGCTTTGTTTGGGTCGGGATGGTGCCACACTTCGCGGCTGCGCCCTGCAGAGAGGAGTCCTTCCGCCGCGCTCGCGCGCGGCAGCCCCCCTCCCGTCGCGCCTTTGGCGCGCCGACCTCCCCCGCGAGGGGGGAGGGTTCGCGTTGGTGTTTGGAGCCTGGCATCGCGCGACCCTCACCCCTGCTCGGGCCCGCCCTCCCGTCCCCTGAACCGCCGCTGGTACGCCGCGTCGTACAGCGAGCTCTCTCGGAAGTCGTGCGCCGCCAGAGCGCGCCCGACGAGGATCACGGCCGTGCGTTCGATCGGATCGGCCGCCACCTGCCCCGCGATGGAACCGAGCGTGCCGCGGACGATGCGCTCGTCCGGCCACGACACCCGCGCCGCCACCGCCACCGGGCAGTCGGCGCCGTAGAACGGCACCAACTCGGCGGCGACGCGCTCCAGAGCGTGGATGGCGAGGTGGATGGCGAGGGTCGCGCCGGTGGCGGCGAAGGCGGCCAGGCTCTCGCCCGCCGGCATCGGCGAGGCGCGGCCGTCGATGCGGGTGAGGACGAGGCTCTGCGCCACCCCCGGCACCGTCAGCTCGCGGCCGAGCGCGGCGGCGGCAGCGGCAAACGCCGGCACGCCCGGCGTCAGCGTCCAGGCGATGCCGCGCCGGTCGAGCCGGCGGATCTGCTCGGCGACCGCGCTGTAGACCGAGAGGTCGCCGGAGTGCAGCCGCGCGACGTCGAGCCCGGCCGCGGCGGCGGCGACGTACTCGGCCTCGATCTCGTCGAGGCTCATCGGCGCGGTGTCGACGAGGCGGGCGCCGGGCGGGCAGTGGACGAGCATCTCCGGCGGCACGATCGAGCCGGCATAGAGGCAGACGGGCGAGCGGGCGAGGATGTCGCGGCCGCGCAAGGTGAGCAGGTCCGCCGCGCCGGGGCCGGCGCCGATGAAGTGGACGGTCATGGTGCCGGCTCCCGCCGTGCCAGCGCGCAGGTGACAGGGCCGACGGCGGTGCGCGGAGCGATCAGCTTGCCGTCCGGACCACAGGCGGCGAGCGCCGCCGTCTCGGACGCCGAGGGCACGCCCATCAGCGCGATCACCCGGTCGGAGGTGGTCAGCGTCCGGCCGGCGGCGGCCTCGAGTGTCTTCTGCGGCACCAGCACCAGCGGCAGGCCGAGGGCGGTGGCAGCGGCGGTGATGCCCGGCTCGCCGCCCTTCACGGCGGGCGTGGCCAGCGCCCCGACGGCGTCGCGCGCGATCCCGGCGCGGGCGAGGGCCGCATCGAGGGCGGCGACGACCTCGGCGGCGGAGACGCCCTTGCGGCTGCCGATGCCGGCGACGATCACGCGGTGTCCCCGGCGGATGTCGGGTTCACCGGCTTCGTCCACGTCCACTGGGTCACCGGCATCGCGGCGCGCCAGCCGGTCATCCCGCCGACCGGGGACGCGCGCGCCACCTGCAGGCGGACGAGATCGCCGCCGTGGGCCGCGTAGCGCGCGGCGAGCACGGCCTCGGTCTCCAGCGTCACGGCGTTGACGACGAGCCGGCCGCCCGGCTTCAGGGCGGCCATCGCTGACTCGAGCACGCCCGGATCGGTGGCGCCGCCGCCGACGAACACGGCGTCGGGGGCCGGCAGGCCGGCGAGCGCCGCCGGCGCCTCGCCCTCGACGAGGCGGAGGCCCGGCACGCCGAGGGCGTCGGCATTGCGGCGGATGCGGCCGGCGCGGTCGGACCGCGCCTCGACCGCGATGGCGGCGAGCGAGGCGTCGGCCAGCATCCACTCGATGGCGACGGAACCCGAGCCGGCACCGACGTCCCACAGGAGCTCGCCGCGGCGCGGGGCGAGGGCGGAGAGCGTCAGCGCCCGGATCTCGCGCTTCGTCAGCTGGCCGTCGCTCTCGAAGAGCGCGTCCGGCAGGCCGGGCGCCCTCGGCAGGACAGCGCCGCCTCCGTTCGCCACCTCGATCGCGACGACGTTGAGGTCGTCGGCGTCGTCGAGGGCGAAGCCGGCGGCCGTCGCAGAACGGACGCGCTCGCGCGGGCCGCCGATGGCTTCGAGAACGGTGAGGCGGGAAGGGCCGAACCCGAGGGCGGTGAGGAGCGCGGCCACCGCGGCCGGGCCCGCGCCGTCGGAGGTGAGCACGAGCAGGCGCGATCCGGGGTGGAGGTGCGGGCGCACGGCGGCGACCGGCCTGCCGTGGGCGGAGAGCGTCACCACGTCCTGCAGCGCCCAGCCCAGCCGCGCCGCGGCGAGGCTGAAGGCGGAGGGCGCCGGCAGCACGCTCGTTTCCGCCGCCGGCACGTGGCGGGCGAGGGTCGCGCCGACCCCGAAACACATCGGGTCGCCCGAGGCGAGCACGCAGACGCGGCGGCCGCGCTCGGCGACGACGGCGGCACACGCCGCGTCGAAGGGGCTCGGCCACGGCCGCGCCGCGCCACGGATCAGCGCGCCCGCGAGCTCCAGATGCCGCCGCCCGCCGAACACCACCTCGGCGGCCTCGATCGCCGCGCGGGCGGCGGGCGAGAGGCCGTCGGCGCCATCCTCGCCGATGCCGACGATGGACAGCCAGCGTCCCGGCCGGGCAGTGTCGGCCGGGACGACGGCCGTCGGAGAATCTGCGAGTTCCCGGGCGCCATCGACCGCCATCAGCTGCCGCTCAGGTCCGACCGCCGACATGACGACGCGCCTCCTCATTCTCGGCGGCACCACCGAGGCCCGCCGGCTCGCCGAGCGCCTCGCCGGCCGCGCCGACCTCGCGGTGACCCTGTCGCTCGCCGGCCGCACGCTCGATCCGGTGAAACAGCCCGTGCCGGTGCGCACCGGCGGCTTCGGCGGCGTCGTGGGCCTCGCCGATCACCTCCGCCAGAATGCCGTGGACGGGCTCGTCGACGCCACCCATCCCTTCGCCGCCCAGATGTCGCGCCACGCCGCTGCGGCGGCGGCTGCCGCCGGCGTTCCGCTCCTCGCGATCCGCCGCCCCGCGTGGGAGCCGGTCGAGGGTGATCGCTGGCTGGAGGTGGAGAGCGTCGCCGCGGCGGCGGACGCCCTCGGGCCGGAGCCGCGCCGCGCCTTCCTCGCCCTCGGCCGGCAGGAACTCGCGCCCTTCGAGGCGGCCCCGCAGCACGCCTATCTGATCCGCAGCGTCGATCCGGTCGAGCCGCCGCTCGCCGTGCCCGAGGCCGCCTACGTCACCGCCCGCGGGCCGTTCACCGCCGAAGACGACGTGCGGCTGCTGACGGAGCACCGCATCGACGTGGTGGTGTCGAAGAACGCCGGCGGCGAGGCGAGCTACGCCAAGATCGCCGCGGCCAGACACATCGGCCTGCCGGTGCTCATGGTGCGCCGGCCGGCCGTGCCCGAGGTGCCGGCGGTCGCCACCGTCGAGGAGGCGGTCGCGTGGGTCGATCATCTCGCCGCCTCGCGGGAGAAGCGCGGGGTGTAGACGAGCGGCGGCAGGCCCGGCCGCTCGACGAGGCGCGTCTCGGCGCTGCCGACGAGCACGAGGGTCGCCATGTCGGCGCGGGCAGGGTCGGCCGCGGCGATCGTCGACACTTCGATGCGTTCGTCCGCACGCGACACGGCGCGGCCGAACACCACCGGCGTCGCCGCCGGCAGGTGCGCGCGGAGGCGCTCCAGCGCAGCGCCGAGCTGCCAGGGGCGAGCCTTCGAGACGGGGTTGTAGAGGGCGATGACGAAGCCGGCCGTCGCCGCCGCGTCGAGCCGGGCCTCGACGAGGCTCCAGGGCTTCAGGTTGTCGGAGAGGTTGATCGCGCAGAAATCGTGGCCGAGGGGCGCGCCGAGGCGGGCGGCGACCGCCAGCATCGCCGTGACGCCCGGCACCACCACGAGATCGACCGCGCGGAAGGCCTCCGGCCCCGCCTCGACCGCCTCGCACACGGCCGCCGCCATGGCGAAGACGCCGGGATCGCCCCCGGAGACGAGGGCGACGCTGCGGCCGGCCGTGGCCTCGGCAAGGGCCGCCTCGGCGCGGGCGCGTTCCTCGCGGTTGTCGGAGGGGACGCGCCGCTGGCCGTCCCGCGCCGGAACGCGGTCGAGATAGGGGCCGTAGCCATAGAGCGCCTCGGCCTCCGCGAGAACGGCGCTCGCCTGCGGCGTCACGAGGTCCGCCGCGCCGGGGCCGATGCCGACGACGGCGAGCCGACCGGCGGGCGCCGCGCTCATGTCCGCCCCGTCCAGCCGGGCACCAGCACCAGCGAGAAGTAGGGCGCCTTGTCGTCGGGCTTGTCGGCGAGCCGCACCACGGCCCCCGTCGCCATCGTGCCCCGCTCCACATAGACGGCGCGATCGAGAAGGCCGGCGGCGGCCAGCGCCAGCCGCACCTTCGGCAGGTTCCGGCCGAGCTTCATGATCACCGCCGCGTCCGCCCCGGCGAGGCGGCGTGCGAGCTCGTCCTCGGGCAGCGTGCCGGGCAGCACGGTGAGCACGTCGTCGCCCTGGGTGATCGGCACGCCGGCGAGCGACCAGCAGCCCGACATCGCCGTGACGCCGGCCACCACCTCGGTCGGGAAGCGGTGGGCGAGGCGCACGTGGATGTGCATGTAGGACCCGTAGAACAGCGGGTCGCCCTCGCTCAGCACGGCGACCGAGCGACCCGCCGCGAGGTGTTCCGCCACCGCTGCGGCGCTCTGCTCGTAGAAGCGGTCGATCGCCTCGCGGTAGGCGGCGTCCGCCTTCGGGATCTCGGTGGTGACCGGGTAGAGGAGGGGCAGTTCCACGACACCCGGCCGCAGGTGCGCGAGGGCGCAGCCGCGGGCGTTCGAGCTGTTGCCCGCCTTGGCGAACCAGGCGACGACGTCCGCCGCGGCGAGCACGCGCGCCGCCTTCAGCGTCATCAGTTCCGGATCCCCCGGGCCGACCCCGACCCCCCAGAGGCGGCCGGGCGCGGCTTCCGTCGCGACCGTCTGTGGCTGCCCGGTCTCGGCTTCTCCGCTCTCCCCCGTCATCCGCGCGATCCTCAGAGGCCCGGCCGGGCGAGGGCGTTGACGGCGGCCGCCGTCATGGCGCTGCCGCCGAGCCGTCCGCGCACGACGATCCACGGCACGCCGGCCGGATGGGCTTCCAGTGCCTCCTTCGATTCGGCCGCGCCGACGAAGCCGACCGGGATGCCGAGGATGCAGGCCGGCCGCGGCGCCCCGGCGTCGAGCTTTTCCAGCAGCCGGAACAGTGCCGTCGGGGCGTTGCCGATCGCCACCACCGCGCCTTCGAGGTGCTCGTCCCAGAGCTCGAGGGCGGCGGCGGAGCGCGTGGTGCCGAGGTCCGCGGCGAGGGCCGGCGTGCGGGGATCGTTGAGGGTGCAGAGGACGGTATTGTCCGCCGGCAGGCGAGCCCGGGTGACGCCACGCGCCACCATCTCCGCGTCGCAGAGGATCGGTGCGCCGGCCTCGAGCGCCGCCCGCCCCGCCGCCACCGCCCCCGGCGAGAAGGCGATCGCCGCAGCCGCCTCGACGGAGCCGCAGGCGTGGATCATCCGGACGGCGACGTCCGCCTCCTCCTCGGAGAAGGCGGCAAGGTCCGCCTCGGCGCGGATGATGGCGAAGGAACGCTCGTAGATGCCGGCGCCGTCACGGACGTAGTCGTAGCGGGGAGCGGTCATCGCACCATGCCCCTCGCCCGCCGGAAAAGCCTGCCTCGCCGCACCGCCGCACTCCCCGCCGGGCGCGCCGCGCCCTCTCGTCCGAAGCCCGTTGTCTCCGCCGCCGCACCGCGCCGGTCAAGTGCGGATGATGCGGCGGGACGGCGGTGCCTCAGAACTCGACACCCTCCTGCGCCTTCACGCCCGCGGCGAAGTGGTGCTTCGTCGCCGCCATCTCGGTGACGCAGTCGGCGGCGGCGATCAGCTCCGGCTTGGCGTTGCGGCCGGTGACGACGACGTGCAGGTCGGCTCGGCGGCCGGCGAGCCTGGCCACCACGGCCGCGAGCGGCAGGTAGTCGTAGCGCAGCGCGATGTTGAGCTCGTCGAGAACGACGAGACCGAAGGACGGGTCGTCGAGGAAGGCCTCGGCCTGCGCCCACGCCTTTTCCGCTGCGGCGATGTCGCGGGCAAGGTCCTGGGTCTCCCAGGTGAAGCCCTCGCCCATCGAGCGCCACACCACCTGGTCGCCGAAGGCTTCGAGCGCCCGCCGCTCGCCCGAATCCCACGCGCCCTTGATGAACTGCACCACGGCGACGCGCCGGCCGCGCCCGAGCATGCGCAGCGCGAGGCCGAAGGCTGCGGTGGATTTCCCCTTGCCGGGGCCGGTGGTGACGACGAGGAGGCCCTTCTCGATCGTCTTCCCCGCCACCTCGGCGTCCTGCACCGCCTTGCGCTTCTCCGCCTTCGCCTTGTGGCGGGCGGCGGTCTCATCGTCGATGGAATGCGGCGTCATTAACCAGGGGTCTCCAGATTTGTCATGCTCAGCTGCATTATTTTTATGCAATGCAAGTAACTTATCGGGAATTGCGTAATATCTGAGTGACTCGCGCAGAGCCGCATGATCACGCTCCGTCACGAACGAGTGAAACCCGAGAGCTGATCCAATTTGGACGCTCTCGCCGCAGCGTCATGCCGCATAATGATCTGCCGGCCGTCCGGGTAGTCGCTCCGGTTGCTCGATTCACGTCCTGCATCCGGAGGCGCTACGAAGGCGCGACGGCAGCGCGGCCCCTGCGTCACGAAGAGGTGCGTCATGCGTTTCCTGCCTTCCCTCGCCATCATCGCCGCCACTGCACTCGGCGTCGTGGTGTTCGTGCCCGTCGCGCAGGCGGCGAAGCCCGGACCTGCCACCACGGCCGTTCCCGACGGCGCCGTCACAGAGCCATCCCCGACGATCGTGTGGGCCCGGGTCGGCGGCGCCACGCAGTACCAGCTCGAAGCCTACGACAAGAAGGACAAGAAGCTGTTCTCCAAGAAGTTTACCCCGGCAGACGGCAATTGCACGAGCCGCCCGTTCTGCCGCGTGCCGTCGCCGAAGGCGTTTCCGACGGGTCCGAACAAGTGGCGCGTTCGTGCCGGCAACGCCGATGGATGGGGCCCTTGGAGCAGCTGGGCGGCGTTCTGGGTGGGAGGGCCGGTGGTCTTCGAAGGCGCCGTTACCAACCATTCGATCGTCGCTGGCGCCCAGACGGTCACCTCCATCGAGGTCGACTTGCCCGGGCCGGGGGCCGCGAACGTCACCTCGACGGGGCTGATGAGCTGCACGCGTGCGAATTCGGATGGCTCCATCGACGTTTCCACCGTGGTCACCGACAACCCCGACGATGGAGCGACGGGAGTCCGCCCCGGCATCCTCACGACATGGGTCACGATCAATCAGAACCAGCGGATCACCTTGCCCCAGGCGACGGGCCGGGTCTTCAGCGTAGCGGAAGGTGGCAATAAGACATTCTACTGGCGTTCCAATGGCGTCGCCTTCAACGCCGCGAACGACAGCTGCACGATCTACGCGGCGGTCCTCACCGTGGAATACTTCCCGTGGCAGGGCCAGCCGGTGCCACTCCCGCCAGCGGGTCCCTCATCGTCGGCCACGACTGCCGGAAGCTCGCTCGGACGCTGAATGCCGTCGGCAGATTTTCAGCCGGCCGTCTTCATTGACGGCCGGCCTTTGCGTCCTGTACCAAATTCTCGACGGTCCTTCCCTGTTCGGAAGGTGAAAAGGGAACGCGGTGCGGGGGCTCCCCCAAATCCGCGGCTGCCCCCGCAACTGTGAGCGGCGAGCCCGCGTCGAAGGCCACTGGAACCGTCGGTTCTGGGAAGGCGGCGCCGGGCGGTGACCCGTGAGCCAGGAGACCTGCCGTCGTGACCTTGCACTCGGACGGCCGCCGGTGGGGCGGCCCGGAGGAAACCATGACCGACCTGACCGCCGCCCGGCCGCAAGCCCGCTCCGAGGCTCTCGTCGCCGCCGCGATCGCCTTCGCGATCGGCGCCTTCCTGATCTTCGGCGTGGGCTTCGCCCATTCCGACGCGCTGCACAACGCCGCGCACGACACCCGGCACACGCTCGCCTTCCCCTGCCACTGAGCGTGCCATGCTCGGACGCATTCTGGCGGTCGGCCTCGTGGCCGGCCTCGCCGTGGGGCTTGCGATCGCGGTCCTGCAGCACTTCACCGTCACACCCCTGATCCTCCACGCGGAGAGTTTCGAGGGCGGCGCCGAGGCGCACGGCCATTCGGGCGTCCTGCACGACTTCGGTGATGCGAAGCTCATCCTCGCCCACTCCGGCGCCGATCACGCCGACGGGGCCGAGGAGGGCTGGGCGCCCGGCGACGGCCTCGAGCGCACGCTCTTCACCGGCCTCGCGACGCTCCTCGCCGGCGCCGGCTTCGCGCTGATGCTGACGGCCGCGATGGTGGCCGCGGGCGAGACGATCACCGAGCGCACGGGCCTTGCCTGGGGCGCCGCGGCCTTCGTCGCCGTTGGGCTCGCCCCGGCCTTCGGCCTCGCCCCGGAGCTGCCGGCCTCCGCTGCGGCCGGGCTCGACGCCCGCCAGGCGTGGTGGCTCGCCACGGCCTTCCTCACCGCCGCCGCCCTGTTCCTGTTCCTGAAGGTCGACCGGCCGTGGGCGAAGCCGCTCGCGGTGGTGCTCGCCTTCGCCCCCCAGATCGTCGGGGCGCCGCAGCCGGCCGAGTTCACCAGCACGGTGCCGGCCGAGTTGCAGGGCGAGTTCGCCGCCCGCTCGATCGTCCTCACGGGTCTTCTCTGGCTCGCCATCGGCTGGGCCGTCGGGGCCCTGTGGCCGCGGCTCGCCGGGAGGGCGGCGCGCTGACGGCGCTCACCGGGGCGGCGGCACCCGTCCCCGGCGGCATCGCCGTCGCGGACGAGAGGGAGCGAGGACGGCCGGCGCCGACCACGGTGTTCGTCTGCGTCTCCTGTCGCCGCCCGGTCGAAGGCGCGGCCGCCGGCGAGCCGGCCTACGAGGAGCCCGGGCGGGGCCTCGCGGCGGCGCTCGCCGACCGGCTCGCCGGCGACCCCGCCCTCGCCGTGGTGCCGGTCGAGTGCCTCGCCGTCTGCAAGCGGCCCTGCACCGTCACCTTCGTCGCCGAGGGCAAGTGGACCTACGTCCTCGGTGACCTCGAGGCCGCCGAGCACCTCGGCGACCTCGCCGCCGCCGCCCGCGCCTATGCGGCGAGCGAGACCGGCATCGTTCGGTGGGCCGACCGGCCCCCCTGTTTCCGCAAGGGCGTCGTGGCGCGCGTGCCGCCCACCGCCTTCAGACCCGAAAGGGCCGCGACATGAGCAATTCCCCGCCGGCGAACCTCGCAAAGGTGCCGTGCACGATCGTCACCGGCTTCCTCGGGGCCGGCAAGACGACGCTGATCCGCCACGTGCTCGAGAGCGCCAACGGCCGCCGCCTCGCCGTCATCGTCAACGAGTTCGGCGACCTCGGCGTCGACGGGGCCATCCTGAAGGGCTGCGGCATCGAGAGCTGCCCGGAGGAGAACATCGTCGAGCTCGCCAACGGCTGCCTCTGCTGCACCGTGGCCGACGACTTCGTGCCGGCCCTCGACGCCATCCTCGCCCGTGCCCCGACCGTCGACCACATCCTCATCGAGACCTCGGGCCTCGCCCTGCCGAAGCCGCTCGTGCAGGCCTTCAACTGGCCGGCGATCAAGAGCCGCGTCACCGTCGACGGCGTCGTCGCGGTGGTCGACGGGGCGGCGCTCTCGGAGGGGCGGATGGCGATGGACGAGGCGGCCCTCGCCCGCCAGCGAGCGAGCGACCCGTCCCTCGACCACGACGACCCGATCGAGGAGGTGTTCGAGGACCAGGTCGCCTGCGCCGACCTCGTGGTGCTGACGAAGACCGACCTCGTCGACGCCGGCGGCCTCGCCCGGGCGCGCGAGACGGTGACGGCGGCCCTGCCGCGGGCCGTGACGGTGGTGCCGGCGGCGCTCGGCCGGGTCGACGTCGACGCCCTCCTCGGCCTCGGCGTCGGCACGGAGGCCGACATCGAGGCGCGCCGCACCCACCACGACGGCGAGCTCGACCACGACCACGACGACTTCGACACCATCGTCGTCGAGGTCGGCGAGGCGGCCTCGCCGGCTGCGCTCGCCGCCCGGGTGGAGGCGGCCGCCGCGGTGGAGGGCGTGCTCCGCGTGAAGGGCTTCGCGGCGGTCGCCGGCAAGCCGATGCGGCTCCTCGTGCAGGCCGTCGGCCCGCGCGTCGGCCACCACTTCGAGCGGCCGTGGGGACAGGGCGAGGCGCGGGCGAGCCGCCTCGTCGTCATCGGCCTCAAGGGCTTCGACCGTGCGGCCGTGGAGGCGGCGCTCGCGGGGTAGGGCCGCGCGCCGGCCTCTGCGGCCGGACCGCACGGAGACGGCGCGCGCGAGGAGGACGGACCGGGCGATGCACATCCTGGCGACCACGTCCGCGAGCCTCGACGACCGCGCCGAGCCCGTCGACCTCGGCCAGGCCCCGGGCGACGTCGCCGTTCTCTCCTTCACCGACAGCGACCTCGCCGCCGTCGCCGCCGCCTGGCGGGCGACGGCGGGATGGGGTGTGTCGGATCCGATCCCGTCGCGGGGGACAGGTGCAGACCTTCCACCAGAGTGCGACGCGAACCCTCCCCCCTCGCGGGGGAGGGGGGGCGGGGGGGCGCCCCCGCCGCGGTCGCGACGGCGGACGGCGTGCTCCTGGCCGGCAGCATCGATGGCGAGCCGAACACAGGCGCCGAGGCCGCCGCTCCCCCCCTCCCTTCCCTCCCCCGCGAGGGGGGAGGATCACCCCAAGCTGACGTCGCCGCTGGCACAGCCGGCAGTGATTGCGGGGCCACAGCGGCCGAACTCACCCTCCGCCTCGCGTCGCTGCGCGATCTCCGCCACCCGATGTCGGTGGACCTCTGGCTGGAGCGGGTCGCCGCCTCGGCGCGGGTCGTCGTCGTGCGGCTGCTCGGTGGCCTCGACTGGTGGCGCTACGGCGCCGAGCGCCTCGTGGCCCTGGCGGCCGAGCGGGCGCGAGCCGGCGGCCCGCCGCTGACGCTCGCCGTGCTCCCCGGCGATGACCGCGATGACCCGCGCCTCGCCGAGTTCTCCACCCTGCCGCCCGAGCAACTGGCGATGTTGCTCGCCTACTTCCGCGAGGGCGGCGCGGACAACCTGCGAAACTTCGCCCGTCAGCTGAGGGGGCTGGCGGCGCAGCCGCCGGCGGACGGCGGCCTCATTCCGCCCGCCGTCCCGATCCCGCGAGCCACCGCCTGGCTGCCTGAGCGCGGGGCGGTTCCGCTCGACGACCTCCTCGCGGCGCTGCCGGCCGGCCGGCCGGTCGTGCCGGTGATCTTCTACCGCTCGATGCTGCTTGCCGACGATCTCGCGCCGGTGACGGCGCTGTGCGGGGCGCTCGCGGAGCGGGGGCTCGCCGCGGCGCCGCTCGCCGTCGCGAGCCTCAAGGAACCGGGCTCGAAGGCCTTCGTCGCCGAGGCTCTCGGACGGCTCGCCCCGGCGGCGATCGTCACCGCCACGGCGTTCGCCGCCGGCGAGCCGGGCGAGCCGACCGTGCTCGACGCCCCCGGCGTGCCGGTGCTGCAGGCGATCGTTGCCACCACCCGGCGCGGTGCCTGGAGCGAAGGCCGGCGCGGCCTCGCCGCCGCCGACATGGCGATGCACGTGGTGCTGCCGGAGCTCGACGGCCGCATCCTCTCCGGTGCGCTCTCCTTCAAGGACACGGCGCCGCCGGACCCGGAGTTCGGCTTCACCGCCCTCGTCAACCGCGCCGAGGCGAGCCGTGTCGCCGCGGTGGCCGACCGCGTCGCCGCCCTCGTCCGCCTGCAGCGGACGCCGCCGGCGGAGCGCCGCCTCGCGATCCTCCTGCCCGACTATCCCGGCCCCGCCGGCCGCGCCGGCTACGCCGTCGGCCTCGACGTGCCGGAAAGCACCGTGGCGCTGCTCGCGGACCTCGCCTCGGCCGGGTGGCGCATCGCGGGCGTTCCGGCGGACGGCACGGCGCTGATGCGGGGGCTGACGGACGGCGCTAAACCCACTACCCCGCCGCTCGCGCGTGACGAATTTGAAGGGCACAACGCGAACCCTCCCCCCTCGCGGGGGAGGGCAGGGAGGGGGGGGGCCCGCCGCGGGCTCGACGGCAGACATCCCGCTCGGGGTCCGCTGCACCGACGCCGAGACAGACACAAGCGCCGAGTTTGCCGCTCCCCCCCTCCCTGCCCTCCCCCGCGAGGGGGGAGGGTTTGCGCCGAGTTGGGAGGGAAGAGGTGCCTCCCTCCCCCTCGCCACCTACCGTACTCTGTTCGCCGCGCTCCCGGCCGCCGTCCGCGAGGCCGTCACGGCCGCGTGGGGCGATCCGGCAGACGATGCGGATGTCGCGGGCGGCGCCTTCCGGTTTCGGGCGCGGACCTTCGGTGCCGTCACCGTCGCGTTGCCGCCGGACCGGGGGCGGACGGCGGACCGGCGGGCCGACTACCACGACCCGACGCTGCCGCCGCGGCACGGGCTCGTCGCCTTCGGGCTGTGGCTGCAGCACGCGCTCGACGTCCATGCCGTCGTCCACATGGGCGCCCACGGCACCTTCGAGTGGCTGCCGGGCAAGGCGGTGGCGCTGACGGAGGCCTGTTTCCCGGAGGTCGTGCTCGGGGCGCTGCCGGTGGTCTACCCGTTCATCGTCACGAACCCTGGCGAGGCGGCGCAGGCGAAGCGGCGGATCGCCGCCGTCACCCTCGGCCACCTGCCGCCGCCGTTCGTCTCCGGCGCCCTCGACGGGCCGCTCGCCGACCTCGAGCGGCTGATCGACGAATATGCGAGCGCGGACGGCCTCGACACGCGCCGGCGCGACCGCCTTGCCGCCCTCATCCTGGAAGAGGCCGAGCGCACCGGCCTTGCCCGCGACGCCGGCGCGAGCGCGGACGAGGGGGCCGACGCGGCCCTCGCCCGCATCGACGCCTGGCTCTGCGACGTCAAGGAGATGGCGCTGAAGGACGGGCTCCACGTCCTCGGCCGGGCGGCTGCGGACGAGCCGCCGGAGCGGGCGGCGAGCGCCGCGGCCGAGCGGGCCGGCCTCCGCGCCGCCCTCGACGGCCGCCGCGTCGCCGCCGGCCCCGCCGGGGCGCCGTCGCGCGGCCGCGCCGACGTGCTGCCGACTGGCCGCAACCTCTACACCGCCGACCCGCGCACCTTGCCGACGCCGACCGCCGTCGAGCTCGGCCGCCGCGCCGCCGAGGAGGTGGTGCGGCTCTACTTGCAGGAACACGGCGACTGGCCGACGGCGGTGGTGCTCGACCTGTGGGGCTCGGCGACCCTGCGCACCGGCGGCGAGGAGATCGCCCAGGCCCTCGCCCTCCTCGGCTGCCGGCCGGTGTGGGAGCGGGCGAGCGGCCGCGTCACCGGGATCGAGGTGCTGCCGACGGCGGTGCTCGGCCGGCCACGCGTCGACGTGACGTGCCGCATCTCCGGCCTCTTCCGCGACCTCTTTCCGACGCAGATCGCCCTTCTCGACGCGGCCGTGCAGGCGGTCGCGGCGCGCGAGGAGGACGACGGCGAGAACCCGCTCGCCGCCCGCCGCCGGGCCGCGCCCGCCGATCCGCTCGCCCGCGTCTACGGCACGGCGCCGGGGGTCTACGGCTCGGGGATCGACGAGACGCTCACCTTCGGCGACTGGGACGACCGCGCCGACCTCGGCCGCGCCTACCTCGCGGCGGCGAGCCACGCCTTCTTCGGAGAGGGGGAGGGGACTGCTGCTTCGGCCGCAACGCCTGATCAGGATTCGAACCTAAACCCT
>JAESFK010000051.1_pt1 | contig 159234 bp, 135 predicted proteins | sample 9269391 | NCBI WGS metagenome assembly JAESFK01 (sample SAMN14506231, study PRJNA617097) | algae metagenome | isolation source: Drouetiella hepatica UHER 2000/2452 and co-occurring heterotrophs from... | place: Slovakia: Slovak Paradise National Park, Hrabusice, Kosice Region | collected... | reverse complement strand
TGAACAAAATAAACCCATTTTTTTTTTTGTATGTGTCGCGCTTCGCGCGACACTTCCAAAAAACTATTGCAGGTCAATTAATTTATGATCTTTAGGTTTCTGGTATGGCTGTCACCAGTTTGCTTAGGACATTTTTGGTGGGGCGCGAAGCGCCCCACCAAAAATGTCCCCGCCCTAACCGCCTTTGCAGTTGCTATGCGTAAGTTTGTGGTGGCATAGGATTTTGTGGCAGATGTAGCGGATAATACACTTGGGTATTTTTGAGCTATCCTGTTTATCCGCTGACTTTCATCACGCTGTTCAATCTTTCATTCGACTAATGATTAAAACCGCATGGGTTTTTCCTGGACAAGGCTCTCAAGCGATCGGCATGGGAGCCGACTTGGGCGAGATATCCCTGGCTCAGGCGAGGTTTGACCAGGCAGAGCAGATTTTGGGCTGGTCTGTGCCGCAGATTTGCCAAAGCCCTGAAGATAAGGTTTCTGGGACTCTGTATACGCAGCCCTGCCTCTATACGATCGAAGCAATCTTGGTAGACCTGATGCGCAATCGCGGCGAACAGCCCGATCTACTAGCAGGTCATAGCCTGGGTGAGTATGTAGCGCTCTATGCGGCGGGTGTATTTGATTTTGCGGCGGGCTTGCAGCTAGTCAAGCGACGAGCTGAGCTAATGGCTGCGGCATCAGAGGGCGGCATGGCGGCGCTGATGGGGTTCGATCGCGATCAGCTAGAGGCAGCCATTGCTGAAACCGCAAATGTGGTGATGGCAAATGATAACAGCGCGGCTCAGGTTGTGATTTCGGGAACGCTGGAAGCGGTAGATGCCGTCATTGCTCAGGTCAAGTGTAAGCGGGCGCTGAAGCTGAACGTCAGCGGTGCTTTTCACTCGCCTTTAATGGCAGATGCGGCGGTAGAATTTCAGAAAGTGCTGGATCAAGTGGAGTTTCATTCGGCATCCGTCCCCGTTTTATCTAACGTGGAGCCAACGGCGGCGATCGCACCCGATGTTTTGAAGGATCGTCTGAGCCAACAAATGACTGGCTCGGTGCGGTGGCGAGAAATTTCGCTGAATTTACCTGCGATCGGCATTGAGCGCGTGATTGAGATTGGCCCTGGGAAAGTGCTAACTGGGCTGATCAAACGCACTTGCCCTGAGCTGCGGCTAGAAAATGTCGGCAGTTTGGCAGATTTATCTCTGGTTTCTCCCAGTTCTGATGTCGCTTGAGCGCTAGGCAAATGTCTCTCACCTCTCTGCCCACTTCTCAACCCCAACGCCAGCGCGAGCCAGGGATTAGCCTTGCTCTTTACCATCTATTCAAATGGGCGGTCGTGAGTCCGGTTTTACATACCTATTTGCGGGGGCGGATTTACGGAGTAGAGCGGGTGCCGCGTCAGGGGCCAGTAGTAGTGGTGGTCAACCATGCCAGCGATTTTGACCCGCTGATCGTCTCTAATTGCGTCGGTCGTCCGGTGTCTTACATGGCAAAAGAGGAGCTGTTTCAGGTACCTGTGTTGAGTCAGGCAATTCGGCTGTATGGCGCATACCCCGTGAAGCGAGGGGCAGCCGATCGCAGTGCCATCCGGGCTGCCCTGCATCAGCTTGAGAACGGCTGGGCGGTGGGCGTTTTTCTTGAGGGCACCCGCACTGTCGATGCGCGCATCCCTGATCCTAAGCTGGGAGCAGCACTGATTGCGGCTAAAGCTCAGGTGCCGCTGCTGCCCGTCAGCCTGTGGGGGACAGAAGCAATTTTTGCTGGATCAAAGCTGCCTCGTCCAGTGCCCGTCACGGTTAGGATCGGGGAGATTATCGCTCCACCCCGTTCGACTAATCGACTGGAGCTAGAGACTGTGACTCAGCAATGCGCGATCGCCATTCACGACCTGCATGATTTAGGACGATAGGAATTTATCCAGTTCAACGCTGCAAATTTTCGCTTTACCGAGAAAACGGATGTCAGATTCACAGGCTGATTCACAAGCTGATTCACAGGCTAATTCACAAAATAAGCCAGAACCCGATTCACAGCCCACCCTGCGAACCGAATTGGCGGCAATGGTGGATGAAGCCGAGTGGGAATGGCTGATGCCCCATGCGCAGCGAGATGCGATCGTCCTTGTGGCTCCAGATCTGGATTTACCTGACGTGGGCGAAGCGTTGACTTGCGACAATACTGCGATCGTGCAGCGTTGGATTAGTGAACAGCTTCTACAGAAGCCTTCGCCAGAGCAGTTGATTACCTGGGCAGGCGATCGGACTCGGCGCTTCAAGGCGCTAATCGTGCAGCCTTACGTACTGGTACAGGATTTGACAGCCTAATTTGTTTTCACGAAAGTCATAGCAACCGCCAAGGCGGTTGGGACGGGGACATTTTGGGTGGGGCGCTTCGCGCCCCACCCAAAATGTCTTAAGCAAACTTGCGAGAGCTATATCTATCGTTCATCCCATTCGGCAGCCGCATCGGCGACTGCCTGATCAACCGACTTTTCCCCCAGCATTGAGGCTTGCAGATTGTCGTAGACGATCTTTTGCAGCTCCTTAATGTCTTTGACGTTGGGCACTAGCACCTCAGCATCCTGCATTTGCTTGGCGCTGATCGATCGCGCCTGATCTAGCGGTGGAGCCGTAGCGGCGATGCCCGTGAAATAGGGATCTTGTAGCGCTTGGGTTGTGGAGGGCAAGACATTTGCGGCTTTGGCGAACGTGAGCTGATTGGCGTTGTTGGTGACAAATAGGGCAAACTTTAGCGCCATGTCGGGCTGGTCGGTGTTGCGCGGAATCGCCAGATTCATTACAGCAACGCTTTTTTTGTTCGTGCTGCCAGAAATTTGGGCGGTCGCTGCCGAGACTTTGCCGATCGCCGGGGCATTGGTGTCGATTGTCTTCAAAAACTGCGCTCCGGTAGACAGCATTGCCGTCTCTCCAGATTGGTATAGCTCGATCGCCCTACGGTGTCCCTGAGTCAAAACCTCTTTGGGCAGCAGGTTTTGCTTGTACAAATCAGTCCAGTATTGAAAGACGGCTTTGCCCTCTGGCGTGTTGAAGGCGGCTTTGCCTTGAGGATTCAGCAATTGCGCCCCCATCTGCACAAAAGATTGCAGCGCCTCGCCGGAGTCTTCGGCAACAAAGGTGGTGAAAAAGGCATACTTGCCCGTTTTTTCTTTCACCTGTTTCGCTGCTTGAGCCAACTCCTCATAGGTGAGAGGCGGCTTGGCGATGCCCGATCGTTTTAGCAAGTCCTGGTTGTAGATGGTGACGCTCGTGGAAAGATACCAGGGAATGCCGAAGCTTTTGCCGTCTAGGGTGTTGGCTTGCCAAATTTTGGGCAGGTATTGAGCGCGATCGCCCTCTGGAATCTTGCTATCGAGATCTAACCAGGCGTTGCGACCTGCAAGCTGGGCTGCAAAATCTGGGTTGAGGTTGACGACATCGGGAGCGGTGCCTGCGGAAACTGCCGTCAAGATTTTGCTCTGCATATCGCCCCAGGGCACGTCTACCCATTTCACCGTGGTGCCCGGATTTTCTTTCTCAAATTCGGCGATCAGGGCATTGAAGTAGTCAGTGAACTGCGGCTGAAGCTGCATCGTCCAAAACTCAACTTCGCCCCCAGACTTAGCGCTTGAGCTAGAGGCTTGTCCCGTGCTTGGGGTGGGGCTACAGCTGGCGATCGCCCAACTCAAAAACAGTCCTAGCAGGGCGAAGATGCCAATGTTTTTCCAAGTTTTCACTTTCATCGGTTACGCAACACCTCTACAATTTCCGATTCGATAGATCTCTTGCAGATTAGAGTCTTTGGATTAGGTTTGTTAGGGGCATAGCCCTCAATTAATCTAATGAGCAAGAGGTTCAATCTATCTACTCTAGGCTAATCTGGTCACTATCAAGCTAGGAGCCGTGAAGATAGGAGACGCTATGGTTCAGTCACCTCCTCAGATGCTTACCGTTGACGAGTTTATCTTGCGTTATGGCGATGGGGCTTATGAGCTAATTGATGGAGAACTCATTGAAATGGAGCCAACAGGGCCGCATGAAGAGATAGCAGCTTTTGTGGGGCGGAAGCTGAATGTGGAGATCGATCGCCAGAATGCTCCTTATCTCATTCCCCATCGCTGCTTGGTGCGATTGCTGGGAACAGAGACGGCGTTTCGTCCAGATGTGATTGTGCTGGATCAGGCTCGACTGGCGAATGAGCCGCTGTGGCAGCAGGAACCAGTGATCACATTGGGAAGTTCTATCAAGCTGGTAGCTGAGGTGGTCAGCACCAATTGGCAAAATGACTATGCCCGTAAGGTCGAGGACTATGCTCTTTTAGGAATTCCTGAATATTGGATTATTGATTATCTGGGGATTGGCGGCAGAGAATATATTGGCAAGCCCAAACAGCCGACGATTACGATTTGTAGTCTGGTGGAGGACGAGTATCGGAAGCGGCTATTTCGAGGGGATGAGGTTTTGGTTTCCTCTGTTTTTCCAGAGCTGCGATCGACGGCTCAAGAGATTTTTGCGTCGATGCATTAACGGGTGAGGGCGGCTGTTGCAGCTCAGAGCTTGAAGGGTGGAGCAATGGACTCGACGTTCCGAGTTCTGAGGGGGGCGATCAGAGCAAAAAGGTTGAAGCTTCGAGTGAAAAGGCTGAAGTTTTGAGTAGAAAGGTCGAAGCGTCGTGTTCTGAACTCCGTGCTTGGAGCAGAAAGGGCAAAGCTTCGAGTGAAAAGGTCGAAACTCCAAGTAAAAAGGTCGGAAAGTAGTGTTCTGGGCTTTAGGAGTGGGGTAGAAGGGGCTGGATGAGCGTTAAGTTGCCAGTGTAGAGAAATTACGTTAGTGTGGCGGCAAGTTGGGATATCGGGAGTTTTGGGGTGCTGCACCTCGATCGCTCCATTGCTCTCCTTTGCTTCTGGTTGTGTCTCCGGGCTACCTATGTTTACCTTTGACCTGAGCCAACAGAATTTTGAATTGCGCTATAGCGATCGCAGCCGTCGGCTTTCTACGCCAGAGCTAGTGGATTGGATTGAGCAGTGTGAGCAAAACTATTACTCTGGGCGACCCAAAGATGGCTATGGACGCGATCGGGATGTGCCGGAGGCTCTGGTGAAGCTGGGGCGATCGCTCTATCGCTGGTTGGATGGGGATGAAGGGTGGCTGAGGGCAGCTTTGGCGACGGGAGTGCCAATGCCGATCGCCTTTCAGCTCAATTACAGCCTGGAGGTGCAGGGGCTAAACCCGGAAACCGATCGGATTGCTTTGGGGCTGGCGCATTTGCCGTGGGAACTGCTGCATGATGGCGCGGGGTTTTTGCTGCCGCAGCGGATGACTCTGCCGCCGCCTCGGATTGTGCAGCAGCGATCGGGAATTTGTGAGGCGGCGAATCGACCGCTGCATCTGCTGCTGATGGCGACTTCGCCGGAGAAGATTCAGCCTGTGCTGAGCTATGAGCAAGAAGAGGCAAATATTGTAGCGGCGACGGAAAATCAGCCGTTGCTGCTGGTGGTGGAAGAGAGCGGCTCGGTGGCGGAGCTGGCGAATTTGGTGAAGTTCTATGCCGACGGCTATTTTGATGTGTTTCATCTGACGGGGCATGGGTTGATTTTTACTCAGGCAGACTATGGCGGGCTGGCAAGCTCGATGCAGCCGCCGCGATCGATCGCTGAAAATACGCCTTGCTTCATTACCGAAGATGAGTTGGGCAATGCGGCGCTGACGACGGTGCCAGATTTGGTGCGGGCGTTTGGGGAGCGGATGCCTCGGATGATTTTTCTGTCGGGGTGCCATACGGGAGAGGTGCCCGATCGGGGGAGCGTGCCTTCGATGGCGCAGGCGCTGGTGCAGGCGGGGGCGCAGATGGTGTTGGGCTGGGCGCGTCCTGTGCTGGATAAGACGGCAATTGCAGCGGCTCAGGCGCTTTATGCTGAGCTGGCGGCGGGAAGCTCGGTGGAGCAGGCGCTAAAGGCGGCAGTGGCGGAGATGATTCGGCAGAAGTGCCCCGACTGGCATTTGCTGCGGGTATATCGGGATTCGCGTGAGTTGAAGCAGCTTGTGACGCCGATGGGTACGCCGAAGCGGGAGCGGCTGGGGCGAAATCTGCCGGAGCAAGATTTTCTGGACGCGCAGGATCAGGTGAAGGTGGCGGGGGCGTTTGCGTTTGTGGGGCGGCGGCGACCGCTGCAACGCTGCCTCCAGGTGATGAAGCCGACGAGCCAACAGGTGGGCGTGTTCATTCAAGGTATGGGGGGCTTAGGGAAAAGCACGCTGGCGGCGCGGCTGTGTCGGCGGGTGCAGGCGCAGCGATCGGGGATGCAGCGGGTGGTGCTAGTGGGGGTGGTGAATGAGGCAACGCTGCTGCAAAAGCTGTCGATCGCCTATGAGCAGTTTCCTGAGATTCCGGAGATCTTGAATCAGCCGAAGCTATCGCTGAAAGGTCGGCTTCAGAACTTTATTGAGAAGGCGGAAGAGCTGGATCGGCCGCTGCTGCTGGTGCTGGATGATTTTGAGCAGAATATTCCAGCGACGGCGATAGAAGATCGCACCCTTCGCCCTATTACCCCAGCAGCGGAGGTGTTGACGGCACTCTGTAGCGCCCTGGCGGCAATGCAGCAGCGGATCAGCGCCATGAGCCGGGTAATAGTCACCTGTCGCTATGCCTGTCCGTTTCCGGCGGGGCTGCATCTGGAGCGGCTGGAGCGGATGAACTCTGCCGACGTGAACAAGAAATGTCGGCTGTTGCCGGACTATGGTGAGCTGCGGCGGCATCCGCTGTATCCGCGAGTGCTGAAGATTGCGGACGGCAACCCGCGTTTGCTGGAGTGGCTGCTGAAGCTGCTGCCAGAGACAGCGGGGATGGCGGAGATCGATCGCGAGGCAATTCTCAGCCGACTGGAGGCAGAAGAACAGAAGTTCCGGGAGGCTATTTTGGCAGAAAAACTGCTGGAGAGCCTGACGGTGGCAGAGCGGCAGTTTTTGGTGAAGCTGAGCGTGTTTCACCTGCCCGTGACGCGAGAGATGGTGGCGGCAGTGGTGCCAGAACTCCAGCCGATTGACCGCACCCTGGCGCTGAGTCTGCTGGAATCTGCCACTAGCCCGACGGAGCCGGAGTATCGCGTGACTGGCATTTTGGCACCGCTGCTGAGGGTGGGGCAGCGGGATGGACTGAATGGGCTAACGGAGGCAGAGTGGCAGACGACCCAACGGCAGGCGGCTCAGATCGCGTATTGGGTCTGGTGGGATGAGACAGAAGGCTCGACGGAAGAGCGGTGTCTAGAGATGGTGCGGCTGGCGCTTGCCGGGGGAGAGGCAGAAATTGCCGTGAAGGTGGGAGATGAGGTTGCCACGAACTGGGTGAACAATTCCCGCTTTGTGGAGGCACTGGATCTGTGCCAACAAATCCTCGATAAAATGCCTAACAATCATCGAATTTTGCGAGGAATTGCTCGTGCGGAAGTGGTTTTAGGCAACGTGGAGTCTGCCAATAGTCACTATACTCAAGCCTTAAACCACTGCCCCGATGATGACCTCGCAGGGAAGTCCAGCATTTTGTTTAACCATGCAACTCTGATCGCGGATCAGGGAGATATCGATCGCGCCCTCAATCTCTGGCAGCAATCGCTGGAAATCTACGTGCGCATTGGCAATGTGCAAGGCAAAGCTGTTACGCTGCACCAAATGGCAGGGGTGATCGCCCAGCAGGGAGATATCGATCGCGCCCTCAATCTCTGGCAGCAATCGCTGGAGATTGACGAGCGCATTGGCGATGTGAAAGGCAAAGCTGTCACGCTGCACCAAATGGCAGGGGTGATCGCCCAGCAGGGAGATATCGATCGCGCCCTCAATCTCTGGCAGCAATCGCTGGAAATCAAAGAGCGCATTGGCAATGTGAAAGGCAAAGCCGCCACGCTGGCGAATATGGGGGCTAATGCTTATCGACAGGGAGATACTGAACGAGCCATAGAATTGCTCAAGCAATCTGCTCAGGCGTTAGGACAGGTCAGAGCCTATGGAGATCTGGTGACAGCGATAAACAACTTGGATGCAATTACCGAAAAAGGAAACCTAATCTATCTTGTCCAAGCTGTTTGGCTCTGCACCAAAGTTCAAGCACCTTTGCAGCAATCGATTAGCATCTTGACGAATTTATACAACGCTGTGCCCCAAGGCGATGAGCTAGAGGCATTGCTGGCTGCCTTTGCCCTATTCCTCTGCAATCAACGAGGGCAAGGTCATCCGCAGATTGAGCAGCTCCAAGAGCTGAGCTTCAAGCTGCTATCCAGTGCGGCAGGTGCCCAAGGAATTGAAACCCAGGAAGCGCTTGAGCTTTGGTTTACCCAGCAGCAGCTCAACGATCCGGCAATCTTTTTGCCCCGGCTAAATCAACGGCTAGAGGCGATGATTGGCGACCATTGGGCATTCGACCCCAGCCCCTTGCGAGGCGCTACTGAATAACCCATCAGCTTGGTTGATCCTCCCTAACCCTCCTTAAAAAGGAGGGAACCGAACCAAGAGCGCTTAAAGTTTTAACTTGTTTGTTCAAAGTCTCTCTTTTGTTAGCGAAGCCTTCCCGAAGGGTAGGGGGATTTAGGAGGATCGCCAATCCTTGAGTCCGAGAGATGGAGTGGCGATCGCCTTACTCTGACCCCAAAGCTGCGATCGCGATACTCAAAGCTACGTCCGCCCACCTCAATGCTTCACTCGCGATACTCAAAGCTGCGTCTGCCCACCGCAGAGCTACGATCGCGATACTCAAAGCTACGTCCGCCTACCTCAGAGTTACGTCTGCCCACCTCAGAGTTACGCTCACCCACCTCAAAGCTACGTTCACGATACTCAAAGCTTCGCTCACCCACCTCAATGCTACGTCCGCCCACCTCAGAGCTATGTTCGCGATACTCCAAGCTACGTTCGCCATACTCCCGACAAAACTGACTAACCTCAGAAGGGCGATCGCCTCCTATTCTTCTACTCTCGGACGCTGCATTAGGCTAATCACCTCGTCGGGATTGCGGGTGGGCATCAACCGCGACCAATCTCTCACCTCCGTAATTCGAGCCACATGCATCAGATGGATAATTTTCTTCACCCAAGCAGGCGCACCAATCAAAATCATCTGATTCGATCGCTTTTCAGAACGCGATAAGTGATCTAGGACAGCGGCGATCGGGCTTTCATCCCCAGGAGGCGGCAAATTCTCTAATCCTTGCGGGTTTTCAAAGTCAGTCATAACCGTTATGTACTTGTTTGCGTACATTATCTTATCAGATCGTACGTGTTCACGTACATTTACATCCTTACAACCCTCTGACACGATGAGGGAATGTCTGAAAAGCCTCAAACGTTCTGCATTCGCCCCCCAACCCCCCAATTCTGGGGGGCTTTTAAGCCAGTCTTTGTTCAAAGTCCCCCAGAATTGGGGGATTTAGGGGGCGGTTCGGGTAGTGATTGGCACTTTTCAGACATCCTCTGAAGGGCATGGGAAAAGCAGGAAAAGCGCTTAGACTGGTGCTTGAGAAACATGGAATCAGTCAAAATCGGCTGGCAGTCACAATGGGGCTTGCCCGATCTACTGTCAACCAATGGTTTCACGAAATCACCGATCCGTCAGCAGAATCCGTGACTCAAATTGTCGCTGCCCTAGAAACCCTCAACGAAGCTGCCGCCAAAGAATTCATCGCCCTCTATCTGGGACGCATCGCCCAAGACACAGAGACAGACAACGAGCCACAGCCATGACTCTCCCACCCTCCTACCGCCAAGCCGTCCTTAATTGTTTACACGATCGCCTCGATACCATTCACAGTTTCGGCGTTCGTTCCCTGGCGCTATTTGGCTCCGTTGCCCGCGATGAGGCGACCGAAACCAGCGATCTCGATTTCTTGGTGGAGTTTGAGGGTGCTGCCACCTTCGACCGCTACATGGATCTGAAGTTTTTCCTAGAAGACCTATTTGAAAAACCTGTTGATTTGGTGACAAAGCGATCGCTCAAACCGCAGATTCAGCAGGCAGTCTTGCACGAGGCAATTGATGTCACGTAACCTTGCCCTCTACTGTGACGACATTCTCACCAGCATCAACAAAATCGGTCTACCGCCAACATGACACCAGAAACCTTCATTGCAGATGAACGTACCCTTGATGCCGTTGCTTATAACCTGCAAATTATTGGCGAAGCCGTCAAAAATATTCCTGAACAGCTGCGCGATCGCCATCCTCAAATCGAATGGCGCAAAATTGCTGGATTGCGAGACATCCTTGCCCATGCCTACTTTGCCATTAACGATGAAAGCCATTGACGATGAAATTATCTGGGATATCGTCCAAACTAAATTAACGGAACTGCGAGATTGCATCACCGCCCTCAAAGCTGACCTTTGATCCGCTAGATATAGGGTCATCCCACAATTCAGTCACCCTGCAATTTAGCAACGCCGAGCAGAAATGATCCGTTTCTTTACAGCTCTGTTATCGTAATAGCGGCATTTGATTTTGGGAACTCTGAATACAGAGACTTTGCAGCTTGGCCCCAAATATAGGGGAACCAAACGGCATTTCCCGCTACAGTTAGGGGCAGAGGAGTAATTACCACTTAAGCTTTGTATCCTAATTGAAGAGTTGCAAGACACTGCAATTAGATTAATGAGGCATTGAGTTAATCAGCGTGCGTCAACGCGATCGAAGATTAATTAAATGCTCCACCTGAGTTTATTTAGATTAGGTATGCTGAGTGAAGCTCCTGTCAAATTGCGATCGCAGTCTCCCCAATCAGCCGCCCTCTTTTGTATTCATTCCATCTCTCTTGAGTTAACGGACAAACACCGTGGTTAGCCTCAAAAACGTATTCTCGAAAAAACCGAAGGGAATTGGTGTTGAATTGACTCCCGATCGAGTCAACATTGCCCGCTTGAAGAAAAAGGGGCAGGGTTTTCAAGTGACGACGCTCGCCTCTGCCGAAGTGCCGGAAGGCGTTTTTCAGGAAGGGCAGATTGTTGACTCTGGGGCGATGGCAGAGATCATTCAGTCGATCTTGGTTGAGAGCAAGCTGAAGGTGAAACACGCCGCCACCGCCATTCCCAGCGGTCGAGACACCGTGACCCGCATTATTCCGGTTCCTGCCGAATTGGACGATCGGGAGCTACGGGAAATGGTGTTGAACCAGGAAGCAGGCCTATACCTTCCCTTCCCCCGCGAGGAAGCAGACGTAGACTATCAAAAGCTCGGCTTCTTTGTCGATGAAGATGGCATTGAAAAAGTGCAGGTCTTACTGGTTGCTACCCGCAAAGAAGTCACCGACACCTATCTAGAAACCTTTCGTCAGGCAGGGCTGCTGGTTGATATTCTGGAAATTAGCAGCTTCTCGCTGATTCGCACCATTCGGCAGCAGTTGCGGCAGTTCACGCCTCAAGAAGCCGCCGCGATCGTTGATATTGAGTTTGAAAATACCGAAATTTCCATTGTGGTGGATGGCGTACCGCAGTTCTCTCGCACAGTGCCCATCGGCACTTATCAGGTGCAAAACGCGCTCAGCCGATCGATGAATCTACCGCCCTCTCGCAACACCGATCTTTTGCAGGGCATGACCGTTCCCATCACCCCCATGGACAGCATGGGGGTGATGCCCAAGATGGGCGGCACCAATCCGGGGGCAGCCGCCATGCTGCGGGTGTTGGGAGAACTCGCTGACGAGCTGCGGCGATCGATCGATTTCTACCACAACCAAGGCGAAAACATGGAAGTAGCGCAGCTTTTGCTGGCGGGGCCAGGAGGGGCGATCGGTCAACTCGACGAATTTTTCTCGCAGCGATTGAGCTTGCCCGCCAGCCAGGTTGATCCCGTCTCAGCCCTGTCCTTAGAAGTTGGTCAGGAGCTGACTCCCGTGCAGCGAGTTGGGTTAGGCGTGGTGTTAGGCTTAGGCTTACGGGAGGCTTGGTAATATGTATGGATTAGATGTTAATTTCCTCAACGATCGGGCACAGCGTCAGACTGAAGCAGGTCTCAAAAGTACGGCTGTCAAAGACGATCCAAGACCTTACTACATCGGGGGTGGCGTCGCGCTGGCATTGCTGGCGGCAGTAGGAGGAGCCTGGTTTTTGCTGAACGGGCAAAATGCAGAGCTAGAGAAGCGACAAGCCGAGCTGGATGGTCAGCTCGTGGCGCTGCAAGCTCAGCTAGGAGAAGTGCAAAATGTGAGTCAGCAGGTTAGCCAAATTGAGTCGGAGAATCAGGCGTTAGCGACCGTGTTCGACCAAATTAAGCCCTGGTCTGCCGTGCTGCAAGATGTCCGCGATCGCGTACCCAACGGCATTCAGCTAGACAAGATTGAGCAATTGGCTCCGACGGTTGACCCTGCTGCGGCTGCTGCTCCAGCCCCGTCACCTAGCCCTAGCGCCAGCCCCGAAGCGAGTCCAGCAGCAGGCGCTCCGGCTACTGTGCCTGTGGAGACAGTTCCGACCTCTCAGCCTCGAATTAGTCTTTCGGGTAAAGCGCGATCGTTTAACGATGTCAATGATTTTCTGCTAACTTTGCAGCAATCGCCGTTTTTGAAGGGCGAAGATCTAAAGATTGTTCAATCTGAGCTGATTGATAATCCAACTCAGGTGGAATTCACCGGACAGTCTGCCAGCGGCGAGATTACAGTTGAGTTACCTAAAGTGGTGGAGTATACGATCGAGGGTGATTTCAGCGACATGACCGCGTCTGAGCTGCTGCAAGACCTAGAGCGAACTTTGTCAGTGGGGTTGGCAGCCAGAATTCAGGCACTTCGGGATAGAGGAGTTCTTAAACCATGACTGCAAGCGGAGATTTTATTCCCACTGGGGAAGGCAATTCGGAGGGGTCTACTTACCCTAAGCTATTTGGAATTACATTAACCCCCACGATCATCGGTGTTTTGATCGGGCTGTTGGGAGCACTAGGAGCCTTCTTGCTCTGGAGCAACTTCGTACAGCCAACGCTAGATAAAAATCAGCAGCTCAAGCAGGAAATTGCCGATAAGGAGCAGCAGCTCTTGGCGCAGCAGGAAACTCAGAAGCGGATCGAAGAGGCGCGGATCAGGCTTCAGGAAGCCAAGCAGCTTCAAGCTGATGTTTTGGGTTTGTTTGCTTCTGAGCAGAGCGTTAGCACCCTGCTGCTGGATGTGAATGAGCGGGTCAATGCCGTCAATGCGGGCATTCAAGACCCGGCAAAGCGGGCGACCCTCTCCAAGTTTGCAATTAACAGCGAAAAGTCTGGCATCATCACAGATGGCTCGTTGGGCACTGCGGTTAACAATCGGCTTCGGAGAGATGTCTACCAGGTTGAGTTGAAGGGTTCTTTTCCGCAGACCGCATCGATTATTCGTAACATTGAGCGGTTGCAGCCCCTGCTAATCATCAGCGAATTCAATTCAGACTCTCCAGAGCACAAGCTGGTCTTGGACAATCAGGGTAGGCTGATTCCTGCCAATCAGCCGGATACAAGCATCACAACTTCTTTCCGTATGGATGCGCTAGTGCCCGTGAAGAATGATAATGCTGCTGCTCCCTCCAGCCCTGCCCCTGCGACACCTTAGAGATTGATCTTAGGACTTACGCAAGCCCTCTAGCTGTAGTGCATTTTTGTTGTGTGTGGCGGGCTGCGCCCGCCACACACAACAAAAATGCGTAAGTCCTAGATCTTAGAGATTGACCTTAATGATGTGAGTCGTTGCGTGCCTCTGCCGCGCAACGACTCACGCTTGCACAAACCTTCATGCAAAGAGTTTCACCCCATCCGTAGGCGAGAGCCTCGCGGGTTAAGGATTTTTGTGGGTTACGGGCTAGGATTTTCGCTTTCTAAGCCTCCTAATGTTGATTTCGGAGGTTAACGATCGTCTTCCAACCTGGAATGTGTAGCATTTTTTGGAGAAAGCGATACCATTAAAGGCTAAATAACTTAGAATTGCGCTAGGAATAGCGTTCAAATGATTATATCTGTGTTTAGTACGCTACATATATCTTAAAGTAGACGATCGCATAGATTTACATCTGTTTGAGATTAATTCAATTAGAGTTGCTTAGCTTAACTATTTGAATCGGTTGGATTGGGAACTTCAGGAACTTTTTTAAGGAGGAGTGAACCGTGGAACGGCATCTCGGAATTGGTGGTTTCATCGGCGGTGTAGCGATCTTGGCGATCGCAGCTCAGCCTGCAGGTGCTGCCGCAACTCAAATTACTAACGTGCAGGTTGCCTCCAGCGAGGGCAAGGTAAATGTGACGCTGCAAACTGGGGCGGGCGATCGTCCGCAGGTGTTCACCGTCAAGCGGGGTAACGCCCTGGTTGCAGACATTGTCAATGCTCAGCTGAAGCTGCCTCAGGGCAGCTTCTCGCAAGACAACCCCGCCCCCGGTATTAGTTCGGTCACAGTCGCTCAGCTTGACACCAACAGCGTTCGTGTTACCGTCAGCGGCGGCAGCGATGCCCCTTCAGCTCAGGTGAATCGGGGAGGCAGCGGCATTGTTTTGAGCGTTAGCCCTAGTGGGGCGATCGCTCAAGCTCAGCCCCAGACTGAACCCTCTCAGGCGGCTCCCGATGAAGCTCCGGCTGAAACCCCGGCTGAAATTCCGGCTGAAACCCCTGCCCCTGTGATTCCTCAAGCGCCTGGAAACATCCTGATACCCAATCCAGGTGTCACGATCGACGGGGTACCTGTGCTGTCTCCCACAAACACCTACATTCCTCCTATTCAGAGCCGAGCCGTGCCACCGCCACTAGGCGATATTGCATTCTCCAACGTCGATGTTTCTACACCAACGATCGATCTTGGCTCAAACGAGGTCGTGCCCCGATTGGTGCTGCGAGATGCGCCTGCTAGAGATGTCCTATCGCTGCTGGCACGGGCGGCTGGGCTAAATATTGCCTACATTGATGGCAACGGCGATCCCACCAGCACACCGCCTATTCCAGGAGCAGAAGCCTCCACAGACGGTGCAGCAGGCGTTAAGGTGTCGTTGGACATTGAGAATGAGCCAGTTGCCAGCGTTTTTAACTATGTTCTGCGAATTACAGGGCTAGAGGCTAATCGCTCTGGACGGACAATTTTTGTGGGGCCGCGTTTGCCAAACTCTGCCCGTCAAGTCATCTCCCGGACGCTTCGCCTGAACCAAGTGCCCGTGCAATCCGCAGTTTCTTTTCTGGTCGGTTTAGGAGCGGAAACAGCAGTCAGCAGCGAACGATTGGTGACAACCGTGACCGCAACTCCCATCACAACCGATGAAGGAATCGTTGCTCAAGATGCTTCTGGGCAAGCCGCTCAAGCGCGCCAAACCCAGCAGAGTACAGAATCCACTATTAACGTGCAGCGTGTTGACTTCCAGGACTCTACCCCGATTCTCAGAGGCTTGCAGGTGGTGGGGGATGCGCGGACTAACGCCGTCACTCTGATTGGTAATCCTAAGGCAGTTGAGGTCGCTATTTCTCAGCTGGCACAGCTGGATATTCGTCGTCGTCAAGTTGCCATCAACGTTCGGGTGATTGATGTCAACCTTCTAGGAACCGATCGCGCTTCCACCAGCTTCTCTTTTGGAATTGGCAACAACCGAGTGGCTAGCGGCAATGGCGTGGGAGTCGTCAACTTCGGTGACAGTACACCCGCTAATACGGGGCTAGATGCGGGTTCAATTGGCAGCGCTGTTTTAGGGGGTGTGGCTCAGCCTGGTAACTTCGAGTTTGTCAACAAGTTCTTGGCGCAGTTGCAAATCGCAGTTACGACAGGCAACGCCAAAATCCTGACTGATCCGACGCTTGTGGTTCAGGAAGGACAGCAAGCCGAGGTGCAGCTCACACAAGATGTTGTAACTAACCTTGAAGTTGAAACTGAAGGAACTGGTGACGAGCGTACCCAAACGGTCACGGTAGAAAGAACGCCCGCAGGATTAATTCTTCAGGTGCAGGTCGATCGCATTGACGACAATGGTTTTGTGGCGCTGTCCGTAGCTCCTGCAATTTCGTCACCCGCCACGACGCAAACCATCAACATTCAAGGGGTCGATCAGGTGATTACGCTCCTGGCTATCCGGCGGGTTTCTTCAGGGCAGATTCGGGTGCGAGATGGCCAAACCCTGATTCTGTCTGGGATTATTCAGGATAGCGATCGTGCAGAAGTCACCAAAATTCCAATTCTGGGAGATATTCCGCTTCTAGGCGCGTTGTTTAGACGCACGGCACGGACAAACACCCGTCAAGAGGTGATTGTCGTCCTCACACCTCAAATTCTGGATGACTCTGACAACTCATCCTTTGGCTATCGCTACACGCCCTCGTCAGAAGCCCAACAGCTTTTGCAGCGACCGCGTTAAGCATCGTGGATTAAATAACCTGTAGAACCGATCTGCTGTCAGGGCTTAGTCAGGGCTTGGCAATGCTAAGCCCTGACCCCAAGAATTACATCTTGTTAAATCCATGTTCTTAGGGCGATCGAAAACAGCCTGGATCAGGAATATCTACCTACGAGATTTGCCCTAAATCTAGCTAAGTTGATAAGAATTTCCTAAAAAATGCCTGAAATCCACATAAATTAAAGGTTTCGGCGATCCATAACCCTGATCTTGTGCTTAGAATAAAACATTGAAAAATACGAGTGTGCAAGGCTTTCAGCCATTTTAGTTGCGGCTCAGCGCTGAATTGATTGAATACCGCTTAAACACGCCTCGGAAATTCCTGGATCGATCTCAGTTAATGATCGAAAAATGAACTCTACTGTGAACATTGATAAGGAGATACCCGTGAACAAAGGTGAATTGGTGGATAAGGTTGCTGAGAAAGCAAGTGTGACCAAAAAACAGGCAGACGCGGTTCTGACAGCGGCGATCGATGCCATTATGGAAGCTGTTTCCGGCGGCGATAAAGTCACGCTGGTGGGCTTTGGCTCTTTTGAACCCCGTGAGCGCAAGGCGCGTGAAGGGCGCAACCCCAAAACTGGAGAAGCCATGGAAATTCCGGCTACCAAGGTGCCTGCGTTCTCAGCAGGCAAACTGTTCAAAGAAATGGTGGCTCCCAAATAGCCGCTACGTGCAGTCGTTTCAAGCACATGGGGGAAATTTAGCCTGGGCGGCATCGCTGACAGGCGGTTTTCCTCATGAAATTTTAGATTTCTCTGCCAGCATTAGTCCGCTAGGGGTGCCCGCTTCTGCGATCGCCGCTATTCAAGATCATCTGGGCAATTTAGGGCATTACCCTGATCCAGACTATGGTGAACTCTGTCAGGCGCTGGCAGAAGCTCACCACTTGCCACCCAACTGGATTTTGCCTGGAAACGGCTCTGCTGAGCTGCTAACCTGGGCAAGCCGCGAATTAGCTGAGCTAAGCGCCACTTATCTAGTTACTCCTGCCTTTGGCGATTATTTGCGATCGCTGAAGGCATTTTCTGCAAATGTGATTTCTTGCCCCATGGCAATAGAGGATCATTTGCAGGAGAGGGTAGATAAGGCGAATGGCTCAGACCCGTCGTGGAGTAACGCGATCGCCCCCCCTCTGCCGCCTGTCTTAGGAGCGGCGGGTCTGTTGCTAAACAACCCTCACAATCCCACAGGCAAGCTGTTTTCGGTGGAGGCGATTTTGCCCTTGCTCGATCGGTTTGCTTTGGTGGTGCTAGACGAAGCCTTCATGGATTTCTTGGTACCTGAGCAGCAGCAAAGCTTAATCGATCGCATCCTGGAATATCCCAATCTGGTGATTCTGCGATCGCTAACAAAGTTCTATAGTCTTGCTGGGTTACGTTTGGGCTACGCGATCGCCCATCCCGATCGGCTAAAGCGCTGGCGGCAGTGGCGTGATCCTTGGTCAGTCAACGTGCTGGCGGCAGCGGCGGGTGTGGCTAGCTTGCGAGACACAGAGTTTCAGCACAGAACCTGGAACTGGCTAGCAGCAGCGCGATTGTCCCTCTTCAACGGACTTGCAGCCTTGCCGGGACTGACTCCCATTCCCAGCGTCGCCAACTATTTTTTAGTGCATTCCGAGCAATCGACTGTAGCGCTACAGCAGCAGTTGCTAAAAACTAGCCAAATCTTGATTCGCGACTGTATGAGCTTTCCTGAATTGGGCGATCGGTTCTTTCGAGTGGCGGTTAGGACGATCGAGCAGAATCAGCAATTGTTGGAGGGTCTTGGGAGATCGCAAATTCGGTAGACCTTAAGGAGTAGGGATTTTTTGTTGCGTGGGCTTTGCCCACGCAACAAAAAAGTCTTATACAAACACCACTACCCGAAAATTCTTTGTAGATTGAGCCAGTGAAGGGCAATGGCATAATGTAGCTGTCGTCAGTTTGCTTACGTCCTAACTGCCTTGGCGGTTGCCATACCATTAGCCAACACGCTTAGTCAACACGCATCGCCCCAATCCGCTTTTGATGACCTCCTCGCATTCTCAAACATCCGAAAGTTCGCTGGATACTGCCTCAGACCGCTGGCAATTCTGGATCGATCGCGGGGGCACTTTTACCGATATCGTGGCACAGCGCCCAGATGGCAAGCTGGTGATTCACAAACTCCTGTCGGAAAATCCCGATCGCTATGCCGATGCGCCGCTGCAAGGCATCCGGGATTTGCTGGGGGTTGCGGCAGATACGCCGATCCCGTCTGAGCAAATTTCTGTGGTCAAAATGGGGACGACCGTTGCCACGAATGCTCTGTTAGAGCGCAAGGGCGATCGCACGGTTCTTGTCATCACTCAGGGTCTTCGGGACGCTCTGCGGATTGGCTACCAAAATCGCCCCAACATTTTTGCCCGACAGATCGTTCTGCCAGAAATGCTGTACGAGCACGTGATTGAGGCAGAGGAACGCTATAGCGCTCAGGGCGAAGAGTTGCAGGCTCTGGCGGCAGCGCCCTTACTCAAGGCTTTGCAAGCCGCTTACCAGGCGGGAATCCGGAGCTGCGCGATCGTCCTTCTGCATGGCTACCGTTACACCAGCCATGAAAAAGAGGTGATGGCGATCGCCCAGCAAGTTGGGTTTACTCAGATTTCCGTTTCTCATCAGGTCAGCCCTTTGATGAAGCTGATTAGCCGGGGCGATACGACGGTCGTAGATGCTTACCTGTCGCCGATTTTGCGCCGCTATGTCGATCGGATTGCGGCTGAGTTGCAGGGAGGAGGAGAGCGATCGCCCAAACTCATGTTTATGCAATCCAACGGCGGTCTTACCGATGCTCAGCTTTTCCAGGGCAAAGACAGCATTTTGTCGGGACCAGCAGGAGGCATTGTCGGCGCAGTGCAGACCAGCCTCAGAGCCGGATTTGATCACATCATTGGCTTTGATATGGGCGGTACCTCAACAGATGTATCGCACTTCAACGGAGCCTACGAGCGCACTTTTGAAACCGAGGTGGCGGGCGTGCGGATACGTGCCCCCATGATGGCAATTCATACGGTGGCGGCGGGAGGTGGCTCTCTGCTTAGCTTTGATGGCGCCCGCTACCGAGTGGGGCCAGAGTCTGCTGGGGCGCATCCCGGCCCTGCCTGCTATCGCAAGGGCGGTCGGCTTGCCGTTACAGACTGCAATGTAATGGTAGGCAAATTGCAGCCAGAGTTTTTCCCACAGGTGTTTGGAGCCGAGGGCAACCTGCCGCTGGATGCAGAGGTCGTGCGCCAGAAATTTGCTGAGCTAGCGATCGCCATTTCCCAAACGATCCAGGAGCCGCGATCGCCAGAGCAGGTTGCTGAAGGATTTCTGGCGATCGCCATCGACAAAATGGCAAATGCCATCAAAAAAATCTCGGTGCAGCGCGGCTACGATGTCACGGAGTATACGCTGTGCTGCTTTGGCGGTGCAGGGGGACAGCACGCCTGTTTGATTGCTGAGGCGTTAGGCATGAAGCAAATCTTTCTGCATGCTTACGCAGGTGTACTGTCGGCATACGGCATAGGCTTGGCGGATCTCAGCACCATTCGCGAACGGGCGATCGAATCTCAACTTTCCCAATCTCTATTGCCTCAGCTTCAGGAAGTTCTGGCAGAACTAACGGCAGCAGGCGTGACCGAGATTCGGCAGCAGGGCGAGACTCAGATTGAGACATTGCCCAAAGCCCATCTCCGCTATGAGGGCACAGATTCGGCGCTGATAGTGGATTTTGGCGATTTAGCGGCAATGGAAGCGCAATTTGAGCAAATCTATCGCCAGCGCTACGGCTTTGCTATGGAGGGCAAAGCGCTGATAGTTGAGGCAGTTTCAGTGGAAGTGATCGGCAAAACCGCTGTGCCTGAAGAGCCTGACATCTCAGCCGATCGCCCTCAGCCCCTCGCTCCCGTCGCCACGGTGCCGATGTACAGCAAAGGGCAATGGCACGAAACCGCCGTTTTTCTGCGGGAAGATCTGAGATTGGGCGATCGCATCTCTAGTCCAGCGCTGATCATTGAGCCGACAGGCACGAACGTGATTGAGCCAGGTTGGGAGGCGGAATTAGTTGAGAAGGGTTTGGTTTTGAGGCAGATTCAGAAGCCAGGAGTCGGGAGCCAGAAGGAAATTTTGGAGGTTCACAAAGCCGATCCGGTGCTGTTGGAGATCTTTAATAATTTGTTTCGGGCGATCGCTGAAGAAATGGGGGTGACGCTGCAAAACACGAGCGCTTCCGTCAATATTAAGGAGCGGCTAGATTTCTCTTGCGCCCTCTTCAATCAACAGGGCGAACTAATTGCCAACGCGCCCCATATTCCGGTTCACCTTGGCTCTATGAGCGAGAGTGTTGCCAGCCTCATTGCCAGCAAAAGTGCCAGCAAAAGTGCCAGCAGCGGGTTGAAACCGGGCGATGTCTATATGCTCAACAATCCCTACAGCGGTGGTACGCATCTACCCGATATCACGGTGATTACCCCGGTATTTCTGGCGGCAGATACTCCGCTGTTCTACGTCGCCTCGCGCGGACACCATGCAGATATCGGCGGCATTACTCCCGGATCTATGCCGCCCTACAGCACGACCATCGCTCAAGAGGGCATCCTGATTGACCATTTCCAGCTCGTCGATCGCGGTCACTTTTGCGAAACTGCATTGGTGGAGCTGCTTTCCTCCGGCGAGTACCCCGTCCGTAACCTGACGCAAAACCTCGCCGACCTGCAAGCCCAGATTGCGGCAAATGCGCGCGGCGCTCAGGAACTACGGCATATGGTGGATCACTACGGTTTAGCCACCGTGCAAGCCTATATGCAGCACGTGCAGGATAATGCCGAAGAGTCGGTGCGCCGAGTAATTCGCGTTTTGGAAGACGGCAGCTTTACCTACGGCATGGATGACGGCAGCCAAATTCAGGTGGCGATCGCCATCAATTCCCAGAACCGCTCTGCCCGCATTGACTTCACAGGCACCTCGCCGCAGCAGCCCAACAACTTCAACGCGCCCCTCGCCATTTGCAAAGCCGTGGTGCTGTATGTGTTTCGCACGTTGGTGGAAGACGACATTCCCCTGAATGCCGGATGCCTGAAGCCATTGGAGATTATCGTTCCAGAGGGCTGTATGCTCAATCCCCAGTACCCGGCAGCGGTCGTTGCCGGAAATGTGGAGACTTCTCAAGCGATCGCCAATGCCCTCTACGGTGCTTTGGGCGTACTGGCGGCGGGGCAAGGCACCATGAACAACTTCACCTTTGGTAACGCCCAGTATCAATACTATGAAACTATTTGCGGTGGCTCAGGAGCAGGTGAAACCTTCAACGGCACCGATGCCATACAAACCCACATGACCAACTCCCGCCTCACCGATCCAGAAATCCTGGAATGGCGCTTTCCGGTCTTGCTCGAAAGTTTTGCCATTCGCCCCCACAGCGGCGGCAAAGGACTATATTCTGGCGGCAATGGCGTAATTCGCCGCATTCGATTCCGGCAACCCATGACCGCCACAATTTTGTCAGGACATCGCCTAGTTCCGCCCTTTGGTCTGCAAGGCGGCGAACCGGGAGCGGTGGGGCGGAACTATCTAGAGCGAAATGGGGCGATCGAGCCTCTGGGCGGCAAGGCTGAAGTTCAGATGCAGGCAGGCGATGTGTTTGGGATTGAAACACCGGGGGGTGGAGGCTTTGGTAGAAGGAGCCAGGAGTAGAGGAGTCAGGAGTCAGTATTTATCAAATTTGATATTTGCTTTCCCACTCTTCAACTTCTGGCTCCTGGCTCCTGCCTCCCTACTCCCAAATCCAGCATCAAATTTACAAAAACAACCAAAATGCTCTATGGTGTTAAACCATGTGTGGTCTTTGGTGAAATTGTGGGGAGGATTTGACATCTAGCGTATGGTAGATAGTCATCAACGGGTGTTAGGAGGAGTGTCAAGCTGGGTGCAGCGACTAAGAGGAAGTCAGGCTACGATCGCTTCAGGGCGGCGACTTCGCTCTGTGTTTCTGCTGGGGTTAGGGATGGCGATCGCCCTTACGGCACGCTTTCCACAGATTGCTTGGGCTGAGGTGTCGTCTCGTTCAGCCGCGCCCACCGCAGAGATTAGAGGCGTTTGGCTGACCAATGTCGATAGCGAGGTGCTGTTTTCCAAAGACAACCTGCGGGACGGCTTACGGCGGCTAGAGCGGCTGAACTTTAACACGATCTACCCCACAATCTGGAATGGTGGTCATACGCTTTATCCCAGTGAAGTGGCAGAGGCGGCAAGCGGGCAAAAAGTTGATCCTGATCCCGCCTTTGAGAAGCGCGATATGCTCGAAGAGGCTGTAAGCCTTGCCCATGGTCGCGACTTGGCGGTCATTCCCTGGTTTGAGTTTGGGCTGATGGCTCCTGCGGAGTCAGAGCTGGTTCGCCTTCATCCAGATTGGGTGGCTGCTCGAAAGGATGGCAGCAAAATCTTCAACGTTCATGGTTCAGACACCTCAGTTTGGCTGAGTCCAGCGCATCCGCAGGTACAGCAATTTTTGGCTGATCTGGTGACAGAAGTGGTCACTAAGTATGATGTAGACGGCATCCAGTTTGATGACCACCTAGGAATGCCTGCAGTAGTCGGCTACGATGCTTACACCGTACAGCTTTATAAGCAAGAGCATCAGGGTAAAGCTCCGCCCACCAATCCTCAAGATCCGGAGTGGATGAAATGGAGGGCTAGCAAGCTTTCTGACCTGATGGTGAAGATTTATACGGCGGTTAAGACCCACAAGCCCGACTGCATTATTTCACTGTCGCCCAATCCAAAGAACTACGCCTATCAGACCTATCTCCAGGACTGGTTCTCTTGGCAACGTTTGGGCTTTATTGACGAGCTAATTGTGCAGGTCTACCGCACGGATAATAACCGCTTCACCTCGGAACTCAACCAACCAGAACTTCAGGCAGTCCGGCGCAAAATTCCGGTTGGCATCGGCATTCTCACAGGTCTGAGCGCCCTCAACGTCGAAACAGGACAGATTGAGCGTCAGGTGAAAATTGCTCGCGATCGGAAATTCTCTGGTGTTGCCTTTTTCTTCTACGAAACTCTCAATAATCGAGATGCGGCGATCGAATCTCTATTCTCCCGTCCGGCAACCCGCCCCAATATTCGGACTTACAGCGCTGGAGTTTAGTCTCCAGCCAAAAATTTATGTAATCTTTCAGCTCTAATATTGAGCCAAAGTCTCAAAATTTCGCTATACATAGCGGAGGAGTCTGTGCGACTAGATTAAAAAACGCTATTTAAGTCAGCTCCTACTTTTTACCGAACCTGATATCGATACTTTTTAATGAGCTGCTTACCGTGAATCCACCGCTCTCGAACCGCCAACTGAACCAGCTCGTCATTTTGGGTTTGCTGATTCCAGTCAGTGCAAGTGGGCTATTGGGGGCATTGCAATATTACTCCTGGGGGGGTGCCGTCACGCCTATGTCTTCCAGTGGCTCGATCGTCACAGAAACGGCAAAGGCGCTAGATGCCACCACGTTTGACAAGCTGGCAAACCGCCTCAGCGGCAGACCCCAAGTCTCGCCTTTGCCCAATCCCAAAGAGGTGTGGGAGTGCGAAGTTGTGGTGATTGGCGGCTCGTTGGGCGGCGTTTCGGCAGCCTCCCAATCCATGGAGTCGGGAGCAAAAACCTGTCTAGTCGAGCTTTCGCCCTGGCTGGGTGGACAGATTAGCTCTCAAGGGGTGTCGGCTATGGATGAGTCCACGTCTATGCGCTCGCGGGGCAGCTTCTCGGCAAGCTGGGCAAATTTTAAGCAGCTCATCCGCGATCAGACGGTAAAGCTGCCCGTCTGGACAGGGCTATCGGGCGCACAACCTGTCGCCAATCTCAATAGCTGCTGGGTGGGTTCTCTGTGTTTTTTGCCCAAAGTAGGTGCAGATGCAGCTCAGCAGCTTCTAGATTCTGTGGCTCCCAAGGCTCCGGGTAGCCGTTGGCAGACGGGCACTGCTTTTAAAGGCGCAGAGTTTGACCCTACCGGGCGAGAGATCACGGCAGTCTATGCGGTGCATCGAAAGCCCCGTAACCCTGAATATGTGCCGAAGGGTCGCCCGTCCCAAGAGCTGCCGTCCTGGTATTCCTGGTCGTCAGACAAAGTGTTTGAGAAAGTGCCGATCCGCCTCCAGCCGCCAAAGGGCAAGCGGATGATCGTCATTGATGCCACCGATACAGGGGAATTTGTCGGCTGGGCGGGTATACCCTATCGCTTGGGGTCAGAGGCGCAGGCAACTACGAGCGAACTTTATGCGTCGCGGCAAGATAATCCTGACTGTACGCAGGCGTTTACGTTTCCTTTCGCGATGGCAATCTTAGACGATCGCGGCTATAGTCGTAACGTCCTCGCTCAGATTCAGCCCGACTACTCTCGCAGTGAGCATCAGCAGGAGTACGACTTAGAAGGCTTCCCCATGTTTGATGGAGCTAGCCTGTTTAAGTACCGTCGCATTGTCAGCACCCAAGGAGAAGACCCTCGCCTAGGCGCTCCGGCAGCGGGTGACATCACCATGATCAACTGGAACCGGGGGAACGACTGGGTGTTTATGGATCCGCCCCTGATCTTGAACGAGAGAAAAATTGCCGAGTCGGGGCAACATGGCAACTGGATGGGGGGGCTGTCCCTTAGCTCCCTTCGCCATGCTGAAGAACATGCCATGCTGTTTGGCGAGTGGCTGATGCAAACCAAAGCTACGCCTGCCGAGCCGCTGACGTACCTGATGGGCGCAGATGCCCCAATGGGAACTATTTCTGGGCTAAGCATGATGCCTTATATCCGTGAAGGTCGGCGGATTTTGGGCAGACCTGCCTATGGGCAGAATCAATTTATGATGCAGGAGTCTGATTTACGGCGCGATATGCCGGGTGGACGAGATTTTAGCGCTACGGCGATCGGTCTTACCCATTACGCTATTGATATGCATGGCTGTCGCTACCGTAATTCCATGATGACAGGTGAAGCTAGCGGTGCCCCCGTCCAGGATGAAACGATCATTCGTCCGATTCAGATTCCTCTGGAGGCGTTAGTTCCTCAAGGCATTGATAACCTGCTGATTGGCGGTAAAAGCATTGCAGCAACCCATATTGTCAATGCCGCGACGCGAGTGCACTATGGCGAGTGGGTGATTGGCGGTGCGGCAGGGGCAACGGCGGGGTGGCTGGTTTCTCAAGATCGCCCTAAGCTGCCCGATCTGCTGCCGACTGATATCGTGTCACAGAACCTTGTGCCGCAGGTTCAGGAGCATTTGAAAAATCAGGGCTTAAATCTGGTGTGGTGATTTCACGCGATCGCCCCTTCCCGCATTCAGGAGACGATCGCTCCAAGCATTTCAGCCCTCTCTCGCCACAGAGATCGCTAAGATAAAGGTGTCTTTTTTAAGTCATCTTCTAGCTATGACTACTCTGCCACTGACTGAGCCTATTGCCTTGGAAGTACCCCCATTGCCTAGGGCAGCTTTAGATGAGCTTTATCACTTTGCTCAATACTTGCAATTCAAATACAAAGTGGATTTAGCGTTGACCCTGGAAGCACTAGAAGATGAAATAGACGGTTTTGATGCCGATGCTGCTTTGCAGGAGCCAGGAGAAATATCTCTAGCAAGCTTAAAGCAGGAGCTAGGTCTGGGATGAACTACCAAGTTGTCATTAAGCCCTCAGCACAACGGCAACTTAAAAAACTTACGCCAGCAATTCAAAGCAATCTGATTAGCCTCATCGAAAGCTTGTCTCAACAGCCTAGACCATCAGGCTGCAAGAAGCTTAAAGGACGACAAAACCAGTACCGTGTGCGATCGGGTGATTACCGCATTGTTTACAGCATTGAAGATACATTCTTGATCGTCAGGGTAGTGAAGGTCGGTCATCGTCGAGATATTTATGAGGAATAGCGTACTAGGCCTAATGCCGATCGCCGCATCAAGCCTAGATGAGAACGTTTAGGCTCGGCTGCGTAGCTCTCGGACAAGCTCTTGCGCCAAAAACTAGCATTGCATGAGTCTCCTAGGGGTTGCGATCGAGCTTGCTAAGAATGACGAGAGCTTTGTCGATGTCTCGGACTTTGATGGATCTGAGAGCGGTGAGGATCGATCGCAGGAGAGCAACTTCGTCGGCAGAAAGGGTAATCATGATTGAAACTCCATGAAGGATATAGCCCAGATTCCATAAGGCTTCTGGGTATTTTGGTTTGAAATTAATCATACACTGAATGCGCCGTTGCGCAAATACGCATACCTGCGCAAATTAAAAACAGCGCTAAGCCTATGAGATGATTTAGCCTTTGAATAATTGCCTAGAGGCTTGACAGTGGCTAAGAAAAAGGAATTTCGGGGATATGTTACCCAAGATCTAGATCGATTAGTTCGTGCCTTAGCTGCAATCAAAAATGGCGATCGAGATTGGTCAATTTCTGATGTTTTGCAGGATGCCTTAGAAACTTGGGTAAACCTGCCTGTAAACCAAGAGTTGATCAAAAAACATAACTTGAATCAGCTAGATTAGGAATCTTAGGGTATTGCCTCACCTTTCATTCTGCTGCGCTCGATCGCCTCTTCTCAGGCTTCCTCTACGATCGCCCTCTGAACTCAAACGCTGCACCTCTGAGCAGGAACGATCGCCTTCTGAACCCGAACGATCGCCCTCAAAACTCAAATGCTGCAGTTTGGAACAGGAACGATCGCCCTTTAAACTTCAAATGCTGCACCTCTACATTCAAATGCCTGAGTCTAGAAAAGGAACTGCCTCAATTGGATTATTCACAACATTGAAGCGTTGAATCAACAAGGAACATTCCCTTTTTTAAGACCCAGCTAAATCTCGAAGTTCGGAAACCCGTACTCCTAAAGTCAGAGAGAGAGTTGCAATCACCCCCCTTAGTCCGCTAAATTAGCACTCAGAGGTTGAGAGTGCTAAAGTAAAGCTCTAACCCACAGATTTCAAAGGATCGAAGCATACTGTGCAGGTTCCGATGAGGGGCTGAATTTATGCTGACAACCTGTCTCAACCTAATTTAACTGTTCTGGAGAAAATATTTATGGCAGCACTATCTTTAAGCGTTTCTACCGTCAAGCCCTTGGGCGATCGCGTCTTCATCAAGGTTACTGCGTCCGAAGAAAAAACTGCGGGCGGCATCTTCCTACCTGAAACAGCAAAAGAAAAGCCTCAAGTCGGCGAAATCGCGGCTGTCGGCCCCGGCAAGCGTAGCGATGACGGCACCCGTCAAGAAGTAGAAGTCAAAGTTGGCGACAAGGTTCTTTACTCCAAGTACGCCGGCACCGACATCAAGCTAGGCACCGACGAATATGTCCTGCTGTCTGAGAAAGATATTTTGGCGATCGTTGATTAATTTTGGATTTTAGATTTTGGATTGATTGCTGAAGTCCCAAATCTAAAGCCCAAATTGTTTGACTCGTTTACTAAAGACTCAAAACCACCCATCAACAAACACCAAAACCTATGGCTAAGCGCATCATCTATAACGAAAATGCTCGTCGTGCTCTGGAAAGAGGCATCGATATTTTGGCAGAAGCCGTTGCAGTCACCTTAGGACCAAAGGGTCGCAACGTTGTCCTTGAGAAGAAGTTTGGCGCACCTCAAATCGTGAACGATGGCGTCACGATCGCCAAAGAAATTGAGTTAGAAGATCACATCGAAAACACAGGCGTAGCGCTGATCCGTCAGGCTGCCTCCAAAACCAATGACGCAGCCGGAGATGGCACCACCACTGCAACGGTGCTGGCTCACGCGATCGTCAAAGAAGGTCTGCGTAACGTAGCGGCAGGTGCGAACGCGATTTCCCTGAAGCGCGGCGTAGACAAAGCTACGGCTTTCCTGGTGGATGAAATCGCCAAGCACGCTCGTCCTGTCGAAGATTCTAAGGCGATCGCGCAGGTTGGCTCTATCTCTGCGGGCAACGACGAAGAAGTCGGCGCCATGATTGCCGAAGCCATGGAGAAAGTCGGTCGTGAGGGTGTCATCTCTCTCGAAGAAGGTAAGTCCATGGTGACTGAACTGGAAGTCACGGAAGGGATGCGCTTTGACAAAGGCTATATCTCACCCTACTTCGCTACCGACACCGAGCGGATGGAAGCCATCCTAGATGAGCCTTACATCCTGCTCACCGACAAGAAAATCACCCTGGTACAGGATCTCGTACCCGTACTAGAGCAGGTAGCTCGTTCCGGTCGTCCCCTGCTGATTTTGGCAGAAGACATTGAGAAAGAGGCTCTGGCAACTCTGGTGGTCAACCGTCTGCGTGGTGTGCTGAACGTAGCGGCTGTCAAGGCTCCTGGCTTTGGCGATCGTCGTAAAGCTATGCTGGAAGACATTGCCGTTCTCACAGGCGGTCAGGTGATCACCGAAGATGCAGGTCTGAAGCTAGACAACGTCAAGCTGGAAATGCTGGGTCGCGCCCGTCGCCTCACCATTACCAAAGACACCACAACGATCGTCGCTGAAGGCAACGAAGCAGCTGTTAAAGCCCGCTGTGAGCAGATCCGCCGTCAGATGGATGAAACCGAGTCTTCCTACGACAAGGAAAAGCTGCAAGAGCGTTTGGCTAAGCTTTCTGGTGGTGTTGCTGTCGTCAAGGTCGGTGCTGCTACCGAAACCGAGATGAAGGATCGCAAGCTGCGCCTAGAAGATGCCATCAACGCCACCAAGGCTGCTGTTGAAGAAGGCATCGTTCCCGGTGGTGGTACTACTCTGGCTCACTTGTCTCCTAACCTAGAGACATGGGCAAAAGATACCCTCAGCAATGAGGAGCTAATCGGTGCTCTGATCGTAGCCCGTGCCCTTTCGGCTCCCCTGAAGCGGATTGCTGAAAACGCAGGTCAGAACGGTGCAGTGATTGCCGAGCGTGTCAAGGAAAAGGACTTCAACGTCGGCTACAACGCAGCCACCGATGAGTTCGTTGACATGTTTGAAGCAGGTATCGTTGACCCAGCTAAAGTCACCCGTTCGGCACTGCAAAACGCAGCTTCGATCGCCGGAATGGTGCTGACCACCGAGTGCATCGTGGTTGACAAGCCCGAACCCAAGGATGGCGCTCCCGCTGGCGGCGGCGCTGGCATGGGCGGTGGCGATTACGATTACTAAGCTCGAACTGGCTAGTCTGTTTTAGTTAAAGAAGATTAGCTAAAGGGCGATCGCTTCTCATTGAGAGGCGATCGCTTTTTTGTGTCTCTTTAGCCCAATGCACAAACAACTCGTATCCCAACCGTTGAGCCACCCCATAAGTTGAAAGACCAATCCTTTAGATTTTCACCATAGCTATCTCGATAAGTAGATTGGCAGCGATTCATATTATTAAGCCAGGAACCACCCCGGATAATACGCCTGGGATCAGGTTTATCTAATCGAGCGTCACCATTTGAGAGAGCATTACTGTAGTTATCGAACCAGTAATCGGCACAATATTCCCAAACGTTGCCATGCATATCGTAAAGTCCAAAGGCATTAGCAACGCCAAAAGATCCGACTGGAGTAGTTTCCAGGCGATTCATGCCATAATTTGCTAACTGAGGGGTTAAAGTTTCGCCAAAGTGAAATGAGGTGATGGTTCCTGCGCGACAGGCATATTCCCATTCAGCTTCACTGGGCAAACGATAGGTTCGCCTACTGTTTTGCCCAATGTAATGAGACAACCTCTTACAGAATTCATCTGCCTCTAGCCATGAAATTTGCTCTACAGGTCGGTTGCCGCCTTTGAACTTAGAGGGATTTTCTTCAAGGGTTCGCCCAACAGCGTTGAGACGGGCGATCGCCTGCCACTGAGCCTGAGTCACGGCATACTTGCCCATCGCAAAGGTGGGCACCTCGACAGCGTGAACGGGACTTGTCGCTGCCGATGCGGTCGAGCCCATCTCAAATTTGCCGCCTGGAATCACCACCATTTCTAAGGCAACGCCACCCAAGTCTTGGACAAAGTGTTGGGCTTGCTGCTGCTGCGGTTCGCTAATTTGACCTTGAGCATCGACTGTAACAACCTTAAAGCTAAAGGGTGAAAAGGTCGCAGATGCCGCCGATGAGCGATCGGGCTGAGGAGTCGCACCACCAGAGGGGGTGTCGTTCGGAGTGGAGGACGGGCTAGGGCGATTGAATACCGCAGTTACCGTTCCCAGACCTATGCCTGACGCGGCAAAACCCATAAGTCTGATCAATCGGCGGCGCGAGAATGACTTTGCAGATGGAGCTTGATTCAGGATCGCAGCAGCAGCGATCGCCCGTGACTGCAATTGCTCTGCTAACGCCGAGTCATCGCTACGCAGGGCTGACTGGTTCAGCGCTTCAATATCGTCGGGTTTTGCATATTGCGGCATCAAAATTAAATGCGCTCGCTCGATTGGCTCAACGCGCGTATAGGAAGTTTGACCGCTATGTTTGTGATGGTGATACAGCAGCTTAGGCACATGGCTTTTCATGTACTGATTCAATTGCTCAACCGTGGCACAGCGACCTACATTTCCCAAAGCTTGGAGCAAGACATGGGTAAACACGCCTTGCTTCAGGGCATCTACCTCGTAGGATAGCTGTCCAGGGCTGCATGAAAACAGGCTAATAATGCCCTTTTGCCCAGCCAGCAGCGCGGTAGAGCTGCCCATACTGGGTAAGGCTTTGCCTCCCTGATTGCGGCAGGCATCCAAAACCAACACAACATTATCGGCACCACAACGGCTGAGGCGATCGCTAATGTACTGCGTGGCAATTCCTGTGTGCCCAATATCACCTGGATCAGCATCAATTGGCATCAGGTAATCCTGATCTTGATAGCGCGTACCATGTCCGCTAAAAAAGAACCAAAAGTTGTCGCCTTGGCTCAAGCAGGGCTGGTTGAATAGCTGCCGCAACACCCGCCGTAAATTGACCAGGGTGGGCTTAGTGGAGTTGCCTTCGTAATCTGGAGAATCATCTGAAAATAGGTAGACGCGATCGAACTTTGCCTGCTTGATGAGAAAGTCGCGCATGAGTTCTGCGTCTCGTTTGGCATATTTCAAACGAGGCAAAGACTCATAATTGTTAACACCAATTACAATCGCCCAATTTTTACCCATCGCAGTTTCCGCTTGCTCATATAGTTGCTCTAGCTGTCAAATGTCCTCTATCAATCTGCTATCAAAAAGAGGGATACAGCTTTGCTGCACCCCTCTTTACCACACTGTTAAATTATTGAAGCGATCGCTAATTCCTGACCAGCCACTTCTGACCGTTTAACCGCTGCGCCGTGTTTAGCATCAGCAAATCGAGACTTGTCTTACGCTCGTCAATCATAAACGACTCCAGCACGCTAGGCTGAGCGCCGTTATCGGCATAGCAGAAAAACTTTGGAGCCTGAATGTCTTCTTTGGAAAAGATGATATGAAACTGGCGTTTACCGTCTTGCCAACGACCGATCGTTTGCCAGTAGGGTTCATCCATTCCAGCGATCGGCAGCTTTTGCTTCTCGAATTTAAGCTCCAAGTCTTGAATGCCTAACTTGGATAGCATTAGCTTCAGTCCAGGCAGATAGTCTTGCTGAATAAATTCCGCAAAGGGTTTGTCTTCTAAGGCCGGAGCTTTCTCCTTCTTGGGCGGTTTAGCAGGTGCGCCCTCGCCATCGGATGCCTTGGGCGCTCTCGCAGATTTCTCAGCGCCTTCAGCTTGGGCTTCAGGAGCCTTGGCAGGCTTTTCTTCAGGCTCGGTTGCAGGAGTTTGGGGCGTAGTTTCGTCTGACATCGCTTAGCCTACTTGCGGTGTATGGGATTTTGACACAACCTTATGGTAGCGGCTAACCGCGCCCAAGCGTGAATCGTGGCGCGGCGGAGTTACGCCACGATCCACACAAGAGAACGGCTCAGCCTCCGGCAACAGCAGGCACAATGCTCACTTCATCACCTTCATTCAGCGCCGTATTTTTGCCCTCTAGGAACCGAATATCTTCGCTGTTGACGTAGAAATTGATAAAGCGGCGCAGTTCGCCCTGATCGTCACAGAGTCGGGCTTTGATGCCTGGAAATCCCTGTTCGAGGGAATCCAGCAATTCTGAAATATTGCCGCCGTTACACTCGATCGCCGCCTGATCGCGGGTAAATTTTTGCAGAGGAGTTGGAATGAGAACTTTGACAGCCATAGGAGAAAGATAGGCAAAAAGAAAGGTAAAGGGATCAGTTGGCGATCGCCAACTCTAAAAGTAAACCGAACAGAGCCGATCTAGACTGAAACCTGCTGCCATTCCAGGCGATCGAGCGTCCGGGATCTTTCTAGCGCCCGCTCAAAGCTGTCCAGCTTGGGTTCGATGGTGAAGGGTTCGCCCACGTAGCCCTGGACTGCCTCTTGGGTTTTCAGTCCGTTGCCCGTGATATAGGCCACCGTAGTTTCGTCAGGGTTGATTTTACCTGCTTCTACCAGCTTTTTGAGGACAGCGATCGTCGTTCCACCCGCTGTTTCGGTAAAGATGCCTTCGGTTTCGGCCAACAGCTTGATGCCGTCAATGATCTCCTGATCGGTAACTGACTCAATGTTGCCGTTGGTCTTGCGGGCAAGCTCCAGGGCGTACACGCCGTCCGCAGGGTTACCGATCGCAATCGATTTAGCGATCGTGCTGGGTTTGACAGGCGTGATGAAGTCTCGACCTTCTGCAAATGCTTGGGCGATCGGCGAACAGCCTTCGGCCTGGGCACCGCTGAAGCGCACGGGCTTGTCGTCCACTAGACCCACTTTGACGAATTCCTGGAAGCCCTTGTAAATCTTGGTGAATAAAGAGCCGGATGCCAACGGAGCCACGATGTGATCGGGCAACTGCCAGCCCAACTGCTCAGCAACTTCATAGCCCAAAGTCTTGGAACCTTCAGAATAATAGGGGCGGAGATTGATATTGACGAAGCCCCAGCCATGGGTATTTGCAACTTCAGAGCAGAGGCGGTTGACCTGATCATAGTTGCCGTGAACCGCCATCACCGTGGGGCTGTAGATCAGCGTTCCCATCACCTTTCCGGCTTCTAGATCAGAAGGAATGAACACATAGCATTCCAGTCCGGCATGGGCAGCGATCGCCGCTGTCGAGTTGGCTAAATTTCCGGTGCTAGCGCAAGAAACCGTTGTGAAACCTAGCTCACGGGCGCGAGTCAGGGCTACGGACACCACCCGATCCTTGAAGCTGAGGGTCGGCATATTGACCGCGTCGTTTTTGATGAACAGGCGCTTGATGCCCAGGCGACGAGCGAGGCGATTGGCTTGCAGCAGAGGAGTCATACCTGTGCCCACATCGATCGGATGCTCAGACTCGACGGGCAAGAAAGACCGATAGCGCCAAATGGAGTTAGGCCCAGCTTGAATGCTCTCGCGGGTAACGGTGCGGCGGAGCTGAGCATAGTCATAAGCCACTTCTAGCGGGCCAAAACACTCTTCGCAAACGTGAATTGCCTTAGCTTCATACTCGGTTCCACATTCTTTGCACTTGAGTCCAGTGAAGGTGGCAGCAGCAGAACGGGTGGTTTCGATCGCCTGAGTCATTTGAACTTAATCCTTTATTTAACGCACGCTTGACAGAACTGATGGCACTGATTCAGCAGCTCTTGATTCAAGCATGTCTTGATTCAAGCTAATGAATTACGCCTTGATATGAAGGATAGTAGCATGAGTCACAAAACAGGGTCAAACATACCCGACTTTTTTAGTCGGGTATGTTTGACCACCAGCCTAATCTCCCCTCCATGATTGGCTCTGGTGCAATCGCAAATTAAGATCTTGCTTCTATCAAGCAGTCTAAACCTGCTGGGAAATTGCTTCTACTGCCTGATTTAAATCTGGCAGATAGTTTTCTACTACATTCCAGACGATATCAAGGTCGATGTCTAAATATTGGTGGGCTAGGATATTGCGAAAATCGCCGATTGTTCTCCAGTCAATGTTGGGACACAGTGCTTTCCAATTATCTGGCAGTCGTTGGGTTGACTCACACAGCGTTTGCAGATTTCGGATCACTGCATCCTGAGTTTTTAGATCGGCAAAAAAGGCTGTTTTCCCTTCAACTGTGTAAGTTTCGATGCGATGAATAGAGTCTCTGATATGGATTAGATAAACATGGTTATCTTTCATAGCGATCGCGCTTCATTTAGAATGCGATCACGGATGAAATAGTGCAAAGATTTTTCGGTCACTACATCCACTTTATGCTCTAGTAATGCTTCTAACTCGTGAATGAGACCGACTGGAAACCAAGGACTTAATGGTTCACCTAAATCTACCAATAAATCAATATCACTGTTGGGCTGGGCTTCTCCCCGAACAACGGAGCCGAAGATCCGCACGTTTCTTGCACCATGTTTCCAAGCAAGTTCTAGAACGCGATCGCGCTGCTCATGAAGAATAGCTTCAATTTTCAGTGTTTCTGGTGTTTTCATAGACAACCCCGAAGCTGTCATCAGCCTTGAATCTAAAATCTACAATTATTCCTTGTTGTATCACGGTTGTTTCTGTGAGAGTTGCAAGTGCGATCGCGTGGACTCACAAACCGGATTCTTTAACCCTAACTAATTTGCTGTAGCACTTTGTTCCTCAATCGCTCTCTATCAACTCCTAAGTTCTCTAAAGCTCGTGCTGCAACTCCCTCATCTTCCTCTAGAATCCCTAAGAGTAAATGCTCAGTGCCAATATAGTTGCGCCCAAGCTGGCGAGCTTCTGCCACAGATAGCTCCAATATTTTTTTTGCTCTCGGTGTAAATGGAATTTCCACTGCGACAAAACCAGAACCTCGCCCAATAATCTTCTCAACCACAATACGAGCATTTTTGAGAGTGACACTTTCTGATTTAAGTACTTTTGCAGCAACACCTGTGCCCTCTCCTATAAGACCTAAGAGAATCTGCTCAGGACCCACGTAATTATGTCCTAAGCGGCGTGCTTCTTCTTGCGCTAACGCAATCACCTTAATACCTTTCTCTGTAAAGCGCTCAAAAGTAATTAATTTAACCTTACCGGCTTGCTGATTCGAAGATGGCTTTTCCGAAGCCGATGGTTGGATTGGGCTATAGGTTTCTGGAGTCACAATTGGCTGTACTAAAGATGAACCAGTCACTTGTTCGTGAATTGGTTGAATGTCTGCGTCTTCCAGTGCCAAGTGTTGCTGGTAATCCTTTAGATCATTGAGAGTGCGCTGACTCAAAGGGGTTTCTGCTTGTAATGCTTCAATCAGCGTCTGTTCATATTCCTGTAGCTTACGCTGATATTCCCGATAGGGTTGCAACACTTCGACTTCGATTGCCTCAGCAGCCTCTGCTGTCAAACCCAACTGGAGCCGAAACGAGTTGAGCAGACGACGTGCGGGAATCGAAAACCTTCCTTGATAGGCTCGTTGCTCAACCTGTTTGCGATATTTTAGCTGCGGGTCATCCTTCGGAGATTTTGCCAGCAGAATCTTGTAGCCTTCCTTCACTGGATAGAATTCTGGAGTCATCGCTGGAGCAGCTTCTTTCACCTTGCTGCTGGCATAAGTATGGAGTTCTTCTACTGCAATAAACCCGTCATCGTCTTGATCGGCTCCGCCAGTCCGAATGCCTTCTACTAAATAGTGCGTGTAAACTGACAGTTCAAAGCCTTCCTGAGTTAAGGCATATTGAGTTGAGGTAGAAGCAGTAAGAATGGCTGTGCCTTTGCCGCCCAAAAATTGCTCTGGATTGACGCTGCCACTATCTTTTGCTTTCACGCCTTTAGCAAACGCACCGCTGAAACAACTGTCAAGAATGATTACCTTATGCTGAGAGCGACTTTGCTCCATCCAATCCCGCACCGATCGAGCGGCAACGGCAGTCGTGGGAACCAACCGTCCCTGCTCTCTACGGGTAAAGCGGCTAGTGAAGTAAAACTCGCCACTATCATCCACTACGCCATGACCAGAGAAATAGAGCAATACCAGATCATCTTTTTGACGATTGACGAACAGGGTATAGATGGCATCTTCCATGGCTTGCCGAGAAGGATTTTGCAGCACAGTTACAGCCACATCAGCAAAATCGCCCATTTCTGGGTTTACCAATACTTGCTGCATTGCTGTCACGTCGTTAATTGCTGACGGCAGTGTGTCTAACCCTGGTTCATATTCGCTAACCCCAATTAGCAATGCAATTTTTACCATCGATACTTGGTTGCCTTTGAGAAAATCCTGTGCTTTTAATTACCTAAATTGTCATTCCCGATTGGCGAGTTAAAGTTAAGCACTTATTGACCTTCTCTATCTCGTTTAGCTCTCTCATTTGAGTCAGCAGGTTCTGGGGCTGCTCTTCAAGTTCTTTGATATCCACATTAGGATCATTGTAAAGCGATCGTAAATTTAATTCTCAAATTTTGAATGAGTGTTTTGGACGATACCCTTGTGGGGCGGGCGTTTCAACCGTCCAGATCGGGCGGGAAAGATACCTGCTCATGGTAAACCAAGGGTTCTAAAGGTCAAGTTGCACATCCCGCTATTTGAAGTAAATTAGCAAGTTTAGCCCTGGAATCGTGCGAGACAGCGTCCAGAGCAAGAGCGCAAAGTAGAGTAGACCGATCGTCCACTGATACCAAACCAAAGCGGTGATCAATCCAGGAATATGCTGATCGCGTAGACGGATATCGTTGAAGCCTAACCGAAACAAGTTATTGAGGCTGAAGTCAAAATAGTTAAGCCAGCTCCAGCGCCGATCCCAGACGATCGCAGAATAACGCTCACGAAACTGAGGATAGGCCGGAATATTGGGCAATCTGCCAATCATGAAGCGCAACTGACGCAGGCTTGCATCTTCAACAAAGTAGCTGACCGTCATCAGGTCATGGAAGCGCCCGCGTCCGTAGATTAGCCCAGTCAGAACAATGGGAATGGGAGTGATCACCAGCTCCAGACAAGCCAGAGTAAAGCCGGGATGTTCACCGCTCCGAAAGATGGCAATGAGTCCCACCAGCGAGATTAGGCTAAAGCCTCCTGCTGCCCAAAGAGTCTCGATCGCCGTAGGTACCACAGGCTTAGGATAAAGACGACGAAAGCGATCGACTCCCCAAAACACAATGCCGAAATGGGCGATCGCCACCAATCCTGTGCCAAAGACGAGCCAGAAGTTTGTGCCGTAGTGGGTGAGGAGCAGCAGTAGATTCAATCCTAGCCAGTGAGCGGCATCCAATAGCCATCCGCCTGAAAGCGGTTCGCGGGTGACAATGCGATCGCGCACCTTCACATAGGCTGCTAGGTCGATGCCCTCGACACGCATAATGTCATTGGTGCTGCGGAAAAACTGCTGAGTGCGGGCTTGAGCGATCGCCTCAGCTTGCGCCACAGAAAACCCAACCTGCTGAAGTTGGCTACGGGTAGCGGTATTGAGATCTGTGCCCAGAATCCGCTGCTGGAGACGTTGCAGCCGCAATTTTTCGATTGTGTATTCAATACGGTTGGCATCCGAAACTTGCTGAAGCTGCCGGAAATTTTGCACTAGCCTCCTCAGCAGCGCCTCGTTGCCTTGCAGAGAAGGCACGGAAATCACGCTGCCAATTTGCCCTGGATTGCCTAATATTGTGGCTTGCTTTGGGTCAAATTGCAGGTTAGAGAAGTTGAGATAGGCGGTAGAGGCAAATCCAGCATCAGAAAAGTCTGCTTGGTTAAGAATGCTGGCTCCCCGCAGGTTAACGGGCTGATTAAACTGCACCTGCCGAAAGCTGACCTGCTTCTCAAATACGGCTTCTGTGAGAAATACAGCCTGGGCAAATTTACTGCGATCGAACAGCACCGCCATCTGCCAGCGCGTCTGGGCAAAATCGGCTTTGTCGCGACACTGGATACGGGTCAGATTGGCTGCCTGTTGAAAAGTTGCCTGATGAAAGCTGGCGTTGGCGTAAAATTCGCTGCTCTGGAAGTTTGTACTGCCCTGAAACTGCGCCTGATTAAACTTGGCGCGATCGAAAAATATAACGCTGCGAAACTTAGTGTCCTGCTGAAAAATGGCGCTGCTAAAGCTGGCGGTTTGACTAAACCGAGCTTCTGTCCAGTCGCTACCCTGACTGAAGACGGTGCCTTGAGCCTCAACTCGCCCCAAAAAGAAAGTGTTCGTAAAGTTCACGAAGCCTTCAAAACGGGTCTGGATCAGGGTCAGGGGGGCGCGCAAAACGGTGATTTGCAGAGCAGCAGGCTGAGTCACCAATAGCGATCGCGAGAGCTGGCTAAGCTGAGAGAGCCGTAGCCGATCGCGGGCGAGCTGTGCCTGTTGGGCTTCGCTAAAGATGGGTAAAGCCTGACCGTAGAGTGGCGTTCGTAGACCCAGCGAACTCACCTTAAATTCTCCTTGCACCAGGGAGTAGCTCAAATCCAGTCCCAGAGGCGCATTCGATCGCTGAATTTGCCCTTGCAGCAGGCGATAAAACTGATCGCGAAATTCTTCTGGGCGCAAGTCAATCACCATGCGGCTGAGGTCAATGGTGCGCACGCCGTCATTTTGGATAGGAGACTTGAGCCGACTTTGCAGAAGCTCCAGAGTGAGAGGCGATCGCTCTGGTACGGTAGCCGCCCAGGCTGGTTGAGGACATAGCCCAATCAGGAGACACAGGCACAAAAGTGAATGAATCAGAAACCTAAGCAAAATATCAGAAGACGCACAGCATCACTCACGGTGTCACTACTGAATGTAAGCGATCGTGACCCCACTGCCACCATCAGCCTGTCCGGCAAGTTCATATTTTGCCACCTGCGGATGACGCTTGAGAAATTCCTGTACGCCCTGCCGCAGTTTGCCCGTGCCATGCCCATGAATGATCCACAGTCCGCCCGGATCAGCTTTGGCGATCGCCTGCTCTAACACCACTTCAGCATCGGCAATGCGGCTGCCCCGGATATCGATCGTGTTGCGCGAGGTGCGAATCAGCGGCGGCGGTTCCACGGGCTTTGGCGGCGGTTCGATCGGCTTCGGCTTCGGAGGCACTTCAACTTTTTCACCCTGCAAAGACTCCACATCTGCCAGTGCTACCGTCATTTTCATCAGGCCAAACCGCACCGTTAGCTCACCGTCAGCCCCAGGATTGGTCAGCACCTCTGCCGTTTGTCCCAAGCGAGGAATTCGGACGCGATCGCCTACCTTTGGCATAAAACCGGGCTTCGGCTTCGGCAATTCCTGGCGCGGCATCCGCTCAGCAATCTGGTTTAGCGCCTCGGTCGCCTGCTGCGCATCCTGAGCCGTTGCCCCCTGCTGAAGCCGCCGAATCACCTGAGCAATTTCAGATTTTGCCTGGGCGATCGCCTGCTGGACTGCCTGATCCTGCTGCTGCTGTAGCTCCCGCTCTCGATCGCGCAGCATATCCGCCTTACGGGACACCTCGCGGTAGAGCCGTTCCGTTTGTTTCACGAGATTTTCAGCCGCTTTAGCCTTTTCCTCCTGGGTACGGCGCTGCGCCTCCAGACCCGCAATCACCTGATTGACCTCTTGCGAAGAGCCACCCACGTAGCCCTGTGCCTGCTCTACAACCATTTCATCTAGACCTAGCCGTCGTGCGATCGCCAGCGCATTTGATCGACCGGGAATGCCCCATAGCAACCGATAGGTAGGGGACAACGTTACGTCATTAAACTCGACGGAGGCATTTTCAAACCGATCGTCCTGATATTTCAGCGCTTTTAGCTCTCCAAAGTGCGTCGTGGCGATCGTCAGGGCTGCGCGATCGGCGAGATGCTGGAGGAGGGCGATTGCTAGAGCGCTGCCCTCAGAAGGATCAGTACCCGCCCCCACTTCGTCTAAAAGCACCAACGCATTAGCAATGGAGGGAGACACAGATGAGTCAGATACCAGATTAACTTCATCTTCCGCCGCATTCTCTGGTGCCGTATCTGCTGTTGGTGCCGTATCTGCTGTCCCGATCGCCGCCAAAATGCGGCTAATGCGGCGAATATGCCCTGAAAAAGTAGAAAGACTCTGCTGAAGCGACTGCTCATCGCCGATATCAGCCAAAATCTGCTCAAACCAGGGAATCTCTACAGGTTCACGCGCTGGAACAAACAGCCCCACTTTTGCCATTAGCACCGCCAGCGCCAAGGTTTTCAGCGTCACGGTTTTGCCGCCCGTATTGGGTCCCGTGATGGCGACCACGCGAATGTGGGGCTGAATCACCAAATCGATCGGCACCACGGGCGTACCCTGCTCATGCTGCTGTTGCCAGATCAGCAGAGGATGGCGAAGTTGGCGCAGCGTGATTGATTCGGGCTGGGCGCTGTCGATCGCCTGACTCAAAGCATTGGCAGAAAAGTTAATAAATCGAGGAGGATTTGCCCCTAGCCAAAGGGAGTAGCGGGCACGAGCCGTTGCCAAATCCAGAATGGTGGCGATCGCCAGCAGTCTCTCCAAATCAGCGTTAACGGCAGCGACCTGCTCAGTCAACTTTCGTCGCACGGTTTCTTCTTCAACCTGCTCCTGACGCAACAGCTGCCGCAGCTGATTGCCATGACTGACAACCGAATGTGGCTCGACATAGAGGGTTGCACCGCTAGTAGAGGTATCGTGAACCACGCCCGGAATCGCGTCTTTATGGGTGGCTTTGACCGGAATCACAAATCGATCGCCGCGCTGGGTAATCAGCGATTCCTGAACGGCGTGAGACTGTCGCTGCAAGAGGTTTTGCAGCATTTGCTGAATCCGATCGCGCACCTGACGCAGGCTATTCCGAATGTCCTCTAGCTTGGGGCTGGCGCGGTTTTCCACCTGTCCGCGATCGTCAATGCAGCGATGAATTTCTTGCTCTAGCTCAGGATAGGTGCGCAGCTCAGCTACGAGAGCCGTCAGCACAGGTAAGTCTTCCTGACTGTCAATTACTCGGCGCAACTGGCGGGTTCCGGCTAATGTGGTGGCAATTTCTAGCAGCTCACTTCCTGACAAAATGCCCTGAAGTCCGGCTCTTTCTAGAGAGTCGCCAATGTCGTGAATCCCTTCAAACGACAGCCCGTTGGGTACGTCATTATCTAGACGATAGACTTCCTTGGTTTGCGCCAATAGCTCTAGGCTTTCCTCAACGCGATCGGGAATTCTCAGATTTTGGGTGGCTAAGACCCCCAACTTTGTAGCAGCAAACGTTGCTAGATGACGACACAGGCGCGACCATTCGAGTAATTGTAGAGTTTCGGCTTGAATCAAGATGATGGCGAGGGATTGACGAAGATTTGAGCGTAGGAGCGATGAGTGAAATCGCTAATAAAATCACTTATTTAGAGGTTATTTAGAGAACAGTTCGCAAAGAGGCTCCCTTTCATTCTATCGAAACAATAGGCACGACTCGATCGGGCAGTATTCCCGATTAGTAGCTTATTTGCCGTTTGTTTTGTGCCTGGAAGGGAAGTTTCTATGCCCAAAAGTAGAAAAGGCTTGAATTTTTGGCTTCATTAATCAGAGGTTAATGAAGCTTAACGCAGCAATGGGCAAGGCTTAACCTAGGTATGAAATTTTGAGGATCGTGCATCAATACAGTTGACTCGACAAGTTCCTCTAAAAGCACCCCAAATTTATGCCCACAACTCTCCAGATTCTCCATGCCTCTGATTTTGAAGGCGGCATTGCAGCCGTAGAGGATGCCGTTGGCTTTTCTGCCGTCATCAACTACTTCAGAACCAGCACCACCGGACAATACGGCGTTTCTTCGACCGTTCTGGCAAACACCATCACCCTCTCTTCTGGAGATAACTCCATTCCAGGCCCATTTCTGTATGCATCCAGTGATCCGGCGCTTAACGGCATCGGAGGATTGGGAACCTCAACCAGTCCGCTGATTGGTCGAGGAGATGTTGCTATCCTTAACGAGCTGGGCATTCAAGCCTCGGCGGTGGGCAACCACGATCTTGATTTAGGTGTACGGCAGTTCGGCGATGCGCTGCGATCGGGCAGCGGTAGCCCTGGCTCCAATTTTCCTTACCTCAGCAGCAACTTAGACTTTAGCCCGGAGATTACGCTGGGGAATGTGCGATCGACCGATCTGGCCGCCAATCAAGCCACCGCCGAAGCGAGTTCTATCAGAGGTCGGCTAGCGGAGAGTACGGTCATCACCGTTACCGGAAATGATGGCGTAGCAGGCACAGCCGACGATCAACGCATTGGCATTGTCGGAGCGACTACGCCTACCCTGCGACAAATCACCTCTTCGGGGCAAATCGGCATTCTGCCCTCCAACCCCACGGACTATGATGCGCTAGCGGCTGAAATTCAAAAGTCTGTCGATGCATTGGCTGCCACCGGAATCAACAAAATTGTCCTGGTAGCCCACATGCAGCAGTTGGCGATCGAGCGCGATGAGCTGGCGCGTCGTCTCAAAGATGTGGATGTGCTGATTGCGGGTGGATCGAATACGCTGCTGTCTGACGCTAACGACACGCTGCGATCGGGCGACACGACTGGAGGCAATTATCCCACGGTTAGAACCTCCGCTTCGGGACAACCCGTTTTAGTCGTCAACACAGAGGGCAACTACAAGTATGTAGGTCGCTTGGTGCTGTCGTTTGATGACAACGGCATCGTTGACACCAGCAGCCTCAATACCACCTTGAATGGCGCTTTTGCCACCGATGGGGCAGGAGTCGATCGCGTCTATGGCAGCGATGTCAACCCTAGAGATCGGTCTAACCCCAACGTTGTAGCCATCACGGACGGTCTGCGGGGCGTAATTTCGCAAAAAGACAACTTGATCACGGGCAAAACCACGTTTTTCTTGAATGGCGATCGCAATTCTGTTCGCACCGAAGAAACCAACCTGGGCAACCTCACAGCCGATGCCAACTTAGCCTACGTGCGGCAAATTGACCCCACCGTCGTGATTTCTCTGAAAAACGGTGGCGGCATCCGCGACAACATTGGCGCAGTTTCTGCTGCCTCCGGCGCGACAGATAACAGCGATGTGGAAAGGCTTCCCCCCCAACCCAACCCGCTAGCTCCCAACAAAACTACAGGCGATGTCTCCCAGCTCGATATTGAGAACTCGCTGCGGTTTAACAATGCCCTCTCGCTGATCACCGTGACAGCGTCTCAGCTCAAAGAGCTGCTAGAAAACGGCGTATCTGGGGTGAGAGCAGGTGCAACTCCTGGCGCTTTCCCGCAAGTTTCTGGGCTAAAGTTCAGCTTCGATGCAACTCGCACGGCGCAGGTGTTGGCAACCGATGGCAGCGTCACCACGCCGGGACAAAGAATTCGATCTCTGGCGATCGTCAATGACAACGACAAAATCATCGATGTGCTGGTGGAAAATGGGGCTGTGGTCGGCGATCCTAGCCGCAGTTTCCGCATGGTGACGCTCAACTTTTTGGCAGGTACTACGCTCACCGCTGGCGGTGACGGCTATCCCTTCTTCCGGTTTGTTAATGAAAATGCAGCTTTGGCAAACCGGGTTGACCTAACGGGCGAAACCACGACCGACCTGAACCGCAACGGCAGAATTGATTCCGCAACCACCCTGCCTGCTGGCGGGTTTACCTTTGCTGCGGCGGGCACCGAACAGGATGCCCTGGCTGAGTACTTGCGTCAGGTGAGAACCTTTGGTGAACAGGACACTTCTGCTGCCCAAGACACCAGAATTCAAAACCTCAGCATTCGGACTGATGCCATCCTCAGCGGCGGTCGTCAAGTCAACGGCACCAGCGGCAGCAATCGCCTCCGGGGGAATCTGGGCGATGACGTGCTGGTCGGCTTTAGCGGCAACGACGTACTGCGCGGATTGAGTGGCGATGATGACATGAGCGGCAATGTCGGCAACGACAGCATGGACGGCGGCACAGGCAACGATTTGATGAAGGGCGGCAGCGGAGCCGACAGAATGCTAGGAGGTGACGGCAACGATACTCTCTATGGCGGCGCTGGCTCTGATGTCATGACTTTGGGCAGAGGCAGAGATGTGGCAGCGTTGGAAACAGGTCGAGGCGACAGCCTGATCAGAGACTTTGCCGAACGCCAAGACAAACTGGGACTCTCTGGAAACTTGACTTTCGGTAGGTTGACGATCGAACAGTCTGGAAGCAATGTCTTGATTAGCTTAGGCAATGATCTGTTAGCCACATTGCGTAATTCCGATGCGGATAGTCTCACTAGAACTGACTTTACCCGCATCAGCTAATCAGTTCCTTTAGACCCTAGCAAGGGCTGATAAACTAACGGGAAGCCCAGGTGCTTTGGGCTTCCCGCCTCACAAAATCACTAGGTTTCCTAAAGTATCAATGTAGGATAGTGGGTAGTACCCCTCACCCACTGCGCTTCATGGATGCATTTGCTCCTAACCCGCCTGACTGGACTCAGACTGCTGTCCATGCCCACGAGTTCTGTTGTCCAAGCTGCCGAACGTCATCTACGGGGGCAGAGCAAGTTTGGATCAACCGTCGATCGCCCGTTTTCTCAGAAGACCGTCGGCGCAGATGGCAAGAATTTTATGAATGTTCCTGCGGCACAGCTTGGTGGAGTTGGAGTAGCGATCGCCCACCTACAACGCTGAAAAAGCCAGATCTTCCGCCTCAGTTTCTGCGGGAAAATCGCGACTTATTCGATATCTAGCACGCAAAACACCACTGACCCTCACCCCTATCTACCTGTGTCCTTGACTTCTAGCGATCGCAACACCATCCGTTTCCTGATTGAGTCACAGCTTCAAGCCTTTCAGCACAATGATGCCGAAGCATCTTTCTCGCTGGCGAGTCCTTCCATTCAAGAGCAGTTCGGTACGCCAGAAGTTTTCTTGGCGATGGTCAAAACAGCGTATCCTTCTGTCTACCGTCCGCGATCGGTGGTGTTTGAAGACATGACTATGGTGCAGGGTTTGCCCGCCCAAAAGGTGATGCTGATGAGCGCTGAGGGCGAGTTGGTAAGAGCCGTATATTTAATGCAGCAGCAACGTGATCAAACATGGCGAATTCACGGTTGCTTTTTAATTCCGGTTGGCGGCAAAACCATGGGATAGCAGGAGTAAGCTATCGGGGCTGGAGGCTTCGGGGCTGGAGGCTTCGGGAAATTCTCGGATGACGGGGCTGGGCAGGTTCGCTACAACGGGAGCACGTAATCTTGGGTGCAACCACCAGAGCTTGTTCAACCTCATCATTAAGGAACTGCGAGTCATGGTTTTTTCAGAACCCTCGATTTCTCATGCCTATGCACTGACGCCCCAGACGACCGTCAACCCTTTAACACCCTCTCATTCCTTCCTGTCTCTGGGAGGATTCCCATCAGGTCAGGGCAGTTTGGCAAGAGCTGTCGAGCGATCGGGCGATCGCGAAAACAATATTCTGCGAGGCACCGCCGAGAATGACGTGCTGCGGGGCGGCGATGGCAATGACAAGCTGCTGGGTCTGGCTGGAGCCGATCGGCTATATGGCGATCGCGGCAACGACACCTTACGAGGCGGCAATGGTAACGATCTGCTCACGGGCGGCAGCGGCAAAAATTTGCTGTGGGGCGAGGGTGGCAACGATGTCTTTGTCTTGAGTCCAAAATGGGGGTCAAGGGCGATCGCCCAAGCCACTCTAGTCGGCGACTTCACCGATAGACAGGATACTCTACACCTCACAGGCGTGAAGTTTGCAGATCTGCGGATTCGTCAAGGCAAAGGCGATCAGAGAAAGGATGTTCTGATTCAGAACAAGTCCACAGGCGAGTACCTGGTTATTCTCAGAGGCGTGAAGAGTCGCCAGATCGATGCCACTGATTTTGGGACGATCGCTGGTGCTTCAATTTCAGGAAACAATGCAATTCCAGGAAGCAATACGATTCCAGCGATCGCTGCCGTTAATTCTGGCACCGCAAAGTTTTCGCCCAGCGACAGCGAAGGGGCGATCGCGGCTACGGGAGCTGCCCGCCTCAAGCTAGGCACCCAAACCATTTACATTGGCACCCAGCAAGTTTCTAGCAATAATCAAGACCCCATCGTCATTAGTTTTGACAGCAGCAATCCCACAAATCGCTGGACGCAGACGAGTTATGAAGTGACAGGCACGGACGGTCGCGGCTACGGCTTATTTTGGAGCGGTAGCAGCCTCTACGGCGTGTTCAGCGTCGATGGCACTCAGGGCACACCCGATCAAGATTTTCGACGGGTCAGCGGCAGGGCTACCCAATCCTGGCTGAGGAGCTATGGTTCTGGCGGCGGCGCAAAGGTGGCAGTATTGGCAAAACTGAATTCTGCGACTGGAGAAATGACGGAGGCGGTTTATCTATCGGCTATTCTGAGCAGCGGCAAGACTAACAGTCTGGCGATCGCCAACTTAGCAGTCAATGCCGCCGGAAATCTGGTCATCAACGCCCAGTCTTACTATGCTCCTCGCCGACCCGATGGCACCGCCATGACTCAGGTTACGTCTGGCAGTTCGCCCTTCGGCTACGTGCTGGAAATCACGCCCGATCTCAAAACAGTCATTAGCACAGCCGCTACGGGGTGGCAGTAGCAAGAATGAGCTTCCGTCGCAGCAGATCTAGAGCAGTGTAAGCACTCAATTCCCGCACTGTCTCTCGTCCTCGGAATGTCCCAAATTGATACTGAAAACTCTCTACAGAGTCAGGACTTGCTAACCCAATGTATACCAGCCCTACGGGCTTCGTGTCTGTGCCGCCATCTGGCCCAGCAATACCCGTAATGCTCAAACCCCAGGTGGTGCCTAGACGATCGCGTACTCCCACCGCCATCTGACAGGCAACCTCAGCGCTCACAGCTCCTTGTTGTGCCAAAACGTTGGCATCCACGCCCAGTAGATTAACCTTCACCCGATTATCGTAGGAAATAATGCCGCCCCAGAAGTATGCCGAGCTGCCTGGAATTGCCGTCAAAAGGCTGCCCAGCCCTCCGCCCGTGCAGGATTCTGCGACCGAAACAGTTTGCTGAGAATTTTTGAGGCGATCGCCCACCACTGCCGCCAAAGTGTCATCATCTGTGCCGTAGCAATCTAGACCGCCGATGTCTCGCAACTGCTGCTCTACCGGAGCAATCAGCTGGAGCGCTTCGCTCTCGGTTGCGGCTTTGGTAGAAATGCGGAGTCGGACTTCACCCCTCCCGGCATAGGGAGCCACAGTGGGGTTCTTGAGCTGAATTTGGGCAGATGCCTTCTCTGCCAGAGTCGATTCACCGATGCCCCAAAATCGCAGAGTGCGGCTGTAGATTGCCCCCTGACTCCATCCTTGGCGACGGAGGTAAGGTACAGCAGTTTGTCGCCACATTGCCTTCATTTCGCTGGGCACACCTGGAAAGGTGAGGATAGTCACTCCAGTCCGAGGTTGCCAAATTACACCGGGAGCCGTTCCGGTCGGGTTAGGTAGAATGGCAGCGCCTTCCGGCAGCAATGCCTGCTTCCGGTTGCTGAGAGCCATCGATCGCCCCCGTCGAGTCAGCTTTTCGGCAATGTCTTGCAGAACTTCTGGACGCTCCACCAAGGTTGCTCCGAAGAAATCGGCAAGGGTTGCGGTTGTTAAGTCGTCTGGCGTTGGGCCTAGCCCCCCGGTAAAAATCAGCAGAGACGATCGCTCGCAGGCAATGGCGATCGCTTTTTGAAGTCGCAGTACGTTATCGCCCACCACCGTTTGGTAGTAATGAGAAATACCCAGATCAGCCAGCTCTTGGGCTAAAAACTGGGCATTGCTATTCAAAATTTCGCCGAGCAATAGCTCTGTGCCTACTGAAATAATTTCGGCGCTCTGGCTGGTTTCATTCTGATCCACTTCACTCATGTGGTTCACTCACTGCCTTGCGTGTTTTCTAACTCGCCATCCTGTGTAGCTCAGCAGAGCTGTGGCAGCGATCGCATAGACAATGCCGCTAGGCACCCCTGAGAACGCCAGAGCTAGGCTGCCTACCCACAGCGTCAGCGCATAGATAAACAAGACCGTGAATCGATGGGGGACGCCCGCCTTGAGCAGACGATGGTGCAAATGGCGCTTATCTGCCTTGAAGGGCGAATTTCCATGACGCAGCCGTTCAATGATCACCGCTGACATATCCAGAATAGGGACTGCCAAAATCAGATAGGGCAACAAAACCGCAACGGTGGTTAAACCTTTGACCAAACCAATTACGCCGACGCCAGCCAGCGTGAAGCCCATAAAGTAGGCTCCCCCATCCCCCATAAAAATTTGTGCCGGATTGAAGTTGTAGCGGAGAAACCCAAGCGCGCCTCCTGCCAAAGCGGCTGCAATCAGAGCAGCAGGCTGATTCATAAACAGACAGACAATCAGCATAACTACGGCAGCAATGCCCGACACACCTGCCGCCAGCCCATCTAACCCATCAATCCAATTAATAGCGTTTGCCATGCCCACCAGCCAAATTATAGTGATAGGCAGGTTGATCCAGATGGGTAGTTCTGTCAAGCCCAGGAAAGGAATACTTAGAAACTCAATCTGTACGCCCACAGACCAGGCACAATAGGCTACCGCAGTTTGAAGCAAGAGCCTGAGAAATGGGGAGAGCGAGAACAAATCATCTGCTAGCCCAATCAAGAAGAAGCCCAATCCGCCTAGGGTAACGCCCCAGATCTCGCTTTCTCGATCGGGGGATAAATCAGAAAATCCGCCCAGCCACCAAACTAGCAGTAGCGCAATTAGCGTTCCCAAGAAAATTGACACACCACCTAGGCGCACCATTGGATGCTGATGCACTTTTCGACCGCCAGGTGGGTCGAAGTAACCGCTTTTTAATCCAATCTTTTTAACAAGCGGTGTGGTCAGCAGCACAACAGCAGTGGATATGGCGAAGGCAGCTAGATGGTAAAGCTGTGGGGGCATCGGTAATCCGGGTTGCAGGACAAAATGTACAGTCAGGCAGAGTCTACATGAACGGCTGCCCTAAAGCTAGAGTTTCAGCAGAGTTTTTTCACGGTCATGGTTGAATTTAGGTCAGCACTAAAACTCATATTTGCAGCCTAAACGGCGATCGCAATAACTTTGCACGAGAGTATTTCTAACACATGACTCTAAGTTGGCATCATCTGTTGCAAAATTTTGCACTAGATTTTGCAGCTGCTTTATTGTTTTCAAATACAGCTGTCGCCAGTTTGCTTAAGAAATTATGGTAGAGCGCTTCGCCCCCCAACATAATTTCCCCATCCTAAACGCCTTGGCGGTTGCCATACTTTACGGGAGAATTTGGTAAAACTGATGAGCTTTAACCTGATATCGCCATCCCAAAATTCAGCCGCGAGTAGTGCTTCCCCGGATCAGTTTCAGATTCTCGTTTGCCCAGTTTGATAGCTAATGCCAAAGCTTTGTGACAGACTCTCCACATTGCGATCTGAAGTGTGGCGATCGCATTGCAAAAATAGATTCCGGTCGCAGACTCTTATCTAACTTCTACGCAGTGTTCGCAGAGATGCGCGAATCAGCCTCTACCTTTCAAAAGAAGCAGGCGGCATATCTGTAGCACCTTTGCCCAAGGACTCACTAAAAGTCGCCCACTCGATCGGCTCATAGGGCTGACTCGAAATATAGGCACGCTCAGTCATTTCAGACATGTATCCCACATAATGACTCACTAGAAAATAGACTGCCATCATGGCTGCTGCCGTTGAAGACACCAAGAAACCAGCAAGCATCAAGGAAAATTCGCGGCGCTGAATTGCTTCCTGCATCAGATGCAGTGCCCACGCAATCAGACCTATGACGAGAAATATAATAATGAGCATTCTTAAATGACTTTACGAACTGTAATATTTGCACATGTTAACAAATTCTCAGGCAACTGTCTCTCTATTTTGCAGCTCAGGCAACCCCTGTATAGGAAACATAAACCCTGATGGCAGCGCGTTTACGTCTCTTGCAAAGCATCTAAGCTCTACAGCCCTAATGTAGCGTGCATTCAAAGCTTGATATCAAAAGTACATAATTTATGCTGAATGGCGAAGCCGAATTTAAATGTTCTTAAAAAAGAGAAATGGGAAAGCGGCTGAGTGTGGCTCTTAACCTCTATACCGCTCTCATTTTGTATCAAAATCTATACTCAATCTACACAGGTGCGTTCTACGCAGATACGTTATGTAACAGATGCGTTACCCCACCATGAGGGAAGAAGGAGATTGGGTTGAGTGAAGACACCCCTGTCCTGTAAAACCCACCAAGCTCTCAATCGCAGAGACAACCTGTCTCACGTCGCTTTCCTCCAGCCCTGGATACATAGGCAGCGATAAAATCTCCTGGCTGAGCATTTCGGCATGGTGAAAATCTGTTGCAGCATATCCTAAGTGCTGAAATGCGGGCTGAAGATGGCAAGGAATAGGGTAGTGAATGCCAGTTTGAATCCCCAGATGGGCTAGTCCAGTTTGCAGAGTAGTGCGATCGATCGCACAGTCTTCTAGCACTCGGATCACGTAAAGATGATAAACGTGACCCTCAGCACTGTGATTGGCAATAGGAATAATGCCATAGTTGACCAAGGGCGCAAGCAGGGTATCGTACAGCTGAGCAATGCGCTGGCGATCGGCATTCCAGCTCGGCAAATGCGGCAGCTTTGTGTTCAAAACCGCTGCCTGTAGGGTGTCCAAACGGCTGTTGGTGCCATAGTCCGTGTGAAAATACTTGCGGGTTGCCCCATAGTTGCGCAGCGATCGCATTGTTTGCGCCACAATTTCTTCTTGCGTCACCAGCATCCCGCCATCGCCAAATGCCCCCAGATTCTTGCTGGGATAGAAGCTAAAGGCGGCTGCAATGCCCACCGAGCCTGCCCGATAGCCTTCTCGCTCTGCTAGGTGCGCCTGTGCTGCGTCCTCAAAAATCAGCAGGTCGTAAGTGCTGGCTAAATCTAACAGGCGATGGGGAGAAACCATCTGACCATACAAATGCACTGGAATTAGAGCACGAGTGCGTACTGTGATGGCTTTTTCGGCAGCCGTCAAGTCAATGAGCGCGGTGTGGGGATCACAGTCTACAAAAATAGGCGTTGCGCCCGATCGCATCACTCCAATCAGCGTCGCCACAAAGGTGTTAGCTGGTAAAATCACCTCATCGCCCAGACCGACGCCACAGGCTTGCAAACCCAGGGCAATAGCGTCTGTTCCCGATGCAACACCTACTCCGTAAGAAGCTTCACAGGCTTGAGCAAAGGTCTGCTCAAATTCTAGAAGCGCCTGCCCTAAGACGTAGTCGCCTCGCTGAAGAACATTTTGCATAGCCTGCTCTAGCTGAGCCTGAATGGGCTGATGTTGATGACTAAAATCGACGAAGGGAATGGTTGAATGGGAATGACTCATGACTGAAGCTTCATTAACAGAGGAATAAGGGAATAACAGACGCAGTCAAGCGAATTTGTTAAAACTGCTCTCTTAGTTATGGCGAATGACCTGTAGTTTTTTACACCCGATCGCAGTAAAGAGTCAGTGAAGTAACTGAGCTGTAATCTGTATCCTTACTGACCTGCGCTGCCACTCTATCTTTTGTCAGAGAGTAGCCTCAATGAGGGAAATGCGGAGCGCCCATGGAGCCGATTGCGTGACTCAGGGTTTGTACGGGTTTGAAACAATCGCCGAGTTCACTGCCGTATGGGTTTTCAGTAGCATTAATGTGCCAGTAAACTAATGAGGCTGAGCGTCTTACTGTGCCTGCGGCAATCGCTCTTCAACCCTCTAGATGTAATTACTGGTGCGTATGGTCACGTTTCTGTTGGAAGTTGGGACTGAAGAACTGCCTGCAAGCTTTGTGGAAGAGGCGTTGGGGCAGTGGCGATCGCGCATTCCTGTCAGCTTGAGCGAAACTTTCCTTATGCCTGAGTCCATTGAGGTTTACGGAACGCCCAGACGACTAGCGCTACTCATTAAAGGATTGCCGTCGCAACAGCCCGATCGAGAAGAAGAGGTGAAAGGGCCTTCTGTTCAAGCCGCCTTTAAAGACGGAAAGCCCACCAAAGCGGCAGAAGGGTTTGCCCGATCGCGGGGCGTGTCGTTGGATGCTTTCGAGGTGCGATCGACGGATAAGGGCGATTTCATCTTTGTCAATCAGAAGATTGCAGGTCGTCCTAGTGCCGATATTTTGACCGAACAGGTGCCCCAATGGATCTTTGGCTTGGAAGGCAAGCGGTTCATGCGCTGGGGCGATGGCGACCTACGGTTTCCTCGTCCGATTCGTTGGCTAGTGGCACTCTTAGATGATGCCGTGCTGCCGCTAACGCTGATCAATGGCTCCGAAAGCGTTACTAGCGATCGCCTCACCCAAGGGCATCGCGTTTTACATCCAGAGCCACTGGCGATCGCCCATGCCTCTGAGTATCTAGAGAATTTGAGAGCCGCCTCGATCGAAGTTGATCCAGAGATTCGACAAGCTGAAATTGTTAGCCAGACCCAGGCGGCGGCGCAGCGCGTGGGCGGTTATGCCGTGATTACGCCCAGTCTGCTTCAGGAAGTGCGTGATTTAGTGGAATCTCCCTCTGCCGTGACGGGCAAATTTGACTCAGAATTTTTGGAGCTACCGTCCGAAGTCGTGATCATGGAGATGGAGAGCCATCAACGCTATTTCCCAGTCGTTAAGGCAGAAGGTTCCTCCGAACTTTTGCCCTACTTCATCACCATTTCTAATGGCGATCCAGCTAAGGCGGATATCGTTGCCGCTGGAAATGCCCGCGTTATCCGGGCGCGTCTGTCGGACGGCAAATATTTCTTTGCAGCCGATCGCAAGCAGCCCATAGAAAGCTACTTGCCGCGGCTAGAGACTGTCACATTTCAGGAGGATTTAGGCTCGGTACGGGCAAAGGTCGATCGGATTGTTAGAGTGGGCGATCGCATTGCCGACCAGCTTCAGCTCAGCACCGCTCAGCGGGAGATAATTCAGCGGGCGGCGCTGCTTTGCAAAGCTGATCTCGTGACTCAGATGGTGGGCGAGTTTCCGGAATTGCAGGGCACCATGGGGCAAAAATATGCCCTCAGCAGCGGTGAATCTCCCGAAGTGGCAACCGCAATTTTTGAGCATTACCTGCCCCGTGGCGCAGGGGACGATCTGCCGCAAACCTTGACAGGTCAGGTGGTAGGGCTAGCCGATCGCCTAGATACGCTGGTGGGAATTTTTAGCCTGGGGATGCTGCCTACCGGATCTTCCGATCCATTTGCCCTGCGTCGTGCTGCCAATGCTGTGCTTAACATCATCTGGTCAGCCGATCTGGCGCTTAACCTCGATCGTCTCTTAGCACAGGTTACTGCTGACTTTGTGGCAGTTTACCCTAAAGCAGCCACAGTTCCCCTCAACGAACAGCTTCGAGACTTCTTCCTACAGCGGGTGCGGACTTTACTTCAAGAAGATCAAGGTATTGATTACGACCTGGTGAATGCGGTGCTAGGCAGCGATCCAGAGTATGCCGATCGCGCTTTGCAAAACCCACTGGACGTGCGCGACCGCGCTCAGTTTCTACAAAGCATTCGCCAGAATCAAATCTTGGATGCTATCTATGAAACGGTGAATCGTGCGTCTCGGCTGGCAGCCCAGGGTGATCTAGATACCGTGCAGCTAGAGCCATTGGCGATCGTCCGTCCTAGCTTGTTTCAACAGCCCTCCGAGCAGGCGTTTTATGAGGCGATCGTCAAGCTGGTGCCCCAAACTCGTGCCGCCCAGGCAGAGCGCAACTATCAGAAACTACTCGAAGCGCTGATTGAGGTTGCACCTGTGATCCAGAACTTCTTTGATGGAGCGCAAAGCGTTATGGTGATGGATGCCGATCCAGAAATTCGCCGCAATCGCCTCAACTTGCTGGGGCTACTGCGAAACCATGCGCGGATACTGGCAGACTTTGGGGCGATCGTCAAAGTCTAGCCCTCGGCTAACCCTCAAGCCTCAGCTAGAGTACAGCTCTAACAAGTCAGGTAAGTGATCATAGCCATCCACGCCGATCGCCGCAATAATCTCCGATCGCTTCTGCTTCAACAAAGTGTCGAACGCTTCTTTGCCCAACTGTCCGCGCAGGACGGTGAGCAAACCTGCGGGTTGCCGCCAGCTTACAGAGCCAATTTGCTCTAGTAAATACATACCCAAGCAAGCCATCTGAACTGCCTGAGGTGGATTTTGCAGCCGATAGTAGGCTTCAGCCAGGTAGGCTAAATTTTGTCCCTGTAAGTAAACATCCCCTGACACTTGAGCGGATTGAATACCTTTTTCCAGGTAGCCAATCGCCTCTTGGGGCGCTTCTATCAAAATCTGAGCAATGCCCAAACTGCTGAGACAGAGTGCCTGACTCTGACGATCGCCCAACTTTTCTGACAGCTCTAGCCCCTGCTGCAACCGATCAATTGCCATCTCAAATCGATCGGGGTCAGTTTGTTCAAGCTGCTGTGCTTGGAATACTTCGCTGTAACCCAAATTGGCTAATGCATTGGCTTCGCCTAGGCGATCGCCCTTCTGACGACTGAGAATTACGGCGCGTTGGCTGTAATTAATCGCTTCAGCATAGCTAGACTGGGCGACACAGGCACGGCTCAGATGGTTCAAATTAGCAATCTCACAGGCGGTATCGGCAGCAGTGCGGGCAATGTCGAGGGCTTGCTGATGCAGATCGATCGCCCGCTCACTTTGTCCCAGCGCCCGCATCGAAGATCCAAGCAATGTAAGAATTCGCGCTTTTTCCTGCGTCCCCTCTTCCTGGCGCAGCGGCTCGTCCAGATAGCTCAAGGCATCTCGCAAATACTCTCCCGAAAAAGACGCAAAAATATTGCCATACAGCGGAAAGTAAGAGCGCTGGGCAAACACCCGCAAAATTTGCAGCGTCATCTGAAAGCAGCCGTTAACGAGCCGATCGCGTCGAGGAATTACCGCTTGACCAAAACCATTTGCCAGCTGCGACCAGGTGACAGCAAATCCCAAAAAAGTAGAAATAGACAGCTTTGCGCCCACCTTAGAATCGTAAACCAGCTTGTCAAACCAGTTCACTAAGCCCTGTTGCAGACAGCGAAGCACGACCGCGATCTCCACAAAATCGCTTAAGCCAAACCCGCTCTGCTGCCTTACCCACTCAACCGGAGATTGCCCCAGCGCCAGCGCTTGAAACAGCGACTTCAGGGTACCGTTTGCCTGCTTCGCCCATGCCATCCAGGGCCCGCGATCGCCTGGTGCCCCTCCAAAGCCCAACTGCCCTTGGCTCTGGTCATAGATCCAGCTCACCAAGTGATTTTCTAAACGACTCCAAGACTCCAAACCCCGCGTAACGCCCTGGGAAATCTGCTGAAGCTCCTGTTGAACTTCAGGCTGTAGCTCCGCTGAGGGCTGAGACTCCTGATGCCGCAGTTCTTTGGCAAGCTGCTGAAGCTGAGCCAGATTCAAAGGCTTGGGCAGATTAGGATCGGTGACTCGCAAGAAAACATTGAGGCGATCGTCTGCGGTAGCCATTTGCCGGAGTGCCGTATCCAAGACGGCAGCAACCTGGTTTTGGGTCTGCCAGCGCTCCCACTCACCGCGAATTGTCTGAAGCGCTCGGAGGCTGCGGGTAGCTTTGGCTTGCTTCAGCTCATCGTCGCGGCTGTCTGCCTGCTGCTGAGTGACTGTGAGACGATCGCCCAAGCACCGCTCAAAGATTTCGCCTGTCCCAACATCCACACCCTCTTGAAGCATCTGAAAGACCTGCTCTTTAGATCGAATCTGCCCTTTGAGGGTCATCTGCACGATTTGGTCAATCAGCGTAAGATAGCGATCGCTTAAGGATGGGACATCTGGCATGGGGATAGAAAGTCCCGAACCGCTTCGGGCGAACCTGCGGAACTAACGCTCATAGACGAACATTAACAGGTCACCGCGCCCGCCATCAACTTTCTCAGGGATTTCAACCCTTTCTTCACGCGCCGAGAAACTGTGACAGAGCTGATGCCCAAACGCTCTGCGGTTTCTTTTTGAGTCAAATCATGTAAAAAGACAAATTCCAACACCTCGCGCGTCCGGTTTTCAAGCTGCACTAGAGACTGCTGCAACCGAATCTGATCTTCTTGCGCCAATTGAAAGCTGTGATACTGCACATCCGGCACCAAGTCGCCCAGAGAAGCGGCCCCTTCCTCTTCGTTATGCATTGGGGCATCCAGGCTCAGCGGAGCGCGATTGCGGTGAGCAAGCTTAATCTCCTGCCATTCCGCCACAGAAATTTCTAAAGCCTTCGCCACTTCTGCATCGGTAGGCTGACGGTGGAGCTGGGTATGGAGATCGCGACTAATGAGGGCAGCTTGATGCTGGATTGCCTGCCAGCGGCGGGGAATCCGCACCGTTGAGCCTTTGTCTCGCAGATAGTGCTGAATTTCGCCGCGAATGTAGGGAATGGCGAAAGAGCTAAAGGCGTGTCCCTTGGTGATATCAAACCGCTCGATTGCCCGAATTAATCCCAAGCTGCCGACTTGCAGCAAATCGTCGTATCCTTCAGTGCATTGGTTAACCCAATGATGGGCTTCTTTCCTCACCAGCCCAAAATTAAGTTGCACAAGCTGATTGCGAATCTCGGCACAGGGCGAGTTGTAATATTCTCGGAGCAGTTGCAAGCTCTCACTTTTGAGTTCAGTGGCAACTGAGGTAAGTTCTTGAGCGGTCAATTCTTGAGGCACTGGAGTAAGCATGACGATTCTCAGGTAGACGGAGCTGCAAGTAGATGCTGAGTGCAAGATAGAGTTTGAGGCACTAGCCAAGCTTGATGCGAGCCAACTTAGTGTAAGCCAACTTAGCGTAAGGCCGATGCAGAGCGCTTGCTACTCTCTGAAATACACTTCATCACAGTTAGATACTGCCACAATCTAAAGTTAAAGTAACTCAATGAAGGGAATATTAGAGCTGAAATGCAGTCTAAAAAAGCACTTCAACAATGTTTATTTCAACCTAATAGATAGCCTTAAATTTTGCCCTTAGCATTCTGTATTGAGCCAGAATTCTGAGATGAATTTAATATCTTTTAGGTCTGCAAATCAAAAATATTCTTTTTGCAGAGCTGCAACAACGGCATTTTCACGGAACCTCTTCTGATCCTGCTATCTGATCTTGTCATTACCCTCAGAATTTCTAGGTGCTAGAAATAGCGCTATAGACGCTGAAACTCTTGCCAGATGCTAGATTAAGTGATTGTGCTTCAAGCCGTAAAATTTACGGATCTGATGCCAAAATACTCAAACTCTAACCTCATAAAAGAATTTTCAAAGATTCTGAATCCGTAGGAAGTGGCTTATGAAAAAGAGGGGAGCGATCGCCCCCCTCTCCAAAACTTGGTCAATTGAGCTTAGTCAGTCAAAAACTTGCTAAATCAAAACCTCAGTCTAGAATCTAGTCAAAAAATCGCTAACAACCTAAACTTCCTCAGGATCAACTCTGGCATAGAACAAACCGCGAATCTTCACGTCTAAGGCAGCCTTTCCACCCATGTCTGTATCAGAAGGCTGGATGCTTTCAAACGTTCCGGCAATTTCACCCGTGGTGCTGTCTACCTTGGCAACCTGAAGAGAAATCTTGCCTCTACCTGTTTCAAATTGCTTCAGGTTTTCCTTGAGCAAATCCTCATCGTCTGCACGAGAAGGGAGCGCTACGGCATTGTCGTAGCCTGAAGTTAGGCCTCGACCCTTAGGATCAAGGAAATTGGACGTCCGATAAGAAGGAACTCTGAATTCACCAACCAAATCAGTTGAGGTATTGATGCCGTCGATTCCCTCCGAGGAAGCGACTAAACCCTTGATGGTGAACAGAAAGGGGACAAGTTCGCCATTGGGCATTTTGACGGTGACTGCCTGGAAATCAAATCCGTCTTCTTCAACAAACGTCAGGCCTTTATTGGGATCGACCTTGAGCTTGCCGCTCACCTGGTCGATCGTAGACGTGTAGCGCGTCATCACCTTGCCTTGGATGTACTGTGCTTCCCGGCGCTTGCTGGTCGGCTCTTCCTTAACAAAGACGCTAGTTGGCTCCAGGCAGAGTCTGGACATGGTGTAAGACTTATCGCGATCGAGTGCAATAGAGCCTCGACCCACATCATCGAGCTGAGGACAGGAGTTTGCCAAACCTGTCCCTCTAATGTCTTCATAGGTGAGCGCAGCAGTTGCGGTTGTTGAACCGCCATCGCTACAAGCAGTCAAAAAACCCAAACATACTGCTACCAAGGCAGCAATTAAAGCACGATACCTCATGGTCAACCTCTAGTCTCTAGTATGGAACCCTAAACCGTTTAATTAATAAGTATTAAGCCCTGGTTGCCTAGGCTTGGCTTGCCTTGAGGCTCCAGTACTGAATTTTACAAGACCTTGCAGCCTTTATTTTGACCGTTCATTAACTTCCATAGGCTAAAAAATCATGAATAAAACATTAACGCTATGTACAGCAAGGAATCCAGCCCCAGCTCCGAGAGTTTTGCACACTTGTGCAATCTTAGTATTCTATTAAGTTGTGTAAATTGAAGCTAAAGTAATGCCTAAGTAGGCAGCTACAGGTGCGGAACCTGTAGAAATTTTGATTAGGTTTTCAGAAACCAGGTTTTTGTGTTTGAGTTTACTGGTTGAGTCTACAGCTTTGGGGAAGGGGCAAATATGAGTGGGTTGGAGGAAACAGGGCATCAGGAATTATTCATGGGTCAGGAGATTGAGCATCCCGATCTGAGCGCGATTGCTGCATTAGTTCATACGACTGCCCAAAGTTATCAGGGCAAAAGTTCAGAGCTGCTGGCTCTACTGAGGCTTCTGGAGGCTCTGCATCAAGGCATTCGAGATGATTTGTTCCAGAAGTCTCTGCCGGACAATCGACAGGCACTCTATGCGCTTCTGCGGGATATTGAGACAGAGGGAGGCTGGCCTTACATTCACCGGATGAAGCTACAGTCTTTTTTGTCAAATTTATTGACGGAGCCAGAGGGAGAGTTGCCTGATTCTGAGTGAGTTGTCAGCATTGAGCTATATGGTCATCAAATTAGACTTCAAATTTGACAGCTCAAGACTATGAGTACGGATAACCGACTCTGTATCTCTCTAGGAGCGGGCGATCGTTAGAATGATAAACAAAGCTACACCATAAAAAGGTTCCATGATTCCTACCGTTATCGAACAGTCTGGTCGCGGCGAGCGAGCATTTGACATTTACTCTCGGTTACTCCGAGAAAGAATTGTATTTTTGGGACAGCAAGTTGACTCTGATCTTGCCAACCTGATCGTGGCGCAAATGCTGTTTCTAGAAGCCGAAGATCCAGAGAAAGATATCTACCTCTACATCAACTCGCCAGGTGGCTCGGTGATGGCAGGATTGGGCATTTTTGACACCATGAATCATATTCGTCCTGAGGTCTGCACGATTTGTGTAGGTCTGGCGGCAAGCATGGGTGCTTTTCTGCTGAGCGCTGGGGCAAAAGGTAAGCGCATGAGCCTACCTCACTCTCGCATTATGATTCACCAGCCGTCGGGAGGAGCACAGGGTCAGGCGACTGACATTGAGATTCAGGCGAAGGAAATTCTTTATCACAAGCGAATGCTGAACGAGCGATTGGCAGATCACACTGGCCAACCCCTCGATCGCATTGAGCAAGATACTGAGCGTGATTTCTTTATGTCTGCGGTTGAAGCCAAAGAGTATGGCTTGATTGATCAAGTGATTGATAAGCGAGCCGTGGGTAGCCGCCCTGATGCAGCGCTGATTGGCTAGAAGCTGATGTAGGCATCTAGAAACTGATGTAGATATGCAGCAAAAAAGAGCCAGAATTCAGGAGCCAGAAGGCACTCTGAATTCTGGCTCTTTTTTGCTGTAAGACTAGAAAGCTGTAAGACTAGAAAGCTGTAAGACTAGAAAAGAGTTTGTGATGGCGAGGGTTGCGCTTCTAGAAACCGCAGGAAATCTAGGAGCTCGATATCGTCTAGCTCTTGGCGCGATCGCTTGCCATAGGTTCTCTTCAGATAGCCACGTCCTTGCTCAGTTGTCCAGCTTAGCCGCTTCATTTCAACTCCAATTCTGGCAATTTCGTTGGAGCGATCGCCTGATTCAGATACCTCTGTAGAATCTGTTGCCTCGGTAGACGGCTTGGGTTCAGTTTTTCGCTTGGCGGACTTTTCAGGTTTAGCAGGGGGAAGCTCAGGCTCAGGAGAAGAATTAAGGGGAGGCTCAGGCTCTGAAATATTGTCGAATTCAAGACCGGGTAGAGGCACTATTTCCGGGCTGTCTGGATTGCTTGGCGGCGATTCTAGCGGCGGCAGTCCTGGATTGCTTAGATTAAAGCTTGGGATTGAATTGAACTCGGCTAGATTTTGAAGAGAATCAGCTAAAGAAGGCTCGGAGGGGAGAGCGATCGCAGGATCGGTCATGGGATTTACCTCAACTTCAGCCTTGAATGCCTCCTGATGCTGCACTTCTTTAGACGATAAAACTTTGGACGAAGAATCTTGCGGTAGCGGATCTAGGGGGAGTAAGGCTGGGGATGGGACGAACTGGGAGTAACTCTGAGCTGCAACGCTTTCACCCAGGGTCAGCGGCTCGTAAGCCGGATAAGGGATCGGAGCGCTCTGAGGTGAACTAGCAGCAATCCCAAAAGCCTGTAAAGCTCTGATCTTGGCTTGGTCTTCTGCTAATTCAATATCAGTCGCGGTCGCCATACCGCTGGCAAAAGAAGTGTTGCCTATCTGGATTAGGGCACGCACAACATAGCTACCCTCATGAACCGTCGAAAGTTCAGCAACGATCGCGCCCATAGGATAACGAGATTTGAACTCAGATAGAAGGGTAGGGAGGAGCGAAGAAGGGGCTGACAAGGGAAATCACGGGGTAGGTAAAGGGAACAGTATGGGGGTAGAGATAGAGAAAGGGCGAGTCGGCGGCAAAAAATCCAAGCCGCCTCTTAATGATTGCCCTCCGGGATCACCTCTGAAAGAGTATAGAAGACCTCGATCAGTTTTTGACAGTCTATCTTGACAGTTTAGACGTTAAGCTGAAGGGTGAGAGGATAAAAATTTCGCCCTCTCTGATCTTCTTCAGGCGAGTACGAATGCCTGATATGAAATCTGAGCAGCGTCCATTTTTGTGATTCGATCGTGACTCTTTGTACTTGATTGATGCTAGACCAACTCTTGAGCTTTTCATCGAATATTGGTGCTGATACCTTGCTATTGTTGCCCGTTTTGGTGGCACTCGAAGTTGTTTTGTCGGCAGATAATGCCATTGCCTTGGCAGCGATCGCCCAAGGGCTGGAAGGCCAGCAGATGCAGAGCCGCGCCCTCAACCTTGGTCTAGTCGTTGCCTTTTTCCTGCGGGTGGGCTTAATTTTGACGGCAACCTGGGTCGTCAAATTCTGGCAGTTTGAGCTACTGGGCGCAGCCTACTTGCTATGGCTAGTGTTTCAGTATTTCACCTCCAGTGACGGCGATGAATCGGGACAGCATCCCCACCATGGGCCAAAATTCGCGAGTTTGTGGCAAGCTATCCCAATGATTGCTGTCACCGATCTGGCTTTTTCGCTGGATAGTGTCACCACGGCGATTGCGATTTCCAAAGAGACTTGGCTAATTCTCACAGGCGGACTCATTGGCGTGATCACACTGCGCTTTATGGCAGGGCTATTTATCCGCTGGCTAAGCGAGTTTGTGCATCTAGAAGATGCCGGATACACGACTGTAGCACTGGTGGGTTTGCGGCTGCTTCTACGGGTAATTCAGCCTGATTTTGTGCCCCCAGAGTGGATGATGGTGGCAGCGATCGCCGTAATTTTCACTTGGGGCTTCTCTAAACGAACGGAATTGCCGACTTTAGCTGAATCGTTGAATGGTGAGGCTAGTATGCCTTCCCTATCTGAATCAAAACTCGAATCACAGCCTGATCCTCAGGAGATTTCGGTGGAATAGGCGATCGCTCTTTTACGTTTGTTTGTTCAGCGCTGCCGAACTCATCATCAAGATCACAGCTGTCGCTAGTTTGCCTAGAACATTTATGGGTGGGGCGCTTCGCGCCCCACCCATAAATGTCTCTGTCCTAACCGCCTTGACGGTTGCTAGACTAGCCTTTAAAGAAATTCCTGCCATCTTTAGCAAAGCGGCAGGAATTTTTAGGCTTTATTTTTAGATCTTTGAAAAGCCTGTCCCAAGCGAAGTAGATACGGCTCTGGCAAGAAATTCGGACACAGGCTCTACTCAGCAGATTCTACTCATAAAGCCAGGGTGTACTGGTAGGCTGCCAGCTGACTAGCTCCTCTTCTTTAAACCAGAGGCTAATTTCTTGTTGAGCGGTTTCCGGCGCATCTGATCCGTGAATGATATTCCGACCAATGCTGACGCCGTAATCGCCTCGGATCGTTCCCACATCAGACATCAGAGGATTTGTTGCCCCAATTAGCTTGCGAGCAGATGCAATGACACCATCGCCTTCCCAAACCATTGCCACAACTGGCGCTGAAATAATGAAATCGACTAGACCTGCAAAAAAGGGTCTTTCTCGATGAACGCCATAGTGCTGCTCTGCCAACTCACGGCTAACTTTCATTAGCTTTAGACCCACTAGAGTGAAGCCCTTGGTTTCAAAGCGGCAAATGATATCGCCGACTAGACCCCGCTGTACGCCATCGGGTTTTATAGCTAAAAACGTCCGTTCCAAAGGTGACTCCTGGTTTGACTAACGCATTTGACAATCCCAGATTAGCTTAGAAGGTCTCTAGGAGCGTTACTAATTCAAAAACTCGTGAGTTTTTGAATTAGCTTGCCGTTAGCTTTACAAATTAGGAAAGTTGGAAACGCTACTCTTTTTTCAGCTCACGAGCCATATTGCGAAACATATCCAGGTTGCTGTCAGCTCGACGACGCTCGGTCTTGGGCTGCTCAGACAAGGAGGGAAGCTTAGCTTCAGCGATCGCCTGTGCTTTCATGTCTGCCTTCTTCATAGAGGAAACGCTTTGCACAAAAGCATTGTCTTCACCCAACTTCGCCTTGGGGAAAGTTCTGCGCGTCGATGTGCTCGATCGCATGTACTCAATGTTGCCAAAGCTCACAGCATCATCGGCATTCAAAAAGTAGGCTCCTGTCTGCTGAGGGGCTTCGGGCTGAGCCTCTTGAGATTTCGAGCGGAATAGACCACCGATCGCACCCAGTATGCCGCCAAGAATTCTAAACAAACCGCCAACCGTTCCCGCTAAACTTCTAAAAATTCCGCTCACTAAAATATCTCCTGATCTGCATTTGATGAGTGCTTCCTATATTATGTAAGCAAATATTAAGCAAATTTTCATTAAGTTCATAATTTTATTCATCGCTTCTTTGATGCCCTGTTTGGCTCTAGATTCAGATTCACAACATTTCTTAAGCTGCGATCGAATTGAAAACTTTGCTGTCTAACCGTATTTTTCAGCACAAACTTTTGCTCAAACTGCTCAACGATGTTGTGATCGATATTTCTTAAATAATGCTAAGGAGGCATTTTTGCCGGCACCTCGACAGGTTACAACTGATACAGATAGAAACAATCTGTATTCGAAACAAATGTCTTCTGAAAGCAGTCATCAGTCTTGTGAATTTAGTCTTATGAATTTGCTTTTTTGTTTGGCAGTATTAATAAGGTACTCACGTGAAAACCGTTTACACTTTAGCCTCCTCTGAACTTCAAGAAACGCTCAATCGAGTTGCTGTCCAGATGAGCGATCGCAAAGAGGAGGTTGTGGAACTACTCAGCGACGAACAGCCTTCTAAGAGTCGGTTAGTTGAACTCACCTACGTCCAGTGCGCCTGGTGGGAAGGATGCTATTACTGCCAGGATGAGTCCCAGCAGTGGCATCAGGTAAAGTGCTTTATTTGATCTTCAATGATTTGATCTTCAATGGGACTTACGCATTTTTGTTGTGTGTGGTGGGCTGCGCCCACCACACACAACAAAAATGCACTACAGCTAGAGGGCTTGCGTAAGTCCTATTTAATAAATAGCGTGCAGCATATTGTGCAGCCATGCGTCTACCCGATCGCCCATGGCACCCATGGAGTAGGTTGTTTCGGCGCTTTGGCGGCAGGCATGGCGATCGATTTTGTCTAGCTCACCCATCGCCTCGACCAATCCTGCAACACTGTCGGGTTCCACCAGCCAGCCCGTTTTGCCATCTTCCACAATTTCCGCCGGACCGCCGCGCCGATAGGCAATTACCGGAACGCCGCAAGCTAGGGCTTCAATCGCCACATTGCCAAATGCCTCAATCCATTTGGGAGTCATCAGCAAACCGCGACTGTGACCGATCGCCTGTTGCAGTTCCGCAGTGGACAAAAAGCCTTCGTAGCTAATGTTTGCCTCTGGGTAAGTCTGACAGATAGTTTGCCAGTAGGCAGTATCCGGCATAGCTCCCCAGATTTTCAGGGTTGTTCTAGCAGCTTGAACCGCAGCGATCGCATCCTCAATGCCTTTTTCGGGAGCTATCCGACCTACCCACGCCATATAATTCTCTGAGTCTGGTTGAAACTGGTAGAGGGACAGGTCTAAGCCATTGCCCAGCACGACACAGCGATCGCCGAACTTGAAGGTTTCTGCCTGGGCGTGGCTATGTACGCCGATCGTGCCGGGGTTGGAGTCTATGACTTTGGCGATCGCCTGATCCATAGCTTTTGTGAGCGAACCCATGCTGACGAGATGGGCGATGGGGCGATCGAAAAACGGAGTGAGGTAAAACGGCAGCCAGTCATAGGCAAAGTTCAGCAGCAGGTCATACTTATCCTGAGTTTGACGGGCATAGTCCCACATATTGGCCAGTACGGCATCGGCGGGCAAGGTAATGGGGGCATTCCGCCCCTGAGTTTGAGCCGTTTCTTGCAAATTTCCAGGAATTTGGGTGATGGGGAGATCTGCCAAGGCTGAGCCAACAGGAGCCACAATATTAATTTGATGTCCCCGATGCTGCATTTCTTGGGCAATGTTGAGCAGCGTCAGCTCCACGCCGCCGCCCAGACCTGAACCCAGGGAACCCACAGAGGTCGAGAGGAATAGTATCCGTAGTGGAGAATTCATAGTTAGCTGTCTTCGTTTCTGGGTTGTGGTAGTTCTGTAATATCCTCCACTACGCAGGTTCAATGCTATTCTCCTGTTTCACTCGCTTGATGGAGGAAAAAGCAAGTCACTATCTGGTTCAGTAGATCATGAGGATCTGAGTTAGTGTTGACTGCAATTTGCCTAAGTCTAGAAATGTTATCTGAAGATAGACGGAGTGGAGCAAACCGTTCAGGAAAAGCCCAACTACATATCTCGCACTCTAATTGACATCCACGACATGATGTGCTTTTGAAGTTATTACACTCATCACAAAGGGGTTGCCAATTGCTTAGTTCGTTACCTCCGCCTCTAGTGCGCGGGATCTTGTGGTCTTGCTGAAAACGAACTTTTGGCTCAGATCGGTTACATACCGGACATCTACGTTGATAAGTGTCCAGGGTTCTTAGCCAGTCTAGATCAGAAAGCTTAATTCGTGGCACTCTCTTCTCACTTAAGGATAGGCTCACAAGTTGGTATGTTTTACCTTCTCTGCCAATTCCGGTAATGCCCTCCTCACCTTGCAATTCTCGCAAGCGTCGAAAAACGTCTACATAAGGTTTATAGGGTTTTGTTCCTAAATGCTGATGTATTCTGAAGCGGTTAATCGCTTCTCTCAGTTCGTCTTCTTTTACACGCGGGCCTGGAATACCATGACCCGCAGGCCATAGTTCTTCCAAAAGCACTCGATAGTAGGACTTATTGGCCTCACTAGGACATACAAATTTTTGACAGACTTCCTCAAGCCAGACTTCTCGGCTGATGTTTCCTGGCACTTCCTGCTCACTTACAGATGCAAGAGGTAAAAACTTTTGTCGCCCACGGCTTTTCCGCTCAGTTGCCATTAGTTATCCCCCCGTAGTAACCAGATGGGGTCGATATCCAGCACCTTTGAGATGGCATCAAGTTCATAATCTTTCAGAGATCTGACTTGACGCTCAATCTCTGAGATATCGGACTGTTCTAGCTTGATTCCATGATCAACATTGAGAGCGGCGGCTAATTCAACCTGGTCTAAATTATTTTTCAGCCTGACCTGACGAATCCTTGTTCCACTAATATTTTGCTTGTCTCCCATGGCTAACACCTCAACCTCATAGTGAGATGTTATTTATAAGGAGGATTGATCTGTAGACGATTTTCGTCTACAATAGGCTGTGCAGATTAAATCATCTATAATCAGCTGCATCATTCAGACCCTGTATCAAGTTTTGATATGCGTGTCTCCTCATTCTTTGCTGGCATTGGCGGCTTTGATCTTGGCTTTGAAAGAGCAGGGATGAAGGTCGTATTTCAATGTGAAATAGATCCTTTTTGTCAGAAGATCCTTAAGCGCCACTGGCCACATACCCCCTTACATGAAGACATCACGACCCTCAACCCAGCAATTATCCCTGCCTCTGACTTGTGGTGTGCTGGATGGCCTTGCCAAGACCTCAGCACTGCCAACACAGATCGAGCAGGACTTGCGGGAAAGAGAAGTGGTCTCTTCTTCACGTTTATGGATTTGGTTAGAGAAATTCATCCAGCGTGGTTGGTCATGGAAAATGTGCCCGGCGTGCTCTCCGCAGAACAAGGAACCGCTCTTGAGGCAGTTATCGACACGCTCGAAGAGAATGGGTATTTGGGGGGATGGGTGTCGTGTAACGCTATCCATTCGGGCTTACCCCACAATCGAGACAGAGTGTTCTTTGTCGCAAGTTTTAGATCGGAACGTGCCTATCACTTCTTTGCTAACAGTAGCGAATTGTCTGGGGATACTTCGTCGAGAGAATCGAGCAAAACGCAAGCTAGATCCGATTTTCGTCAAAGCACTCTCGGAGACAATCCGCTTGTGGTACAACGTCGCGGCGGCTTCGGGTATACCATGGCAAAAAGCATCTGCCCCACGTTACGTGCCCAAACTGGAGGACATCAAGGAGGCCATTCAGACCGACCAATACTCTGTGGCGAGAAACTTGACGTGGACAGAGTGGGAGAGGCTTATGGGTTTTCCTCCCGGATGGACGGTCGTAGAGGGAGACTCCTTGGCAACGCTGTCGTCCCTGCCATCAGTGAATGGATTGGAAGACGAATCTTTGAAATTGAAATGATGTCAGATGCCAGCAAGATAACAAGTCGATGAAGCGGATGGTCGATAGATCTTGATGAAGATGCAAAAGTTATCTGCCGCCGCTTAGCCTAGGCGTTAGCCGGGATGCCACTCGGTCACGCCACCCGGCTTATCAACTAGGAGGACGCCTTGGGCTTTGAGCTGGTCTCGAATCCGATCGCCTTCTGCAAAATTCTTTGCCTGCTTTGCCGCCTGACGCTGCTCAATGAGGGCTTCAATTTCGCTGTCGGTCAGCTTGAGGCTTTCTGCCTCCACAGGCTTTGCCGCCAGTCCCAAAATTTCTGACAGAACGACCAGCGTTTGCCATTGCTGCCGCAAAGTTTGGGCAGGAATTTCTGTCTTACCCTCGTGAGTCAGAATATTGCCTTCCTTACGCAGCTCTTTTGCCAGCTCAAACAGGACGGCTACCCCGCCCGACGTATTGAAATCATCGTCCATTGCGGTTTGAAAGCGCTGAGTCAGATCGCCCTCCAGATCAATCCGCATCGCTGCCGGATCGCCAAAGAAAGGATCGCCCGTATCTGTCCAGCCGATCGCCTCACCAAACTTATAGCCAAACAGCAAGCCTTCTTTCACGGTTTCCCAGCTATTTTGGACTGCGGCGATCGCCTCGTCAGTAAAGTCGATCGGCTTGCGGTAGTGGGCTTGCAAAATGAACAGCCGCAGCGCCATAGGGTCTAGCCCAGAGTCGAGCAGCTTGCGGATGGTGGTGAAATTGCCCAGAGACTTAGACATCTTTTCGCCGCCGACATTGACCATGCCGTTGTGCATCCAGTAGCGGGCTAGAGGCTTACCCGTCGCGGGTTCTGATTGGGCAATCTCATTTTCATGGTGAGGGAAGATCAGATCGCTGCCCCCAGCATGAATGTCGATCGTGTCGCCTAGACGATCGCGCACCATTGCCGAGCATTCAATGTGCCACCCTGGACGACCTGAACCCCAGGGTGATTCCCAGGCAGGCTCTCCCGGCTTTGCGGCTTTCCAGAGGGCAAAATCAAACGGATCTTTTTTCTTGGGCGCTTCCAGATCGCCATCGGTGCGACCGCCTGCCCCTGCCTGCATATCTTCCAACTTGCGACCGGAGAGCTTGCCATATTCCGAGAAGGCGCGGACTGAGTAGTACACATCTCCTGCTGCCGGATAGGCATAGCCTTTCTGCTCTAGGTCGTGAATTAGCCGCTTGATGCCGTCCAGCGTATGGGTTGCTCGTGGATACTCATCTGCCTCCATGACGTTGAGCCGCGCCATATCTTCAAAGTAGGCTTGAATGAAGCGATCGGCGACTTCCTGCATTGTGGAGCCTTCCGCCCTGGCACGGTTCAGGATTTTGTCGTCGATATCTGTGAAATTTTGCACATAGCGCACCTCATAGCCGCGCCAGCTCAGGTAGCGTCGCGCAATGTCCCAAATGATGCAGGCTCTGGCGTGACCTAGGTGGCAGTAATCATAAACCGTCACGCCGCAGTAGTACATCTTCACCTTCCCTGGTTCCAGGGGTTCAAAGATTTCTTTGCGGCGGGTCAGGGTGTTGTAGAGTTTGAGCGGCATGGTGAGTTTAAAGATTTAGGGGCAGTGGGGATGTAGAGTGCAGTAAATCGGTACAACATCGGTGAAAGTGCAGCCTTGCAGTGCGATCGCCCCTCAATCTCAAAACGCTCAATTTTGGAATAAATGCAAAACTTGCCACAACTTATAGCCACAACTTACGAACAGACAAGCAATAATAATGATAAGCGAGAGTCGTTCTCATTCCGGAATCCCCATTTCTGAAACCGGAGCCAGTGAGATCCCCTCAATTAATCGCTGCCTCATTATCCTGAACTTTTTAAACGACTGGCTATGACTTCAGTAGTGACTTCCACCAGCGCGTCTTCTCAAATGGACGATGCCAAGCATGGTCTTCCCGTTACCATCATCACCGGATTTTTGGGCAGCGGCAAGACCACCCTGCTCAACCATATTCTCACCAATCAGGAAGGGATTAAAACTGCCGTTCTGGTGAATGAATTTGGTGAAATTGGCATCGATAACGAGCTGCTGATCACCCTAGACAACAGCGATGACAACATGGTGGAGCTGAGCAACGGCTGCATCTGCTGCACGATTAACAACGATCTGGTGGAAGCCGTCTACAAAGTGCTAGAGCGCCGCGATCAAATCGATTACCTCGTCGTTGAAACCACAGGGCTTGCTGATCCTTTGCCGATCGCCCTCACTTTTCTCGGTACCGAACTCCGCGATCTCACTCGCCTCGACTCCATCATTACTCTGGTGGATGCCGAAAACTACAGCCTGGATTTGTTTAACAGCGAAGCCGCCCACAACCAGATTCTCTACGGCGACATTATCTTACTAAATAAGGCTGACCTGGTGGATGAAGCCGATCTAGATTCCCTAGAAGTCAAAATCCGAGATGTGAAAGAGGGAGCCAGAATTCTACGCACCAAGCAGTCGAATGTGCCGCTGCCGCTAATCCTCAGCGTTGGCTTGTTTGAGTCAGACAAATACTTTGAGTCCAAGGAAGGCAAGAGCGATCGTGGGCATGATGATCACGATCATGCGCATGAGGGTCATTCGCACGAGGATCACGCGCCTCAGAGCTATGAGCCACATGAGCATTTCGGTCACGCACACCCCGATCAGCAGGCTCACGATGCCCATAATCATGGCAGCCACGATCATGGCAGTCACGATCACGGCAGCCACGATCATGCTGGCTGCGATCACGATCACGGACATTGTGAACATGATCACGACCACCAGCATTCCGATCATCTAGCCATCGATGGATTTACCTCACTCTCGTTTCAGAGCGATCGCCCTTTTGCCATCAAGAAGTTTCAGCATTTTCTAGATACTCAGCTTCCGGCATCGGTCTTCCGCGCCAAGGGCATTCTTTGGTTTGATGAAAGTCCCAAGCGCCACATTTTTCACCTTAGCGGCAAGCGCTTCTCGCTGGACGACACCGAGTGGAAGGGCGCGCCTAAAAATCAGCTCGTGCTGATTGGACAAGACCTCGACTCTGAAAAACTGCGGCAGCAGATTCAAGACTGTGTGTGTCTTCCCTCCTCAAATCGCGGCAAAGGCTTTGGTAAATAGGCTTTGGATTTTTGAGCGTGGCTGAAACAGGCTGTCTGGCTTGCCAAACGCTGACGGGAGCAGTTGCCGTTCCAGGTGGCGTGATTTGGGCAACGAATTACTGGGTTGCCGATCACTGCTTGGGCGCTTTGGGCGTAGGGGCGATCGTTCTCAAGACTCGGCTGCACCGAGAAAATCTTTGGGAGCTGAGTTCAGAAGAATCGGCTAGTTTAGGCAATGCCCTGAAGCTGCTTTCGGGCGCCATGGTGCAAGCTCTAAACGCCGAGCGAGTTTACGTTAGCCTTTGGGTTGATCAGTCTCCTTACCACGTTCATTTCGTCCTTCAGCCCCGCTACCCTGACCCTGCGGAGTCAGGGCTTAAAGGCTGGAAATTGCAGGTAGCCCGACTTTCTCAGGAAAGCCCTGAGCCTGAGCAGATGGCGATCGCTGCCCAGAAAGTACGAGACTACCTGCAAGCCCTAGCCTACTGCTGAGAAAGCCGCTTTACCTCTGTCCCTGCCAACAGCTCATGAGCTTCAGCTAGTAACTTAGGGATGTGATCGCTATGGGGGCTGTGCGCCAGACAGGAGCGCAAGTCAAGCTTCCCGATTTGGTCGGCTTTGGCGCCAGGAAACCAATCTCCCGCATTGGTCAACAGGTTATAGCGCATTTTGCCATAGTCCACCATGTCGTAAGCGATCGCCAGATTGCGCAGCCACAGAATCACCGGAATGTTGACCCCACCCGGCGTTTCGTGATGTTGCGGCAGACCCACATGCCAGGTGCGAAACCAGTCTTCGCCCAGCTCGGCGATCGCTGCCTGCTCTAATCGCTCAATAATGGGCGGCAGAATCTCGTCAGCGCGATCGAGTAGCGCCAGGGTTTTGAGATGTTCCTCCAGATCTTGCGGACGAGATGCGCCAATGCTTAGGGTATGCACTTCTGGGTGACTGAGGCAGAACAAATCATTGAATACCATGGGGCTAAGGGGATAGCACAGGTCTACCAGCTTTTGAGGCGGTTCATACAAATTGCCCCCTTTATTAGACGGGCTAATGATGAATACGCCCATGTCGTGACGTTTTGCTGCCTCGATCGCTGCCCAATTTCCCTGATTGATGTAGTACCAGTGCAGGTTAACGTAATCAAACTGGTTGGTGGCGATCGTCTGCAAAATTAAGTCCGTTGCCCCATGGGTCGAAAACCCAATATGGCGGATTCGACCCTGCTGCTGAAATTTGCGCGCAATATCTAGACAGCCACCCGGTTGGGTACACTGATCTAACGATTCGGCATTATTGATGCCATGTAACCCCAATAAATCAATATAGTCCAGCTTGAGATTGTTGAAAGACTGTTCCAGGTTGCGCTGAAACTCCTGAGGCTGGGCTGCTCCTACCTTAGTTTGGACGATCAGCTTGTCACGGGGTAAGGTGGGCAAAATTTTGCCAAGTTGGAGTTCTGAAGTCCCATAACCTCTCGCTGTTTCGATATGATTAATGCCAACCTCTAGCGCCTGATGGATTGTGGCTTCCAGATTTGCCTGATTGCTGGCTGGAATCTCGTGCATCGGCACGTCTTGCCACTTGTATTGGTAGCGCATCCCCCCACAGGAGAATACCGGAATGGATAGCTCTGTACGCCCAAATCTTCGATATTGCATAGTCCTTTGGATTGGTGACTTTTAGAAGATATGTATCGCCACAATTGACGCAACCCACTTCAAAAATAGCAATAATAAAGTTAGCTAGAGTTGATGACCATCTGTTTCAGGACATTTGTTGGGGTATTGGCGATCAAAACTTGCTATGGTGCCTAACTATTCTCGATCTGCATCCCCCTGCGATCGATAAGCCGATCGATAAGCTCACCGCTTGTTGAAGAGTGCCATAGCCAGTAAAGTTAATCCATCTCTTCCATGCTAGAAAACCTATCAACGCTGATTCATACTCCTTTAGGAAGACGAATCAACAGATAAGTAAAGCTAATCTCTAGGGAATGTCTTAGCCTTACGGATGTTTTACCTATCCGGTTATACACCTGTACGGTTCCATACCTGCATATGTTCTACAAAGGCATAGCTCATAAACTCATAGTCTTATAAACTCATAGTCTTACAAAGTTCCCTTGAATCTTATGGATATTTCAGACCTTGATGATCTAGAAAGTTCAGTCCAGGATTTACTCTCCTTGGCAAAAATAGAGCTAGAAGAAAAGCGACTCCAACAGCAGCGAGATGAACAGATCGACCAAGAAATAGGCAAAATTAAGCAGCGGCTAGAGCCTTTGCTATCGCAGGTCGAGCAAATGCTGTCTCAGCTCGTTTCAGAGGATTTCGTGGATAGCATGACCCGGCAAAAGCTGGAGGAAAAAGCTGCCGATCTCAAGCAAAAACTGGCAGATGCGCCGCTGCTAGCGACCCAAACGATCGATCGACAAATGCTGCTTAACGAAGAGCGCTTGCTAGACGAACGATTAACCGAGCAAACCAACCGCTGGCGACAGGCATTGAAAGCCGACCTGCTGGAAATGATTTCGGAGCAAGAAGATTTCTTTAGCGCCACCGATGCCGCGATCGCCGTTCGAGCATACGCCCATGACCTCAAGGCGATCAACTCGCTTGAAGAAGTCGTAGATGCTCTGATTGCCCAAATTAATGACCATAGTGAAGAAGGACCTGTAGCCCGTTTGCGCGGCAGCCACGAGCAGACCCTCGCGTTTATCTACAACAAGGCGCTAGAGAACCGATCCCGCGTGGAGCGTGCCCCCGACGTACAGCCTCGCGTCCGGCATCGCACCTCGGAGAAACGCCCCAACCCCTACGGCATATTAGAAGGAAAGGTAGTGATCTTTGGTGGACACGATCGCCTAGAAACCGTGATCAGAAATCGCCTACGAGATTCAAGCGTGAACCTAATTTGGTGTACGGCTCAGGCAGGCCCACAAATTGCCGTCCAGTCTGAGAGTCATATCGTCACTGCCGACTTAATTTTGGTCATCACGGGCTACACCAGCCACAAGTTGACCGATAAAGCTGTCCAGGCTGCCCAAAGAGCAGGCAAAAACGTTGAGATGGTCAATACAACAGGCGTAGTCAGAGTCTTGGAGGCAATCGAGTATGGCTTAAAGTCGCAGCAGCTGGCTCGTCGTCTCAAAAGCCATTACTCGAAGCCTGCCTAGTCAGAATTCTCGGACGCTGGGCTTGCCGTCAATAATTTCGCCAATCAAGATCAGGTCTGCTAGACCAATAAAGAGTCCGTTTTCTAGCACGCCCGGAATGTTGTTGAGGGTTTTTTCTAGCTCAGCCGGATGGTCGATCGCCGCAAAGGTCACATCTAGCACCATGTTTCCCTGGTCGGTAATCACAGGACCATCTTTCTTGATTCCTAGGCGCAGCTCTGGCTTGCCGCCTAGCTTCTCGATCGCGCGAGTCACGGGAGTAATTGCTAGAGGCAGCACTTCAATAGGTAAAGCAAAGGTTGAGCCAAGGCGATCGACCATTTTGCTGCTGTCCACAACCACAATAAATTCTTTGGCAAGAGAATCCACGATTTTCTCGCGCGTATGTGCTGCGCCACCCCCTTTAATCAAATTCTTTTGCGGATCGACCTCATCGGCTCCATCAATGGCAATATCGATGCCATCAATGTCATCCAGCGTCACTAGAGGAATACCGTACTTTTTCGCCAATACCGAAGCCTGAAAAGACGTAGGCACACCCTTCACATCTTTGAGTTCGCCCGACTTGAGGCGATCGCCCAAAAATTGGATGGCAAAGGCGGTCGTCGATCCGGTTCCTAGCCCGACGATCGAGCCTGACTTGACTCGTGCCGCTGCTGCCCGACCGACCTCTTGCTTCATCACCTTTACTGGATCAAGTTCCGTCATTACACAAGCTCCTCAAAACTGACTGAGATACGGTTCCATATTCCCATAATCGGCATTGCTTAGTCTGGGTATAAATTTTTTTGAAAGGGGCGCTCTGTGCCCCTTTCAAAAAAATTTATACCTGAAGTAATTCTTGGGGTAGGGGCTTAGCATTGCTCAGCCCCCACAGCAGATCGGTTGTACAGGTTATTTAATCCACGATCCTTAAGATCCAAAGATACAATAAGCTATTTTTTGAGAGGAAGGGAGTGAGCCAACGTATTACTGGATCACTCCCCTGCCCTTAATTCGATCGCTTCGCCGATTGGTAATAAACTTTACCACCCTGGTTAGGAACAAACTGACAGACCCAGTAAGAGCGAATAAAACTCTTCCAAATTGGCTCTTCCGATTTGCGGTAGTAATCGCCCAAGATTGGCTTGATTGCCTCTGTTGCCGTCTTCAGGTGATAGTGCGGCATATTCAGGAAGATATGGTGTGCCACATGGGTGCCAATGTCGTGATGAATGCTGTTGATGAAGCCGTAGTCTCGATCGATCGTCGATAGCGCCCCTTTGAGAAAATACCAGTCTTCACCCCGATACCATGGAATATCAGCTTCGGTATGGTGCAGGTATGTCACCAAATCTAGCCACATAACAAACACGAGGTAAGGAGCCAGATAGTATTTCACTAGAAATACCCAGCCAAACTGGAAAGCCAGATAGCCCAAAAAGCCGACCATCAGCACCAGCAGCACCGAGCTAGTCAGCACATCCCACTTTTCGGAAGGACGAAACAGCGGACTTTTGGGATCGAAGTGAGAGCCACCTTCTCGACCAGGCGATCGCCGAAACAGATAGATCGGGTAAGCCAGCAGAGGCAGATAAAAGCGAAACAGCTTCTCATACCAGGGCATCTGATCATACTTGGCTTCCGAGACCGGATACCAGCTTTCGTCAGTGTCCAGATTGCCCGTGTTGGCATGATGCGTTCTATGGCTAATGCGCCAGCCGTGAAAAGGCACCAGAATAGGCGTGTGAGCGAGATGCCCCACCAAATTATTCAGCCACTTGAGCTTAGAAAAAGAGCCATGACCGCAATCATGCCCCACAACAAATAGCGCCCAAAACATCGTTCCTTGCATCACCCAAAATAGCGGGAAAAACAGCCAGGAATTTAAAGCGTGAGCGATCGCATACAGCCCTGCAATGATGCCTATATCTAAAAAGAAGTAGGCAAGGGATTTTCCAACAGAGGGTTCAAAACAGTATGCCGGAATGGCTGCCTTTAGATCTTGGAGCGTAAAGGGTAGCTCCGTTGTACGGGCGACTTTAGCCGCTGAACTGATGCTTATATTTGATTGCACGAAGTTTCCAATTTGACTGGACATGAATATCTAAGTTCTTCTCTCCATTCAGGACGCTCAGCACCCCAAAATTAGAGTTCCCCATGAGAGTTCTCTACAAGAGTTCTTCCATGGCAGAACAGCCCATCCTCTTCGCGCGACCAAAAAATTGCCGCGATCGACGATCGACCCTACTGCATGAAGCAATCTGATGTCCCCGCTGGAGATGCAGAACGCAGGTCACAAACGGCTCTTATTTTACTCTTTTATGAAACAAATTGTTACGAAAAGTTTCGACAAAGGTAAAAACTGTTTCATGAAGGCAAATAAGTCTAGGTTGAGCGATCGGACTGCAAAGACATATCATTTTTTGAAACATGAGCCTTGGCTGGGCGATCGATCGCTAAAGTTAGAAATATAGCTATCGCCAGTTTGCTTAGGACATTTTGGGTGGGCGCTTCGCGCCCACCCAAAATGTCCCCGTCCTAACCGCCTTGGCGGTTGCCATAACGCTATTAAGTCAAGACCGGTACTGAGATATTCCCTTTTACGGTTGCTTCATTCTAAGCTTCAAGCGCGAAAGAGAATATCTTGCACATTAATGGGTGAGGTTAAAAAGTGAGACAAAAAAGTATTTTTTTAATGCTCAGCGCGAGTATCAGTATTATCAGCCTGAGCTGTTTTCCAGGTTTTCAATCCAGGGCTTTTTCCAGCGAGCCTGTTCAAATCAATGCAGAGCAGATGTCAGGATCTATGAGTGAGCGATCGCCCAATTCAGTAACCACCCTAGCTCAGCTAACAGGCACAGAGTGGCTGCTTGAAGATTTGGGTGGAGCTGGCGTAATTGACAATCTACAAACAACGCTCCGTTTCGATGAAGCAAATCGTATCTCCGGACGGGGAGGCTGCAACCAATACAGAGGGGCAGCTCAGTTGACAGGTGAAGCGTCAGAAAGTCCCTTTACCGTTGGTGCCGTTGCCTCCACTCGGATGATGTGTAGCCCTGCGGTGATGAATCAAGAAACTCGCTATTTTCAAGCGCTCGAAAAAGCTCAGCAGATCAAGCTGGAAGGACCTTATCTACTAATTTACGGTGAGGATGGCACTGCGCCTCTGCGGTTTACCCAACTGGAGGCGCAGCGTGAAAGCACCAGTGAAAACACCAGTGAAAGCACTGCCGACCGCACGATTGTCGCCTTTGAAGGGCGCAGAAACGCTGTGCGGATCTTCACCCAAAACGGGCAAACGCTGATCAACGTGTACGATAAACAGAGTCGGTTGACTTGGATGAGGGCTAACCCTGTTGCAATCGAGCAAACCGATGCAGGTACTCAGTACGTTCCCATTCGAAGCGAATCGCAGATGACTGTTTTTGTGCCCAACTCAGGTGAAACTCCAACACTGACAATCAACGGCAAAGTCGATCGCTAAGGCTACAAAGCAGGAACGCGCACAGGCTGTGAGCGAACACTCCTTAACCAGCGCCCATCACCCGTGATGTAACCTATTTCTGCCACATAATTGCGATCGCTAATGGGAATAGGAACATGGCGATCGCGATCGCGTTCGTCACATTCAAATTGCTGCATGCTGTGTGCTGACACATCCTCTCTATCTAGGTTTGTGACTTCGTAGATGCGTAGCGCCATTTTTTCTGCGCCTTGTCGTCGAGCAGCTTCTTGATCAGCTTGCGATAGCTCCCAGTAAGCATAGGCGCTCTTAGGAGTACGCGGCACCAAGATGATTTGACTCTTCTGGTGATCTGGCTCTGTCCAGGCATATCGGCGCTGGCTAACGGCGCGATCGACGGCTAGAGTTGCTGCTGTAGCAGTTCCGGCAATCACAGCCGCCTTGCGCGGAGCAAAAGCTTCATCCTTAGCGACTTGCACCTGGCGATCGATTCTGTTCTCAGGCACAGGGCAGGCTGGCACCCGCACAGGGGCAGAATGCGCCAACTTCAGCCAGCGATCGTCTGTTAGATAACCCAGCTCAACCAGATAATCGCGATCGTCCACCGGAATCGCAATAGGCAGGTCTTGATCTGGCTCATGGCAATCCAATTGCTGAATCTGCTGAGTTTGGTAATTGTTATGGCTATCCGTCACATCGTAGAGGCGTAGTTTGAGCTGTCTGTCATGCCGTCTTAGCTCAGCTTTTGTTTCATCAGGCACTTCCCAGTAAGCATAGGCGTTCTTGCAGTCACGAGCTGCCAGGATAATGCGGCTATCCGGAAGGGGTTCATGTACTGGAGGCGCGGGTGTCACAGGAGCAGCGAGAGGCGCAACGGGTTCTGCTTTAGGTTTCAACAGCCACCATAGACCTCCCAATAGAGGCAGGGCAAGTAGCCAAAGCCATCCTGCATTGCTGGAAGAGTCAAGATTAGAAGCATTAGGCTCGATCGCTGCCGTGGATGGGCTGGCAGTCGGGCTGGCTACCACGGTCGGGCTGGCTGCTACGGTTGGGTCAGGAGCAGGGCTGACTGCCGCATTTGGCGCAGGCTGGATAGGCGAAGGCAGCGCAGGGGAAGCAGCCTGCGCTGTTTCGATCGATTGCTGATTCTCAGGAGCGATCGCGTAACCCAAAAATGCTCTTGCCCCAGGATTGAGATCCGCTTTGTAGGCATAGGAGAGTGGCTGAGAGAAGGGATAGCGGGGATCGGTAGGCAGCGTGTCATGCATCAGCACAATGCGCACGTTGGACTGTCCGGTTGCCTGATTGACGATCGCGTAGCCAATGCCATCATTGCCCAATGCCCCAATTACCGCTTCGGTGCTGTCTTCAGACGTGGTGGCGTTTGCACCCGATTGAAACGGTGCTGATTGAAAGCTGGGATAGTTCAGGAATGCTCGTCGAGTATCGCTTGTTTCGGGTCGGTCAATCATCCGGATTGCGCCCGGTGCCCCCCCAACTTCAGACCAATCTGTGATCTCACCCCGGAAAATCTTAGCAAATTGGTCAACGGTTAAACTGCCATTAAAAGGATTACCTGCACCCACTAAAATCGCAATTTTATTGCGGCTAACGGGAGCTAAAGTTAGCCCTTGCGCTTTCTCTGCATCTGTGAGGGTGCGCCCGATCGCCGCCAGATCGTTCTTTCCCTCCAGCACGGATTGCAAAGCCAGATCGGTTCCTCCATAGCCAACTTCAACCTTTGTACCTGGAAACTGAGTCTCAAAGCGCTGCTTCAGAGCTTGGTTAATGGTTGCCATGCTGCTTGAGCCATCAATCTTGACGGCTGTTCCACTCGGAACTGATGTTGGCACCGAGAGATCGAGGGCGGCAGATTGAGCCAGAAGCGGATACGCCCTGAGAGAGGATACCAAAAACGTGGGGGTTGCCGCCAAAACAAACAGCATTATTCCATGTGGAAAAAACGTCTTCCGAACCCGGTACTTATTCATGCGATTAACCCTGTAAAAACCGATTCCTACCCAACGCGATCGCGTCCACATCCCAGTCAACTCAGGTCTGTCTAATTTCTGTCTAATTGTTGTACCTATTTAATCGCTTTAGCATTGCCGCTTTAGCATTGCCTGATTAGAGAAGCCGTATGTGAGTCTGCTCTCTATCGGGGCAAATTCAGGAAGCGACCGGCAAACTTAAATACGTCTCCCAGATCAGTATCACCGTCGCGATCGCTATCTAGAAAAGCGTTCAGGACAGAATTTCCGCCCCCCACACCTGGCTTGCTGGCGCCCATACCCAAAAATCCCATCGCAGTTGTGATCACCCCAGGTAGTAAAGCTTGTAGCGTACTGGCACTCAAGCCAGTTTTCTGAGCAATCACCTGAACCATCTGCTGCTGTAGCTGCGGCGTCATAAAAGAGGGCAGCGTTGGTGCACCAAAATTTCCACTTCCAAGTTGAGTGACCAGGTTCTCCGTTGATGGCAAACCTCTACTCTCTTGCAAAGCCGGACGAATTAAACCACTCAGCGCTGACATGACAGTTTGTAGGGTAGAAGAATTGATGCCGCGAGTTGCACCGACCTGCTGCACTGCATTCATAACTGAGCTGAGTTGATCGACGCTTCCCTGTTGATTGGGGTTATTGATTGATTTTAGAATCTCGAAGAAGAGTCCCATAGGTTTGAGTTCCCTTTGATAAGGATCGACAGTACACAAGTGGATCGACAGTAAATAGAAGGTTCAATGACGAACAGGATTGCCTAGGTGAGAGCGTCCAAACTCAGCGCTGAATAGCGATCTCTCAGCTCAAGCTGCTTATCTCAATTTTGCCTGGATGCGACTGCTCCAGGTACAGTAAAATCTTTGCGCAAGAACCTCTATAGAGTCTTAGTTCTACACGCTTAAGACTCAAAAACTATCGATAAAAGCTTTTAGAAATTAACTTGTGGCTCAACATTAAAACAAGAAGATAATGAACTGATAACGATGTCAGAATTCTAATCTATGTAGCCCTTTCAAAGGATTGCATAACAACCGCTCAGGGGGTATTACCCCTATTTAGGGAAAAGTCTCTCCATGCTCTCTTTAGTTTTACTTGAATCTTCTTTTACAACTTTATCAATTCGTTATTTTTGAGGCATATGCTTGGCTCAACGTTTCTGAAAGATATAGCAAAATGGTTGCAAGCTACACACCGGAAGAGATGACAATGATCGCTGAAGCTCCGATGCTGACGGGTCTAGCTGTGGCAATGGTGGATGTCGGGATCGTTTCAACGGCTATTGAAGCAGCTGCGATATCGAAAGAAATTGCTGGAGTTGCCAAAAAATATCCCAGCAATTCTGTGATTCAAGCTGTATTTTCTGAAGCAGCTCTCAAAAGCGGTGATGTGAAGCTTCAAAAACCTGATGTTAAAGCTGAAGAAGTTGAATCAGGTGCATTGGTTGACAAGGCGATCGCTTCTGTTAGCGCTGCCCTAGGCGTATTAGCTGGAAAGGCAACTCCCGAAGAAATTGCAGAGTATAAAGCGTTTGTTTATTCCTGTGGAGACAGCGTTGCCAACGCGGCAGGAAGCGGGCTGTTTGGCGCAGGTCAAAAAGTAAGCGATAAAGAAGCGATTGCCCTTGCAAAGTTTAAAGCAGCGCTAGTGTAAAAAGCCTTTTGAGCGCTTCCCTGAACGGCTACAGGGCGTTTTGATAAGGAGATAGTTTTTGTTAGAGAAGGTGCTTCGCGTCCCTCTCTAACGAAAACCATCCCAGAGATCAGCAACGCTCGATTAGAGCACTCCTATTCAAAGGAACTCATAGTATAGACATCTTGGTAGTGGCATTGAGGATCTCAATCAAGCGGTTGATGTGGCAAACAAGACGCTTAAAGCCTTTGCAGGATAGCGTCTAAGCGCAATTAATCTAGCAAAAATAATCTAGCAGCAGTAATCTAGCAGAACGTGGTTAGACAAAAGATGAAAGTTCGTTTTTATACGGCTACCTTAACTGCCCTTTGTTTAGCCGTTTTTGATCTCTGCCTTAGCATTCCGCTAGTTGCTCAGCCTATTACAACCGATATCTCTTCTCTTCCGGTCTTGGCTCGATTGGCGTGTCGAGAACGAGCGTCAAGAGAGTTTAATATTAGTCTTGGCAGCGTTGCCATGCTGGGGTTAAGGCTCGATCGCAGCGCGAATCGAACGCTAGTGGTTGGCAATAGCGGTGACAGCAGTCAGACTGCATTTTGCACCGTTAACCCAGGTACCGCCAGAGTAACGGCGTTTGCCCTCACTGATCTAGAGTCGGATGACGCAGACAGCAGCGGCAGTGAATCTGAGCAAGAGGATGTCCTCAAGTTCCAAACCTCCACCTATGCGGTTCGGGTGTATCGTGAGCCTAGCGGCAGGACGCTAATGAATGTCTACAACCGGGGAACTGGGCAAATGTCGCTATCAAATGCTCCTGCCGTTAGCAGTGCAGCTTCAGGCTACAGAGAATACTATGGCTGCTCAACAAATCGTGAGCCTTGCGACGGTCGTAAGTATACTGCTCGGATAGATGATGGTGGCCAGCGATCGCTCAATATTCAGCTCAGACCCAATACCGCTGGAGTAACTGAGTCTGAGACTCGTTAGGGAATTAGCGTTGATTCAAGGAAAGCCTTCTGTGGTGAAAGCGAATTTAGGCAGGAGAACCCTTAGCCGAGGGCAGACGATCGCTCTACTCACAGCTCTCTCTGTCTCACTTGTTACCATTAGCTGCTTGCTTTACCGCAAAAAGCAGCTCACAGAGATCACTAAAAACTAGCTGTAGGAATGCACCATGTTAAACATACTGTCTTGGATTGTTTTGGGTTTAGTTTCAGGGGCGATCGCTAAGGCTATTTATCCTGGCACTCAAGGTGGCGGATTTATTACCACTACTGTGCTGGGAATCATTGGAGCATTTCTGGGCGGCTCTTTGTATAGCTTCTTGACGACTGGAGCCTTGCAGCTTGCCGGGGCTGGCTTTAGCATTCCAGGATTCATTATTGCCATTATCGGCGCACTGATTGCGATCTTTCTGTGGGGCTTGGTGGCTCGTCGCGCCTAAACGTTGAGTCATTAAGCATTGTTCAATAGAGAGATAATTTTATGTGGGATATGGGTGCAGAGCACCCATATCCCACATAAAATTATCTCCAAGATCAGCAGTGCCAGCGATTCTTCAAAGTTTCATTCTTGAGGTTTTACAGCAAGGTATCGAGAGAAGCACTCTCAAAGCTCTTGCTGCCTCAAAGCTTGGGTCACAACATCCGTAAGCACAAGGGGATTAAACGGTGTGGCGATCGTCTTTACCACGCCCATTTTGAGAAGCTGTAGGGGTGTAAACCAATAGGCTTTTGTGGTGAGTAAAATGACCGGGATCGAGCGACCCAAAGGATGATCTTGAAGTCGCTGGATGAACGCCATACCGTTCATTCCAGGCAGACAAATATCCAGAAGAATGGCATCTGGAGGTTCGATCGCTAAACTCTCCAAGCCCGCCTGAGTAGAGGAGACGGATTGAACATTCCATCCTCCCAGATCGCTCAAACAAGCCTGCACGACCTCGCGGGTGTAGGGTTCACTATCAATCAGCAGAATTAGTTTGGCGAGCTTGGTTGACATTTCGTTTTGCCAATAGGCGCATTTTGGGTGAGCGACAAGACTACTTTGCAAAAAGGCTGTTTTTACGAAAATCTGCAAAAGCCGATCTTGCAAGTAGCATTCACCCCATACTTCCACGATAAGTCAAGAAAATAAGGAACTTATATTTGTAGTTCAATGATACAAATTCGGGCGTTGCTAAATCGAAGTATGAATCTATCTGAGTTGACAGTTTTCTCGCCCCCTAAATCCCCCAATTCTGGGGGACTTCCGAACCATTCAAAGTCCCCCAGAATTGGGGGTTGGGGGGCTTTCATACTTGCATTCAGCAACGCCCAAACTCGATATCGCTGATTTTAGGGATCGATTTTTTGTGGGAGGCGCTGAGCGTCCCTCTCCCGAAAAATCCATCCCCCAATTAAGCAATGCCGCAAATTCTACAGGCTCCAATTGAGGATTTTAGCCACCTGATCGCAAATAACGACTGGATTGAAGGGCTTAGTAATGACTCCAGCCACGCCCATTTGAGCAAATCGAGCCTGATCGTTGGGCAAGACCTTGGCAGTCAGCAGAATCACCGGAATCGGCTGAGTGAGAGGATTTTCCTGAAGCAGCTTAAAGCAATCAAAGCCATCCATTTCGGGCATAGACATATCCAAAAGAATGGCATCCAAACGATCGGTCTGTGCCCGCATTAGCCCTTCTTTTCCCGATGCTGCCGTGACAACGTCCCAACCGCCCAAATCTTCTAGACAGGCGCGCACCACTTCTCTAATCTCTTCTTCGTCGTCAATGACGAGAATGCATGGGGTGATCATGGTTGCTCTCCGGGGGGAATGGGGAGGGTAAAGTAAAAACTGCTGCCCTCGCCCACCGTGCTTTCGACCCAAATTTCTCCACCGTGGCGCTGCACAATTTTACGGCAAATCGCCAGACCCAGACCTGTGCCTCCTTTTTGGCGAGAGTCTGACACATCGACCTGTTGAAATCTCTCAAAGATGGCTTCCAGCTTGTCGAGCGGAATGCCTCGTCCCTGATCTTTAACCTGAAACAGGACAGAATCAATTTGGGGATAGGCAGAGAGTCGGACAATGGTGTGCGGTGGAGAGAACTTAATGGCGTTGCTGATGAGATTAGTCAGCGTTTGAATGATGGCATCCGGTTCGCCCCAGACCTGAACCTGTGATGGGTTATTGGCTGCCATCTCAATGACGATCGCCACAGATGCATCATCCGCGATCGCTTGCAAACCCTCCGATGCCCTTTGCAACAGCTCAGCAACACAGCAGCGCTCTTGCATCAACTGAACCTTATCAGAAGACAGTCGTTCGAGATCGAGAATGTCATTGACGAGCCGCACCAGGCGATCGCTATTGTTCACAGCAATCTCAATCATCCGCTTTGCTTTCTCTGGCTTGCGATCATAAACGCCAGTGGCAATGAGTCCTAATGATCCCCGCATTGCCGTTAGGGGCGTTCGCAGCTCATGGCTAATGATAGAGATAAACTCGGTTTTCATCTGGTCAAGGGCATGGCGTTCGGTAATATCTTGAATCTGTGACACGTAGTATAGCGGCTGGTTTTGGGCACCACGCACCGTCGATAAACTCAGCAATGCCCAAGCAATACGTCCGCCGCTACAGCAATAGCGCAACTCGGCTTGAGCCGTATAGTTATCGTCTGTCAGAGTCTGCTTAGCACATTGCTCAACACATTGCTCGACGCAGCGCCGGAACTTTTGAGTATCGTCTGGATGAATCAGAGTAGACGCATCCCGACCCAATAAAGAAGATTCGGGATAGCCCAGCATCGTGCACAACACCGGATTAATTTTGATCCAGCGCTCATCTAATCCCACAAGGGCGATGCCAATCGGAGCTGCATCAAACGCGCTGCGAAAACGCTCTTCGCTTTCCTTTTGAGCCGCCAAAAGCTGGCTTTGAGCTAGCACGATGCCCGCCTGATTAGCCAACTCTTGCAGCAAATCGATTTCAAAATCAGACCAGGTGCGCGGCAGACCGTGGTGAGCAATCAGCAGCCCCCAAAGGTGACTACCGACAAAAATCGGGATGATGAGCTTGGCTCTTACGCCCAGCGATCGCAAAAAGTTGAGGTGGCAAGGATCAATGTTGAGAGTCTCAATATCAGCTACGGCGCGGATTCGTCCCTGACGATAGCGATCGACAAACGCCTCTGGAAAGCAGAGATCAGCAAAGACTTGATATAAGGTCGTTATGTTTCCTGGAACGATCGCCTCTTGAACCACTTTACCTGAGCCATTTCCCTGAAACTGAAAGATCATGACCCGATCGACCTGAAGAAACGTTTGCACTTCGGTGACGGTCGTTTGCAGAATTTCCTCAAATTGCAAAGACTGACGAATCTTGAGGGCAATGTCGGAAAAGAGCTGCGATCGTCTAATCTGCCGCCTCAGATCTGCCTCAGCTTGCTTCAGATCAGTCACGTCAATGGTGTTGCCCACGATGCCTTGACTCTGCCCCTGTGTCCCGACTAAAGGACGCAGCAGCGTTTGCACCCACCGCTGCTCTCCGTTAGCCTTGACAATTTGATAGGGCAACGTCTGCTTCGGCTGACCGCTGGTGATCACCTCCCAATTGTTTTCTGAACAGTGCTCAAGCTGTTCTGGCGTGGCGCTGAGATTAAAATCGGCTTCTCGCCTACCAATGATTTCCTCAACCGGGAATCCATAGCTCTCTGAAACTACCTGATTGGCAAGCAGGAACCGCCCTTCTAGATCTTTGACAAAAACAGAGCTAGGCATGACATCAATCACCTGCCGGAAGAACGATCGCTGGATCTCTAGCTCGGCTTCTGCCCGCTGGCGCTGGATCTCGCTCAGCTTGCGCTGGGTGATGTTCCGCACAATCACCAAAAAGCGATCGCCACCCACGCTAACGACTCGTACTTCTTCATATTGGAGACTGCCCCGAACCGTCAGCTGCTGTTCGTAGAGCTGCACCTCCGAGGTTTGCAATGCCTGCTGAATGGCGATCGCCCTAGCTTGCGCCATGTCCGATGGAAACAGATCATAGAGATTTTTCCCAACCGATTCCGATCTGACGTAGAGATCGGTACCCATGCTGCCATCAATCAGATCCAGGCAAGTTCCATCACTCGCCATCCAAATGATCAGATCAGGAATAGCTTTGAGAATCTGCTCCTTCGTGGCTTCGCTCTGCTGTAGGCGCTCTTCAATCTGCTTGCGATCGGTAATATCTAGCATGATGCCGTACCAGCTAATATCGCCGTTGTCTTGGCGCTCAGGGCGAGAGGTGAGGCGCATCCACTTCACCTTGCCCGATGGCGTGATAATCCGTAGCTCATGATCCAACGGGGTCAGGTCTTGGGCACACCGAGTCGCAGCCTCTAGGCACAAGGGCAGATCGTCAGGATGCATTTGCTCAAAGAAGGGAGCCGAATTCTCTAGAAACGCCTCTGGTTCCAATTCATGAATTTCTTGACAGACCGAGCTGATGTACTCAAAGGTGAGGGAGCCATCGGTATGCATGGTTTTAATGAAAATCTCGCCCGGTGAAGTTGCCGCCAGTTTTTGGAAGCGGGCTTCACTTTGGCGCAAGGCTTCCTCAGACTGTTTGCGATCGCTCACATCCAGCACGACTCCATGCCAGCAAACATCGCCATTCTCTCGGCGTTCGGGCTGAGAGTGGGCTTGCAGCCACTTCACCTTTCCAGAAGGCGTGATGATCTGCCACTCATAGTTAAAGCGTTCTAGCGTTTCTGCGCTGCGCTCAGCGGCAGCTCGATAGCCTTCCCGATAGTCTGGGTGCATCTGCCCCATGATAATTTGAGCCGGATCTGCCAAAAACTCTTCTAGGCTGACCTCGTGGAATTCTTCAACGACTTGGTTAATGTATTCAAACTCAATCGAGCCATCTTGACGCTGCACCAAGGAGTAGATATTGACAGGAGCAGCGGCAGCCAAATTGCGAAGCCGAGTTTCACTTTGACGCAGGGCGGCTTCGGCGCGTTTGCGATCGCTAATATCTTGCACCTGAGTCACAAAATAAAGCGGATGCTGCTCCAAGTCTCGCACGATCGACATGCTGATCAATCCCCAAATAATCTGCCCCTCTTTGTGCAGAAATCGTTTTTCTAGCTCGTAGCAGTCAATTTCGCCTGTCACCAGCTTGCGAATCGTGTTGTTGGGATCGATCGCCAGGTCGTTGGGGTGGGTAAGATCGCGATAGGTCAGGTTCAACAGCTCCGCTTCCGTGTAGCCCAGCATTTTGCAAAGCGCTGGGTTGACCTGCAAATATCTCCCGGTCATAGATCGGATGCTAATGCCAAAAGCGCTGCTGACAAACGCATTACGAAAGAGCTGTTCGCTCTGTCTGAGCGCGTCTTCAATTTGCTTGCGATCGGTAATATCCAGCGCTGTCCCCATGATCCGGATCAAATTTCCCTCGGCATCAAAAACAGGTTCTCCGCGCACTTCCACATGGCGAACCGAGCCATCTCGATGAAGAATCCGCGCATCGTTTCTGTAGATTCTGCCCTCGACAACCGCTGCGTCAATGAGCTGCTGATGGGTGCATCGATCGCCTGAGTGAATCACCTGCGAGAACTCATCCAAGCTAAAAAAGGGCTTGGGAGTCAGACCACAGATCCGAAATAGCTCTTCCGATCCCGTCAAGGTTTGAGTTTGCGGATCATATTCCCAGCTGCCAATGTGGGCAATGCGCTGTGCCTCCCGAAGCGCCGCCTCACTCTGCCGTAAATTTTCCTCCATTCGCTTGCGATCGGTAATTTCTTTGGCAATGCCAATGAAACATTTTTGCTCCCCAATATTGACGGTTTCGGTTGAAAACAGAGCCGTTAGTACCGCACCCGTTTTTTTGCGGAACATATATTCCTGGTTTTTGATGCGACCTAGCGCCTCAATCGATCGCACATAGTGCTTGCGCTCTTCTGGGCAAACCCAGAGTTCCACCTCGGAGACTTTGCGACCGATCACCTCCGCTCTGGAGTAGCCAAACACCTCAACAAAGGCATCATTCACCTCTAAATAATGCCCCTCCTGCGTCGCAATGACGATCGGGTCAGGCGTACTGTGAAACATCTTGGCAAACTTTTCTTCTGATGCTTTGAGCGCCGTTGCGGCGTGATCAAAATAGTCCTGCAATTGTCGAGCCATGCGGTTAAAAGCCGTCGCCAAAACCTGCACTTCTGCAAAGGGGCTTTCTGACGAGAAGGGTTCACGCCACTCTCCTTCAGCCAAGGTGTAGCTGGCGCGGCTGAGCTGCTGAATCGGTCGGCTGATGCATCGAGCCATCCACAGCCCCAGCAGAATGGACACCAGCAAGGCGATCGCACAGATCAGCAGAGTCGTGCGGGTGCTGAGATGGATTTGTCCCAAAAACTCTGCCTCTGGAACCGTAACGACCGTCAGCCAATTGAGTCCGTACTCATCTCGAAACGGCATCACCTGGAGAAAATGCCGATCGCCCTGCTGTGAAAACACGAGCTGCTGCGGGCGATCGATCCGCGAAAAGTCGCCAAATTGCTGAATCAGCGATCGCCCTGCCATTTGCGCCACTGGATCAGGGCTGTCTACTAAATTAAATCGCTGAAAAGGAGAGCCGCTCTCAGACCATTTTTGATCGGAGGTGCTCACGATCCAACCATTCGGTTCGAGGATGAAGACCTTGCCATATTTTGCCAGCTGAAGCTGGCTGAGGAACGTGTTGATGGCATTCAAAAAAATGGCGGCAGAGAACACGCCGCTGACTTGCCCTTGCGCATCAAAAACGGGGCGGGTTGCCGTCAGAGAGACATCACCCGTCGAGCTTTGAGAAATCACTCCCCAAGTTGGTTTCTCCAAAAAAAGAGCCGTCTGATACCAGAGCTGATTTCGTACGGTGGTGGCGCTAGAGGCGCTCATCAAATCGCTTTTGACTCCCCCGCCATTGAGGGCATATTCCTGCATCTGAGTAGGGTTAGCCGAGTCTGATTGAAGCAGCCGCAACCCATCTTGCCGCGTCACCATCCTGAAGTCATTTTGGCGATTGCCTGCCTGAATGCCGCTGAGAGACTCAAACTGCATCAACTGCGTGAATAAATGCCGCTCCAGCGCCGGGAGGTCTTGCAAATCTAGCTCACCCAAAGCCACAGCATCCGCGTTCAGCCGATTGACCAGTTGGGGGGTCTGCAAGTAAGTCTCTAAATAAAGCCCCACTCGACCACCAACATCATCCATCAAGCGATTGGCGAGGTTCTGCGCTGCCTGCTGTCCATTGAGAAAGAACAACGTCTCGACAAATCCCACCGTTCCCACCGTTAGCAGCACAAACAGCGCGATCAGGGCGAGGCGCAGCGGCAGGGCAGGGCGACGGCGATCGTTGTCACGGGAGCTGGCAACCGCAAGCCGAAACATAGGCAAATTTACAGACGGCAAATTTATACGCATGAAGGGATTAGAGACGAGCGAACAGCAGAGGCGCGATCGAGCTGGTTGAGTACGCGAGTAATCAGCTCTGAGCGAATAATCGGCTTGCTGACAAAATCGTTCGCTCCAGCCGCAAACACCTGACGCAGAGAAGGAATATCTGTATGAGCCGTCACGATCAGGATGGGCAAGTCTTTCCAGGTTGAGTCTTGGCGTATTGCCTGACACAAGTCTATGCCGCTAAAGATCGGCATTTCTAGATCAAGCAGCAGCACATCAGGCGCGATCGCCCTCAGCACATCCCAGAATTGCCCAGGATCTTCCAGAACCGTAACTTGAAACCCTTGCGGCTGCAACAGCACCTTCAGAGCCTCCAACATTAGTGAGTCATCATCGACAATCATCACCTTGGCGGCGTCTCGAACATCTACTTGAACATCTACTTGAACATCTAGAGATTCAGGATGCACAGCAGCCTCAGTCCGCTCAGTAAACTGGGTATCAGTCAATTGGGTAATGGCTTCAAATACCTGCGCCACTGAGATCGGTTTTTGCAGAATGCGCCTCTTCCCAGGCTGTGTTTCATCAAGGTGAGTGGGGCGATCGCCCTGGCTTTCTGGCGCTATGATGACCATCGGAAGGGCTGGAAACTGGTTCGCTAAGGTTTCCAACAGCGCTACTGAGACTTCAGAATCTTGAGCTACTCCTTGATCTGACGCACAATCTAACAAGATCAGGTCAGGAAGAGCTTGCGCAATTTTCTGGACGGCAGATCCAGGCGGCACCCTTTCGAGTTGACATCCCCAAGTCACAGCTTCTGCTTGCAGGGATTCCGTAAAGGTGACATCGCGGCTCACCACCATCACCGAGCGAGATTGAATGGGCAGCAGCAGCTCTTTCGTTAGGGTAGTCAAGGCTTTGGGCGGATGGGCAAGTTCTTTCTGCAAATCCATCACGCGTTGGGATAGATTGGCGATTTCGGGTGGAGTCAGGGGACGATCGCCCATCAACAAATGTTCGATCGCCCGTGCCAGTCTCGACCCTTCCTCATAGCCAAACATACCCAGCCCTCCCGCCAGTTTATGGGCATCTTCGCAGGCGGTCTGTCGTAAGGCTTGGCTAAGGTGGCTTTGGCTAGGGTGGCTTTGGCTAGGATGACTTTGGCTAAGGCTCATCCGCAGCGCCTGTTCGACCCTCTCCAGGGAAGCAATCCGCTCAATAAAGGAATCTCTGAACTGATCCAACACTTTATTAACGGATGCTAATCCCTGCTGGCTTCTCCTCCCCAGAGCTTCGCCCTCTGGCGGGTTGCCGGATGCCGTCTTGGGCAGTGGAGTCTTGAGACGATAGCCCAAGCCATAGACTGTCTCCAGCATCTCCGTCGTCATTCCTGCTGCCCGCAGCTTTTGCCGCAAATTTTTGATCAAATTAGTCACGGCACCCTCTGAAGGCAGGTCATCAATAGACCATATTCGGTCAATAATAGCGCCGCGATCGAAGATCCGCTGAGGGTTGCGAAGAAACAACTCCAGCAAACTATATTCCTTGGGGGTCAGGGAAAGCGTATGAGTTTGATAAATAACTTCTGCCGAAACTGGGTTGAGATGCAGATCTCCCCACGTTAATAGAGCGGGTGCTAGGGCAGTTTCCCCTCGACGGAGTAAAGCCCGAATGCGCACGATTAATTCAGGGATTTCGCAAGGCTTAGTCACATAGTCATCGGCACCCGCATTAAAGCCACTGATCACGTCGGCAGTGGAATTCTTTGACGTGAATAAAAGAATAGGTTTCTGATACCCCTTGGCTCGAAGCTGACGGCATAGACCCAGTCCATCTAGCTTGGGAATCATCACATCTAGAAGAATCAGATCAAAGTCCCATGCTGTCGCCAGAGCAAGTCCAGTCTGACCATCGGTCGCCAGGTCGATCGTGTAGCGGTGAGCGGTGAGCGCCTCTGCCAATAGAGCGGCTGTGGGCTTGTCGTCTTCTACCAGCAAAATTTTCATGGTAAGTCTCTGTAACCTGCAACCAACTAGACGCTTTGACACTGATATCTACTTAGGAGATTACCAAGTCTAGTAGGGTTACGCAATTCTGTTGAGTCAAACCCATGAGATTTGTATCGAGGCAACACTCTCATGAAAAATTAAGTACAGAGCATTGAGACGGCTTGTACTTTTGGGTGGAGCGATCGCCAAAAACACAGAATGCTTCTGAAAAGCAAATAGATATTAAATTTACGTTAATTGTGATGATGGAAACAGATTCTCTACAGATCGCAGAAATTCAAACTTAGAAACGTAAATCAGTGGCTTCCTCAAAAGATCGCCAGTTTACATATTTAGGTAGTCCTTGAGGGGTAAGGATTTTTTGTTGCATGGGCAAAGCCCATGCAACAAAAAATCCTTACCCAAATACCACTACCCCATATTAGTTTGTTATTTTCCTGCTTTATCTTCATCAGTATGGGTAGACAAGTGACCCAAATCAAAAGTTAATGTCCCCTTTTGATTGGCTGGCTACTGATTAGCTAGCTCTGCTTGAGACTATGAGATCGGAATTTTCATATCTGCTCAAAACCAGTGCAGGAAAGCCTCAGAGGGTTTTATTGGTAAGGCAAGTATAGAAAGCGGTGTTGGCAGAAACATGCGCAAAAAAATGTTAATTCGCTGGGCGTTTCTCTAGGGTAGATTACTCCTTACTCTGGTTGAACAAACGCGAGTCTTTCGACATGAGGGCAAGAAATGCTTATCCGATAGCCGGGTGCTTTTCTCTATGGACAATACTTTATCACTTACTCACTAAAAGGGTGATTAGAACCATGAAACGTCTGAATTTATCAATTGTTCCATCCACTGTACTGTTACTATCTTTGGTGCTTCCCATTTCATCTGCTTACGCACAAACCGTATCTGCTGACTTAGCTGCTGCTGCAACAGAAGCCTGTACGCGTTCAGCAGAGTCAAAAGGATTTCAGGTAAGAGATGTCGTTTCAGTAGAGTCTAAGGCTGGCACAGACGGCGCTAATGTGGTGTTAAACCTCGATCGCGCGGGGCAAGCCTACAAGCTAACCTGTGGGTATTCAGCGTCAGCAGGTGCCATGATTGGCGATGATACAGCGGCAGCTTCTGTAGCGGCTCCCAACCTATCTAGTCTTTGGTGGCTGTTGCTGCCGATCATCGGTTTACCCTTGCTGTTGGCATGGACTAAAAACCGCGATCGCAATCTTTACCCAACTCATCAGGAACGCTCTGAGGCATTGGTCAAAAATGATGGCAAATCTCTCAGCATTCATTCAGGTCCCGATGCAAGTCACTCCGTAACGGGTGTTCTCTATGATGGACAGCGCGTCACATTGTCAGGTCGCCGCAGCGATAATTGGGCAGAACTAGCAGATGGCGGATGGGTTCCTGCTCGACTGCTAGATGTGGGTTCCTACGTTACTCGGTAGTCTCCCATTAGGTCAAAGATGCCCCCTTGGGCATTTTCAACTAAGCGGACGTTTGAGAAGTGGCAACTGCTGCCCGAACAGCCTCCTAAACCCCCTAATTCTGGAGAACTTTGACAGCAATTTAAACTCTTTGCTTATTTCTAGAAGATGCGATCGCGGAGGTTAAAAAGAAGCTTATTTGCTGCTTTATTTTCTCTAGAAACTACTCAAAGCAGCCCTCAAAAGCGTTAGCATACCGACGCTAAACAACAGTCAGACGAGTCTTGGTAAAACTAGACAAGTCTGGCTTTTTTGTGGGTTAAATCAAGCTCAATGAATCCGGTTTTTTCCCTTTTAGATCAAGGCATTACAAACTCAACTTAGCTATATTTAAGCTTAAGTAGAAGTAGAACTTATATATAGATAAAGACTAAAATTGTGCGCTACCAAACAATTGCATCTACCTTCAGGATTACGGTTTTATATCAGTAGAGATTTACTTAATGAATTCAGCAGACTCACGCTATATGTAGAGGTCAATCAAGTTTAATAATCTCTAATAAATTAGTTGATTAATATAACAAATGCCAATGCGAAATATAGCTCTTATTACTTCACAAAAAACTTGTAAGACGCTATTCTTTTAGAAGGTTAAGTCAACCCACTCCAAGATTTGAATTCAACCCCTAGGAGCGCTATGTACAACCAAGCCAACGGTTCAATCATTCCTGTTGATATCGAAGCACTGAGCTTTGACAGTTTCGATCGCGATCGCAACCGCGACATCGTTTGCGTTGCGCCCGTTCGCACCATCGTTCGTCGTGAAGAAGAAGTGCTTTTGATTCGTCGCGTGAGAAAGGTTGAAGAAGTGGATGCAGGTCCAGCTTGCCCCATCATCCGCTCTAACTAGAGTCTTGAGTTTCAATCGCTCAAAGTATCGCTATCCAGATTAAAACCTTCCAGATTACAATCCCTAGGAGCACCATGTACAACCAAACCAACGGTTCAATCATTCCTGTTGACATCGATGCACTGAGCTTCGACAGCTTTGAGCGCGATCGCAACCGCGACATCGTTTGCGTTGCGCCCGTTCGCACCATCGTTCGTCGTGAAGAAGAAGTGCTTTTGATTCGTCGCGTGAGAAAGGTTGAAGAAGTGGATGCAGGTCCAGCTTGCCCCATCATCCGTTCTAACTAGAGTCCTAGATTCCAATTTCCAGAAGCATCATGTATAACAAGTCTGATGGTTCAATCATTCCTGTTGATATTGAAGCCTTGAGCTTTGATAGCTTCGATCGCGATCGTAACCGCGACATCGTTTGCGTTGCGCCTGTTCGCACCATCGTTCGTCGTGAAGAAGAGGTTCTTCTGATTCGTCGGGTGAGAAAGGTCGAAGAAGTGGATGCAGGTCCAGCTTGCCCTGTTGTAAGCACGTCATCTAGGGGTGAATCATCTGTAGCTCCATCTACGGCTCCAGTTTACGAACCGGAAAAAAAAGCCGAGACTGCTTACTAGATAGCTCACTAGATGGGCAGAGTGACTCTATTTTAGAAGCGCAAAGGGCTGGGGAATGTGCGATCGCTGATCTAAGGGTACATAGCAAGAGAAACTGCTACTTGCTTGAGCCTGAAGCGATGAAAGAGCTTCAAGACGAAGTTTCTGTCTCCATGATCCTAGAGCCTGGAACTTACATCATTAGAATTGAGAGCGGTATATTTAGTTCTGGAACAAACTCTGATGAAGAGGGAGAACCGATAGTACTGCTCTGGATTTACGGAGGTAAGGTAATCAACCAGAAGACCAATGTTGAAGCGCAGACAACTTGGTCGTCTCTCAACGGTTATGATGACACGCTCACCCTAAATGTTTTAGAGGCATCAACTCTTTGCGCCTTCTTCTTTGATACTCGTCTTAGCGGTGTTTACTTGAGCGATCGTGAGACTGAAATAACTCTAACCGCCGTGCAAATTTAGCACAGTTGGCATAGGTTAAAGCTGTTTTCCTGTCATGCGTCATGGTGATATCTAGGTCAGATTAAGCTCCAAATCTAGCCGAGAAGCAGCGAGTATCGTGAGCCAACTAGCGACCCTGCCATTCTTTGGTAGGGTCTCATTTTAATGAAGCGTGTAGGATGTTTGAGATATCAAAATTGTTGCTCTAGCCGCTGAGTGTAAGAGGATGTTTAAAGAGTATCAAATGTTTTGCTATCGCCCCCCAACCCTCAAAGTCTGGGGAACTTTCGTTCGCTTGCTTGTGCGAAGCATGTAACCAATTTTTGTTCAAAGTCCCCCAGAACTGGGGAGTTTGGGGGGCTGTTCGGGTAGCAATCGGCGCTTTTCAAACATCCTCTGAGATGTGAAGCAGGTCAGTATTTTGACTTCATAAATAATTTTTCTCTACAGGCGTTCTTAATCTGCCTCATATGGTTTCAGCTTGAGAATGCCAGTTTGACAGCTTCAATTATTGCAGTTTTTATGTCTGCATTTCTGGTTCAATTTATGGTCAATGATGTTTGGGGGTTGCTGTTGCCAATCATACTGATTGGATTAGTGCTAATGGTGCTGATTGGACTATTGCAAGGGTGGCGGCAAAGACAGGCATTAGTGCAGCCACTTGGAGAAGTTTTAACTTCAGAAGCAGCGTCTGCTGATACGGAAGAAGCCACACAACCAGCGGTAGCAACCGAGGAACCTATGACGATCGAAGAATCTCAGATAATATCGCTGTCGGAGGCAGAGGAAACGCAGCCAGAGATTTCTACAGAACCGGAGGAAACAAGCGAACAGCAACTTAATCCCTTTGCGGCTGACGATCTAGTACGATCGATGTATTCAACTATGGAAGAAACTCAAGAAACCGGACTGTCTAACTCGCTCCGTGCCGCTGTCGAAAACTATTTGCTAAAAACCTACTCCTGGCAGATGACTCCAGAGGCGATCGACAAAGATTTCCGCGAAATTTTGCTCAGGTCAGAAGTGAATGCGCCAGAAGCTAGTGAACCAGAAGCTAGTGAGAATGAAATGGCGCTATCGCAAATCGATCGTGCTTACTTTGTGGAGCGATTAAGCTCGCGGGGAGTGTTTACCCAAGATGCTGTTCAAGCCATCGCCGATCGCCTAGAAGCCATTCGTTGGGAGGTTGTGTCGGCTGCACGCGAGGCAGAAGAACATCATATTGCCCTGGATCTCAGACAGCAGATTGAAACTTATCTCATTTCAACTCCTAAAGAACAGCTGTTTTTCGACGACATTCTGCCCGATTTCAAGTCAATTTTGGCAGATGAAACTGTTGACTATCAAACCTTGAGTCAGCGGCTTGCACCCTACGATCGGGAAACATTGCGGCAGATCTTGATACAGCGCTTGACCCATTTGAGGAACATTACCTACGAGGAATTAGAGCTAATTCTGGATGCGTTGGGCACTACTCGCGATCGCGTATTGTCAGAATCGCAGTCTCTGGCTGAATCGTCATCGTCTTTGGCTGTGCAATCAGTCAGCGAACAGCCTCAGGAGCCAGAATTCGAGGAACTAGAGACTGAACCGGAATTTGAAGAATTAGGGACTGAACCAGAATTTGAAGAACTGGTCACAGAGTCTCGTCAAGCAGAGTCTGTTCAGGCAGAACCCGTTCAAGCCCCTGCTGCAAATACTCCTGCTCTCTACTGGACAAGTTGGGATCAGGTCAAAATCAATCCAGTCAAGGCAGCCTCTAGTCAAGACCAAAATGCCTCTGCTTTGACCTGGATGACTTGGGATGAACTGAGTCGGCAAGAGACAGCTCCCGCTCAGCCTAGCGCTCCCCATCAGCCCGACGCTCCCGCTCAGCCTGATGACGAGAGCCAGCCGTAAGCCTATTTATCTCGATTGGCTGACGATCGCCCTTTAAAGGAACGCCAATATACGACATCTGCCACAGAATCCGTTACGCTCATACGTTCAGCGTTACAATTCTCTGCGTAACCCTAAGCCAGAGCCATGCCGATTCACACGCCAGACTGGGTCAAACAGGCTGTTTTCTACCAAATTTTCCTCGATCGCTTTGCCAAAAGCCGATCGCCGTCAACAGGTATCCTCTTGGAAGGTTGGGACGCACCTCCAACGCTGCAAGGCTATAAGGGTGGAGACCTCTGGGGGGTGATTGAGCAGCTCGACTACATTCAGGACTTGGGATTTACTGCCGTCTATTTCACGCCGATTTTTCAGGCAACCTGCAACCACCGCTACCACACCCACGACTACTATCAGGTTGATCCGTTGCTGGGCGGCAACGAGTCGCTCTATCGACTGCTGGAAGCTGCCCATGGGCGAGGCATGAAGGTAGTTCTGGACGGCGTTTTTAATCACGTGGGGCGCGGCTTTTTCTTCTTTAACGACATTTTGGAGAATGGCTCTTACTCGCCTTGGCTAGACTGGTTCAAGATTGAGGCATGGCCTTTGTCGGCGTACGATGGCGATCGCCCTGCCAACTACAAAGGCTGGTTTGACAACCGCGCCCTGCCCGAACTTAACCACACCAATCCGGCGGTGCGTGAATACATCATGCGAGTGGCAGAACACTGGATACGAGTCGGGATCGATGGCTGGCGGCTAGACGTGCCTTTCTGCATTGACGAGCCGGGATTTTGGCAAGAGTTCCGCGATCGCGTCAAGGCAATTAATCCCAACGCCTATATTGTGGGTGAAATTTGGCGCGATGCCCGCAAATGGCTGGATGGTACACAGTTCGATGGGGTCATGAACTATCGGTTTGCCGGAGCAACGATCGCCTTTACGGGGGGCGATCGGGTCATTGCCGAACATGCTCAGGGTAGAAATTATGATCCGCATCCGGCGATCGATGCGGCAGCTTACGCCGACAAAATTCAGCTTTTGCTGCATGCTCACGCCTGGGATATCCAGTTGACTCAACTGAATTTGCTGGCAAGTCATGACACGGCAAGGCTGCTAACGATCGTCGGGGGCGATGTGGAAACGGTTAAGTTAGCCAACCTGCTGATGATGACCTTTCCGGGTGCGCCCAGCGTTTACTACGGCGACGAGGTGGGTCTAGAGGGGGCATTAGATCCCGATTCACGACGCAGCTTTCCGGCTAGAGAACAGTGGAATTCAGAGATCTTGTCCTGTCATCGTCAGTTAATTGCCTTACGCCACAGCCGTTTATCTTTAAGAGTTGGAGAATATCGCTTGCTGGGCGCAGAAGAACAAGTCTATGTTTTTGCGCGCATCTGGCAGGATGAAGTGCTGATCGTTGCGGTGAATGCAGGAGATACGCTAGGGAAAATAGATTTGGAGTCAGTAGGGACACGGCTAAACGCTCAGCCGAAACAGATTTTATACAGTACGGACGAGGATGAAGCGATCGAAGTCACCTGGACGATTGACAATCTGTTTCTGGGGATTCCGGCGCGCACCGGGATTGTATTAGAGTGATTAACTATGCGGTAAACCTCCTTAAACGGTGTAACAACCGTACATCGAAGCTGACAGTCTTCGGAAAACGCTAAAAAAAGTGGCGTAATCTCATCTATCCTCCTTAGGTAGGGTACAGGAGAATGAAGCAAGAAGTTCTCCCACCCTACCAGGAATTGTTTCCATGCAGACAGCCCGATCGCAGGTACTCTACAGCAAGTTTATTGAGCAGATTAAATCCGCACAGGTGCAACGGGTAGTGATTAAGCCCGATCGCATTGAGTACAGTCTCAAACCTGAATTTGGCGGTCAACATTACTCCACTCAGTCCTCTGGGAATACTGATGATTTACCTAGTCTGTTGCAGAGCCATAACGTAGAATTTACCCGTTCTGAGAATACGGCGACTGCTGCGGGCGTGATGGGTATGATGCTCTCGGTAGGAATGCTGGTGGGTACGTTTGCATGGCTGATGAAATTTAGCAATGCGGGCGCTGGCGTGGGCATGGGCGTGGGCAAAAGCAATCCTCGAACCTACAGCCAGGGCAAAACGGGCATGACCTTTGCCGATGTTGCGGGCGTAGATGAAGCCAAGCAGGAGCTGCAAGAAGTCGTTGATTTTCTCTCTCACGGCGAAAAGTATCGCAAGATTGGGGCAAAAATTCCTAAAGGGGTTTTGCTAGTCGGGCCTCCAGGAACGGGTAAGACGCTTTTGGCAAAAGCTGTAGCTGGCGAGGCTGGCGTTCCTTTCCTAAGTATGTCCGGCTCAGAATTTGTTGAACTCTACGTCGGCGTGGGTGCCTCTCGCGTCCGAGACTTGTTTAACCGGGCAAAGCGCCAAGCTCCCTGCATTATTTTTATTGATGAACTAGACGCGATCGGCAAAACTCGCGGCAATAATCTCAACGGCAATGATGAGCGGGAGCAAACCCTGAATCAATTGCTGACAGAAATGGACGGCTTTGACGGTAACGATGGCGTGATTGTCGTAGCGGCAACCAATCGCCCCGAAATCCTTGATCCTGCCCTGCGTCGTCCCGGTCGTTTCGATCGCCAGGTTCTAGTCGATCGCCCTGACAAAATTGGCAGAGCTGAGATTCTGCGGGTTCATGCCCGTCCCGTCATTCTCGGTGAAGATGTGGATTTAGACGCGATCGCCACCCAAACCTCCGGTTTTGCAGGCGCAGATTTGGCGAATCTTGTGAACGAAGCGGCGCTGATGGCGGTGCGTAACCAGCGTCAGGCGGTGCTGATGGCGGACTTCAAAGAAGCGATCGAACGGGTCGTTGCCGGATTGGAGAAGCGATCGCGGGTGTTGACACCGCTGGAGCGGCAAACCGTGGCGTATCACGAAGTCGGTCATGCCCTCGTGGGAGCGCTGATGCCAGGGAGCAACAAAACCTCAAAAATCTCCATCGTGCCGCGCGGATTGGGAGCCTTGGGCTATACCCTGCAAGTGCCAGAGGTCGATCGCTTCTTGCTGCTGGAAGACGAGTTACGAGGACAGCTTGCGACTTTGCTGGGCGGGCGATCGGCAGAGGAAATTGTCTTCGGCAAGGTTTCTACGGGTGCTAGTGACGACATTCAGAAAGCGACAGATTTAGCCGAGCGGGCAGTGACGCAGTACGGCATGAATACAACCCTGGGACCGATCGCTTTTGAAAAGAACTCAGCTCAATTCCTGGAGGGCGGCAGCGTCCGACGGACAGTGGGCGCAGAAGTGGCAGGGGAAATCGATCGCCAAGTTAAGCAAAGCCTCGATAGAGCGCACGAGATGGCGGTGGAGATTTTGCGGCTCAACCGTCACCTGCTAGAATCTGCAACCCAAAGCCTGCTGGAAACTGAGGTTTTGGAGGGCGATCAGCTGCGATCGATTTTGGCTCAGGTACAGGCACCGATCGGTTTAGAGGCTTGGCTAGCGAAAGGTTAGGATCATGGATTAAATAACCTGTACAACCGATCTGCTGTAGGGACTTAGCAATGCTAAGCCCCTACTTGGGAAGGGCGCAAAGTTCGCGCCCGCTTTCCTATGGGTCATTTATGGCTGTCGCCAGTTTGCTACACAGACGACAAAAACGACAGGGGATTGCTCTGATCTGCTGCAAAGCCGAGGATACCGCGATCGCGGTGTTCATAAAGCAGACTTCCCTGGGCATCAAACAGAAAGGTGGCTCCTCGCTGGGTCAGATAGGTCGAATCCGGCACATAGGTGTTCCAGTGGCTCAGCACTTCTGCCATATTGCGCAACCGCAAGGTTGCCAGCTCAAACGGTCGCTGGAAGCCTTTGCCGCCTGCCCACTGAAAAAACGAGCCTTTCAGCGGCGGCAGAGGTGCCGCTTTTACAATTTCTTCGTCAGCAATTAGCTGAGGAGCTTGGCGATCGCCCCGATAGCCCCGAAACACTTCGGCAAGGGTGCCAGGGCTGCCGATTCCAGCGCACATCAGCATCAGGTTAAGCCAAGCATTCTGACCCGCTGATAGAGCAGGCAGCTTGAAGGATAGCCCTGGGTAGAGGCTGAGCGCTTTATGTAACTCTGCCGTCGGGTCTACAAACAGCCACTCGGCGGGAAATCCTGTGTAAGCGCAGAATTTCTGACCCGAAGCGCGATCGCCAATCCCGACCGCCCGAATCACAACACCTGCCGATTGCAGTTGCTGCATCTCCCGCTGGAGCCACCAGGCATACTCAAGGCTGTCAAAATCTCCCAACTGCGACCAGATCAGCACGAGCTGGCGCGCTGCGCCAGCCTCCAGGATGGGCATCACGGCTCCATCGCTGACTCGCTGGCGATCGGTTTGGCTCAAAAGCAGGTAGGGATTCATTGCGACATCATCTGCTCGACAAAATTAGTGTAGACTTCGCCCTGAATAAAGTCTGGATTTTCCAAAATCTTTTGGTGAAAGGCGATCGTCGTCGGCAAACCCGTAATAGCAAACTCCCGGAGCGCCCGCCGCATTCGCTGAATTGCCGCCGTGCGATCGACTCCCCAGACAATCAGCTTGCCGATCAGCGAGTCGTAGTAGGGCGGAATTTCGTAGTCGGTGTAGACGTGGGAATCCATTCGCACCCCTGGGCCACCCGGCGGCAGGTAGCCATTAATCCGTCCGGGATGCGGTCGAAAATTAAATTCTGGATCTTCGGCGTTAATGCGACATTCGATCGCGTGTCCCCTGATCTCCACCTGATCTTGAGTCAGGCTCAGCTTCTCGCCCTGGGCAATGCGGATTTGCTCGGCAATTAGATCTAGCCCCGTGATCATCTCAGTCACAGGATGCTCGACTTGGATACGGGTGTTCATCTCCATGAAGTAAAAGCTGCCGGAGCGATCGAGCAAAAACTCGACAGTGCCTGCTCCCACGTAATTAATTGACTGAGCCGCTCGGACTGCCGCCTCCCCCATCTTCTGCCGCAGCTCTGCATCTAGCGCCGGACTAGGGGCTTCCTCCAATAGCTTTTGGTGCCGCCGCTGAATCGAACAATCTCGTTCGCCCAAATGAATGACGTTGCCGTAGCTATCCGCCAAAATTTGAAACTCGATGTGGCGGGGACGCTCTACAAACTTTTCCAGGTAGACTCCCCCATTGCCAAATGCCGCTTCTGCCTCGCCTTGAGCGGCAAGAAAAGATTTAATCAGGTCTTCTTCCTGACGCACCATTCTCATGCCCCGTCCGCCGCCGCCCGCCGTGGCTTTGATGATGACGGGATAGCCAATTTTTTGGGCGATCGCCAGCACCTCTTTCTCGTCGGTGATCAGCCCATCGCTACCCGGAACGGTGGGTACGCCAATCCGCATCATTGTCTCTTTGGCGGTCGATTTGTCGCCCATAGCGCGCATCGATTCCGGCGAAGGCCCGATAAAGGCAATCTGATGATCGGCGCAGATTTCGGCGAAGCGGGCATTTTCCGCCAAAAAGCCGTATCCCGGATGGATTGCCGCCGCGTTGCGGGTCAGTGCCGCCGCAATGATGTTGGGAATGTTGAGATAGCTCTTGCTGCTGGGGGGTTCTCCGATGCAGACTGCCTCATCCGCAAGCTGGACGTGAAGGGCTTGGCTGTCTACTGTCGAATATACGGCAACCGTGGCAATGCCCATCTCTTCACAGGTGCGAAGAATTCGCAACGCAATCTCTCCACGGTTGGCAATCAAAATCTTGTCGAAGCGCATTTCAGGGAGTAGGGGTGAGATGAGGAGATTGGGAATGAGAAATAAACCAGTGTTCTGAATTTTACGCTGAATTGATCAACTCACAACGCTCAGCTTACTCCCCAACCCCAATCTCCCAAGCTCAAAACCAGCTCAGCCGCTGCTGATCTGTCACTTAGATGCTACTCAGCCGTTGCCAACTCGGTGCTGCCTCGCGTCCGTCGTCGGGTCAGGGTATTGAAGAGCATCTGACCGATCGCCTTCACCAAGTTACCTTCTAGCTCGTTAAACAGCTTCATGTTCATGCCAAAGGCGGCGTTGGCTTCATCGACAATGCGATCGGCGGTGACATCATCGATCGGCATTTCATTCAAAGACTGACGGTAGGCGGCTTTGAATGCCTTCTCATCAGGAATTTCCTTGAATTCATAAAAGGCAGTGCCTTCGCCCTCAGACAAGTTCATGCCGCGTTGAGCAATGCCCTTGAGGATTTGTCCGCCAGACAGATCCCCTAAGTAGCGGGTGTAGGAGTGCGCAGCCAGCAGCTCAGGCTGGGTTGCCGCAACTTCATGAATCCGAGCTATGTAGGCTTTTGCGGCTTCTGAGGGAGCAACCTGCTCACGCCAGTTGTTGCCGTAGTAATACTGCAAATCTTGCTCCAGGCTAGCCTTGCGGTTCAGCTCAGGAAAGTAAATTTTGGAGACAAGGGGATGACTGTGCAGCTTTTCCATTTCTTCTTCCATTGCCGAATAGACGAAGTAGAGATTGGATACCAGCTTGCGATAAGAGTTTTTTTCGACAACCCCTTTCAAAAAACATTTTACAAATCCGACATTTTCAGCCATCGAGTGAGCTTTCTTGGTGCCCTCACGCAGCTTGATTGCTAAATTACTGGTCATGTTAAGGTTCCTAATTAAAGTCCCAATACTTTTTGCCTCAGCCTGACTTCTTCACTTGAAAGAATTTGCTTTCCTGAGAAAAATTCGCGCTTGCAAACAGCAAAGTATGCATCCATAAAGATGCACCTAAATTGTTACAGTAGACTGATTTAATGAGAGTTTGTGTTAAAAATTCTTACGTGGGGCGATCGCGCTTCTGCTCAAAAGTTAGGACGATCTCCAGCCCAGAATTCTCATTGCCATGACTGAAACCGTCCATAGCTCAAGCTTAAGAAGATGGAGCCAGAGACTTCTGGCTGCCGTGTTACTGGGAGGACAGGTGATCGTTCACTTAATCAGAGGTAACATTCACCGTCGCAATACCGTAGATCAAATGGTGTTAGTTGGGCCAGAGTCGCTGCTGATTGCCCTGGTCACCGCCATTTCCGTAGGCATGGTGTTCACCATTCAGGTGGCGCGCGAATTTATTAACTTGGGGGCAGGCACAACGGTCGGCGGCGTGTTGGCATTGGCTCTAGTGCGAGAACTCTCGCCCGTGCTGACGGCTGTAATCCTGGCGGGTCGGGTCGGGTCGGCGTTTTCTGCCGAAATTGGCACCATGCAGGTGACAGAGCAAATTGACGCGCTTTATATGTTAAAAACTGACCCGATCGATTATTTAGTCATCCCTCGCCTGTTGGCCTGCTGCCTGATGCTGCCTTTCCTCACGATTCTTTCGTTTGTGGCCGGAATGGGTGCAGGTATGGTGATTGCTGATTTGCTCTACGGAATTTCCTATACTGTTTTTCTGAATTCAGTCCGCAACTTCTTATCGGGCTGGGATCTAATCAGCGCTGTGATTAAAAGCGTTGTGTTCGGTAGTCTGATTGCCATTATTGGCTCAAGCTGGGGCTTGACAACCACAGGCGGTGCGAAGGGCGTGGGGCAATCTACGACGACTGCGGTAGTCACGGCTCTGCTAGCTATTTTTATCAGCGATTTCTTCCTCTCTTGGCTGATGTTTCAGGGTACGGGTAGTGCGATAACGCAAGGCGTGGGCTAACTAAACTTCAGCCATTCCTTCACACCAGCCATCCCCAGTAGATCGCATAGCTATCGCCAGTTTGCTTAGGACATTTTGGGTGGGGCGCTTCGCGCCCCACCCAAAATGTCCCCATCCTAACCGCTTTGGCGGTTGCTATAAAATCTTCCCATTTTTCCTAAAAGCTGGATTGCAAAGCCGCTCCGCACCTTTGCAATCCAGCTTTTAGGGTTTTGTGGCGCACAGAGCGCGCCACAAAACCCTAATTTGCAATCTCCTAATCCCTTAAAATAAAGGTGTTCTAAATCTCAAACCAGCTTTTACGGGAGAATCGATCGCATGGCTACTACTCCCAACTTACCGCCTACGAACGTGCCTTCCACAGAGGTGCCGTCTGCTACAGAAACCGTACAGCTTGCCCCCAGCTATGCTCTGCCGATCGCTCTGCTGATTCTAGCGGTGCCGCTCTTTTTGTGGCAGGTCTGGGTGGGAGGGGCGATCGCCCTATTTGGCATATTTTTGCTGATTCAGGCTATCACCCTGCGGCTGCTGTTTACCGAGGCGGCTTTGGAGGTGTATCGAGGAGAAAAGCTGATTCGCAATTTCCCCTATCAGGAGTGGCAAAACTGGCGTATTTTTGGGTCAGGCGTTCCTATTCTGTTTTATTTCAAGGAAATCAACAGCATTCATTTCTTGCCTATTTTGTTTGATCCTAAAATGCTGCGTACCTGCCTAGAACAGCGCTGTCCTTTTATTGCGTAAACCTGTTCCATAGACCTGCTCAGTTTTCCTAAATTTCATCCCTTCGGACTTTTCATGACTTCAGACCCCTCTTTGATTCCTGAGCCTTTCAACAAGTCTGCCGATCGCCCCTATAGCTCCAGCGGTGAAATCATTGATTTAGAGCGCCGCGTTGCCGAGCTACAGCAGCAGGAGAAGGCGCTGCGTCAGGAAATTGCAGCTTTGCAAGCCTCCCATAGCAATTTGTTGCAGAAGCAGGTTGCCGAAACGCAAACGGCGATCGGACGGGTGGTTAAAGAAGGGTTGAGCGAATTAGAGCAACGGCGACAAACGCTGCAAGTCGCTGTGGATCAGCTTGAGCGGCGGCAAGAGCGGATTCGTAATGAGATGAAAACCACTTTTGCGGGCGCATCGCAGGATTTGGCGATTCGAGTTCAGGGCTTTAAAGACTACTTGGTGGGTAGCTTGCAGGATTTGGTGACGGCGGCTGAGCAGTTGCAGATGGCTCCGCCAGAACCCCAGCGCCCAGAATCTCAGCGATCGTCTAATGCCTCCTCGCCCCCTGCTCCTGGGCGATCGGCTGAGTCTCGATTGGCTGAATCTAATCGAGCCGAATCTAATCGAGATTCAGCCAATCGAGCCGAAGCGGCTCCCAAGTTTGCGGAGTCAGGCTTTCAGGAGCAGGGGTCGAGGATTCGTAAGCTGCTGGATCAATATCGCCTGTCGCCTGATTACTATGGCGCACCCTGGCATCTACGGCGGACATTTGAGCCGATTCATGCGGAGCGGGTTTCTAACTGGTTTTTTACTCAGGGCGGACGCGGGGCGCTGAAGTCGATGGGTTCGCGGCTGCAAAATATTTTAATTGCTTCTGCGACAATTTCGATCTTAAAAGAGCTGTATGGCGATCGTCTTCGCGTTTTGGTCTTAGGCAACTCTCCTGAGCGGTTGGGAGAATGGCGGCGGGGCTTGCAGGATTGTTTGGGGGTGTCTCGTCCTGACTTTGGGGCGGATCAAGGAATTATGCTATTTGAAGCTCCTGAACCTTTGGTGCAGAGAGCCGATCGCCTAGTTAAGCAAAGACAGATGCCGCTGGTCATTGTAGATGAGTCCGAGATTGTGGTGGATATTGCTCTGCTGCAATTTCCTCTCTGGTTAGCGTTTGCAGCAGATCCCGCGAATCCTGCTATTTAGCTTTGCTGCCGCTGGTTTCATACCAACGCACCCATCAAAATCATCCGATCGATTCGCAAAACCGATTTCAGAAACGATAAGCTGGGACTAGCTTACGGTAAGGAAGGTAGATGATGAATTCCTGGCGCGATCGTTTTAGTTCCATGAGCGGCAAGACTCGCATCGTGGTTTGTCATTTGCTCATTCACTTGACTGGAGACGAAGTCGCTCCATTGCTGGGCGTTCTCAACCGAGCTGCACGGCAGGCTATTGAGGCAGAAGGAGATTTAAACGCTTTGGGAGAAGGTCTTGTAGAAATCTGCCAAAGCTTGATGCAATATGACACCTATTGGCAATCTGCCGCCAATGAAGGGGACGTATTTTTTGATGAGGGTGAAGCGGGAGACTACGTCACTGAGCTATTTACAGACTCTGCTCAACGCTACGGCAGCAGCCTAGAGGCAGATGAGCTAGATGAGCCGGATGCAGCGTTCTCCTTACCCATGACTCAACATGTAGTGGTGATGATCACGATCGCCTGTGAAGGGGATGCACCTGCCCTGGAAACCGACTTGGCTAGCGTTAGCGCCCTCACAGCCGGACTCAAAGCCATCATGAACCTGCACTATCAGGGTAGACTGCGGGCGGTGCAAGTTCACTTCTCTCCGGCTCAAGTCGGCGACGAACTCACCTCAGATGAGTTGCTAATGCATTACCCAGAGTTGGTGCCTCTATAAGCCTTTAGATTTCAATTCTTAATTCACTATTGTTTTAACTATGTTTCGCAAATTTCTAATTTTTTCCATGATGCTGACGTTGGTATTGACCACAGTTGCCTGTGGCGGCCCATCGTCAGGTGATTCAATAGGGGGGTCAACAACGCGATCGCCTCAGGTAGACCCATCTGGAAAAGTAGACTCTAACCAGGTTGCCAAGGTTCAAATTGCCGATGGCACCTATCCTGTGCAGCAAGCCTCCTACGACGACATCAACGGCGGATACACGCTAATGTTGCTCAACGCAGCGCCCGGTCAGTCCACGCTGCAACTAGAAAGTTTGCAGATGGCACGTCTGACAGATGAAGAGATCAAGGCGGGTCAAAAGAGCTACCTCAAAGTAGACAAGGGACAGCCTGTTATGCACCTGACTGAAGATTTCCGGATTGAATACATTCATAACGTGACTGAAACTCAGGTTAATCCGCAGAGTGGTCAACAGGAAGTTGTCGTAGTTCGCCAAGAGCCGAGCTTTTGGACACCTTTTGCAGGTGCTTTGGCAGGTCAGGCGATCGGCAGTCTCTTGTTCACGCCCCACTATTATTTTCCGCCAGTCTATCAGCCTGGAGTCGCGCTCACGGGCTATGGTGGCTATGGTCGAACCTATGGTCAGGCGGCGAGCAACTATCAGAGTCGATATAGTGCGCCCCCTGTAGCCGTTCGCAATCAGCAGCTGAGAACTACTGGACAGTTGCGATCGCCCTCTCGCACCTCAGCTTCTCCCAGCGTCAAGCGTCCTCAAGTCAGCCGACCCACTGGCTCAGGCTATGGCTCAACGGACTTGCGCCGATCGAATTCTCCTCGCCCTCAAACGAGGTCAAATCGCGGTTTTGGCAGCTCTCGATCGCGTAGTTCGGGCAGACGACGTTAATTTTCTAGAGGTTTCAGAAAGCTAGACATTCTGCACAGCTTTAGCAACCGCCAAGATGCCGCCCACTGAAATACCGCTCTGCCGCAAAACCTGAACTGCCGATCGCGCCGTTGTTCCAGTGGTGTAGATGTCATCTACCAGCAGCACTGTTCTGGAAGTTTCTGTTCTGGAAAGCTCACGCTTGCTGAAGCGTTGATCAACGCAGAACGCATCCGCTAGGTTTTGCTGTCGCGCTTCTGGAGTTAAACCAAACTGAGCCTCGGTTGCCCGATCGCGCCTTAACCCATGCGCCATGGGCAGTCTGGAACGATCGCAGAAAGCTCTTGTAATTAGCTCTGCCTGATTATAGCCCCGCTGTTTCTGTTTGCTAGCATGGAGCGGAATGGGAACGACAACGAGCGGCTGTAAGGAACGGGCGATCGCGGGGGAGTCCAGCCAAGCCTCAGCCAGATAGCGACCCAACAACCGCGCTACCTGAGGCTGATTATGGTACTTTAGAGCCGCTAGCGATCGCTTGAGTGTTCCACCATACTCACCCCATGCCAACACAGGCAGCGGCGGCTGCCAAAATTTGCTAGGCTGGGGCAGGCGGCATCGATAGAGCTGTCGTTCGCAGTCTTGACAAAGGCAGTCTTGGCTTGATGCTGTAGAAGCAGGACGCTGGCAAAGCGGACATTCAGCCTTCAAAAACAGGTCTACTAGACTATTCCAACCGTTCAATTTGTATCCCATAGCTCTCTCGCCCTATTGATCGAAGTTCCTAAATGCTGACATTGCCGAAATCCTCTCTATGAGCGATTGTTGAGCCATGAAGTAGCGATTGTCTGGCTACAAATCTTAAAAATCATTAGATTTACTCTAGACACATCTAGGGTGAGGGCAATTAAGATATCACCATGTAACGAAATAGTTCCACTTTTACAAGTGGGACTTACCATAGAAGTAGAGATTTCGATCAAAGTCCTGACTTAGCTTTATTGTTCTCAGACCGTTTTTCACAAACTGCTTTTTGAGCCTATTGCCTGACTGAGGCTTCTGGGGGCGATCGCCTCTTTTAAGATCCAGTTCTCGTCAAGCAATAGCCCTACTTCACCATCCATCTCAACCCTCACTCTCGATAAAGGAACCTTGAACAACAACACCCTGATCAAACCCAATCGCGACTTACCAGCTATCAATGAGCGGATACGCTTTCCCAAAATTCGGGTAATTGATACAGACGGCAGCCAATTAGGAATTCTGACTCCTCGGGAAGCCCAAAGGATGGCAGAAGAGAAAGAACTAGACTTAGTGCTGGTCAGCGATAAGGCAGACCCCCCTGTTTGTCGGATCATGGACTATGGCAAGTTCAAGTTTGAGCAAGAGAAGAAGGCACGGGAAGCCCGCAAAAAGCAGCATACTTCTGACGTGAAAGAAGTCAAAATGCGCTACAAGATTGAAGCCCACGACTACCAGGTGCGAGTTGACCAAGCTGAACGCTTTCTCAAAGCTGGAGATAAAGTGAAGGCCACGATCATGTTCCGGGGTCGGGAGATTCAGCATAGCGATTTGGCTGAAGAGCTGCTGACCCGCATGGCGACTGATTTGCAAGAGTTTGCTGAGTTGCAGCAAGCTCCCAAGCGTGAAGGACGCAACATGATGATGATGCTTTCACCCAAAAAAGTGTAGCGATCGTTCAGCACTTCAGATGTAGCTATCGCCAGTTTGCTTAGGAAAGTTAGGGTGGGGCGCGAAGCGCCCCACCCTAACTTTTCCCGTTCCAACCGTCTTGGCGGTTGCCATAACTTGTAGAGCCTAGAGCGTTTCTCAAAGCGGCCTAGGCTTTTTACATCCAGTTACATCCAGAAATCGAGTATGAAGCTTTGCTGAGACTTAATGCCTCAGCGAGCAAATTTGGGCAGTCTAAACTTAGTTCTGGTAAGTTCTAAGGCTTGAGCGATATGGCTTGACTAGCTGTGCAGCAGCCAAAATAGTGCCAGAACTCTCAGACCATGCTTATATGGTAGCGATTGACGAGGCGGCGATCGCTCTATCGTCAGGCAAAATCCATGTCAGACAAAATCCATCAGGGCAATCAGAACAGTAGTGCTGCATGAGACAAACGAGCGAAGTACCCATTACAGCAACTGTCATTCGAGACCGGAATACCCGTCAGGTGAATGGAGGAAGCTGGCTCCGCTGGCTGAATCTTCGCCCTGAAGAGAGCGAGCGGACGTTTTTGATGTTCGCGTTCTACACGCTGAGTTCGGTGGGTATTCTCTGGCTAGAAGTCAGTATTGCTGCCCTATTTTTGGGAGAATATGGGGCAGAGTCCTTGCCCTGGATTTATATTGCTAGTGCGGCGATCGGCACTGGATTAGGGTTCATCTATTCCTGGATGCAGCGGATTTTGCCGCTCCATCGCGTGCTAGTGCTAACCGCAGGGCTAATTGCCGCACCGCTGTTGCTGGTTCGTCTGGGACTCAATCCGGCGTTGCTAGGCGGATACACCGTTTTTCTGATGCGGCTTTGGCTAGAAGCCATCTATGTCATTAATGAACTCAACACCTCAATTACTGCCAATCAGCTATTCACGATTCGGGAGATCCGTCGCACCTATCCTTTAATTAGCAGCGGTATTTTGGCAGCCGATGTCGTTAGCGGCTTGTCGCTGCCCTTTCTACGCGCTTGGATAGGGCTACCCAACGTGATTCTGTTAGCCTGCCTGATGCTATTTGCAGGGGCAGCAATCTTGTATTACCTGACGCAGAAATATCGTCAGTTTTTTCCCGATTCCTCACGGCGGCGATCTCAGGACAAAGCCTCTGATTTTGCTACCCGACGGCTGAGAGGACCTCTACGACAATATTTTGGGCTGGTGTTTGCTTTTTTCGTCATGCTGCAAGTTCTGGCGCTCTTGCTAGATTTTCAGTATCTTAGCCAGCTTCAGCAGCGCCCAGATACCAGCGTGGAAAAGATTGCAGACTTTCTAGCTCTCTTCAGCGCCATTCTGGGTTCGTTTGAGCTGGCAATGCAGTGGTTTCTTTCAGGGCGCATCATTGCCTGGAAAGGCGTGTTTGTAATCATGGCTTCACCTGTGCTGATTGCTGGGCTGAGTCTGTTGACCCTCAGCGGTGCAATTGGTCTATTTGTTGGGGTGCTTGTCCTGAAGTTTGTAGATGAGCTACTGCGCTACACGCTGGTTGCCAGCATTAGTCCCGTTTTGTTTCAGCCGATTCCTGCCTCCTTGCGAAGCCGTGCTCAGTCGGTCGTTCGAGGGATTGCGGAGCCGCTTTCAGCCGGACTGACTGGCGCGGGTATGCTGGTGACGATCGAGCTGTTGCAGCGGTTTCTTGGCAATGCGCAAGCCAGTCAGCATATTCAAAGTCTGGCGTTTCTGGTCTACACAATCGCCTTTGCCTCCCTCTGGCTGCTCACCGTCCTGCTGTTACAGCGCAAGTATATTGATGTGCTGGTTTTAAGCGCCGAGCGCGGGCAGCTCAGCACTGTATCAGATGTAGATTTGCCAGGGCTGCGGCGTAGCGTCGCGGAAGTGCTCAATCGTCCTGGAGCCTCTGAAGAAGAGAAAACATCCTATATTGAACTACTGACCCAAACCGATCCCAAGAATGCCGCAGAGATCCTGGCTCCGCTGTTGCCCAAGCTCTCACCCGCTCGACAGCACCAAAGCCTGGAAGTAATGCTGAAGTTTCCCAATCCTGCCTATCTGGAGCAGGTGCGATCGCTCATTCAGCAATCTCTGCCCCCGGAGGTTTTGGCGCTGGCACTCCGCTACATTTGGCTGACCGATGCCAACCCTGACACGAGCCAACTTCGCCCCTACCTAAAGCCGACTGTTAGCCCTACGGTACGGGGCACCGTTGCTTCACTGATGCTGCGTCAGGGCGATCCTCAGCAAAAAGCAGAAGCCACGGATACTCTACGCCGTATGCTGACTCACAAGCAGGAGCAGGAGCGAATGATGGGCTGTCGCGCCTTGGGCGAGGCGGACTATATGCAGTCTCTGCGGCTTTACATTGAGCCGCTACTGCAAGACGAATCGCTCCGGGTGAGGTGTGCCATGCTGGAGGCGATCGCCGCTACTCATTCTGAAGAATACTATCCAGCCTTGCTGCGAGGGCTGCATTACAAATCGACGCGCGAGTCTGCTAAACACGCTCTGGTACGGCTAGAGAGCGAAGTGGTGCCGCTGTTGCTCGATCTAGCTGAAAATATCCACAAACCTGAGGTAGTGCGTAGCCATGCCTGGATGACGATCGGACAAATTGGTACACCCCAGGCTCTAGAAATTTTAGTGACGCGGCTGACGACCTCCTGGGGCTGGAACCGCTTTATTCTCTTGCGCACCTTGCTGCGGCTACCGCAAGATATTGGCGTTGAGGCCGTGCTAGATAGTCTGGGTCGTAGCGGCATTGAAACGATGATTAATCAAGAGCTACAGTTTCTTGCCCATATTTATGCGAGTTTACTGGATCTCGATCCAGACCTGGTCGTAGGTGAAGAGTCAGAGCTGCTACGGCGCGCCCTGCGGGATTCGGAGGCAGATGGAGTCGAGAGACTGTTTCTTTTGATGCGCTTCCTCTATGACTCTAATACGATCCAGGCAGCAGCCTTTAATTTGCTGTCTGAGTCGCGGGAGAGCATTGCCAGAGGTCTGGAAATTTTGGACAATACGCTAGATATTCCTAATAAGCAGGCATTACTAGGCATTCTCGATCGCCAGGTTGACTCTGAAAAACTGCAAAACTTGGCTGACTTTTTGCCCTACAAATCCATGTCGCCGAGCAAACGTCTGCGCTATTTAGTAGAACTGCGCCATTTCTTGTCCGATTGGGCGCTAGCCTGCTGCTTTCACTTGGCACGGCGATCGCGTTGGAGCCTTGCACCTGAGCAGATTTTAGTCTGCCTCCGCGACCCGACTGGATTTGTCCGAGAAGCGGTGTTGGCGTACCTGAAGGTGGTCTCCCCGGCAACGCTGCAAAATCTGCTGCCTCTGCTCAAAGATGATCCCGACCCGCTGGTGGCTGCCCAAGTCAAAGAAATGATGGCAGAATTTGGGCGAGGTCAGCCTTTACAGCGATCGGTTTCTGCGTAAAAATTAAGTTCTCTTCAGCCTTAATCCTGTCTGTAACCCTGTATGCCTAGCAGTATCGATCGCCTGCTCTTCGTCCGCAAAGTTCCGATTTTTCAGGAATTACGCTACGACTTTTTGATGAGACTTGCCTCCATCATGGAGGATCTGTCATTTCCAGCCAAACACACCATTTTTACTCAGGGTGAGGTGGGGCGATCGCTCTATATTCTCGTGTCAGGCACAGTGCGGGTACATATCGGCGATCGCGATTTAGCGGTGCTTAAGGCGGGCACCTGCTTTGGGGAGATGGCAGTTTTTGATACCGAACCCCGATCGGCTTCGGTGACGACGCTAGAATCCTGTGACTGCCTGATGTTGACCCAGCAGCAGCTTTATGAGGCGATCGAGGAAACTCCCGGCATTGCGGTGAATATTATTCGATTGCTGTCTCGCCGCACGCGAGAGCTAAACCAAAAAATCAATGTTTTGCAGTCGCCTGAGCCGTCTCCCTCATTGCCAGCCGCATCAGCCGCGTTACTGCGGGATGGGCGAAGATAGAGAAGACTTAAGCAAGTTAGAGTGACAGCATTATGAGCAGCGATCGCATCATCCCTCAGCCCGGTCAAGAGTCTGTGTGGGACTATCCCCGTCCGCCCCGGCTGGAAAATTCCACAAAGCATATTCAGATTTTGTTTAACGGAGTCGTGTTAGCAGACACCGATCGCGCTAAACGGGTGCTGGAAACCAGTCATCCACCCACCTACTACATTCCGCCAGAAGATATTCGGCAAGAGTATCTTGTGCAGACGGCTCGCACCAGCTTTTGTGAATGGAAGGGACAGGCAAGCTACTACACGGTGCAGGTGGGCGATCGCACAGCCGAGAACGCCGCCTGGTTTTACACTAGCCCCACGCCAGAGTTTGCAGACCTCAAGGACTACGTGGCGTTTTACCCCAGCCGCATGGAGGCTTGCTACATTGACGGCGAGCAAGTGACCTCTCAACCGGGCGACTTTTACGGCGGCTGGATCACCAGCGACATCGTCGGTCCCTTTAAGGGCATTGCCGGAAGCTGGGGCTGGTAGGACAATTTTGGATTTTGGATTTGCGATTTTAGATTGCAGAATCCTGGGACGTTGAGCTTACTTTTTTGAAAAGAACTCTATTTCAGCTTTTGCCGAATGAAAGTCAGAAGCTGCGTCATTTGCTTCTTCAGCAGATCGATTTCTCCCTGCATCGTTTCGACCTTTTGCTTGAGAGCCGCCATTTCTGCCCCCGATTCGGCACTGACGGCAGGAGCTTGTGCTGCCGAAACAGGTCGCTGGCGAGGTAGCCGAGCTTTTGTCATTGCCGCCTTGATCGCCTCGATCAGCTCTTTTTGCTCAAAAGGCTTCTCGATAAATTCAAAATACTCGAAAGGTTCAGAAATTTTTTCAGTAACTTCCTCTCGCCGCCCAGACATCAGCACCAGCGGAATGGATTGCAGCTCAGGACTCGTCTGAATTTGCTGAAAAACTTCCCAACCGCTCATGCGAGGCAGCAAAAAATCTAGCATGATCAGGTTAGGGCGCTCTTGTCGAATGCAGTCAAGTCCTTCAACGCCATCTTTGGCTTCTAGAACCTGGAAATTACCCTTGGGCAGCATGTCTCTTACCATGTTGCGGATAACTCTGCTGTCGTCAATAACCAGGATTTTGTGACTTGCCACGACGAACTCCTGTGGAGGTGATAGATGAAAACTGAGAGCGGCTGAAATCGCCTAACCGATGATAGCTAATTTGAATGCTATCTTGATTCGCATATCTTTAACTATTCCCTGAACTGCCCACCATCCTACCGCGCTCTAAAAAAATCTTGAATCTATGGTTGAACTGAATCCAGCCCACGGTCTGCGGGAATCAAGTATTAGAGAATCGCCCTTAGCAACCTTACCTCCGTGGCTGCGTCGTCCACTTGGCAAAGCTAGCGAGATCTCGACCGTGCAGCAAATTATCAAGCAGCGGCAGATTCACACCATTTGTGAAGAAGGGCGCTGTCCCAATCGCGGCGAGTGCTATGCCCAGAAGACCGCCACGTTTTTGCTAATGGGGGCTGTCTGTACTCGGAGCTGCGCCTTTTGCCAGGTCGATAAAGGTCATGCGCCAATGCCGCTAGACCCAGAAGAACCCCAAAAGGTCGCAGAGGCAGTGAGTCTTTTGGGACTGCGCTATGTGGTACTGACTTCAGTAGCGCGAGATGATTTGCCTGATCAGGGTTCAGGCTGGTTTGTGGTGGTCATGACTGCAATTCGACAGGCTAACCCTCAGACGCAAATTGAAGTGCTAACCCCCGATTTTTGGGGTGGTTTGAGCAGTGAAGGCTTGAGTGGTGAAGAGAGGCAGAGACAGCGAATTGCCACCGTGGTGGCAGCGGCTCCAGCTTGCTATAACCACAATATAGAAACCGTGCGGCGGCTGCAAAATCCGGTGCGACGAGGGGCAAAATATGACCGATCGCTCCGGGTTCTCCAGACGGTCAAAGACCTTGACCCAACGATTCCCACCAAATCAGGGCTGATGCTGGGGCATGGTGAAACGGAGGCAGAAGTCCTAGAGGCTCTCGGAGATTTGAGAGGGGTGGGGTGCGATCGCCTCACGCTAGGACAATATATGCGCCCCTCACTCGATCATCTGCCCGTCCAGAAATATTGGACTCCTGAAGAATTCGATCGGCTAGGACAAATTGCCCGTGAGATGGGGTTTAGTCATGTGCGATCGGCTCCACTGGTGCGCAGTTCCTACCATGCGGGGCAGGAATAAAGCAGAAATTTCTCTCCTAAGAGGGGTGTTGAATGAAGCGGTGATGGATAATGCTATGGATCGTAGTTCAGTAGAATTGATGCCCTTGCTAAGTTTTGCTGCTTCAAAAGATTTTTGGGTTCCCGATTGCTCGATAATACTCTTGAAGCTTTCAGCTATTTATCTTTAATCAGAGGAGAAATTGTTTATGACCTCCAAGTCGATGACCTCCAAGCCACCCAGCAAGCCACCCTATACCTTCCGTACCGGATGGGCACTGGTTCTTCTAGCGATCAACTTTGTGGTTGCAGCCTTCTATTTTGGCATCCTCAAATAGGGCATCTACGCAGGGCTGGTTAACTCAATAAACTATCCCTCATTTCAACCCCTCTCCCGAAGCGAGAGAGGGGCTTGAAGCTGGTACATGAGCATGGCGAGTCGCTAGGATTGTGTACAAAATAAAACCCAACAGTTTTTTGGAAGTGTCGCGCGGGGCGCGACACTTCCAAAAAACTGTTGTAGGTTAATCAATCTGAGATCCTTAGACAAGTCATTAGAGCTGACTGAACATGGTTTCCCAACTTGAGAAAAAGTACACAGACGAAGAATATTTTGAACAGGAGATTGCGTCTGAAACTCGCAATGAGTACCGTGATGGAGAAGTTGTTCCGATGACGGGAGGAACACCTAACCACAATGATATTGCTGGCAACCTCTACGTTTTTTTAAAGCTTGCTCTCAAGGGAAAAAATTACCGGACTTTTTACGCTGATCAGCGGCTTTGCATTCCCGATCGCAACATCCATACTTACCCTGATGTCATGGTTGCGGAAAAGCCGCTTCAGCTTCAGCCAGGGCTCAAGGATACTGTGATCAATCCCTGCTTAATAGCTGAAGTATTATCTAAATCGACGCAAAATTATGACCGCGGCGAAAAGTTTGTGGCTTACCGGACGATCGCCAGCCTTAAAGAATATCTGCTGATTGATCAGTACAGCGTTCACGTTGAGCATTACGTTAAAACGGCGGCTCATCAATGGCTCTTCTCTGAATACGATGATCCGACCACTATGCTATCTTTTAGTACCTTTGAGTTTGAACTTCAGATTTCAGACCTCTACGAAAATGTTGAATTTGAAGCCATATCGTAGGAAAAGAGGCGATCGTAGAACTGACGTAGCATCATGATGGGGCAGAAACAACTGCAATCTAGCCCACAGCTCAGGCTTGTGATGGCGGTGGCGATCGCATTTTGGGTGATCTGCGTGGTGCTGGTTTTACAGCGCTATTTCAACTTTTACCCCACCTACGTGTCGTTTGATCAGGGTATCTTTAACCAGGTTTTTTGGAATAATTTGCACGGACGCTGGTTTGAGAGTTCGCTCTCGTCTACCGAATCGAGTAGCGTCATGCAGGGCGAGTTGCCCAACGTTGCCTATCGCAGACTGGGACAGCATTTCACGCCTGCGCTGCTGCTGTGGCTGCCCTGGTATGCGCTGTTTCCTTCGGCGGCTGGGCTGTCGGTGCTGCAAGTGACGCTGGTGACGGCAGCAGGGCTTGTGCTATATGCCTTGGCGCGTCACTATCACCCGCCCGACCTGTCGGCGCTGATGGCAGTCAGCTTCTATGGAGCGATCGCCGTCATTAGCCCCACGCTTGCCAACTTCCACGATATTTGCCAGATGCCGCTTTATCTCTTTGGGCTACTGCTGGCGCTGGAGAAACGCAGAGGGTGGCTGGTGGGTGTTCTAGCCATTCTGACTTTGCTGGTGCGAGAAGATAGCGGCGTGGTGCTGTTTGGCATTGGTTTCTTCCTAGCGGTCAGTCGGCGCGCCCCTCGGATTGGCATTGGCTTATGTGTGTTGAGCTTGGGCTATATGCTGGCAGTGACGAATTTGGTCATGCCGCTGTTTTCTCAGGATGTCTCAAAGCGCTTCATGATTGAGCAGTTTGGGCAGTTTGTAAACAGCGATCAGGCAAGTACGCTAGATGTGATTCGTGGGATTCTCAGCAATCCCGGACGGCTGTTAGTAGAGGTGGTGATGCCTTTCGATCGCACCTTCCGCTATCTCTTGGGGCAATGGGTGCCGCTGATGTTTATTCCGGTGATTTCGCCGAGCGCTTGGCTGCTGGCGGGTTTCCCCATGCTCAAAGTCTTGATTCAGCGCGAAGATATTACGGCGCTGTCGCTGCACTTGCGCTACGCCATGACGCTGGTGCCGGGACTATTTTATGGGGCAATTCTCTGGTGGCAGGCACATCCGCAGTTTTGGCGATCGCGCTTTCGGCGGCTCTGGATCGGCTGCATCATTCTGTCGCTGTTTTTCACGATCACCTCAAACCCCAATCGCGTCCTCTCTTTTGCGATTCCAGACTCGTTTCAGCCCTGGGTGTATGTGTCGCCCCCGCGCCAGTGGCAGCATAGTCAGGCAATTCGATCGCTCCTTGCCCAGATTCCAGCCGATGCCAGCGTCACGGCAACCGATCATATCGTGGCGCATGTTTCTAGTCGGCGGGAGGTGCTGCGCTTCCCCATGCAGCGGTTGCAGAACGATCGCCAAAAAACGCAGCGGGTCGAGTACGCGATCGCCGATCTCTGGTATCTCCAGCAATATCAGCCCGCCTTTGCAGACTATCGCAAAAGTCTGAAGGAAGCTGCTGAGGCGATCGATCAGCTCCAAACGCGGCGCTATGGCGTGGTGGATTTCCAGGATGGAGTCGTGCTACTGCAATGGAAGGCGGCAGATGACCCAACCGCTTTGGCGGGTTGGACGGCTTACCGTCGAGGAGTAACGGAATAACCATTTTCCTAATTCTTGACTCCTGACTCCTGACTCCCGACTCCCGACTCCTGACTCCTAATTCACTCCCACTCGCGCTCTTCCAGCTCCTTTCGAGGCAGCAACAGCGCCGACTCAATCTCTTGTCGCACAGCAGCTGTGACTTCGCAATTGCTGTTGAGGCAATCGATCAAGAGCTGATTGGCATCATAGTAGCGCTGGAGAGCCAGCTGCTGCTGAGGGCTAAACTCCCAGTGGTGCTTGAGATCTTGATGTCCGGCGATCGCCTCCCGCAACTGCGCTGTCCAAACAAGATGATTGTTTTGCCACCAGTTTTGAAAGCTTTCTGCATCCTGAGTGGCATTAGGGAACTGGTCTTTGAGCTGTTGGAGAGATTGGTGTAGCCCCGAATCTAAAACAATTACCAAGGCATTTCTGAGGGCATCGGCACAGGCATGGGCATGGGCAAAATCGCTGCTGAGATTGAGCGCACAGGATACCACCAAGTCATCAAGCGCAGCATCCAGCAAAATCCCTTGATCGAGGGTGACAGCCAAGGCAAAGTGAGGCGCAAGGTGGGGAGTCCGGGCTAAAGCCAGATAAAAGGCTCGTTTGGCAGCAGGCGGCACAGGAGCAGCCCTAGATTTTTGGCTTGCCCAGGTGAGAAACTCCTGAAGGTAGGGATCTTGAGTCACCAAGGCATCAATGTGTTGCTTCATGAGCTGCACTAGAGAATCTGCGCTTCGCAACATAGCGACCGTCAGCAAAAAAACTTCCCGCCAGCGCGGTTCGGTAATGTGGCTAACCAAACGTTCTAGAGACTGCTCTAGGGTCTGTAGATTGTGGCTGGCGACTATTTTTCGAGCCGTGAAATATTCTTGAAACGCCAGGTAGGAGAAAGAGAAAATTCCCCGAAACCGCTCTGTGAGCAGCCCATGCTGCACCTCGATCGCCTTTAGCACGCCTTCGCTGTCGAGCTGTAATTCTTCGGGATCGGTAGGAGCATTGGGCAAATCTTGGATAAAACCGCCGATATATTGCTCGACGGTACGTTTCTCAAAGAAATATGCGCCTTGTTCAAAGGTTGCAGCCGCCACCTGACTCATTAGCTTTAGCTTCTGAGGCAATAGAAGTCCTTGATAAATTTCGTCTCGCTCAATGCCTCTGGTTTCGTCCCACTTTGTCAAGAGAATATCTAGACATTGCTTATAGAATTCAGCCCGCTTCGTGGGAAATTTATTCTGGCGATGGAATACCCAGCAGGCAAGGTGGAGAAAGAGAGGCGTGACGGTGAGCCGACGAAACTGAGCGTTTTCCGGCAAATTGAGCTTTTGAATAAACTCAGTCGATTGCAGCAGTCCATTCTTCGCAGAGGTGTTTGCGAAGGCAACAAACCACTTTTGGGCAAAAGATGTGATCTGCTCTTGAGTAAAGGGAGCAATTTCAACGTCGGTAAAGCGATTGAGCCTAAATTTTTCGTTTGCGGTTCTGCAAGTCGCCACAAAAATGTTTCTATGATATTTTTCCGAGAATTTGCGAATTTCTTTGAGAATGGTGCTGTTGTTCTGATTAGAAACTTCATCCATTCCATCGAGCAGCAGCAAGATTTTGCCATGATGAAGCAGCGTTTCAGCTACAGAGAAATTGTCAACGCCAGAAACAAGAAATTCTTGGCAGATATAGTTGAGCAAGCTGAATGTTTGCAGTTCTTCAAACTCTGCCTCAAAGTCTCGCAAGGTGATGAAGACTGGCACTCGATCGCTTTCCCATTCGCCTTGATTGCATTGGAGGGCGAGATACTGCAAAAAAGTGGTCTTCCCAGAACCGGGTTTGCCCAATACCCTGACTCTAGAATAGGTTTCGACTGCGGTTACGCCCAAGATTTGTTCTTGCGTGGACTCTCCCAAACCGTATCGGTCAAATTCCTCTGATCCAATATCCTGTAAGTTTTCAATATTTACCCAGTTTTGGCTGGCGATCTCCTCCAGGATATTAACGTCAATGTAGAGATTATCCAGAGCAATGGGGCGATTGACATCTAGAAGCTGTAGGGTACCGCACTGATCTTGAATCTTCTCCTGACGCTGCGATCGCACCTGCTGCACTAGAGTATTAACCTCTTGGTTGACGGTTCGATCCAGGCGATCCAGAAAGTCTACAGGTGAATTTTCAGCAATTTCCCGCCAATCTACATCTAGAACAGAGCAAAGCTCAATAAAAGTATGGCGTTCGATTGGGCGACCTGTAAAAAATCGCCAGATCGGCTGACGGGTCTTAAGGTTGACCTCCTCTGACAGAGCTTCCTGCGTCCAGCCTTTGCGGTCAAACGCTTTTTTAACTTGCTGAATCCCTGCGGGCGAAGCTTGGAGCGATCGTTTTGCCACTGGGGAAAGCCCTCATAAGCATTTATAAAAATAAAGTTTTAAATTTTATTAATTATCTAGATTTTATACCTCTTTCCTAGTAAAGAACATAGCTACACAGATGGATATACAAAGCTGAGTGACTGCTCATTTACTTTGCCCCAAAAACTCTTCCAAAAGCCTCCAGAATCGGGCGATCGCAGGAGATTGACATCGCAAGTATGAAGGAGCGATCGGAGGTCACTATCCACTCAAACAAAGATCAAATCGGGTAATTTGAAGCATTATCGTCAGTCAAAATTGTTCAAGATATTAAGTTTTATAAACAACTCAAACAAAAATGCACTGACTTATACATTTCGACATTTACCAAGACCTGATTTCAACCCTCTATCTGTGACACTGGCTATGACACTGAAAGCTAGCGTTACCTGATTAGCGATCGCGCTCAAAGTTAAAGTCCATTCAGGATACGAAAAATGTCTGAACAATCGCTCTACTTTTCATCATCATCGCTGCTTCGAGAAATTGATAGCTTCTTTGAGAATTACCCCGACCATGCCTACAAGAATTTTTTTGGTGTTTTAGAGCTACGCCAAAAATTAGCGTCCTATGTGCTGGACAGAATTTTTGACGCTTCAGGACTACACAATCGTAGAGGAGGGCGATCGATCGCTCCTAACTTCTCGCGTCGTTGTCTAGAACAGCAGCTCCAGATGGAAATCTGGATTGAAGCAGGAATAATGCGTGTACTTCAAGAGAATTTAGGCTGCATGGCTCAAACCTTTCCCCATCATTTTCCGCCTGCGCATCAGCATCACTCAATCTAACAACCCATTAGATGACGTCAGAAAAAGAGTCGCACATCGCGTTAATTCATGATTGAAAACTGTGGGTTATTCAGGCTGTGTTAAAATCATCAACTCACGCTCAGCAGTAGTTAGAAACCAATACTTGAAGCCCATAGTTTGTCTTTGGCGGCACCAGAAACAAACTATGGGTTTCTCAAATGGGCGTTAGTCGCTATCGAGCTGCTCCTCAAAGCATAGCTGAGGCTCTTTGAACCGCAACAGCAATCGGCAAATTAATAGAATCTGGCATAACGAGTAACGAGCAAGGCGCATGATCTAGCACATAATAACCAACGCTGTTCAGCGCTGGCTTGTCTAACGTTGAAGAATCACGATGCCCCATCAAAATCAGATCGGCATCCCATTGCTTAGCCACCTCACAAATCTGCTGCCCTGGATCTCCAGAGGGCGCTCTTAAATCTGCAATTACGCCTTCACGTCTGATCACATCGCAGTAGAAGCGCAATAGGTCAATACTGCTGAGTTTAACGCTATTCTCATCGTTAGCATCCTCAGTAGTAATGTTATCAGCATCGGTAATATTATCAGCATCGGTACAGACATGCAGCAACATCAATCGAGCCTGATTGTCATGAGCGAACATGATTGCCCGACTAGCAGCTTGCTTACTGAAAATAGATCCGTCGATCGCCACCAAAATTCTGCTATACATAAATGTTTCTCCTATTTTTTGTGTTGAAGTCAACTAAAGTTGCCAGTCAGATACTTACCAGTCGGATACAATGTCAAAATTCTTGAAAATTACTCTTAAATCTGGCTTAATAAATGCAGTGCCAATGGTCTTATGTTGATTTTCATATTCCTGATACGCAGCTCGCATAATGTCTTTAAACTCATGGACTAATTCAAGGGAATCTAAAGTTTCAGGATGTTGAATGGTGAACGTGCTGCAAACTAAGCAGAAACGACCTCTACCACTAGCAGAGCGACCGCTCCACGGCAAGCTACAGGTGGGGCAACATGGTTCAGGATGGTACAACTCAGCAAGATGCAGTTGAGGAGAAGCAAACCTTTTGAGAAGATGGGTTGTTCCAAGCTTCAACATAATTCATGCTCCATTTGAACTCGCTGAGTCGTTCATGATTTTTGTCCGCTCTTACTTTTGCTTTACGCTTCCTGGCTCACTCTGTCTTGCTCCGCGATCGTCAGCAATTGGGGCCGGCACCACCTAATCCGTGCAACAATGTCTCTGGCTCGTTCTTGGTATAAATCTTCAACATATCCCCCTCTGGCAACTCGCGCTTCTTTCTGGCTATCGAACGGTCCAAAATAATAAGTGCAGTGAGGTGTCGAGGTATTGATTTCTACCCACCAAGCTAGCTCTAGCTGATCAGATGCAGATAAACGCATATAAAATACCCGCAATCCCTTAAATTTGTTTGATTAGACCTAATTCAAAACAGCAACTTTTGCAAAATTTTCAGACTCGCTCTCTAGCGCAAAGAAAGGAATGAAATTATTACTTCCCTCATGAATTCGTAGACGATTGCAGGCAATATACTCTAGCAGAATGGGCTGACCTAGCCTCGTGGTATGAACTTCTAGCTGCGCTTCTGGCAACGCTTCAAACATAATTCTTTGCTTTGGAAAAACAACGCGTTCAAAGTACCAACCAGAGATATTTACAATCCGAACAATCTGGATTTTATGCGTAGAATTAACGTAGTAACAAAGAACCCGATCCGGATAGTGAGTAGGCAGAGAATCTAGTATTTGAGTCATGATGATAAAAGTTACGACGTAAAATTCTGAATTCAGTCCGGTATCTTTAAATGAAGCTCTAGGACAGGACGAGTCAGAAAATCAGTCCTAAATTTATTGAAGGGATGACTACCTATGAAATGCCATACGAACACTATTGCACAGCGCTGTTGGAGATCGTGCTTGAGTAAATGTCTGAGTAATGTATAAGCTGTTTGATTTAGCTCAAATTTTTCAAAGCGTTACAATTGTCGCAACCCAAAACCAAAGCCGCATAGCGGCCAAGCTTTACCGGGCGCAGACAACCTTTGCCTCTCCTCAATAACCTTGATACGTCCCGGTGCAGCGAAGTGTCGGGCTGGAATCAAAGCTTATTCTCATCTTGTATCATGCTTAGAAACTCTCTCAACAGATCTGGAACTGCTTCGATGTATCTGTTTCGATTTGCTGCATCCATACTTGATAAAACTGGCAGCCACCTCAGAATTGCAAGAATAGGCGACAGTTGTTGGGCTAGATCAAACGCTTCTTCCAGTCTCTCTTCTGTCTCATATTCAGTCCACTCGTCCAAATAGCACTTTCTAAGCTGCTTGAACCAGAACGAATTTTTTCCCAGATCAAATCTTTTCTCTAAACTGCCATAAGTACTGTGCAAGCTAAAGAAAGGATGAGCGATGCTACTGTCGCCCCAGTCAAAGAACATATACCGTCCATTGCCCACAAAGACGTTTCTATCGTGTAAGTCTCCATGATGAATTGTTTCCGGTAGGCTAAAAGCCGCTAATTGTTCACATAACTCGACCAATAAATCAGCCTTATTCTGCAAACATTGATACTCAAGTAAGCTGAGTCCACTGGGATGGTTAAGACCTAGCGTTTCGGTATCTGTCAGAAGTTGCTGAAATCTAGCAGGCAAAGTTGTTAAACGGCGATCGGGAACGCCCAGTTCCAAAAATTCCTTGAGATATTTGGCAGAGTCTTGCTGCACTTTTGCATAGAGGGGCAAAAGATTCTCCCAATGTCGAATATCATCCTCAACTTTCAGAGTGTCCCGAAGCATCATCCCTCCGTCAAGCATAAGCAGCCAACCCTGTTCCCTCTCGATCGCTAAAATCTGTGGCATACAGTCGGGATACCGATGCGATAGAACCTCTGTAAGTGCTGCTTCGTAGGCAAGATCTGATACAACTGCTTTGAAGTAGATACTGCCTATGCTTGTAGGAACTTGAAGTATTGTTGACCAATGACGAACGCGAAGCTGCTTGATTGAACCAATTCGTTTGATATCTTGTTGATGCAGCTCACGATCAATCCAACTGCTTGCTTGAGCAAGCCAGCCTTGTTGTGTCCAAAGGAGTCCATCAAGATGAGTCACAGAGATCCCAAAAGTTTTCCAATTACGATGCTTTTTCGTTAGTATAGCCCGACCTTGAAGACCGATAGGCAACCTTGCTGTACAGTCCCACCCGTAAGATCAACACTCCCATATTTCTTGTTCAGAAAACCCAAGCTCTCGAAAATCAGATTCTCGCAATTTTGCTTCATCAGCACAAAAGAACTCGTCTAGCTGAGGCGGTTTGATGGGTGTTCCTGCAAGCATTGAATGAACTTGTCCACGGTGATGAATCTGGTGTTGAAAGAGGTGGGCAAGCAGGCGTGACCTCTGCTCTATTTGAATCCCATTAGCTCTTGGGATACCTACTGGTTCAGTCATGAGCGTATCCGTCATTGACCGACAGAACGTGATTAAGCGTTCATCTGTTTTTCGTTGTTCTTGGTGTAGTTCAGCGCAGGTATCAAATGGCTCTTCAGGCTCAAAAAATTTCCAAGCTTCAGCATTGGGCGGGTCGGCTCTTATGCTTCGCTCCAAAGCGTCAACGTAATACCAGTCAACTGTCAATAGATGGTTCAATGTAGCTTTAATTGAGGGGAAGAAACTTGTTCTTGCCGCAACAAAATCAGCTTGATTAAGACAACAACAGGCTTTGAGTAAGCGATAATTTGCCCAAGCGTTGTTGTAAGCCATTGTGAGAAAGTGATGAGACAGAGATAGCATACAATTTGCAATGCTTAACTATTTAATTCGATGTATCCTAATCCATCTCTCGCAACCGACCAATTGCTGCTGGGGCTTGGCAGGAATAACCGATCGCCCTGGTTGAATCTCCGACATTATGCAGCCCTGCTATTGATGTCGTTTTGCAAACTCGGAGAGCAACGCTGGAAAATGCTCTGGTAATGGAAGTTTGTTAAAGCTATGGACGGCAGGTGTCGTTGCCCATGGTAGCTTTTCGTCCGTGTAGGTTTCGATAAATGGACTAAAAGCTTGGGCATCATCCATCATAGTTGCTCGGACATTGACGAATTCATCCATACCTTCCGGGCGCGTGAACAGCCAGCTCATGCAGTGTGCACAGAAATAATGACGCGTTGCACCATGTAGTCCACCGATGACAGGTTCACCCAACGTTACCTTGAAACTGCTGCTTGGATAAAGTGCGCTCAAACTAAAAGCGCTTGCCGTCATCTGCTGGCACCCGATGCAGTGACATGCCATGGTAATTAGCGGTTTTGAATTGATTTCAAATTGAACCTGTCCGCATCTACATTGACCAGTTCTGTAAGGAGTATTGTTTGTCATCGTTGATTCCTTGGTGCTTGGCTCGACAACAGTATTTTTTGCGCTAATAGTCTGAAGCAACGTCCCCATGCCTGCAATAAGTTTTAAGCATCAAGTTCGTAAGTCCTATTCAGGTTTTAAGGGAAGGATGGAGGAGAGATTGAATTTGAATGTGTAGACTCAACTAACTCTTGATAAAAAGAGATAGCTTCTTGCCACCTTCGCTGTTGAAAAAGTTCATCATATTGCTGAAATTCTCCAGGAGAAAGCAAACCTAATTCAGATAAATGATGTATTTCTAAAACTCTACGATAAGCTCTAGCTGCTTCCTCTAATCTCCCCTGCTTCACCTCTAAGTTTCCTAGGAAGTGATATCCAGGCAGCTCCGATTCTCTCAATGAAGCAGCCTGAGTATAGGCTAAAAATGCGCCATTTGTATCGCCCTGACAATGGAGTATAGTGCCCAACACTACGTGAAAAACACCCCGGCTTGGATTCTCGCTAGTCAATTGACGATATTCATCCGCGGCTGTCTCCAAGTCGCCTTTTTCAACTAAAACCTTGGCCAAATAGACACGATTAAAACTGTCTTCTGGTTGAATCTCTATAAGGGTACGGTAAGTCGCAACTTCCCCATTAAAATCACCCATTTCTCTGAGATGGGTTGCCTTTCGCTGTATCAGATCTGCTAAGTATTGGTCTGGTCGGATATTAAAGTTTAGATCATTGATGATCGGCGGATCCGGCGCAAGAGGAATCCAGCTTCGATACAGAGCGATCGCCTCGTCAAAGCGGTTCTGTGATGCTAGAAGTTCGGTCAATCTGTAATATCCAAACGCTACGTTAGGCAACGCCTGGATGAGATTGCGATAGATGCGCTCTGCCTGCTGTACGTCTAGCATCTGTTGATATTCTCTGGCATCAGGGCGGGAATTTCCCAATACGCCATTACCCATAGTTGTGGCAGCAAAATTTTGCTCAACACCCTGAATATAACTCTCTAGAGCTTCTGATTCTTTCCCTTGAAGTTGCAATAAGTCTCCAATTGCGATGTGGAATCTCGACGGCGACAAAATGTCAAAAAGATGAACCTCATCAGCCCCTAACTGAACTTGAAGTCCTCTGCGATAGGTACTGATTGCTTCATCAATTTCCCCTTGTTTTAACAGTACGCTCCCCAGGCGAATGTAAGGCAAACGTGATAGAGGTGCATTTTGAATCCATTGACGATAGATACTAATTGCTTCAGGCAGTCGATCAGCGTCTTCAAGGAAATTTGTTAACTGAGAATAGTTATTTATGTCTGTAGGATTAAGATCAATTGCTTCACGCATTTCCGCTTCAGCGGGCGATGAATTATCAGGTATTTGACGAGGTGGTTCAGGGTTAGGATCAGGCGGAGCAAGTGATAATAATGGCGAGTAAAGATATCGGCCCGCAAATATATCTACGGGACTATGAATAATGCATTCTTGTTGTAATTGATCTCTATTATTTGAGACAGGAGTTTGCGCGACCAGCAGGGGTGCTTGAATAACTAATCCAGATGTTGTTAAGCTCAGAAGGGCAAATAACTGGCGTAGAGGCATAGGAAAACTATTCAAGAATCTAGTGAAGACTGCTTTGTATAATGCAACGGAAATGTTAAGGCTGGTAAGCGTAATAAAATTTGGCAATTCCAATGCTCAAAGCTGTGTTGAAGATCCAACGTTGCCTACCATTCGCCGTAGATAACCTTGAACTCAAACTAATAACCTCTCGACGGTTGAAAAGCATGGGCAACGTTAGCTATTAATCATATTTATATTTTCCTTAGTTTAATACAATTTTTTACTAAAAAATAAAGTTGTAGGGTTGCTTTAGCTTTGTAATCGATATGTCATTTACTGTCGCAAGAGGCGTAATCTCTCCTGGTTTTCTACCGTTACGATCAATTATAATTTGGGTGTCGTTCCCAATGTGTTGAAACTTGACATAGCCCTTGGCAATTGCATTGCCACCAGAATATCCGCCTCGCACAACGCGATCGAGTAAGCCTTCTAGCACAATTTTGTCTTGGCGCGGTTTAAAGTCTAAAATCTGGTCTTGCCGATCGCTAAGCTGCGTATAGATAAATTGGTCACGACCCGCCCCGCCAAGCAACAAATCATTGCCAGCGCCACCAATTAAGCGATCGTTACCGTTCAAACCACTCAGCGAATCATCTCCTTTGCCACCCACTAGGCGGTTTTTGCCAGCATTACCGACTATTGCTTTCCCAGAATTGGGGTTGTCGTTATTGTCAAGATTATCAGATGTTGCTAAGCGATCGCGTAGATAAATATCAACACCCAAGGGAGCAGAGACATCATCAACTAAGTTCGCGCTTTGAGATAGAAACGCGATGTATCGTCCGTCATCAGAAATAGTGCCATCGCCTGATGCGGTGGCTGGACGACCCCCTACTGCTTCCTGTCCATTAGAGTTGACTGACACTCGTTCAGTGGTGCCCGCTACCATGTCACGAACGAACACATCCAATGCGTTATTAACGTCATTAGGAACTAAATTACTGGCTAATGATTGAAAAACGACATAGCGCCCATCGCTGGAAATTGCTCCATTTCGACTAAAACCAATACGGCTGCCTGCATTTGCCAGACTTCCGTTCAACCCCACCGAAACCAATCCTGTTTCACCCGTTTGTAGATCATGGCGAAAGATATCCACCCGATCGTTGTTATCGTTGGGGATGAGATTAGTCGCACCAGATTGAAACACCACATAGCGACCATTTGCTGAAATTACTGCATTACTTGACCCACTCGTTTTTGAGAATCCAATTGTAGTTTCTTGAGAACTTTCTCCGACTGCTACAGACCCTTGAGAATTGACTGAAACTTGCTGAGTTTGGCTTGTTTGGCGATCATGCACAAAGATATCAAAGTTGTTGGCTCCCGTATCGCGGCTGTCGAGATTAATAGCATTTGATTCGAATGCTACAAATCTACCGTCGCCTGAAATTGAAGGAGATCGCGAGTCGGCTGAAGCTATACGGTTCCAAGGCTTTGACTGTTCGCCGCGAGAATTAACGGAAACGCGAGTCGTTGTTCCCGCCCTTAAATCTCGAACAAAAATATCTTGATCATCATTATTAGTATCATTTGAGACAAGATTATTGGCTTCAGATTGAAACGCCACAAACTGCCCGTTCGCAGAAATTGCGGGTCTGAGATTAAAATCCCGTGTATTGGCAGCGAGTTGACTACCGTTGGAACTAACGGAAGCCAGAGTCGTTGTACCCGTCAGAATATCCCTCACAAAGACATCGGTTTCTCCATTAAGATCACTTGGCACCAGATTTGTCGCATCGGAAGCAAAGGCCACATATCGACCATCGCCAGAAATGCTGATAGAGTCATAGAAGGCAAAGCGATCGCCGTTAGCCCCTTGAGAAGAAATAGATACGAGTTGGATTTGCTTTGTCACTAAATCGAGCAAAAATACGTCTGAGCCTTCCCCTGCTGGATCATTAGGGACTAAATTACCCAAATCGTATGCAAATGCCAAGAACCGTCCGTTGGCAGAAAGCACGGGTGCCGCATCGGCAGTGTCAAACCTTTCATTGAGCTTAATAATTCTTTCGGTTTTACCAATTTGAGGCATGACTAATCGTTAAATCTGCTTGGCTAGATACTTTGGGTAATGAATTCAACAATCGTTGCTGAAGCTAACGTTCGCACTCACCGGACGCAGATGACTCTTACAACTTAACCAACCATATTCAAACGTTTCGGTGCAGCGCGATATTATGTTGCAATTTCCGCAAATGCGCGCACTGGAAACGTGCCGAAACCTTTAACTTTTACTGGTACAGCATAGAATTTAAAGCCACTACTAGGCACCGCCTCAAGGTTACACATATGCTCAACAATCAGAATGTCTGAGCCAAGCAGTACTGAGTGAACAGGACGTTCTTTTCCACTTACATCATCAATATTGTAAGTATCAATGCCAACTAATTTCGCTCCGTTATTCTTCAAGAATCGAGCTGCATCCTCGGTCAAATAAGGATGTCCTTCATAATATTGCCCTGTATTCCAATGTCTAGACCAACCTGTCTGAACGAGAACAGCCTTGCCTAACACATTAATATCGCGAAAATATTCTTCATTTATAGCGGTAATGTTTTCAGGAACAATCACTTTGACAGCCACTAAACTTGCCATTGATTCAAGGTTAAGCTCAGAGATATCTTTTCCATTTTCGTAACGATGGAAAGGTGAATCTAGATAGGTTCCCGTATTTGAACACATTTCGATTAGTCCAATTTGAAAGGTTGTCCCTTCCGCATAAATCTTTTTTGATGCTTCTCGGCTCAAATAGTCGCAAATCACTGGGGCAGGCAAACCTTTATAGGTTATTAGTCCGTCCTCAATTGTGTGGCTTAGATCTATTAATCTACTCATTTTGTTCCGTCACTTATTTTAGAATTTAGCTTGAAACATAACTACTATTAGGCTGAAAGCTTCTGTATAACACCCTAGAGAAGGCAAATATACCGAAAGTTTTCGTATAACACCCTGATTTGGGTAGATAGACAGAATCCTTTCCTATAGTTTGTCAATTAAGGTGAATCAGTAGAATCTTTGCGTGTAAAAATGGCTTGACGATCGCTTTTATCATCAAGCCAGTGGCGATCGTAAATTTGTGGATTAATCAGTAAAATATTTTACGCTTGCAATGCTCAAAGCTTTTTGAGTCGTACTGGTCAAACGAGTACGACTCAGATGTTGAGTTAGGTTCGAGCTGTGCAAATACCATTAGCCCCATTACGTCTTGTGTAAGACATATTTGTGGTGCCATCGGGATTTAAAGTGACCGAGACCGTGATACGGCGAAGGGTAGCCTCGTAGTAAGTTTCACTGAATTTTTGAAGCTTCGCCTCTTCCCCGTTGATGTAAAAGTAGCCCCCTTCATCAGCGTGAACTTCAATCCCCGTAGGGCAAGTATAGTTAAGTAGAGGGATACCTGCTGCATGAACGATGCCAGCGATCGCAAATTCAGACACAACCATAGCCAGCAAAGAAGCAACAATAGATCGATTTCTCATCGCTTTATATTCTCCATTAAAGACACGCTAGAGTTGAGGGTTGACTACTATTTAGACAATTATTCCCTCAGAATAGAACCACTGCACGAATTGAGTAAGAGATCATTCTCACGCTCAATAATATCGTTGATACGCACAAACAGGCAAACTATTTTCATCCGTCTGTCAACGAAGCCAGTGATCTTACCTACTCCACATTAGATCTACTAACTAAGCGTTTTTTTACCAGAATCACTCAGCATCGACCCACCAACGGCTAAGGGAAGGCGATCGATTGAATAGAGGTAGCGAAGGGCTGAACCAAATTGAGCATCAGCCCTCCGCTACTCACCCAGTTTTTAGGGCAAAGCTGATTTTGAGTTCTTGTTCACAGGTTTTGCTTGAACAAAACTAGATTTTGCTCAAGTAAATGTTGATTTTGAGCTTTGATGTACAAATTTTGCTTGAGCAAGATCTAATTGTATGGAAGCTCCAATTGAGTTTGAGAGCGCCAAGCTTGAGCATTAGCTGAGTTTTTCTAATTCAGCTAATGCTCAACTTGAGGGCGGCTGGAGAAATTACTGTGCTGAAAACTAAGAAATCGAAAGGATTGAATTAGCATGAATCTTCCCCGTGATCTTGTATCCAATCGGGAGAAGATTTGCAGATAGCCAATCTTCATGGGGAAGACTTTCTAGGATAAGTATGGGTTTGCACCTCTTAATAGTTGCGATCGCCCCTTCTAGTGCCTGTTGTTCAAAGCCTTCCACATCCAACTGTATAATTGATACGTTTCTATCAGGAGGAATAACATCATCTATTCTTAAGATTTTCACTTCAATCGCCTGACCCACAAAGTCATCCTCTGATTCGGCGAGTTTGCTGCCTCCTCCAAACGATTGACCCGCTTGGTCAGCGACCACCAGCGACATAGAACTTTGTTGAGAACCTAAACCAGCATTGATAAGCTCCACATTGCGGAGGCTGTTGAGGGCGATCGTAATCAGCGCGCATTGATGGCTTTCTGGATGGGGTTCAAATGCCCAAATTTTTGCATGAGGAGAACATTTTCTAGAGAGCGCCGGGACAAAGTCGCCAAAATAGGTGCCTGCGTGGATAACGTCACCTGATCCACAATGACTTGTTATGAACTCAATGGTTTTAGGTTCCCAGACTCTACCCGATAAAATCTTCTGTGTGGCGGGTCGATGAAGAGATGACAACGGTACACAGTAGCCCCCATGTCTGTTATAGGAAATGCAGCACTGCAACACTGTTTCAGATCTGCCCTTATATCGAGGAAGCGAAGCGTAGCGAGATGGATCATCTTTGCCAAGCGCTCTTCGCAGAATCTGAAGGAGAGGAGAGGGAAGCACCTTCTTGGTTATCTTTTTTATGGAAACTAGACCATCATTCATTCATCTAACTCCGTACCACTTAACATCACCTTTACCCGCACCAGTATCACTGCTCCATTACAACCAATCGGCTCTCTGCGATCGGTGTGCATGGGCATATTACGCTGAGCTATAGATTCACTCATCGCTGCTGATAGGGTCAAGCTTATCAGACAACACTACTGAGATCTTTGGACTCCCACAACCAGCGCTGAATTTCATCATCTGCTGGGAGAGGGCTAGGGTGAGGGCTGTTTCTACGGTGTTTCAGGAAAGTTGTACATTGCGTAGCCTTAGTCTAAGCTCAAGCAATAAGGAGTCATATCGAGATTTCACTCCCCCCTCCCGGCTAAGCTCCAGAAGCAATCTAGCGATCGCTCTAGCCCTTATAAAGATATCTGGAAAGATTCAAATGTTCCGCCTTTGCTCCCCAACCCCACAGTTTCAGGAAGCTTTCGACTCAATTCTTGTTCACAGTCCCCCAGAATTGGGGAATGTGGGGGCAGTTTGGATAGTCATTGACACTTTTCAAACACCCTTTCACAGCGATCGCCAAAGCGCTGATTGGTTTTGCTTCAGCCTTGCTTAATTTTGCTGACTTGTTTCCTGATTTTGCTCAAGCCTTGCTTAATTTTGCTAACTCGTTTTCTGATTTTGCTAACTCGTTTCCTGATTTTGCTAACTCGTTTCCTGATTTTGCTTAAGGCTTTATCAATTCTGCTTCAGCCTTTCCTAATTTCGCTTAAGCAATCCACCCTATGGAGTCAACGAACTGCCTAATAGTCAGCAATGGAGCTAGGGGAGTAGGATTGAGAGTATGGAAACCGAAACATTACAATCTGAATTGCCATCCGAATGGCAGCAGGGGCAGCTACTAGAGATCGCGATCGCTGACCTAAGCAACAATGGCGATGGCGTTGGGCGTTGGGAAGGCAGGGTTGTATTTGTGCCAGACACCGTTCCAGGCGATCGCGTTCGGGTACGATTGATGCGAGTCAAGCCTCAGTATGCCTACGGCAAGCTACAGGAAGTCTTAGAAGCCTCAGAGCATCGGGTGCGACCGGGCTGCATTGTTGCCGACAAGTGTGGCGGCTGTCAGTGGCAGCATGTCGATTACAACTTTCAGCTCCAGGCAAAGCGCAACCTAATTATTCAAGATCTAGAACGTATCGGCGGCTTTGCCGACATCCCCATTGATTCAGTCTTGGCCATCTCTGCACCGCTGGGCTATCGCAACAAGACGACCTATCCGCTGATGCGATCGGCAACTGGGCAAGTTCAGGCGGGCTACTACCAGAAGGGCAGCCATCAGTTGATTAACCTCAACCAGTGCCCCATTCAAGACGATCGCTTCAATCCTTTCTTGGCGCAGATCAAGCAAGACATCCAGGAGCGCGGCTGGGGTATCTATGACGAAGCCAAACATCGCGGCAAATTGCGCCACTTGAGCTTGCGGGTGGGGCGACGGACAGGTGAAGTGCTGATGACGCTGGTGACGAAAGAAGGAAATCTCATCGGGTTAGAAGAACAGGCTCAAACCTGGATGACAAAATATCCTGAGCTGGTGGGCATTTGTTTAAACTTGAATCCCGATCGCACTAACGCCATCTTTGGGGCAGAGACGCAGTGCATTATTGGACAAGGCTACTTGACCGAAGAATTTGCCGGACTGAAGTTTCAAATTCAGCCCAACACCTTCTTTCAGGTGAACACCGAACAGGCAGAAGGGTTGCTCAAGGCGATCGAGTCTGAGCTAAATCTACAAGGTCACGAAGTGCTGGTCGATGCCTACTGTGGCATTGGCACAATGACCCTGCCGTTGGCAAAGTTTCTCAAAGCGGCGATCGCTTTAGAGGTGCAACCCGAAGCCGTCGAACAGGCTCAGGTGAATGCGGCATTGAACGGCATTACTAATGTCACCTTTCAAGTTGGCACCGTTGAGGCTCTGCTGCCTCAGCTAGAGGTTCACCCAGATATTGTGCTGCTCGATCCGCCCCGCAAAGGCTGCGATCCAAGCGTCATTGCCACCTTACTCAGCATCCTGCCCGATCGCATTGTTTACGTAAGCTGCAATTCCTCAACCTTGGCGCGCGACCTCAAGCTGCTGAGCCAGAGCTATCGCATCACGCGAGTTCGTCCCGCAGACTTCTTCCCCCAAACCCCCCATGTGGAATGCGCTGCCTTTTTAGAGAGAGTCTAGTTAGAGAAGCCTAGTTAGAGAAAACCTAATTAGAAGGCTGAACGCCGTTGGAAACCGGAGGGGCACCAATTCCTGAAAACCTCCCCGGATCGCCAAACCAGTTGAAGTCGCTGATGCGAAGCGTTATACCCGCCGCATTGCGAATCGGGCTGAAGCTAAGAGCAAGGGCATAGGTGCGCCGACTGTATTCCAGCGTGTAGATCGTATCAATCGTGCGCCCTTGATCTAGGCTGAGAGAGGTTTGCACCCCAAACCTAATCGGTCCCACAATCTGCTGGGTAAAGCCCAAAGTCAACACCTGCTCATCTTCAATGCGATCGAACAAGAAAGGCGACTTGCCATCTAGCACCGTCTGAGAATAGGCAATCCGGAAAGCCGTGTAATCAAACGCACGACGCGAGAAATTCCCAAACTGCCCCGAAAGCCCGATCGTACCCGTCAGGCTATTCTGAGTATCACCATTGCTATAAAGACTGGCTGTGCCTCTTAGGGAAGTATCTATCGCCAAGTAAGGAACCACAGGGTTGGGAGTGAAGCGCAATCCTGCATCTGCGGTTGGGGGTAGCGCAGTGCCAATCCACAGATAAAAGGTGCGGTTGAGGTTGGCAGTAACCTGGTAGCGGGTCAAATTGATCCGGTTATTGGCGCGTGGCAACGGTGGCAAAAGAGGATTGTCTGCATCAACCTCAGAATTTAAGAACTGCACACCTGCCTGATAGGTGAGATTAATTTGCGTATTGCCCAAACGGACTTGGGGCGAACTGAGGACAATGCCCAAGTTACTTTGCACATTCCGAAAGCCCAAGGAGCCATTAAACAGGCGATCGCGGAACGTGTAGCCTACCGACAGGCGATGGTTCCAAATCTGCTGCTCAACGCCAACATTGGCTCGAAGGTTGCTGTCCACTTCTCCCAGGTCGAGGCTAGTGAGTGAGGCTTCCCCTGCGAACAGAGTTGTGGGGCTGAGGTTGGCGGTGAAGATCGATCGCAATCCAAAAGCCGAACCGCCCAAGAAATCGCCGTTGTCGTAGGCGCGTTGCAGCAAAATTTGCGGCGTGAGGGTGAATTGCACAGTCGGAGTCGCAATCACTTCAAACGGTCGTTCGATAAAGAAGCCGCCCCGCTCGTCTTGGTCAAATCCAAACTGCACCAAACCCGAACTGCTGCGCTGTCTACCAAACACAACGCTGTTGCGAAACAGCGGCAGCGAAAGACCGCGATCAAACACTACTCGCGGGTTGCGCGCGCGCAAGAGGCTCGTTGTTTGAGTCAGGCGGCTAAAGGTGAGCTGGGGAGTGCGAATTTCGAGTTCTGGAGGCGAGAAGGGATCATTGGTAAGCCGCACATTGGTTGCCACCCCACCCTCTGGCGTAAAGTCCACCCGCTCAGCCTCATAGCGCAAACGGTTAATTTGTCCCGCTAAGCCGCTGCTGTTTGGCTGACCGCCTCCCGATGCGCCAAAGGTGATGCCTCCTGCGCTACCCGTAACCTGGAGCGGCTGACCCGCACTCACCTGGTTGCCCACCGACTGTCCGGGAACGATCGCTCCGGGCAGCGGCGGCGCGGTCGAAAAGTCGGTGGTGGCGGCAGGCACATTTAGCTCTCCCGATGCCGCAAACACCGTGCCGTCACCCTGAACAAAGTTGTACTCAAAGCGCTGACCCTTCAGAACCTGCTGTCCACGAGTCAGGGTCACGTTGCCCTCCGCCACCGCAATTCGGTTAGGCAAATTCACCTGAATGCGATCGGCAGATAAAACCGCCTGACGAAACCGCATGACGGCATTCCCTTCTGCCGTGAACACCTGCTGCTGCTGTTCATACTCCTGGCGATCGGCGTTCAGCTCAATCACTTCAGTCACCGGGGCAGCAGGCGGCTGACCGTCTGGAGCGGCTTCAGGGACACCCGCAGGAGGTTGCGGAGGGTCTTGTGGAGGAGTTTGTGGAGGAGCTTGTGGCTGGGTCGGAATCGTCAGAATCTGTCCATCTGTGGGAGCCGATGGAGCCGGAGTGTTGGGAACTGGAGGCTGGGGGGCAGGCTGCGTGGGTATGGGCGTAGTCTGCGTAGGCGTAGGCAGGGGATCGGGTGGCGGAAAAGGCAACGACTGATCGATAGACTGCTCGTCTTGCAGCGTTCCAGCCTGCGCGATCGCCGCCCCTCCCCTTGATCGAACTTCAGGTAGTGGAGCCGATCTAAAGGCTTGGACAAGATTGATCGATCGCCTTGAAGCAGCATCCGAACCAGCGATCGCGTTTCGCGCCAAGGCGCTAATTTCTGGCAGCTTGACGCTACTCTGCCTCTGAGCCAGCATGAACCCTTGCCCCTCCGAAAGCTTTGCCTTACCCTCCTGTTCAGGTAGCGACTCAGGGGCATTTGCTAGGCTGATCTGAAGGGGCTGACCCAGAGCAGCCGCCTGAGAGGACTCCACGGGCAACGCAGGGCTGGAGCGATCGCTTAATTCAGAGCCACCCACAGATCTGCTGAACTCTGGCTCAGCCTTTGCGGCGGGATGAGGACTGGCATGAACAGGTGAAGATACTTTCTCAGACGACAGAAGGTTGACGACTGGAGGTAGAGGCGGTGGAACCGAATAGGGCATACTCTAATCGAAATACGACAGACGGACAGCCCAAATTCAGACCTTTAGCCGTCCTCAACACTGACTCAGGAGCTAACAGGTATCTGATGATAGACCTATGACCTGAGAGCAAGCTTCCTATTCAAGATCCCGGCGGTTAGGGTTACGAGCCGGATCGTTTGACAGAAATCCGAAAACAAATAGCCCCAAGAAAAATGCAACAACGATATAAACAACAATCTTAAGAGTCAGCATCGGAAAGTCTCCTACAGCAAATCTTTCTAAAAATTAAGCTCTCTCATCATACACCTTGGGAAAACGCTTACACTTCCGGCAACCATGACTTTTGAAAAGTTTGCGATCTTGCCAATTTAGAAACTTATTCGGTACTGGTATTCATGTAATGATTTTTTAGGGGGTGGGCGAAGCCCACCCCCTAAAAAATCATTACATTTTGAGGACTACCACCTATTCGCTGCCTATTCGCCAATAGTGCAGATGGGGGGGCTGGCTTGGCTCAGCGATCGCAGCTACCAGTGCTGCCGTATAGTCAGGCTGTGGTTCTAGAATGTGAAGCCACCAGCCTGTTGAGTCAGAACTAAGAATGAGTTTAGGGGGGATGTCGGGGGTCAGAGCCACTTCAACCTGATCTAGTTCAGTCAACCCAGTTCCGATCGCCTTGAGATAAGCCTCTTTACAAGTCCAGCCGCGAAAAAATGTCTTGACTCTTTGATGGGGCGGCAAAGCTAGTAGCGTCGCATGTTCTCGTTTAGAGAAAAATCGTTGCGTCAACTGCTCCAAATCGGCGACAGGACGACGAACATATTCCACATCAATCCCCACAGGGCGATCGCGACCAATGGCATACAGCGCCAGCTCATGCCCATGGGACATATTAAACTGGAGATCGGTGAGCTTCAGCTCAGGCGCAGAAACGACAAAAGGCTTGCCGTGATCGCCATAGCCAAACTGAATCTGAGCGGGAGCGATCGCCAAGTAGCGCCCTAACATCTCGCGAAGCAAGCCGCGTCCGCTAATGAAGTGGAGGCGATCGCGCTCCCGCCGAAACCGGGCAGCTCTGTCCTGCTCCTCGACTGATAGAAGTTTTGCCAGACGTTCAACCTGTTCTGGAGGCTGACGCAGGGAAGCTTGCCAGACATGAACTTCATTGGATAAAAGAGCTAAGTTTTCAGGCGGTAAGACCCATTCAGGCATGAGATTATTCATGGATTAGTACGCACTCAGACATAGCTTAGTTCAGTCTGCTTGAGTAGGGTCAGTAGATCGCAAACCAATGCTCACGCTAAAAATGCTTGTGTCTGATCCCCCTCGATCTCCCTCAAGAAGGGGAACTTTGAGTTCTGAAGCCCTCTTTTTAAGAGGGTTGGGGGGATCGAGTGTAAGCCTTGCGATCCACTGAGGATTGGCAATATAGCGACCACCCTAACCAAACGGGCGACAGCCATAATTGTCAATTCTATAGTTGCCAACACAGACGGCTTAAATCCTGTGCAGTATGATCAACAGGGTCAAACAGAGTCCGAATTATTCCTTCTACTTATGACTCCCACCACAACAACAGACTTGCTGGAACATCTCAACTGGCGCTACGCAACCAAAAAATTTGACCCTGCCCAGGTGATTTCACCAGAAATCTGGGCAGCGCTTGAAGATTCCCTCGTGCTAACGCCCTCTTCCTACGGGCTGCAACCCTGGAAGTTTTTGGTCATCACCAGTGCAGACCTGAAAGCACAGCTAAGACCGCTTTCCTGGAATCAGGCGCAGGTGACCGACTGCTCTCACTATGTGGTGTTCACCATCCGCAAAAATCTGACGACCGAGGATGTCGATCGCTTTGTGGCTCGCACCGCTGAAGTACGCAATGTCTCTACAGAATCTATAGCGGGCTATCGTAACGTCATAGTCAGTGACGTGATTTATGGCGCACGCAGCCTCCAAGCCAATGAATGGGCAGCCCGACAAGCCTACATTGCACTGGGTAATTTCATGACCTGTGCCGCTCTGCTAAACGTTGACACCTGCCCCATGGAGGGAATCGATCCTGCCAAGTACGATTCGGTACTGGGACTTCCCCAAAAAGGATTTGCCACAGTGGTAGCTTGCGCAGCGGGCTATCGGGCAGACGACGACAAATATGCCGAGCTGGCTAAGGTGAGGTTTTCCAAATCAGAGATGATTGAAACTCTGTAGGGTTGATGTGATTTGAAAGGGGCAGATCTGCCCCTTCTAGCCTTAGAGGTAACTGAAGGTCGAGCAGCTCGACACTACCTGCCCCCCATACCGTCATATCGCTTGGGATCTTTCTTCTCTTTTTTAGATCCAGCCTCTCCCTTTGGCTTTTTGGTCTCTTTGTTGCCTTTTTTCTCTTTAGACATCTTCTTTTCCCCGATAAATGTTCGCTGCTTATTGCCTCGCTTCCCACAGCTAGCAAGGTATCAGCCATCTGTTCTGTCAGTTTAGCAGCATTTCAATATTCATTAAGGTTGTGGTAGGTCGTAGTCGTTTTTGAAGCCAACCAGTTCAGGCGATCGCTTCTCTAAATCTCCTGATGGTCTTGTGCAGACAGCGTAACGCTGATATCTCGATATGCCATGGAGTGATTTCTAAGTTGTGGCAACCGCCAAGGCGGTTAGGACAGGGAAATTTTTGGTGGAGCGCGAAGCACTCCACCAAAAATGTTCTGAGGAAGCTGGCGACAGCCATAAAGGCAATGCAGTTTACAGGCGGCTCTAAGAACTTTTACACCTACAATCAGAGCTATCTCAGTGATTAACTTCGCAGTAGTTGAGAGTGCAAAGTCGGAAGGTTTTTGTTGTGAGGTGAGCTTCGCTCACCTCACAACAAAAACCTTCCAAATCCGGGTTACTGGGTGAGTTCAGCATTAGGCAGGAATTTTGATGGCGATCAGCGTTTTTGATCTGTTCAAGGTAGGAATTGGGCCTTCCAGCTCACATACAGTTGGCCCCATGCGGGCAGCGCTGCAATTTGCAACAGGGTTACTCCATGCTGGACAATTGCCACAAGTCGAATTCATTCGGGTAGAACTCTTTGGATCATTAGGTGCTACTGGACGAGGACATGGCAGTGATATCGCAGTATTGCTGGGTTTGGAAGGGGAAGTTCCTGATCAGGTTAATCCAGCAGCCATTGAGATGAATATCCAGCGCATCCGTAGCACTGAGCGCCTATCTTTGCTAAAACAGCAGACTATTGAATTTCGAGAGTCAGAACATCTGGTGTTTTGCGGGCGATCGCTCCCCTACCACCCCAACGGTATGCGCTTTACTGCCTATGGCTCAGCAGGTCACGACATGGCTCAGAAAACCTACTATTCGATCGGCGGTGGTTTTGTGGTGAACGAAGAGGCAATTCACCATCCGACGCCTCTAGCAGACAATATCTTGCCCTATCCCTTTCAGACAGCAGCTGAGCTACTAAATCTATGTCAGCAGCACCATTTATCCATTAGCCAGCTAATGTTGGAAAACGAAGCCATTTGGCAATCTCAGGCGGCAGTGCGACAGGCGCTGCTAAGGATCTGGGATGTAATGCAGGATTGTGTCGATCGGGGCTGTACCACTGAAGGAATTTTGCCCGGTGGCTTAAAAGTCAAGCGGCGCGCGCCAGATTTGTATCGTAGCTTGAGCCTACAAAACTTGAGCCTACAAAACTTGAGGCAACCGCCAAGTCCTGTGCTGCAAGATCCATTGAGCATTTTGGATTGGGTGAATTTGTATGCTCTAGCTGTCAATGAAGAAAATGCTGCTGGGGGTAGGGTGGTGACTGCGCCAACTAACGGCGCGGCGGGAATCATTCCAGCCGTTTTGCACTACTACACACGCTTTTGTCAAGATGCAAATTCTGATGGCGTAGTGCGGTTTTTGCTGACGGCAGGAGCGATCGCCCTACTCTACAAGCAGAACGCCTCAATTTCGGGGGCAGATGTTGGCTGCCAAGGAGAGGTGGGGGTAGCTTGCTCAATGGCGGCTGGGGCACTGACGGAAGTTCTCGGTGGTAGCCCGCAGCAAGTCGAACATGCAGCGGAGATTGGCATGGAACACAACTTAGGGCTGACCTGCGATCCAGTCGGTGGACTGGTGCAAATTCCTTGTATTGAACGGAATGCCATGGCATCCGTGAAGGCAATTAATGCAGCCCGGATGGCATTGCAAGGAAACGGCAGTCACTTTGTCACCCTCGATAAAGTTATCAAGACGATGAAGGAAACGGGTGCCGATATGCATGTGAAATATAAAGAAACTTCTCAGGGTGGACTAGCCGTTAATGTGATCGAATGCTGAGGGATTGAGTATTGAGAAACTGGCAGAGATTCTCTTTCGTTGTTTGGGCAACGCGATCGCGGGCAATTTAGCGCCTTTTTTTAACGCAAAGTTTCGAGAATGTTTCCTATAACAGAATATCCCCTATGGGGGGATGTTATCCTTGAGAAACAGAGTGAGGCTTGAACTGCTGCTCTACCCTACATAATGACGCAGAAAATAGCGTAGAAACAGAGGTTAAACCGTGGTCGCAACCCCAGAAAAACTGCAATTTCAAGAACCCCAGGCTTCAGCCTCCGACGCAGGAGCTGATCGCGTTGCCGTGCTGCTGATGGGCTATGGCGAAGTGGAAAGCTACGAAGATTTTGCCAACTATAACGAGCAGGCACTCAACCTGCTGACCGCAAAGTTTGCCCCGGTGCCAACCTGGGTCTACCCTCCTCTAGCAAAATTGCTGGCTGTCTTTGACCTGCACGAGTGGGGGCACCAGCATGGCAACTTCATTTCACCCCACAACGCCATTTTTGAGCAGCAGCGGGAAGGCATTGAGGCTCATTTGAAGGAAAAATGGGGCGATCGCATCAAAGTTTTCAAGGCCTTTAACTTCTGTGCGCCCTTCTTGCCAGAGCAAGTTTTAACTCAAGTGCAAGCCGAAGGATTCGACAAGCTGCTGATTTATCCCTTGCTGGTCGTAGACTCGATCTTTACGAGCGGCATCGCGGTCGAGCAGGTCAACAAAGCTTTGTCAAAGCTATGGAATGGCGCTGAGCATTGGGTCAAAGGCATTCGCTACATTCCCTCTTTTTATAATGAGCCAGCCTATATTGATCTGATGGCGGACATAGTGCATCAGAAAATCGTCAAAGATTTGGCGGTGGCGCATCTGCCTTCCCAAACGGCGATCGTTTTGATGAATCACGGCTGTCCTCATAAAGCGAAGGGCTTTACCTCTGGCATTGACGAAAGTCAGGCATTGTACGAGCGAGTTCGTGAGAAGCTGATCAACCGCTATCCGCTGATTTCGGTCGGCTGGCTCAATCACCAAACGCCACTGATTGAATGGACACAGCCGAATGCTGATCTAGCGGCAAGAAACCTGATTGATTTGGGGGCAACGGCGCTAGTATTTATGCCGATCGGCTTTGCCACCGAAAATCATGAAACGCTGCTAGATGTGGATCACATTATTCACAACCTGCGGCGCAAGCGTCCGGACATCACCTATGTGCAGATGCCCTGCGTCAACGACAGTCACGACTTCCTACACATGGCGGCAGATTGGGCGGATGAACACATTGAGGCGCTGTTGTCTGAGCAGGCATTGGCGGTAAATCCAAGTTTGGCGATCGCCCAAGCCCAGCACGCTCACGATCACGGGCACTCCCACGATCACGACCATGGGCATGGGCACTCCCACGGTGAGCATCACCACCACTAGCGATCGCGCTATTCACAAGAACCTATAAAAAAGAGGAGAGAACCAGGGTTCTCTCCTCTTTTTTCTTGCCGCCTTCGGCATTTCTATTGCCTCCGAGATCGTTCTGCTGCTTTAGCTTCTGTTTCAGCATTCTCATCTGCTTTTGCTTCTGCCGCTGTCTGGCGCTGCCGCCTCGACCCTTATCATTTCTGCCCTCGTTGCGAGGGGATTCCCACCGCTTGAGCCGCTGAGCCATAAAACTATTGACCTCATATTTATGCTGTACGACAATCATAACTTTGGCGATCGCCCTCTGCCATCCCCAAACCGGGTGAAGCAGAATTTTTCACTTAAGAACAGAAATAGCTCAGGCTTTACCGCCTAAGCTATTCAGTCAAATTATCAGCTATGGGCGGGAAGAGACTCGAACTCTTACGCCTCTCGGCGCCACATTTTGAGTGTGGTGCGTCTACCAATTCCGCCATCCGCCCTTAGATTGCGCTCCACTATCATAAGGCATTATCTAGCAACTCAACAACTTCTTCATTGCCTGTCTTTAGGTGTAACGGACAGAACGCACGCCCCAGAATAGCTTACCGCCTACGCCAATCACGGCTTGCTGAGTTCTTCGATTCGCTCACAGGACTAGCTCACAGCCAGCAGCTCGGTAGTGATCTGAGTTTGATCCAGCCCCTGTCCGATCAGCACCAGTCGGGTCTGACGAACTTCGTCTGGCTGCCAGGGACGATCGTAAAAATAGTCAAAGCGATCGCCTACGCCCTGCAACACTAATCGCATCGGCTTATGGGGCACTGAGACGAATCCCTTGATCCGGTAGATTTCCTGCTGCTGCACGAGCAGTTGCAGCCGTTTTACCAAACTCGTCGGCTCAAAGGCGGCATCCACCACGAATTGTACTGAGTTGATGTCGTCATCATGCTCATGCTCTTCCTCAGTGTCATGGTGGCTAGGACGGCTCTCTAGATTTTCCTCCACCGCAGCATTAAAGCCCAACAGCACATCTGGATTTACCTCGCCTTGATGGCAGGGCAGGATTTTGATGCCGGGACGCAGCTCTTGCCGCAGCCAAGACTGCACTTTGTCTTGGGCAGCTAGATCGAGGCGATCGCCCTTCGTCAGCAATACCAAATCGGCACAGGCTAGCTGGTCTTCAAACAGCTCCTCGATCGGCGTTTCATGTTCTAAATTGGGGTCGGCTTGGCGTTGGGTTTGCAGGGCATCCAGATCGCCGACCAGCTCTCCCCGCGCCAGAGCCTCGCAGTCCACGACTGTAATCACCCCATCGACTGTGGCGCTGGTACGAATCTCAGGCCAGCGAAAGGCTTGCACCAGCGGCTTGGGTAGCGCCAGCCCTGAAGTTTCGATCAAAATGCAGTCAATCTGGTCGCGCCGCTTTAGCAACTCCTGCATGACGGGCAGGAACTCCTCCTGAACGGTGCAGCAAAGACAGCCGTTCGTGAGTTCGACAATGTTGAGATCGGGGTTGAGATCGGGGCTTGAGCTTGAGGAGCGATCGCTCCCGTCTTCATCTGGGCAAACCTGGCACGATCGCAGAAGGTCGCCATCAATGCCGACCTCACCAAATTCATTCACCAAAACTGCGATTCTTCGTCCTTGAGGATTCTGGAGTAGATGGCGCACCAGAGTTGTTTTGCCCGCCCCTAAAAACCCGGTGATTACCGTAACAGGAATCTTATGCATGAAGTGAAACGTAGATAAAACAGCAGGCTCTCATTCTGACCCAAGTAGTATAGCCTGACCCAAGTCGTATAGCTGTTGCCAGTTTGCTCTAAAAAATTTTGGTAGGGCGCGAAGCGCCTCACCGAAAATGTCTCCGTCCTAACTGCCTTGGCGGTTGCTATATCTTAACGATAGAAACCTTTGATATTCTCGCGCTCGTTCTATTATGTGATCCGAGCAGGTCTTTTCTTAAACTCTCGCGCTACAATACTCGTCAGTCAAAAAACGGGTTTCTTGAGAAAAATGAGCGTTCTACCAACCCTGCGTTCATGAGATTTTCGACAATTCCATATGGCTCTTCATAGTGGTTTGTGGGTCTTTCAAGGGATATCTAACCTAAGTCATAGAGATGGTATAGACGATGATTCCCACTCCGGCATCTGGTGCGAGATCGCCTGTGCGTATTTTGTTGATTGAAGATAATCCCACTAGCCGCCAGCTGATGAGCGACTACTTAGAACACTATGGATGGGATGTGATGAGCTTAGAGCAAGGAAATTCCTTTGCGGCATCTATGACCCAATTCCAACCCCATCTCATTTTGTTAGACCTAAAGCTGCCGGATATCGATGGCTACACGCTGCTTCAGCAGATTCAGCAGAATTCAGAATGGCGATCGATTCCAGTCATCGTGGTTTCGGCTTTCGCGTTTCAGGTCGATCGGCAACGCGCGCTGGATTTGGGCGCAGTTCAATATTTGGTCAAGCCAGTCAATTTAGCCCACTTGAGACAGACTATTCATGAGACGCTAGAGAACCCGCTGGTTTGAAAGCCCATCTAGAAATTGGCTGCGTAAAATCCAGAAAGACTTCAACTAGAATCACCCGATTGGCGCTGTTCTGTCAAAAAAGTTTCTAGAGTTTGGCTCAAGGCTTGTACCGATCGTCCCGTTTCGGCAATCTGTCTTTCCAGTTGAGCTGCTAGCAAACTGGCGGCATGAAGCTGGTTTAACGCCTGTTCTACTGTGTCGCGGGTGAGAGACTCCAACTCTTCGAGATCCATAAATTTGATTGGTAATAATTTGATCGGTAATTAATGAGAAAGCTCGATCACCCTATGTTACCAATTATACTTGCTTAATTCTCGGTATCTGGAAGATTTTAAGTAAGTTACTTGATTTTTATGTAGCTTTTTCAACTTTTTTTGAGAGGGACACTTACTTTCCTAGGTCTGACTCCACTTCTGAGGAAGGGGCGATCGCGTCAGGCTCGATTTCACCCGATCCAGATTCGATGCCATAGGGGGCAGATGCCTCGGCAGCGCGGCGGGTTTCGCGGATGGGCTGAGGATAGGCAGGCGGCGCAACTAGCTCTAGCTGGGCGGAAGACTTAGGAGACTGACGACGGCGGCGCGATACCCCTTCTTCCGTGGTTTCTTCGGCAACCACTTCATAGAGCAGCGCAAATTTCTCTGCCTTTCCTTTGCGCAATACCCGCCCTAAGCGCTGGATATACTCGCGCGCCGACCCCGTACCTGACAGGAGAATGGCGACGCTTGCTTCCGGCACATCCACGCCTTCATTCAGCACATGGGACGCTGCCAGCGTTTTATATTTTCCTTCCCGGAAATTTTGCAGAATCTCGTGGCGTTCTTTGACGGGGGTCTGATGAGTGAGAGCCGGAATCAAAAATTCTTGAGAAATACGGTAAACGGTGGCGTTGTCATTGGTAAAAATCAGGATTTGCTCAGGATGATGCTTTGTTAGCAGCTCAGCTAAAATCCGCAGCTTGCCTTCGGTGCCCAAGGCGATCGCTCTGGCTTCACGGTGAGCCAACATAGCGCGTCGTCCGGCTTGAGATTGGGCGCTTGCCTGGACAAACCGCTGCCAGCCCTGCATGCTGCCCAGCCAAATATTCGATCGCTGCAAGAAGTCATTACGGATGGCAATCAGCTGATCGTAGCGCTGGCGCTCTGGCGGCGATAGCTCCACCTTGAGCTGAACAATTTCGTGGCGGGCAAGGGCATGACCCGCCAAGTCTTCTGCTGTGCGGTGATAGACGATCGCCCCCAGCAAGGTATCCAGATCAACGTGCCTGCCGTCCGATCGATCGGGTGTGGCGGTTAAACCTAGCCGATAGGGAGCGATCGCATATTCGGCAATTACCCGATTAAAGTCGCTGGGCAGATGGTGGCACTCATCGCAGATCAGCAGAGCATAGCGGTTGCCCAAAGACTCGGCATGAATGGCGGCGCTATCGTAAGTGGCAACTAGAATGGCGGTGCGATCGCGGGAGCCACCCCCCAATAGCCCAATTTCGGCATCGGGAAAGGTCGCCAGCAGATTGGCATACCACTGGTGCATCAAGTCGAGAGTCGGCACCGTGATCAGCGTGCTGCGGGGCGTTGCCTGCATCGCCATTTGTGCCAGATAGGTTTTACCTGCGGCAGTAGGCAAGACCACAACGCCGCGTCGTCCGGCTGCTATCCAAGCCGTCAAAGCCTCCTGCTGATGGGGATAGGGCGATCGCTCCATCTGGGCATTGAGCTGAATGGGGACAAAAGCTTTGGCTTCGTCGGTAAAGGCTGTCCCTTCTGCCTGGAGGGTTTCCACCAGCGCCCGATACTGAAGAGCAGGCACCCGAAACCGCTCAACGCGATCGTCCCATGTCGCAAAATCCACCCAGGCTTTACCGCGTGGCGGCGGGTGCAGCAGCAGAGTGCCGCGATCGAATTTCAGCGTCGGCGTACGGCTCATAGGGCTTCGATCGCAGTTTGCACGGCTGGAGCAACATTGGAAAGCAAGTTATACCCCGTCAGCTTTTCAATTTCGTCGATCGAGGTTTTAAAGTCCTGCCATTTGCGATCTTTGATGCCCTGCTGATTGGGCATATTGACGGCAATGGTGCGTGTCAAAGTCGTGATGTCCGCTAGCCCTAACCCAGAGCGATCGAGTACCACAATCACTTTCCAGGTGCTTGCCGGAACGGCAACCTTGCCGCGCCCGATGATCGATCGCTTGCCTTTTTCCCCGACTCCGCCTGTTCCTGCCGACCCCGCAACGATGTAAAGCTCTTTGCCTGTTCTGACTAAAGCTCGGCAGTAGCTTTCTAGCTGTTCCCAAGGCCCTCGATTGCTGTCGGCGGCTTGCGGCAGAATGTTGGTCATCAAAAAGGTGGATTGGCTGTCCTGGGGGTCACGATTGCGATCGGCTGCCGGAAGCACATGACCGCGATCGAAGCCACTGCCCGTGTAGTCGTCGGGGCTAACCTGATACCAGCCTTTAGGCAGAGAGGTGTCTGGTTCAAACTGTGGACGCGGCAGCGATCCTAGCCAGGTTTCGTTGAGCTGCCAGCTCACCCAGTTGGGAATGCCCTTATCGCGGTTGTAGGACAGAGCGTATTGAGGTCTAGAAATGAGGTAGTTACTGGGCGTAGAGAGACTGGCGATCGCCGCGCTAGGATTGCCCAACAGCAAATGGGGATTGCCGATGTTGCGATTGATTTGGCTAATAACCGTCGCGCAGCCGCTCAAACTCAAAAGGGCGATCGCGCTAATCAGCAGTCCACCGACCCATTTCCACCTCACCCCTGCCATAACGCCACCCTCTGCCGATCTCTCAATTCTCTCTGATTTCTGCTAATCCGCACCCAAATCCATCAGCACATTTACTCTCGCAGCAGTTAATCCTGAGACTGCTGATCGCTCCACTGGTTAATGCCGCGCCAAATTAGACCCACGACTAGCAGCCCCAAGCTCACCAGCCAGACTTGCCAATCGACCCAAAATGCCAGAAATAGACAGCCCCAAAAAACTAGCTGTGGGAAAAGTCGGGGATAGAGCCGCTCTTGCGCCGATAGTTTTAGAACGGCTAGCTGAGTAATGGCGCAGTAAATGAGTAGCGCAAAGGCGCTAAATGACCAGGTTGTTTGGACATCACCGACCCCAATGAAACCGACGATCGCCCCACTCACCGCCAAAACTGCCAGCGTCGGCGTGGTTCCGGCTGCATTAAAGCGGGCAAAGCTCTGGGGAATATCATGCTGTTCTGCCATAGATTGCAGCATTTGGGCGCAATCTAGCATAAGGTTGAGCAGCGTGGTCAGCAGCGCAGTCAGGGCACCGATTGCCACGATCTGAGCAATGCCTGACATCTCAAGCTGACGGGCGGCGATCGCCAGCGGCGCGACATAAGTTTCGACTGCGCCATCCAGGGTTTCAGCGCTTAGGGCTTTAAGGACAACGATCGCCACACCCCAGTACAGCAGCAGGACTCCACTGAGAAGCACCAAGACGGATCGGGGAATCGTGCGGCGAGGCTGGCGGACAGCGTGACTCAGGTAAGCCATGCGTCCAAAGCCAAAATATGCCACAAACATGAGAGCCGTTGCCTGGAGAATGGATGCGATCGCTCCCTCTCCACTGGTATCCCAATCTCTATTGATATCCCAATCTCCATTGACATCCCAGTCTCCACTGGCATCCCAATAGATGGGTAGGACGATCTCCCCTGCTGATCCCAACCCCGCTCCCAGAAAAATCAGCAGCGAAAGCAGCGTCACGAATACCATCAAGCGCCTTGAAAAACTGGCGTGGTGCAGACCTTGCAGCAAGATTAGAGTGAGTAGCGCGATCAGGAGCAGCGCGATCGGCATCAGCCATAGGGAATCAGGTTGGCCCAACACGTTCAGCAAATATCCGGCAAAGCCCAGCGCGGCAGTTGCCGCCGAAGCAACTTTCGCTAGCAGAAACGCCCATCCAGCCGTAAATCTGAGCCAAGGACTCAAATATTTTTGACTATACTCATAGGTACCGCTGGTTGCCGATCGCTGAACTGACAGCTGCGCAGCGTTGAGTTCGTTGCCTAGCGCCATGAGGGCAGCCATGATGACGGCGGCGATCGCTCCTGCCCCGGCAACATGAGCCGCGATGCCAATTCCGACGAAGACGCCTGTGCCCAAGATGGAACCTAACCCCAACAGCGTCAAATCCCGAACCCCAAATTTTGCAGCGCTATGGGCTAACGGCAGAGAAACCAAGTCGGGCGTGAGCTTTGGGGGCATGATGAAGATCTACTCGTTCATGTTCTTGTAGGTTGCAACGGCAGAGGGAGACACCCGATTGAGATACCTAAAAATCCAGTATTTAAAGATGGTGTCTAAAATGACGGGAAAGGTAGCAATAAACAAAAAATTAAAGTCGTGGCTTGCAGCTAAGCCTAAATGTTTAGAGGCTCCTTCTAGCAGCACCTCCCAGCCATGGGGTGAGTGAAACCCCACAAACATATCGGTGAATAAAATGATGATAAAAGCTTTGGCGCTGTCGCTGAGTCCGTAGACGACCTCATCCATGAAGCCCTTGAGAACCGCAATTTCGCGCTTGCTGGTGGCTATGACGATCGCAAAAGCCGCTAGCGCCAGCATATCCGAGAAGATATTTTTAATCGCATCTGAGCCAATACTGCGGTAGGCGGTTTCAATTTCTTCCGCCTTCTCTTTCACCCTCTCCAAAATTTCTGATTCTTCTTTAGGCTGAACTTTGCCAATCAGTATTTCAAAGCGCAAACGCTGTTCAAACTGCTGTAATTCATCTAATGCCTCTTCCTCTAGTTCGTAGTTGATAAAAACATCCGCGGCTTCATGCTCCGCTCTATAGCGATCGACAATAGGTCCAACCAAAAAATTCTTAGAAACTTGTTGAGTCAGCAAAGGCACGATAATTAGCAATAGCAAAAAACGGATAGCAATACCCGTTTTAACCTTCGATTGACGAAAGGTTTGAACCACCTGCTCCTCAGCTTCGGGATCAAGATCTCGCCGGATGCGATCGACCGTGTCTAGGATTGAGCGGGGCAGCACACCCGTCTTATCTGCGAGCAGCTTTTTGTCTGATTCGATATTCAGATTGCGTGCCGAATTAGAATCCGCCATTAAACTCGATCGATCGGCAGAATTAACCGCGATCGCTTTGGGTTGTCTGACGACAACAGGCGAGAGAGGATTAGTCGATCGGTTCTCGTAGCGTGCCAAAATCTCATCAATAAACCGCAATTTCTTTAGAATTAAGTTAGGTCGATCGACGACATTAAGACCTTGAAAATCGCTAGAGTTATCTTCTAGCTGCACCTCAGTTGTTGCTTGGCTGGAGAGGCGAAGAATGGAGCTACTCGCTTTAAATTCAGCTAGGCGAATTTTGATAATATCTAAGTTCTTTTTTAGCTCTGACTCAAAATAGCTTTGGGCACTACGGCTATAATTTCCTGAGTCAAAAGCAACTCTGTTGCCGCCAAAATGCGCATCCTCTAAACTCTTAATCAGAATAGCTGCATCGTAGGCCTGGTCTAGAGCACGCTCAGGTGTTCTCAAAAACCAGCGATTTGAGCTACGAAAATAGCTTCTGACAGAAGCCGCAAATGAATTCCTCATGTTTAAATCAGAATTGAATCAGAAGTTGTTGGCTCAGACAAAATTAAGTTAGAGGTCTAATATTAAGGTCTAATGCAACATCAAAATCACCCTTTGAAAAACCAGCCATTGAAGACTTAACTGGATGAGGGTCTGTTGCGATCGAAGGGCTGGGGCTGGGTGAGGATCAGAAAACTGCCCTTAGCTCTCCAGATTGTTGTTAGACGCTACCAAAAAAGCGCTGATGAAATATAGGTAAAACCTCTGTAAAGTACGTAGTATCATAGCAAATTCGTTGAAGGGCAATAGGTGTCTTTTGATTCTGTTTGGATTACTGGCTCTACTCGCAGCGGCAAAACCACGCGGCTGATTGAGCAGTTTTGCGTCTGGTCAGATATCAGGCGGGTAGAGGGTCAGCCGCAGGCGCGTCATCAAATTCCGCCGAGCATCCTAATTTTTGCAGCGATCGGCGATAATCGGCTGGATTTGACCAATCGGATCACGGCGGCAACAGACGGCAGGCACATCTGCGATTCCGCTACGCCTCTAGGCTTCTTTCAAGATGAAGTGCGGTTGTTTTATCCGCTTCTAGCTGAAAAACTAGCCGAGGCATTGCAGGTGCGATCGCAGTTTCCGGTGCGGCTGCGCCCGGAAACCGAACAGGAGCTAGCCACGCGACTCTGGCGATCGCTCCTCCTCAGCGGCAGACTGCGCCAAGAGGGAGTTAGCGACTACTTTATGGTGCGCCGTACGCTAGATTTACTTCAGCTTTGCGCAGTCAGCGGCACGCCCCACGAAGAAATTTCTCTTTTGCTGAAGCAGGGGATTCCTGAGCAGGAAGGTTCGCCTGAACTGTGGGATGCCATGGGCGAAGCGCTCCAGCACTGGTGGGAATGGTGCTTAGAACGAGGGCTGCTCACCTACGGCATCCTTACCGAGCTGTATTGGCGCTATCTGCTGCCGCATCCGGTGTATCAAAAGCATTTGAAGCAGCGCTACCGAGCCGTACTGGCCGATGATCTGGACGAATATCCAGCGATCGCCCGATCGCTCTTCGAGTTTTTCCTCGACGAAAACATTCCCTGCGCTTTCACCTACAATCCAGACGGGGCAATTCGTCTAGGGCTAGGCGCTGATCCTCTGTACCTGGCGGGCTTGCGCGATCGCTGTACCCATCTGGAAACTCTGGCACAAACTCCAGGTGAGAGTCTGGGAGTCACCTGGGGCGGGTTAGTCACCGCCTGGATTCAGGAACCTATGCTTTTACCGCAGTTGCCCAGCACGATTCAGACTCTGCAAACCCTCTCTAGAGCTGAGCTATTGCGCCAAACGGCAGAACTCATTGCCAACGGCATTGAAACAGGGCAGGTTCGCCCCGAAGATGTGGCGATCATTGCTCCCGGCATGGATGCGATCGCCCGCTACACCCTACGGGAAATCCTCAGCCGCAGAAATATTGCAGTGCGATCGCTCAACGACCAGCAGCCGCTTGCCAGTTCGCCGATTATTCGAGCATTGCTGACGCTGCTCGCCTGGGTGTATCCAGGGCTGGGTCGTTTGGTCGATCGGGAGTCGGTGGCGGCGATGCTGGTGCTGCTAAGTCAAGCAGCGGGAGACAGAGAGATGGGGAGATGGGGAGATGGGTGGGATAAAGAGCTGCCTGAGTCTACCCCTCGCCTGTCTGTTGTGCCGCGCATTGATCCGGTGCGGGCAGGGTTGCTGATCGATCATTGCTTTGTGCCTGATCCTCAACTGCCGCAGCTCTTGCCTGTGTCGGCATTTCCGCGCTGGGATCGGTTGGGCTATCAGGCAACTCAAGCCTACGAGGAGATTACGCAATGGCTGGAAACGCAGCGATCGCAACAGCAGCAGCATTTGCTTTCTAGCCCAATTGTCTTGCTCGATCGCGCCATTCAGAGATTTCTGTACGGCGGCAGCCATCTACCCTACGACCAGCTTGCTGCCCTACGAGAGCTAATGGAAACAACGCAGCACTACTGGGAAGTGGAAACTCGTCTGATGCAGGCTTCTGGGCAATCGCAGCATGGATCAGCTCAGAGGTCAGACCAGACCGATCGATCGATCGCGGAGTCTGTCGGGCAGTTCATTCAGCTTTTGAGGGACGGCACGATTACGGCTGATCCCTATCCTGTGCGTCCGATGGGCGATGCCAATCACGTTACCCTAGCCACCATTTATCAATATCGCAGCGATCGCCATGCCCATCGCTGGCAGTTTTGGCTCGATGCAGGTTCGCCCTTTTGGCTGACGGGAGGCGGGGCGCTGTTTGGTGCGCCGCTTTTCCTGCGCCACAGGCTAGGACGACTCTGGACACCTGAAGATACTTTGGCAATGGATCAGCAGCGCCTCCAGCGTCAGGTTTTAGATTTGCTGCATCGGACGGGCGATCGCGTCTATCTTTGCCACAGCGATCTGGCTACAGGCGGTCAGGAGCAGGCAGGTTCGCTTTTGAGTCTGGTGAATGCGGCAGTTGCGGTCAATTCTTGATAATCGGTAGCTCATTTATGTAGACGGAAACCTCGCCTGATTTAATTACGGCTGTCCGTACTGATGGAGCGATCGCAACGCCCTTAAAGAAACTTAAACTAATTTCAACAACTATCAAAAAGTTCCGATTAAGCGCTGCACGCAGGTCACTTCACCCGGAACTTGAAGGCTGATCTCCAGTCGTTGTACTTGCTTAGCTTACTTTAGCCTTAGCTCACTTTGGCTTTAACTAGCCTTAGCCAGTCTGTCTTTAGCCAGTCTGTAAAAGCTCAGCAGTTCAGCAGGTGCTTCTGTGTTGGAAGTCACCTGTTCTGAGAGCAATGCTTTTGCAAAGCTTGCGCTGCAACAAAATTCAATTTCATCTACAAGAAAATTCAATTTCATCTACAAGGACTCACACATGTTTAGCCCGACTCACTTACTCGTTACCCGCTCCAAAAAAACTCCCGTTCAGCTTGTAGCCAGCGAGAAGGGATTCAAAGTATTAACCGAAATCGAATGGCAGCGCGGCAGCGAACCTATGTTTGAACTGCGCTCTAGACAGGGGTTCTTCTGTCAAAACATCCCCGTAGTGGGCTACAGCCTTCAGCCGATCGCCCTGGATGTGGTTTATGCGTCTGGCGAACCTTCTACAACTTCGGCGCAATAGCATTCCATCGTAAGCTCTGGTTCGTTGCACGCTAAAGTGGGATGGCGGGTTCGATCGCCAACTTTTCACCTGCATCCCCCACTTTTGCCGCTATGATTGCATCTCCGGCTCCGGAGGCTCAGCCCCAGCCTAAAGCTCAACAAACAGACTGGCGGCTCTTCCGCATTGTCATTCCCTACGCCAAGCGCAACTCTCGACTGCTGGCGATCGCGCTTGTCCTCCTAATCCCGCTGGCGCTGGCTGGATCAATGCAGCCCATTATCATCGGGCAGGCGGTTGCTCTAGCCAAAAACGAGCCTGTGATGGGGTTTTTGAGGGGCTATGGTCTGGTAGATGGAGCCAGACTTCTGGTGATGCTGCTGATTTTGACCCTGATTGTCCAGCTTTCTCTGAGCGGCATTCAGGGTTACTTGATTCAGAAGGTTGGGCAGCGGATTACTGCCGACATCCGAGACGATCTGTTTAACCATGTCACTGCTTTGGCAACGCGGTTTTTCGATCGCACCCCCGTAGGACGGCTGATCACCCGCCTGACCAGTGACGTTGATGCTCTGGGGGACGTGTTTTCGACCGGGGCGATCGGCGTAGTCAGCGATTTGCTGACGATGGTGGTGCTCGTGATCGTCATGTTTAGCCTCCAGTGGAAGCTGGCATTGCTGCTGCTGGTGCTGCTGCTGCCGATCACCGGGCTGATTATTTACTTTCAGCAGCAGTATCGACTGGCGAACTACAAAGCCCGTGAAGAGCTGTCGGCGTTAAACTCGACGCTGCAAGAAAACATTGTTGGCATCAACGTGGTGCAGCTCTTTCGCCGTGAGCAGTTCAACTCACAGCTCTTTCGCACGATTAACCAGCGCTATGTCACCGAAGTCGATCGCACCATTTTCTTTGACTCTGCGGTGTCGGCAACTTTGGAATGGGTGGCGTTGGCAGCGATCGGCGCAGTGCTGTGGCTAGGCAGTCTATTAGTCTTGGGCAAGGCTCTAGATTTTGGGATTCTCACCTCTTTTATTTTGTTCGCACAGCGGTTGTTTGATCCTCTGCGCCAGTTTGCCGAGCGCTTTACTGCTATCCAAGCAGGGCTGACGGCTCTGGAGCGAGTAAGCGATATTCTCAACGAGCCGATCGAAATTCGGGACCCAGGTCAGGCGATCGGCTGGGGTGAGCAGGAGATGCAACGCTATCAGGTAGCGGCTTCAAAATATTCTGCTCCGGCGGCTATCTCCACTCCAGCCGTTTTAGCTCCTGGCGAGATCTGCTTTGATCATGTTTCCTTTGGCTATAAGGCTGATGAATTAGTGCTACGCGATCTCAGTTTCACCATTCGTCCCGGCGAAAAGGTGGCGCTAGTAGGGCCTACGGGCGCAGGCAAAAGCTCCATCATCCGGCTGCTGTGCCGTCTGTATGATGTTACTGAGGGGCGAATTTTGCTGGACGGTGAAGATATTCGGGATTTGCCTCAAGCAACGCTACGGCAGCGCATGGCGGTGATTCTGCAAGATGGCTTTCTGTTTGCCGGAGATGTCAAAACCAATATTTCTCTGGGTGAATCTTACTCGATCGACCAAATTCGCAAAGCGGCTGAGCAGACTAACGTGGCGCAGTTTATCGAGAATCTTCCCCAGGGCTACGACACGCAGCTACGGCAACGGGGCACCAATCTTTCGGGGGGTGAAAAGCAGCTCTTGGCGTTTGCTAGAGCGGCAATCCGCAGTCCCGGAATTTTGGTGCTGGATGAGGCGACAGCGAACCTAGATGTCAGAACTGAGTCGAAGATTCAGGAGGCGCTGGAAACGCTGCTGCAAGACCGCACGGCGATCGTCATTGCCCATCGGCTTTCAACCATTCGGAGCGTCGATCGCATCTTTGTTCTCAAGCAAGGTCAGCTCGTGGAGTCTGGTAGCCATGGAGATCTGCTGATACAAAACGGGCTGTACGCCAGTCTCTATCGACTGCAAATGTTGGAGGAATAGAGGGCAATGAGAAATAAGGAGTGAAGGAGTATAAGGTATGGAGGTGCGGAAATACACCCCAGTTTCTTATTGCTCTTTACTCCAACTCCCTTCTCCCTTCACAAAGATACATATATGGCTTAATGCAGCTTAGCTTAACGCAAAGCTTCTTTAGGATCTGCCTTGAGTTAGGTTAATACCTGAAACCTTACAGGGCTATTCATTTTGTGAGATTATGGCTCGTATAAGAAAAAACATCAAAAAAATTCTGATGCAAAAATTAACTTTTTTGGGTTTTGTCGGCGATCGATACATGTAGTTTCTTATACTAGAGTTAACCTTCGATGCAAATTCCTCGGCTCATGATGTTTCTGCTTGAGGAACCTGTTGCACTGGGGGCGCATGTTTATAAATCCCTGGTTAAATATTCCTGGTTAGAGAGGCAGAGATCGCGTGAGTCAATTTCAATTGGAGAAAATGCGGCGCTATGACGCAGAGGCGATCGCCCGCTACTATCGGGTTCGTCCTTGGCGGACTCTATGGCGAGCCGTCAGCGTGGTTTGGCTGTTTGCTGGCTTTGTCTTGGGCTTGAAGCAAGACGACTGGTTCAACCGAACTGAGGCAAAGAAGCTGAAGCGGGCGGCCCAACTCCGAAAAATATTAACGCGTCTAGGCCCCACCTATATTAAGGTCGGTCAAGCCCTCTCTACCCGTCCTGACCTCGTTAGAAAGGATTTTCTAGAAGAGCTGGTGAAGCTGCAAGACCAGCTGCCTCCCTTTCCGTCGGACATTGCCTTTGCCATTGTTGAGCGAGAGTTAGATCACGCGATCGACGAAATCTTTAGCCAAATTACGCCTCAGCCGATCGCGGCGGCGAGTCTGGGTCAGGTGTATCAGGCGCGGTTGCACACAGGCGAGGAGGTTGCCGTCAAGGTGCAGCGTCCTCACCTGCTGCCCGTGCTGACACTCGATCTTTACTTGATGCGATGGGCGGCACACTGGATTTCTCCCTGGCTGCCTCTGAACTTGGGGCATGACCTCATCCTCGTCGTTGATGAGTTTGGCACCAAGCTATTTGAGGAAGTGGATTATCAGAATGAGGGGCAAAACGCCGAAAAGTTTGCGGCAAATTTCTTGGGCGACCCCACCGTCAAAGTTCCTGCGATTTACTGGAAATATAGCAGCCAGCATGTACTGACGCTGGAATGGATTCACGGCTCCAAGCTAACGGACTTGCAGAAGATTCGCGACTCTAATCTCGATCGCGATACGCTGATCGAAATTGGTGTGACGGCTGGCTTACGACAGCTGCTAGAATTCGGCTTTTTCCATGCCGATCCACATCCCGGCAACCTGTTTGCCACCCCCGATGGGCGGATGGCATATATTGATTTCGGCATGATGGATCAGCTGCATCAAGAGGCTAAGGAAACGCTGGTCGATTCGGTGGTGCATCTGATTAACCAGGACTACGAACATCTTGCCCAAGATTTCGTCAAGCTGGGCTTTCTCACGCCAGGAACCGATATTCGACCGATCATTCCTGCCTTAGAAGAGGTGCTGGGAAATGCCCTGGGCGAAAGTGTGCAGGACTTTAACTTTAAGACCATTACCGATAAATTCTCGTCGCTGATGTACGAGTATCCCTTCCGGCTCCCGGCTAAGTTTGCTCTCATTATTCGATCGGTCGTGACCCAAGAAGGGCTTGCTCTCAGCCTCAACCCTGACTTCAAGATTGTCGATGTTGCCTTTCCCTACGTGGCGCGGCGGCTGCTGACGGGCGAATCGGCGGCTCTGCGACGACGGCTGATCGAGGTGCTGTTTAAGGACGGCAAGTTCCAATGGGAGCGGATGGAGAATTTGATTGCGATCGCCCGTTCTGATACTCACTTCGATCTGTTGCCGACTGCCCAACTCGGCTTACAATACCTCTTGTCTGATGAGGGTAACTTATTGAGGCGGCAGATCATCCTGGCGCTGATTGAAGACGATCGGCTCCACACCGCCGAGGTTCAGCGATTGTGGGATCTCATCAAGGACGATGTGAAACCTGCCCGTTTGCTAAATGCGGCGATCGGCGCACTCACAGAGTTTTCTGCCGAAAGAGCTGCAACGCTGCTGCCCCTTAACTTCATGTCATCCAAATCCCTCAGCTAATATCCATATCCCAGTCAAGGAGCTATTTGTGTACTACGATCCCCCGTACTTTTTATTGGTTGCTGGTTTGTTTGCAAGCATAACTTCGGGGCTAGCCTTTGACGCGACGCTGAAGCAATCTGTGAACGAGTGGGCGCGCAACCGCTCGACGCAGACGCTAGAAAATGTTCAAGGCTCTGCGCTCCGCCTGACGTTTCTGGGCATTTGCGCTGGCATCTGCGTCTTCCTGGCTTCGGGTGTCCAGATTTTTGGCTTCCCTACCGGAATTGCCTACGGCATTGCTGCTTTGCTGACGCTCATGACAGGCTTGCTAGTCTGGTGGCAGCTTGGCAAAAACTTGGTTCAACTCCAGCAAGGGGGTTCAAAAGCCCTTGATTTGGATTCTTTCGGCTGAATCCTGGTCTAAATTTACCTTTTTGAAAGGGAGGATCAGGCGTCTTCAGCCATCCTCCTTTTTTTGGGAGCGATCGCCCCAAAATGGTGCCTTAAGAAACTTATTCTTGAAAAACCTAGTCTAATTTCTAGCCAAAACAAAAAATTGAGTGATCTTTTATCCCATGGAAAAGCTTTCTTTTCAGACCCTCCGCTATTTATGGCTTGCTGGAGGCATCTGCTTCACGGTAGGGGCTATCCCAGCAATCGCTGTCCCTTCTTCTCTGACAGATACAGGTCTAACAGATACTGGGTTTCAAATCGCCCAAGTGTTGCCGGAGCCGCAGGCTACCTTGAAGCTAACGGGGTTTAGGGCAACGGTTAACCTGAGCAACCAGACCGATCGCCCCATTTCCTATGCGGTGGTAGGAGAAACTGCACCGCGATCGCTGGAAAAGGGCGCATCGGTGATGCTACAAAATCTACGCCTTCCATCTAGTCTGCTGCTGAGAGCCAACGATGACAGCACCAGCGAGAGGCTATTTTTCAACATTGGCGTAGCTGCGGGCGACACTGCTGGCGTATTGAATGTCACGGTCAAAGACGCAAACCCCAATGATGGCAACACTTCGGTCTACTTAGACACCAATGGCAAGGTGTACGTCGATTAGACTGACGCGGATTTAGAACGATCGTATTGCCATTGCCGCCCTGAGTATTACAGTGGTATTTAAGTAGAGGAGTGCGATCGCCTTTTGTAGTGGAAGAAGCGAGCAGTGGCTTGATGGGTTCTGCGCCAAAGTGACCAGTGCAGTACCTGTTCTAATGACCAAACCACCGG